>Ga0209324_10002178_pt1 | contig 13524 bp, 12 predicted proteins | sample Rifsed19ft3_FD_184015 | JGI IMG/M metagenome (GOLD analysis project Ga0209324, IMG submission 184015) | Soil microbial communities from Rifle, Colorado, USA - sediment 19ft 3 (version 2) | ecosystem: Environmental > Terrestrial > Deep subsurface > Rock core/Sediment | place: Rifle, Colorado...
CCATCGGTCTCATCCTGCTCACCTCCCTGGTGCTGGTGCGCGGCGTGGCCGGCGCGCTGCGGCCGATGTACCGGTACCTGGATCTCGCCGCCATGGGTGCCGCCTTCCTGCTGCTGGAGACGAAGAACGTAGTCCAGTTCGCGCTGCTCTTCGGCACGACCTGGCTGGTCAACGCGCTGGTCTTCGCGGGAGTGCTGATCTCCGTGCTGGCCGCCATTGAAGTGGCCCGCCGGGTGCGCTCGGCGCTGCCTCCTGCTCCTCTCTACCTGGCGTTGCTGGCCTCGCTGGCGGCGTCTTGGGTGCTCCCGTCCTCCTGGATCCTGCAGCTCGATGCCGCGCCGCGCTTCGGAGTGGCAGTGGTCGTTGCCTTCACCCCGATCTTCCTGGCGAACCTCGTCTTCGCCCAGCGCTTCCGGGGTGCGGGCGACTCCACCACAGCTTTCGGAGCCAATCTGCTTGGTGCCATGGTCGGCGGCCTGGTGGAGTACGCCGCGCTGATGACCGGCTACCAAGCGCTGCTGTTGCTGGTTGGGGCGCTCTACGGCATTGCCTGGCTGTTCGGATCAGCGGGAGCGAGGATCAGTCTCGGCGAGGTTCGCTGAGGCCCACCAGCAGAAAGCCGATCTCGTATGGGAGCAGCCGGGGGAGCGCGGCCATCATCGCCCCCGCACCGGCGAGCCAGGCGAATCGCGATCGCCGCCGCGCAGCGGCAAATGTCAGCCCCACCAGGGTGATGGCCACCGCCAGGTAGAGCGGGCCCGCCACCGCGGTCAGGCTGATCTGGCCAGGCCCCGGCTGCGTGGAATAGCCGGACAGGTCGAAGAGCAAGGTGGGCGCAACCAGGACGGCGGTCAGGACCAACGCCAGGCCGGCGCGGCGCCACTCACCGCGACCCGCGTAGACCATGGCCAGCAGGAGGGGAACGGCCTTGAGTGAAGCGCCCAGTGCGATCCAGAGCGGGCCGGAGCGGCGTTCGACGCCCCACATCAGCATCAGGACGAGGAGCGGCTGGACGTTGCCGAAGACGGCGGCCTCCAGCTGGATCGGCGCGAAGAGCGAGAACGCGGCGATCCCGGACAACCCGTGACGGACGAGTGGCGCGGTCGAGAGGATCGCGGCCAGAATCATCAGGCCCACCCACGCCATCGTGACCGCCTCGCGCGGGAGAAAGGTGATCGGCACCCAGGCGTAGGCGAACCACGGGGCGTATCGGTACAGGTCCGACGCGTTGGCGGCCCCGGCCACGTACAGCGGCTCGCCGGCGCGGATGCGCTCCGCTGCCTCCCAGTAGGCCGCCACGTCGGCCCCGACCTCGCGGGACAGCGCGTAGCTCGAGAGCGCGTATCCCATCAGCGCGAAAAGCAGCGTGGCGACGGCGAAGAAGATCCAGCCGGGGACCGAAGACGGGAGCCGCTGCGTTCTGCTCATGCCGCCGGAGACGATACTCTGTCGGTCGTGACGCCCAGGACCGATCCCGCCGCCACTGCCGCTCCGGGCGCCACCCACGCGACCTTCCTGGTGGTGGGCCTGTTGGCCGGGACGCGAGATCGAATCACGAGTCGTACACTCATGGGAACACCCCGCGCGGCGTCGCCGGGCGGGTCATCGGTCAGGGAGTCGTCATGAGGCTGGTCTTCGCATACATCGACCCCGGGGCGGGGAGCCTGATCATCCAGGCCCTCATCGCCGCCGTGGTGTCGGTGCCGTTCTTCTTCCGTAACGCCATCCGCTCCACCATCGGGCGGCTGCGACGGAAGCCCGCCGAGGGTTCGGGCGGGGCGAGCGGGAGCATCACCCCCGAGGACGCGGGCGCAAAGCCCACCGCCGCCGAGTGACCGATCGCCCGGCCGCGGAGCGCGAGCCCGGCTCCTACCGCGACCCCAGCGGCTTCGTCTTCCGTCGCGACGGCGTCCTCTATCGCCAGGTCAACGCGGTCTTCGCGGGCGACTGGGCTGCCTTCGAATCCTCCGGCCTGCATGCCGCCCTGGTGCGCGAGGGCGTGCTGGTGGCCGACCGGCCCGTGGCGCTCGAGCTCGCCCCGGAGCCGAACGCGGTCGCGGTCATCCAGCCCGATGAGATCGGCTTCATCTCGCACCCGTTCGAATGGTCCTTCAGCCAGCTGAAGGACGCGGCGCTGCTCACCCTGAGGGCGCAGGCGATGGCCGGCGAGCACGGCATGACCCTTCGTGACGCGAGCGCCTACAACGTGCAGTTCGTCGCCGGGCGCCCCGTGCTGATCGACACCCTCTCCTTCGAGCGGGCCCGCGCGGGCGAGCCGTGGAAGCCGTACCGCCAGTTCTGCGAGAACTTCCTGGCCCCGCTGGCGCTGATGGCCACCCGTGACGGACGGCTCGGGCAGCTGCTCCGGAGCTGGATCGACGGCGTTCCGCTCGACCTCGCCTCGGAGCTGCTGCCGCGCAGGACCCGCCTCTCAGCCGGACTGGCGGCGCACATTCACCTGCACGCGCGGGCGCAGCGGCGCCACTCCGGGGATGCCGTTGCCGAGGATGCCGTTGCCCCGCGCGGCGTCACCATGAGCGACACCCGCCGCCTCGCCCTGCTCGACCACCTGCGGCGCACCGTGGAGGGGCTGAAGCTTCCGGCGCACGGCACCGAGTGGGCCGACTACGCCGACCAGACCTCGTACTCCGCGGCCGGCACGACCTCCAAGGAGGCCCTTGTGCGGCGGCTGCTGGACGCATGCTTCGCGGCGGGCGGCCGCCGGGCCTGGGACCTGGGCGCCAACACCGGACGCTACTCCGCGATCGCCGCGTCGGCGGGCTTCGAGGTGCTCGCGCTCGACGGGGACTGGGCCGCGGTGGAGCGCCACTACCTCGCGCTGCGCGCCGCCGGCGAGCGGCGGATCATGCCGCTCCTTATTGGGCTGGCGGATCCATCGCCGGCCATCGGCTGGGCGAACACCGAGCGCGCGTCGCTGATCGGCCGCGCCAACGCCGACGTGGTGGTGGCGCTGGCGCTGGTCCACCACCTGGCCATCGGGCGGAACGTGCCGCTGCCCATGTTCGCCGACCTGCTCGCCCGCCTGGCGCCCACCCTCGTGGTCGAGTGGGTGCCGAAGGAGGACCCCATGGTCCAGCGCCTCCTCTCGGCGCGCGAGGACATCTTCCCCGGCTACACGGTCGAGGGGTTCCGAGAGGATTTCGAGCGGCGCTTCGAGATCGTGGAAGAGGCGCCCATCGACGACTCGCGGCGGGTCCTCTTCCGGATGCGGAGACGGACGTAGCTCAGTCGGGCGGTTCGCCGCGGCCTATCTCGCCAGATTCAGGTGGCGCGCACACCGAGTGCGCGGGACGAGTGCCTGATTGCCCGCCTGCAGGCTGAGATGCGAATCCGCCGGCCCCGCGACCCCCTGGGGGCGGGCGTGCGACCGGCGTATGAATCTGGCGATTCCGTGGCCGCTACGCCACTGGCTCAGTAGGTTTCGACCCTCACCGGGGTCAGGGCGAAGTCGCGCAGGTTGCGGGTCAGCACGGTCGCACCCACCGCGTCCGCTGCCGCGGCGATCAGGGCATCCGGGAGGTGGAGGGTGGCGCCTTGCTCCCGCGCCTCGGAACGCCAGGTGCCCGCACGCACGGCGGTCCTGGGTCCGGGCTGGATGAACTCGAGTGGCTCGAGGAAGCGACGGGCCGCGTTGTGCTCCGCCTCGTGCAGGCCTGCGAACAGCTCGCAGACGATGACCTCGGTGACGTAGAGCGCGGCAGATTCGGCCATCAGTCGCTCCAGGTGTTCGACAGCCTCGGCACGGTTGTGCCAGCAGTCGATCACGAAGCTCGTATCGAGCAGGAGGCCGCCGGTCACTCCTGCCACGGATCGCGCCCGCCCGAACGCTGCTCGTACACCCACTGAACCACCTTGTCCGGCGTGGACCAGTGCTCGTAGCCGGGCCGGCCGGCGAGCATGCCAACCCCGGCGAGCATTGCCTCGCGCTGTCGCGCGCGCCGAACCGCCTGCTCGAGGACCTCCGCCACGAAGCGGCTGCGGCCGCGCGGTCCGGCAACGCGGTCCACCTCCGCGACCAGATCGCGCGGCAGGACGAGGTTTGTGCGCACTTTCATGCGCACAGCATTGCGCACGGCGTCAGCCGCGTCAAGGCGATGGGGCGCGGACTCAGTCGGGCGGGCAGCTGCGCAGGTAGAGCACCTGCCACTCGTCTCGGAGCATCTCGCACCAGCCGGCCGACTGCGCGGGGCCGCGAGTCAGGGTCGTCTCCGGCGGCAGCAGGATCGCCTCCACGTCGTACTGGGCTGCCAGCGCCTCCCAGCCGGGATCCGCCGCGCGGATGGCGGTGTAGTCCTCGAGCACCTGCTGGCTGTACATGTCGTTGCGGCCGTCCACGAAGACGCGGCCGCCGGACTCGTGCATGTGCCAGATGACGTAGCCGCCCCAGCCGTACTCGGCAAGGACGTTGGCATTCGGCTGGATCTGGAGGAGGCGGGCCACCCCCGCCACCGGGAAGCGCTCGCCGATGTTCTCGTCGATCGCCGCGTTGATGTCGCGCGGGATGAGGACCGCCATCGACCCACCGGCGATGACCAGCGCGGTGGCCAGCTCCATCACCCTCCGCCCGAACGCGCGCGAGGCGGGCATCGGTCTGGACGGCTTCGTCCGTCGTGCGTCACGCGCCCGCAGGCGCGACTCGAGGCCCATGACGAGGGTCGGCATGGCGAAGACGACGGCGATCGGCGCGTTGCGCAGGGCGAGCAGCCCCATCGCCACCCCGATCCACGACAGGGTGACCAGCCAGCCGGGCGTGGCGCGCCCGCCGTTCAGGCCGAGCGCCACGATCATCAGCAGGAACCCCATGTGCGCCGGCTCGTGGAAGTTCGGCGACTGCCACTCCTGGATGTTGGCGAGACCCCAGTCGCCGCCCTCGATGTAGCGCAGGGGGTACAGGATCCCCACCGGTCCGGCCGGGGTGATCATCGAGGCACCGATAACTCCCGCCAGCGCGACCAGCACCCATCCCCTGGCGAGCGACATCGGCGTGCGGCCGATCAGGGTGAAGAGGGTGTACACGCCCACCACCCCCAGCCCGATGACGTACACCCCGTGCAGGTTGGCCCACAGCACGAAGAGCGGAATCAGCAGGAGGAAGCGGCGGGGATGGTCGGGTCGGGCGGCGAGGAGGAACCAGAGCAGCGCAGAGAGGAAGAGCCAACTGATGGCCTGCGGTCGTGGTATCACATAACCAATCAGCACAAAGGCACCCAAGGCTAACGGGAGCGCCAGCGCCAGCACGCGGGCGCCGCCGTTGCGGGTCAGTGCCGCGGCAAGCACCGCGAAGATGGCGGCCGGGACGAGGCCGAAGAGGAATAGCGCTCCGATACGGCCGGCGCCGCTGACGAGCCAGTACATGAGCAACTCCGACAGCCACTCGTGCGGCGTCCACGGCTGCCCGAACCAGGTGAAGCTGAATGGATCGCTGGAGGGGACACCCCCCGAATCCGCGATCAGTTGCCCAGTGGCGAGATGCCAGAAGAAGTCGGGGTCCTGGACGCCCTTGGTGACCGTGATGGCAAACATCACGCCGCCCAGGGCCATCACCAGGATCGCCGCCGGCGATGGGAGCCAGCGGGGCACTCGAGCGGCGGATGGTGCGGTGGACCCGGCGTCGGCAGACATCGCCGGGAGTCTAGTCGTTGCCCGTATGCACCGGAACGGGACGGAAGTCCCGGTCAGTACTTCGATCCGACGAGCGGCACCCACGCGGCCCTAGACTCGCGCCGTGAATGCGCACTCGGCGGACGGCCGACCAGGCAAAGCGCGCGGGATGGCCGCCGCAACGGCCGCGGTCGTCGGGTTCTTCGCCGCGGCAGTCCTGCCGCGGGCAACCTGGCCGCTCATCGACGGCGACGTGTGGTGGCACATCCGCGCCGGCGAGGAGGTGCTGCGCAGCGGGCGCATCCCGAATATCAACTCGTGGTCGATCGTCGGCGATGGCCGCCCGTGGACCAGCCAGGACTGGCTGGCCAACGTCATGCTGGCCGCCGGCAATTCGCTCGGTCCCTGGGGACAGACGCTCCTCTCGCTCGGGTTCGGGGCGCTCACCGTGCTCGCCTTCTGGATCCTGTGGCGGGCCATGGCGCTCCGCGTTCCCGAGATCGGCTGGGTAAGCCGGATCGTGTGGCTGTCGGTCGGCCTGGTGCTGGCCGGGCCGGTGATGGGGGTGCGCGTCCAGGTGCTCGACCTGCTGATGGGCACGGCGGTCATCTGGGTCCTGTGGCGTTACCAGACGGACCCTCGGCGGCGCTGGCTCGCCGGCCTGCCGCTCATCGCCGCCGTGTGGGCCAACCTGCACGCCGGATGGGTGCTCCTCTTCCTGCTGGGCGGAGCCGTCCTGGTGGGCGAGACGGCGGACCGGTTGCTGCGCCGTGAGCCCGGCGGCCTGCCGCCCCTGGCGTGGTCCCAGCTGCGAGACCTCGGACTGGCATTGGTGCTGAGCGCCGCTGCGCTCGTCCTCAACCCGAACGGCACCGCACTGTACGAATATCCCTTCTACACCGTCGGGATCACCTCCCTGAACCGATACGTGATGGAGTGGTTCACCGCCGACCTGGGCAGCATCTTCGGCTGGCTGCTGCTCGGCTTCGTGGTCGTCGGAGTCCTCCCCGCGCTCACCGTTGGCCGGCGCCGCCTTCGGACCGCAGACGCGCTGATCCTGCTGGGCCTGACGGTGATGGCCTGGCAGGCGATCCGCTTCCTGCTGATCGTGGGACCGATCGGTGGGGCGGTTGCGGCCGTCGTTCTGGCACCGATCGCCTCGGCCTCCCCCATCGGCAGGCGTCTCGCTCCCACCCTGACACGACTGTCACGGCCGGCGGTCGGCGCGCGCGGCACCCTCCACGTCACCCTGGCAGCAGTGCTGCTGGTCCTCGGCATCGGGATTGCGCTGCTTCGCACGGTCCCGCCCGCCCAGGATGCGGAGATCGCTCGCGTGCTGCCGGCCGACGCGGTGCGCTGGCTGGACGCCAACGAGCTGGGGACGCGCCTCTTCAATCGATACGAGTGGGGCGGCTACATCGGTCAGCATCGGCCCGATCAGCCGATCTTCATGGACGGTCGCGCGGACGTGTACGGCGACGAGCTGCTCAAGATGTACGTGGGGATCATCGGTCTGCACGGAGATCCACAGGCCGCGTTCGACCAATACGCGATCGACTACGCGGTCTTCCCGCCCGATACCCCGCTGGCCGGCTGGTTCGACGCGTCCGCGGGGTGGGAGCGGGTCTACGGGGACTCGACCGCCTCGGTGTGGGTGCGCCGCTGATGCGCCGCGACCTGCTCATCCTGTTCGGGCTGGCGCTGGCCACCCGGATCGGGGCCGCGCTGCTGGTTGACTACCCTCCCTACACCGATCCGGCCTATTACGGTCTCGTCGCCGAGCGACTCGCGGGCGGGCACGGGTTCACGGTGCCGGTGCTGTGGAGCTTCCTGGAGGTCGGCGGGCGGCTCCCGCTGGACCCGACCCTGCCGGTGTCGAGCAACGGGCACTGGATGCCGCTCACCTCGATCGTGGCCGCCGGGTCAATCGCGCTGTTCGGCGATTGGCTTGGACCGCTCCGCGCCGGCCAGTTGCCGATGATCCTGATCGGCGCCGCGCTGGTCCCGTTCACCTACTGGATCACGCTGGACCTGTGGCGCTCGCGCTTCGCCGCCTGGGTCGCCGCCCTGCTGCTGCTCACGGCCGGACCGATGCTGGTGATGGCGCCCCTGATCGACAACTTCGCGGTCTTCGGCGCCGCCGGGGCCGCAGCCATCTGGTGCGCGATCCACGCGGTGCGCGCCAATGGAAAGACATGCGCCGGGTGGTGGCTGGCCGGGGCAGGGGCCGCAGCCGGGCTGGCGACGCTGGCCCGCGTGGACGGCCTGCTGCTCACCGTCGCGCCGGCTGCCGCGTGGTGGGTCCGCGGCGACTGGCGGTCGTGGCCGAGCCGCCTGGCCTGGGGGGCATCGAGTGCGGTGGCGTTCGCCTTCGTCCTCGCCCCATGGATCGCCCGCGACCTGGCCGTGTTCGGGTCGGCCTTTCCCTCGGCCGGCGGGCACACCCTGTGGATCACGACCTACAACCAGCAGTTCTCGATCGCCGCCGACCCGACCTTCGCCGGCTACCTTGCCCAGGGTCCACTGCCGATCATCGGCTCGAAACTCGGTGCCTGGGGCGAACTGGCAGGCCGGACCGCGGTCCTGCTCGGCGGCCTCTTCATCCTCCCCTTCGCCTACGGGCTGTGGGCCGAGCGCGGACGACGAGAGCTGGCGCCATTGCTCGCCTACTTCGCCGTGATGTTCGTGACCATGGGCGCCGTCTTCACCTTCCATGCACCGAAGGGCGCGTATTACCACTCCGCGCTGGCCTGGCTCCCATTCGCCGCCGGATTGGCCGCAGCCAACCTGGCTCCGGCCGCGACCGCCGCGGGACGGGTCTGGCCCTTCCTCCGGCGATCGGCCACACATCGGTTCCTGGCGGTCGCAGGGCTCGGTGGAGCCGCCATGCTGTCGGTCGCAGGTTCGGCGGTTCTGCTCACCCAGTGGTCGGATGCCCACGACAAGCTGGAACTGGCTGCCGACTTCCTGGCCGACGCGGGTGATCCGAGCACGGTGGTGATGACGTACGACCCGGCCGCTCTTCATGCGCTGAGCGGCAACCCCGGCGTGGCGCCGCCGTTCGACCCGTACCCGGTCATCGGTCAGGTGGTGGAGGCCTACCACGTGCGCTGGGTTGTGGTCACGCTGCGCGACGGGGAGACGCGCGATCCGCTCGGCCTGTGGGATGGCTCCGAGGCAACCGATGCCGATGGCAACCACCCCGCCTTCCTCGACGCGTCGCCGGCCTTCGAGGCGTCCGGCGTGCGCGTCTACGCGGTCCCCGATGAGGCGCCGCCACCGGGCGGCTAGTACTTCCGGCGCCCGAAGTACTGTTGACCCCGCGCACCTTCGCCGGGGAGCATGGCCGTCCGTCGAGTACCAGGCCGTCTCCAGTACTACCGAGGAACAGCGCCTCTTGGCCAAGACCGCCCCAACCCCAGCCCTCGTGCCCGCCGCCGATTCGTTCGAGCAGCTCCAGGCGAGCGCCACCGACTCGGTGCGACGCGATGCCCGCCGCGTTCGTGAGTCGGTGGATCGCTACCGGGAGCACTACCGACGGCGCCTGGAGGATTGGCTGCAGCTCCGCTCACGCCTCGCCCAGCGGCTCGCCGCACCGGGTGGCGGCACGTCACCGCAGACGCTCCGCGCAGAGCACGAAGCGCTCGGCCGTGAACTGGCAGGGCTCCAGGGACGCCTGAAGCGCATGGACGTTGCCGCGCGACAGCTCGAGCTGGTATTGAGCTATCTCGCCAGCGAGGACCTGCAGAACGACGAGCCGACGTTGTCCGACGCGGATCTCTCCCCAGCGGCGATCTCGCTGCGAATCATCCAGGCCCAGGAGGGGGAGCGGCAGCGGCTGGCCGAGGAGGTCCACGACGGGCCGGCCCAGGTACTGACCAACGCCATCTTCCAGGTCGAATACCTCGATCGCGTCATCGACGACTCACCCAAGACCGCTCGCGCCGAGCTCGCGTTCCTGCGCACCATGCTGCGTGACGGGCTCGACGAAGTGCGCTCATTCATCGCTGCGCTGCGCCCCCCATCGGTCGACCTGGGACTGACCCAGGCCATCGCCGACGCGGGAGCGGCCTTTGCCACCCGCCACGGGATCGCCGTGGAGGTATCGGTCGAAGGGATCGATCAGCGCGTCCCGCGCGACGCGAAGGCGCCCGTCCTGCGCGTCGTGCAGGAGGCGCTCCAGAACGTTCGGAAGCACGCGGCCGCAACCCGCGTGCAGGTCAACCTGGCGGGGGAGCACCTCGTCATCTCGGACAACGGCCGCGGCTTCGACGTCATGCGCCTCGCCTCGGCGCGGCGCAACTTCGGGCTGCAGTTCATGCGGGAGCGAGCCGAGCTGATGGGCTCGTCGCTCCAGATCGAATCGCGTCAGGGGGAGGGGACGCGCATCCTGCTTCGCATTCCGGAGGCTCACTAATGGTTACCATGGCTCGCAAGGAGGAGACCGTGCAGACAAAGGCTGATGAACGCCGCCAGGGCGGCGACCGGCGCAACCTCGGAACAAAGACGCGGATCGTGATCGTCGATGAGCAGACGCTCTTCCGGCGCGGGGTGGGCAACATCCTGGAGCTCGAGAACGACATGGAGGTGGTCGGCGAGGCCGGGACCGGCCGTGAGGCGATCGCCCTCATCGAGGAGAAGACGCCGGACGTGGTCCTCATGGACCTGACCCTGCCGGCTCCCAACGGGATCGAGACGACCCAGCGCATCAAGCGCGAGCTGCCGCACACCGCGGTCATCGTCCTCGCCCCGACCGATGACGAGGATCAGCTCTTCGAGGCGATCCGTGCCGGGGCTGCGGCGTTTGTGCTGAAGAGCATCGACCCGACCGATCTGATCGGGATCATCCGCCGGGTGCGATCCGGTGAGTACCTGATCAACGACAAGGTCTTCGCCAAGCCCGCGGTCGCCAGCCGCGTCCTCAAGGAGTTCCGCGAACTCGCCGTCTACGGCGCCGAGGCCCAGCCGATCTTCGCCCCGCTGTCGCCGCGCGAGGTCGAGATCCTGGACAACATCGCCCAGGGGATGACCAACAAGCAGGTCGCCTACGCCCTCGGCATCAGCGAGCAGACGGTCAAGAACCACATGTCGAGCATCCTGCGCAAGCTGTCGGTCAACGACCGGACCCAGGCAGTGGTGTACGCCATGCGCCAGGGCTGGATCAAGATCCCGGACGATTGATCGGCCTCCAAAGTCCCGCCGCCGGCCGGTACTCCTGTGCCATGGCAGGGGGTCGGGCCCGGGGCTAGTGTCGACCGTGTCGCCCGCGGGTATCCGCGACGACCTTCATCTGGGAGGTGCTCCGTACCGCAATCCGGAGCACCTCGGGCCTCCTCCTCCGGTGCAGGAGCCACGCCACCCGGCGTGGCTCCTTCGCTCTTCCACAGGAGTGAGCGCGCGTTAGGGCTGCGGTGCCAAGACGCGCCAAACAGGCCGATCGGTCCTTGACAAGCTCGAGAGGGTAGGCGAAGGTACGCCTCCGACGATGGCGGCTGGGACCATCGGGTCATATTCATCGACCCGCTGGCACGCATACCCTGCCTTCGCCAATCCTGAAGGAAAGGAGGTATCGCGAAAGAATGCTTCAGTTCATCAGCACTTTTCTTGCCCACTTCCGCCGCGAGGATGAGGAAGGCCAGACGCTCGTCGAGTACGGTCTGCTCCTGGCCCTCATTGCGATCATCGTGATCGTGGCCCTCATCTTCCTCGGCCCGATCGTGAGCCAGATCTTCCAGAACGTCGGCACCAACCTGCAGGGCACCTGAGCCCCGCTGGTCATCGCCAGACACGTCGAGAGCCCCCGGGATCCCCGGGGGCTCTCCTCTTTCCGTGCGCTGTACGTCCGACCTCGCTCAAACGGAGCGGGCGGGAGTACCACTCCCGGCATGGGTCACAAGTCCGGTCGATGCAACTTGCCGCGGGCTCGTAGACTGTTGACCGCAGGCACAAGCCTGCTCCGCCGAATCCATCGGTCCTCTGTTGCTGCTCGAAGGGGAAGATATCCGTGAAGCGATCGAATCGCCTGGTGATCCTGGTCGGGGTGCTGCTCGCCGTCCTGGCCTTCGTGGGGATCGTCGTCCTCCTGGGACAGAACAACGAGCCGACTGCCGTGGAGGCGCCCACCGTGAAGGTGCTGGTCGCCACCGAAGACATCGACATCGGCGACCCGGTGACGCCGGGCGTCGTCAAGGTCATTGAAGTGGATCCCGACGCCGTTACCGGGACTCGCTTCTCAGACCCGTCACAGCTCACCGGCGCGCCGGCCCTGTACCCGATCCTGACCGACACACAGGTGAGCCAGGAGTCGGTCGGCCTCGGGCAGCGTGGAAACATCTGCATCACATGCCAACTCGAGCCGGGCGAACGGGCGATCGCCTTCCAGGTTGACCGGGTGACCGGCATCGACTTCCTGGTCCAGCCTGGCGATCACATCGACATCGTCTACCGCACCGAGATCCAGGTGCTGCAGCCGACCGCCGACACCGTTGACGCGGGTCCGGACGAGCAGCAGCGCTTCGAGCCGGTGACCGGCCTCGAGTCCGCACCGACCGTCAAGACCCTGCTCCAGAACAAGCGGGTGCTGTACGTCAGCGCCACGCGCATCAAGTCGCTGGTCGACGCGTCGGCAACCCCTAGCCCGGGCCAGGCCGACACCCAGACCCAGGCCGCCATCGAGACGGTGATCATCATCTTCGCCGGCACCGATGCGGACGCGGAGGCGATCAAGTTCGCCCAGACCGATCAGTCGATCATCGGCCCGCTCACCGCCCTCCTGCGAGGCGTCGGCGACGAGGTGATCGAGGAGACGACCGGCGTGACGCTCAAGATCCTGGTCGAGACGTTCGGGATCCCAATCCCGGACATCATCCAGGTCGTCCTGCCGACGCCGGCCCCGTCCTGACCGGCATCGTCACCACGAACTCAGCACGCGAAGGAACGCGACCGTGATCAAGGTCCTCATCGTCGACGACATCCCGGAGACGCGCGACCACCTCTCAAGGCTTCTCGGCCTCGAGCGGGAGATCGACGTGGCCGGGACGGCCGGGTCGGGCGAAGAGGCGATCCAGGTCGCCATGGAGCTGCGTCCCGACGTCATCGTCATGGACATCAACATGCCCGGCATGGACGGGGTGGCCGCCGCGGAGATCATCTCCCAGCGGCTGCCCACCAGCCCGATCATCATGATGAGTGTCCATGGCGAGGCCGAGCAGCTGAAGCGGGCGATCTCCGCCGGCGCGCGCGAGTTCCTGGTCAAGCCGTTCAGCGGCGACGAATTCTCCGAGAGCATCCGACGGGTCTACGAACGCGAGGTCGGCCGGCGCGTCCAGCTGGCCGAGGAGATGTCGCAGGCCCCAGCACCGACCAAGCACACCGATGAGGGCGACCACCAGGTGATCGCGGTCTTCTCGCCCAAGGGCGGTGCGGGCCGCACCACCATCGCCACCAACCTGGCGGTCGCCATCCACCAGGCGACTGGGGCGCGTGTGTGCCTGGTCGATGCCAACCTGCAGTTCGGCGATGTGGGGGTCCTGCTCAACCTCAACCCGAAGAACCAGTCGATCATCGACACGGTCGAGCGCGGCGAGCCCGACGGCGACGTGGTCGACTCGGTGGTCATCGACCACTCGACCGGGATCCGGGTCCTGCTGGCGCCGCCGGCGCCGGAGGGAGCCGATCTCGTCACCTCTGCCTACCTGCGCAAGATCGTCGAGCACCTGCGGAGCACGCACGATTTCGTGATCGTGGATCTCCCTGCCGGACTCACCGATCACAGCCTCGGGGTGATGGACCTGGCCGACACGATCGTGGTCCTCACCGCGCTCGAGATCACGACCATCAAGAATGTGCGCCTCTTCCTGGAGGTGGCCGACCAGCTCGAGTACAACCGGTCGAAGATCCGAC
>Ga0209324_10002184_pt1 | contig 13505 bp, 18 predicted proteins | sample Rifsed19ft3_FD_184015 | JGI IMG/M metagenome (GOLD analysis project Ga0209324, IMG submission 184015) | Soil microbial communities from Rifle, Colorado, USA - sediment 19ft 3 (version 2) | ecosystem: Environmental > Terrestrial > Deep subsurface > Rock core/Sediment | place: Rifle, Colorado...
GACTCGGCCACGATCTTCACCAACCCTTCTGCAAACTCCGGCTTAAGATGCTCCGCGACCTCGATGCACAAGCAAAGGTCGTATTTGACAGGTGAGGTCCAGCCGTTCCTCAGGTCTACTAATTCAAACTCAGCTGGGTCCAGGACGCCTCCGGCAGCGGGGGCACCATCAATACCATATACCCTTGAACCTCGTTCCCTGAAAGGAACCAGATAGATGCCCGGGCCACAGCCCACGTCCAAAACAGACCGAGGCTGAAGCCGGCCATGAAGTAGAGCGCCAAGTGCCAGGGCTTGTGGAGTTTCATGTCGGATAATCTCCTGCATCAACCAGTCGTATTCGGAGAGATCCTGGTAACGATCGGTCACTTGATGATTCCAAACTGGGACTGCAAGAACATCCCGGCAATACAGGACAGAACAGCCCAGAAGATGCCTATGATCAACATCTGATTGGATGCCCGATTAGCCTCGTCTTCGGAGTCTTGGTGGCGGTAGGTCATTCAGGAGCCTGTTCGCAGTTCTCACAAGCTCTGAGTGCGTTGCCTGCCAGGCAGGCCTTCCAGTCATACTTAGCCATCTCGATCATCTCCTGAGTGATTTTCATACTTCCACCCAGGCTATAGGAGTGGTTGTACCAATTCAGGTGATGGATCCGCAACTTCTTGTCCCAGAGTCTCAGGTCTTCCCAGAAGTGGATCCCGCCTGATGTGAAGTCGATCATCCCAGAATAGCCTTCAGTTGTTCACTCGTGCGCTGCTTGGAGTAGCGGCTCAGGATGAAGTTTCTAGCCTGCTGCCAGATCCGGCTCCTCATAACTGCATCACTTCTGAGGATCTCCATCTGCTCCAGGATCCGGCGCACAAACTCGTCGGCAGACCCATACTGCCCATTCTCGGGGTCCTGCACCACCCTGGCGGTTTCCCCGTGAAACATGAACTCATTGCCTCCGCCGCCCGTCGTTCCACACACAATGACACCCGACAGCATCGCCTCCACACAGGCCATTGGCCAGCCTTCGGGGTGGACCAGGTGGACATAGAACTCGGCCTTCGAGAGGTAGTCGGCGTAGAGCTCCTTCTGGGTAACAGCATGATCGAGTAGCAAGACTGGGAACCTGGCCGCTTCCAGGGCTGGAATAAGCTTGTCGGTATAGTGATTGTGCCGTGTCGAAACCAGCGTCAGGTTGGCAATCTTGGGCGTCGGCTGCCAGTAGTCGTCCAGCCAGGGAGTGAGCATCCCAACCGGCTTCACCCCATAGACCCGCTTCATGTGGTTGTCCAGGAAGCGGGAACAGGTGGCGACCTGGTCCTTCTCCAGAAACTTCAGATTTTGAGCCAGCCAGATGTAGTTCTGCACAAAGCAGATGTTTCTCACTCCCAGGGCCGAGATCGAGCTCGGCGGCCAGATCACTTCCGGGCAGACAATGGTGTCTCCCTGGCCGATTAGAGGTACACCCCGGGAGATCTGTTCGGGCGGCATGGGCTCCGGATCCCACCAGACCTCGAAGGGCTCCGAGCGCACAACCTTAGAAAGATAGCCCAGTTCATTGGCCAGGCGGCAGAGGCGATGTAGGAACCAGACGCCGCCCGAAGGTGAGGCAGGTTTAGGGCAAAGCCAATGTATCATTGTTGTGGCAGCCTGAAGTTCAGCAAGTAGTCTTCCCCCCACTTCTGGTGCAGAAAGAGCAAGGCGTCGATCTCACTCTGGATCAACTCCGGGAAGCGGTCCCGTTTCTCTTCGAGCGTCCGCCCCCGGGAAGCGCCTTCGTGATGGATAGCATAGGTGTAGCCCAGGTAGACCGATTTCCTTCCAGCCTCCATGCAGTTGAGGCAGGCGTCCAGGTCCTCCACGGCAAACTTGAAGCGCTCGTCTAACTGGCCTACGACCTCCAGATACCATCGGCTGATGCCCATAAGGGCCCCCGTGACCAGGCTCGGGCGCAAGCTGAGGACCATCGGGTGGTTGTGGGGCTCGTTACGACCGAAGTGGTCGAAGTAGCCCGGGACAGGCGAGCCTTCGGGGGCCGGGTTATAGAACACCCCGGCGTGCTGCACGGTCATATTCGGGTAGAGCAACCGGCAGCCGACGATCCCAGCGTCGGTCGAGTTCATAGCATCTGCCATGATCAGCAAGGCCGGCTCGATAAACTCGATGTCGTTGTTCACCAGAAAGACAGCCAGGCCCCCGTTGGCCAGCGACAGGCCCGCGTTGCAGGCCCTGGAGAACCCGCCCCGAGGATTGGAGATCAGTTTAGCCTTGGTCTCGAAGCAAAGTTGCTCTAACTTCTCTAAGACAGATGGTTCGTCCCCGTCCGAGACCACGATAGTCTCAGGCACATACTCCCCGTGCGCCTTGATCAACGACTCGATGCAAGTCCGGGTCAGGCCGATACCCTTCTCGCCGTAAGTCGGGATGACGACCGAGGCCCAGGGAAGCGTTATCCCCATAGCAGATCCTCGTAACGCTGTGTGCCGGCTGGCATCATAAACTGCTGCGCCCACTCCCACCCAAAGTCGCCCAGTTCGTTTCTGAGAGTCTCGCTCTCCATCAACTCCTCCAGGGATGACGACCAGCTACCTGTCCCCACCAGAAAGCCCCCGGTGCTCCCGTCCTTATAAGGCTCATAGTCGGTCGCCACAAAGGGGATGTGCAGGGCTCCATACTCCACGACTTTCAGGTTGCTGCGCCTGCGATCGTACTCGCCAAACAGGGGTGCCAGGCCGATGGTGAAACGAGCCACAGCCTTGGGCCAATCATCAAAGTAGACCTGCTCGACAAACTCAAAAGGGACTTCGGCTTCTCGGAGGATCTCGACTGGTGCAGGCCCAAAGATCAGCAATTTCCAGTCCGGCTGGCGTTTCAGGACGTTCTTCAGATCTCGGACGATGCCCGACTTCTGCCAGGAGATCTTGTGCTGAACCGTCCCTCCCCAGCCAAGCGTTTTATCCTCAGTCCTTCGCAGTCCTTGATACAGGTCAACATCCAGGTAGTTGGGCACCACCTTGATATTTCCGTTGAGCCCGATAAAATCGCTCTTGAGCTTTGCACTCGGAACAATGACCAGATCTACTAGGGGCAGAGCGGACAAAAAGTCGTTCAGCAGGCCGTAGTGTCCCCAGTTCTGCATAGATTGGAACTCTTCCGGCATCAGGCGATAGTTGTCGTCAAAGGTCAAAATGATCCGCTTGACGCCAGCCAGCCGCAGCATCCGCACCATCTCGGGCGAGATGATCCGTTCCACCAGCACGACTTCAGCCAGGCTGGAGTAGTTGATCAGGTCAGCTCGGCCCTGGGGCCGTTCAGCCACTGGGCAAAGCTGGGTAGAGATTTCGTGCCCGGTCTTCCGCAGGTACTTCGCTGGGATCAAAATCCGATAGAAGGAGGTGTTGACATCGCCGTGAGAAGGATTATCGGCCGCGATGAAGGTGGCTCTCATGACCGCTTGCGCCGAGGTTTGCCTACCCCAGCCCCGAGCACGCTCTCCACTTCCGTCTGCCAGTCTGCTCGATCGCCCGGCACCGGAACCTCGATCGACGGCAGCCCGCTGGCCGTCAAATACTGGATGCTCAACCACTGCTGCCCGCAAACGTCGTTCGGGTGCAGCACCGAAAAAGGCTCGTCTATCCCGTGCAGCAGGTAGCTGTCAGCCTCACAGAACGCGCACGTCCCGGACTCCGAGAGCTCGGGGTGGATGATCCTGCGCCAGTGGCGCGCTCCCCGCTCCTCCATCGCCTGCGCCTGGCCGTTGAGCACCGCCATCTTGTAGCCCTCCTGCGGGTAGAGCATCGCCCGCAGTTCAAAGTCGCCCGCCTCAAACTGAATCTGCGCCTTCAGAGCTTTGAGGAACCCATCTGAGAAGGAGTTGACAAACCTGGCTGAGAACGCCTGTTGGGCTGGATCCAACTCCCCCACCCCACCCGCTTGGGCGTAAGCCGCCTGAGCGATCCGCCCTAAGTACTCCTCGTTGAGCTTCCGCAAGGCGCTGATAAACTTGGGCGGGCTCTGCTCTTCCCAGAGCAAGGTTGCCAGGGCCGCATGCACCGCCGCGTAGTAGTCGTGGCGCTGGGAACTGTCGTCCCAGGCTGCCAGGAGCAGCGCTTGCACGTTCTTGGCCGGTCTCCCCTGGGGCGTCGAACCAGAACTCTTTTCAGGCGTGTTCGGGTTGACCGTGGTCTGCGAGTAGGTCGGGTTGGGCATGAACAGGTCCCGGTCCTTCTCGCCCGCCTGCTTCTCTTTGAGTTCTACCTCATAAGAGTATCCCGCTCGCTTCAGCGCCGACTGGGCCGAAATGAGCCCCATGGTGTAGAGCGGCTGTAGCTCATCCTTGATCAGAGGCCCAACTTCGATGAGCGAGCGACTGAAACGCACAATCGTCTTCTTGACCGCTTTCAACAGGGACTCGTCGCCCTGAAGCATGGCCCAATTCAGCCTGAATTGTCTCTCCCAGCGCATGATCTCGCCCCGGATGTACTCCAGACGCCTAAGCCAGAGAGACAGGTCGATTTCCAGCCCCTGCTCGCCTGCTGTCCCCGTGAAGTTGATTGGGTTGCCGGTCGTCAGACGAACAGACGAGCCCAGGTTGCGAAACACAGCCAGATCGAAGGCTGCCGCTGTTTCATTCCCCAGCACGTTGTCCAGGGCTTCCACGGCATACTGCTGGACCGTCAAGCCGCCGCGCCAAACCAGTTGGCCCGTGCGCGTCCCCGTCATCCCGTTGACTGTGCTCTTGAGCGCTTCCATCTCGCCCGGGCTGGGAGGCAGTTCGGGAGTCCCCAGAAGGAACAGCCAGAGTTGGTTCCTGAAGCCCTCCATCGTGGCCCGCCGCATCTCGTTGTAGATCGCCCGGTTTGAGAGAGCCTTAAAGGCCTTAGAAATACTCGGCAAGGGGTAGCGCCAATAGTCGGGGGCCTTGCTGCGGATCGGCCGCAGATACTGCGGGTTGATCGGCATCCCCCACCCTGACAGCGTCTGCTGGTTCGGGTCGCCCATGATGGCGTTGTAGGACATAGGCTGGAGCGTGGCGTCGGCCAACTCTTTCGTCCACTCCCTGGCCCCGTTGGTGGGCTTCAAGTAGTAGGGGCTCCCGCCTAGATTTTCGTTGATGAACTGATAGCCCACCCAGACGTACTTCGAGGGCAGTTGCACCACCTGGAGCGCGTCTTTCCCGGAATAGACCTCCATCGGGTAGGCCGAGCCGTAAATGGAGGTCAATAGCCAGTTCTGCATCAGGACATGCTTCATGTCCAGATGGTCTTCGTCGTAAAGCTCCCGCACCTCGTCGGCTGCCTCCCCCTCGATGTCCAGGTCTGTCATCCCAACATCGATGGGGGCCTCGACGTGCTGGGAAATGTCGCCTTCGGAGTTGTAGTAAAACTCCGCCAGGTTCATCGCCGCCCGAATCTGCGACGGGATCGGGTGCGGCGACTGGTCGGGTGGCACGTAGGCCACCAACTCGTTGTAGCGCTCCGAGGCCTTCTTGAAACGCGGATCAGCATAGACCCGGTCCATATCATCCCCATAGCCAACGATCCGTTCCAAGACCTCCGCCACGTCCGAATGCGGCGTGAAGTTTATGTTGGCGACAAAGCCATACTGGCCCTTGTCCTCGAAGGGAGCCAGGCTGGAGGCTTTGAACTGGCGCTTGGAGATGAGCTTGCCAGCAGCGGTGTAGTAGTGGCGGCGCTTGGGGTCGTAGCCCGTTTGCTTGCCGGGCTTGTAGGGGACGAGTTTGTTAGGCACTCAGGAATTGTAACTGGATTGTAACTGGGTGTCAATCAGAGCGGCGCTCCGCACTGAGTACACATGCTGGCCCCTTTGTTCATGCTGTCGCAGTACCGGCAGCGAGCCTGGGCTCCCCGAGCATAGCCTTGGTGGAAACTATCAAAGCCTAGCCCACTCATCATACAACCAGCCAGGAATGTTGGCCCAATCCGGATTCCCTGAGCTTGATGTTCCCACTGCCAATCCAGAGTTACGTCCTCCCGAAGATAATAGGGAACATCTGCCTCAAGTTCAACTCGTGAAACTCCCACATCAGGTCGAGCAACTGGTTCAGGGTCGGCTCTCCCCTGTGTTGGCCTACGTTGTCGTGACAGGAACGGCAGAGAGAAACGCATAGTTCAGGCGCGTCCGTTTCTTTGTGTCTACCCACAAGATGATGTACGTCAGTCGCCGGCACTAACCGGTTGCACTTTAGACACCACTGGCACCACTTCCCATCCCTCAGGGCGGCTTGTTGCTGGGCTGGCGTTCGGGCAGAGATGGTCAACGTCCTTAAGGGTGAGGTTGCCACAGATGTAGCAGAAGTCCAAATTTGGAAAGGCAACAACTGGGTGCCCATTCGGGCGGGTGACTAAAGCTCCGCCCAGGTGCTCGTGGGCCAGCCAGAGGGCGTTCTGGAGCACCACGAGCACCAATTCAGGCGAGAGGGACTTTTGCCCTTTGGTGGTAGGCCGCTTGCCGCTCTTGGGGGAGCGCTTCAAGCTTGCCGCCGTAGAGCGCCTTGCCGCCCCGGCCGCGCTCGCGCCACTGCCAGTAGGTTTGCGTGCCACTTTTCAGTCTTCTTGGCCAGCACTCGATTCGAAGCTCGGTGTTGGGTCGCCCGACCGCAATTTTGGGCCCCGCTCCACCTCCGAGGTAAAAGCCCTGGCGGGTCCCCCGTTGCTGCCGTGCGCCGGGAAGGCCGGGTTGGGCTGCGGTCGAAACTCAGGGGGCCGTCCTTGCTTCTGGTGCTTACCCCGCTCCAGGAAGTCCGGCACGCCGTTGTTATCCCCGTCGAAATACTTGACGAAGCCCAGAAGGACGAGGGACCCCGTCACAGCTACCGGCACCAGGGCCCGGGAGAAGAAGAGCATCGCCAAGGGCAGCTCCACCCCCAAAGCCTGGTAGCGCCAGATCGCCTGCGCCGTGCCGGAGATCACGGCAAACACGGCCAGGCCCACAAAACCAACCGTGCGCTGGTGCCCCCGGGTCGAGGACATGAGCACGAACAGGAAGGCAAACACACCGTCGATAGCCGTGGCCGACAGACCGGCGATGAAGTCGTTGTCGGTCATGCGGAAGACGTAAAACGTGTGGAACCAGGCTGCCGTAGCCGCGATCGCGTACACTAGCCAGAACATGACATTGAGAAACCCGTTACGCTTCACGCTCTACCTCCCGATCCCAACCGGCAATATGATAATAGAAACGGATAACCCCTAGAGTAAGCAGGTAAACCAGAATTTTCCAGGGCCACAATAGGCCTAGAGACAACCAATAACCCAAGCTCGCTAGTGCCACCACAGCCATGATCCTGGACCAAATCGGAATATCCCTGATGGCGACCTGCATTATTTTCATCTGACCCTCTCATATTCCTTCTTCACCAGATCGTCCACGACCTGATACTGCCGCTTGCCCGTAATGGCAGCAATGATGCGAATCAGCTTCAGGGTCGCCCTCGCCAGCTTCGTTGTGACCAACTTTTCGTCGGTGGTAGTCGTACTACTCATACTCTCGCCAGTATATCTCAATTGGAAAATCTGTCAAGAAACTGGCTCCCAGGGAGCTTCCCACTTGCGTTCTAGCTCACCTACCCAGCCCATTGCGGCGATGAGGTCGTTTTCCCTGTCTTTGTTCTGTGTTTCGAGCGAGCCCACCTGGATAGCATGACACAGGTACAAATATGCCTCAAAAGTGTGGTTGAGAAAACCTCCCCGGATGTTGGGGTCAAGCAAGTGAAAGAAGGTCAAACGGCCTGTATCCGACTTGCGCTCGGTGGTGGACAGCAGCTCCGAGTAGGCGTCTTCGTCCTGGCCAATCGAGACTTTTCGGCCCTCCAAGGGGATGCGGGCGTTGATCATCCAAGACTTGAAGTACCCCACGTAGAGTTGTTTATTCGGGACCTTGGCGAACTTCTTCTTCTTCTCCTCGTCGGTGAGGTTCTGGTAGACCGAATACTCCTGGGTCTGTGCCAGGCGCACATCGACCTCGGTAGACCCGCCCGGGCTGGCCCACATAAAGAGATTTGGGGTCTCGGAGTAAAGCCCCTGGAAAATCTGGACGGCATCCGCCTTGTCCGTCGAGAGGCTCAGGAACTTCCCCGAGAAGGTATGCAGGCGCAGGTAGTCGATGATCTGTACCTGGAGCTGGATAGGGACCCGGCGCATCTCCAGCTTCAGGTAACAGTACCAGTCGTCCGCGTCGTCAAACTTCACAGCAAAATGCACCACGGAGGGATCAGGGCTATACCCGTAGTCCCAGCCGATGGCGAACTCGCGGCAGCGCACCGTTGGGACGGCTAACAGCAAAGGCAGACGCTCCATCTCTTTTGCTGTGACATCCACCAAACGCTTGATAAAATAGGGCCTTTCCGTCACAGCAATGGCGTCCGGCGGGAAGGAAGAACTCGTCGCTTCGCCCCAGAGTCCCAACACCTGGGTGATGTACCCAACGGTCTCTACGCCTTCGTAGTCGTCAACGAGTCGTTGCTGTGACTCCGGGTTTTGGTAGAGCGGGTTGATGAAGGTCGAGTAGTTGTGCTTCGACCAACCCTTTCCCTGGGGCGTCTGGTCGAGTTGATAGAGCGTTGAGGTTCGAGCGCCTGTAGGGCTGGGCACGCCAGCCATCTTCCAGACACAGCCTGGGAGGGCGGTCTGGAGCAGGGAGGTATAGACCTTAGGGTTGGCGAAGGCCTGCTCGTCCCCTACGATTTTCTTGGCCCGCAGCCCAACCACGTTCTTGTCGGTGCCAGTCATCCCCTCGATGCGGAAGTACCAACGAGAACCACTATAAAACTCCAGGAGGGTGCTTTCCCCGCGACGTTGATCTCTGACCAGCATCTTCCAGAACGGAGTGCGGTCGATCCGGCCATAAATGCGATCTACGACGGGAGTCAGGTGAGCATCTCCAGGAGTGAAGAAGAGGCATTCGTCTATCCCATCTCCCTGGCGAATTAGGCCATCCTGGAGAACCGTGGCCTCCAAATCCAGAGTTTTTCCTATCTTGCGGGCCGTACACTCTAATACCCGAGAGCTTTCGTCCCCGAACATGAGTTTTTGCTCGGAGGACGGCGGCAAAGGCAAGTCGTCTTTGAAGAAGAATAGCCGGAAGAGAACCGGGTCGATCAGGACCAGGCCGGCTAAGACCTCCTCCTCAGACAGCTCCCGGTTGAGGGCGAGGCTCACTCCTGAATCCAGCCTAACTCGACCACAATGGAAGGGCTCCAGCCAGTAGGGAGATCAGCCCTGTCTTCTGAAAACAACAGGAACTCCTGAGACTCTACAAACACGACCTTGCCCTTAGAATCCTGCCGCCCCTCAAAGAGTGGACTTGGTTTCCACTGTCCAGACCTCTGCCATTTGTCGAACTCCTTGGCCAAAACCAGGTAGTCAGGAGAAATGATGTAGCCCTCTCCATCCCCGCCGTCGGATAGAACTACCCCTACAACCCCTGAGAAGATCTCGTGGAGAGTGGCTTCGTCAGACGGCTTGCTCAACTGCAAGAGGCTCATCGACCTCATCTTTCCAGGGTTTCTTTCCCTGTATCCTATTCGTCTTCCCGCATTTCGGGTTGGGGCACTGAAAGTTGAACTCCCAGGCAGCCCCCTCTCGATGGTGGAACACGACAAACCCCAGGTTCAGCTTGTCGTTGCAATGACGGCACCTGACCGGGATGGACTGCTCTTCGAGAAACTTCCTGGCCCCGGTCACAAAAGAGCTGATCTCTTGGGCCGCGTCAATCTCGGCCGCCCGTTCGGCTCTCCCAATCCCCATACTCGTCTGCAACTGCCGATGTTCCCGAGAGAGAGAAGCGTAAGTCTCATTCAAATTCTTCCTGTCGGTTGACGTAAGCTCCTTTTCGTCGCCCTTACCGTCCAGGTTGAGCTTTTTGTTGATCAAATCCATCTGGATTTCGATCTCAACCATTGATGTAAGGCTGTGTTTGTCGTTCGGAGTAGGATTTTTGTACGTCTCGAAGTAGTTCCTGAGACGCCATTCCCGACTTGAGATTTTGTAGAACTTTGGCATGTCAGCGAACCAGCCCGCTAATCTCTAATTCGATCTCATCGCGCTCCCCCCAGAACTTCTGGCAGCGTCCATCCCAAATTCCACAGTCTTCTATAAAGAGAGCATCCGTCACTCCCTTCAAAATGTTGTCGAAATCAGGCGTTTCCAGGTAGGGCTGCCCCCAGAGCTCGGGCAAATTAGTCCAGAAGTGCGCCGTTACCCACACTTTGTCCGCCGTCTTGAACGTGTTGGATTGGCTCTTCTTCCTGTCCGAGAGCCCGCACCTCAGCCGGATCTCCCCGCAGTAACTCCAGTACTTCTCCACCACGTCCCTCTTCTCCCACGTGTCCTTCCGGCTGATTCTTGGAGCGCCCATAGCTCTGAAGGGTAGCCGGATTGAAAAGGTGGCCTCTTTCTTCAAAGACGATCCCACATCCAGGGCACCAAACTTGCCTTGGAACAACGACTGGTAGGCTGAGATCGCCTGGTGCTTTTGGCGTTCTTTGACCACTTTTTTCCCTTTCTGCCCAAGCCCTCTTCTTACAATTCACCGTGCAGTAAATCTGCCGCCGGTTCGTCTGGAAGTAAGGTTTTCCACACCGCATACACGGTGCCCATCTCCCCCCGCGTGTGATCAGATGGATCGGAATGTACCGTTTCGCTGAAGTCACGTCTTCCGGGAAATTATACCCCGGCGCTGTCCGTAGCAAGCCCTCGTCCAGCCTCCCGGCTGCCTCCTGCAACCTCTTGATGAACCGCTTCGTGATCGGAATATGCCCTGTCTCAAAAAATGAGATCGTATACCGGCTGTACCCGGCTAACCGGGCTAACTGCTTCTGCGACAACAGCGCCGACAGCCTCCACTTCCGGATGTTCTCCGGCGTCACGACCCCCGCTAAAATTTCTGCCTGTACCTCTCGGTCGATGTGCTGACGAATGTAATCATTTACCGTCTCTAAATTGGCATACGCCGGCTCTGGCAACCTCATTTCCGGCGCTTCTCTTAACTTCTGCGGCATACTCCCTATACTAACAGCATTTATACAGACTGGCAACGAACTTCTTCTCTCTTCTGTCCGCCTACGGAGTGTTTCACGTGAAACATCTCGCTGCCGACTGAGTGCGCCTCCTGTTCACTTTTGATCCAGACGGTGAGCAAAGTTGCCTTTTTGGACCCGCTGACATCAAAAAAGCCGCAGTTTCTTGAAAGGCACCCAAAACACCGGGTTTAGGCAAAAGTACAAAGGTAGTGAGTGGGGGTGCACGGTTACGGTCCTCCGTGCCCTGGTTCACTTGTAGACTGCGCCAGACCCAGATAACAGGGCCAGGAGCACCAGGCGTTTCAACCCCTAGTTGTATAGCATGAGTAGTTGTGTGTCAACAGAGTTATGTAACGTGAGTGGATTTGGGAGCTGAGATGAGTCGGGGGCTACCATGCACGCCTCGATCTAGCCTCTGCGGCCACGCCAGATAAGAGGGGGGAGTGTCGCCAGCTGCTCTCAGGATGCCAGTCTTTGAGGCGTGGACGGCCCAAATCAGCGTCCTACAACCAAACATGACTGGCTATGTGCTGCCCGTTCTAGGCCGTCTGGCGTGTTCTGCTACCCCTTGCTGCCAGTCCGAATTGCCTCTAGACTAGCCCTGCTTGTCAGTTGAGGAACGGCCGGCAGGGTGAGCCCGAGCGCAAAGACCGCTTCGCAAGTGCGGTACCGTGCTAGACATACGGGTAGAGTAACCGGCAGAGACCATAATCGGCCGTCAAAGCGGCGGATTGTAGACTGATTAAGCAGCAGGATGCGCAAAGGCCAGCCGGCCGGGATATAGCGCAAAACAGCCGAGTATTGCGAGTGTCGTCATGGGGTGACATAGCGCAATAGCAGGCTAAAAAACTGCTGTAAAGCAAAGCACTACTCCGGTTATACCGGTGCAGAGCAAAGAGCTAGTTTAGCGTGTGTTTGGCACACAGTCTAACGGCCGTTCGTTACGACGTTCGGCATAATGACGACGAACATACGTCAAGCGCGCGCACATAGGGAATACCGGGAAAGTAGTGACTTAGTTCAACTTGAGGATGACGCCTAACGTATAGGCTAGACTGGACTATACGTTAGGCGAGTTTCATTTCCAGTCTCTAGCCGAGTTTACTAACTCGGAAAGAAAGAAAGAAGATGTCCGCGAAAGTGTCGTTTTATTGGCGCGCTCATGGCGACTCTAGCAAAGTCGCTGTGGTCAAACCAAAGTATGTTGAACGTGTGTGGGAGGACGGAAGTCGAAGCTATACCGGCAAAGCGGTGTTTACTCTGCCGGCCGGCCGTGAATACCGTCTGTCTCTCTCGTTCACTCTGCCAGCCGCTTTGTCAATGTTGGCCGTTGACATGGCCGACGACGAGGACTCCGCCCCCCTCCCTGCTGGCGCACAGCTGCCCGGCCTGCTGATTGACGTGAATGGACACATTCATCCTGTTAGCAAGGTCTCAAAAGGCGACGGCGTGAAAAGCGGCGAATTTTCGCTTCGCAATTGGACACATAGGCAAGTGATTCATACCACCTTGTTCACTGCCTCTGCCAGTCTAGCCGAATGGGCCCCGTCTGCCCGAATGGTCAAGGTCAATGCACCGACTCTGACCCTGGCCGATTTGGTGACGGCTCTCCCGACTCCCGCGCCTAATGGCGCACAGCCCGTTCCCGCGTAATTTGGCTTGTGTTAGTCTAACAGGCCGGGAGGCGTCTTGCCTCCCGGCCTGTTTTTGTTTGAGAGCCGGGAGGTGGTAAGTGTCAACCTTATGTAAGCGTCTGCGCGAGTCTGGCGCTGGCCAGCTTGCGACAAAGCTTGACTGGGCGGAAAGAGTCTTTCCGCGCAGTAAAGCTACCAGGACTATCCGCCGCGCGGCGGAGGCGTATCTGGCGGGTGACGTTCAATCCGCCCGCGCTATGCTGGTACATAATGCTGGCATGACGCAAGATGATTTAGCCGAGCTGGTTCCGCCTATCCGCCCACGGGAGGCGACTCCGGCCGAGCTGGCGTTTGAGGCAGGGGTTCTATCCGCCCACGCCAGCGTCAAGCGGGTGGGCGGGTGGGAAGTGAAACCCTATAAGGGGAAAGACTTATCCGAGTCGGTCAAGAGGCTGGAAAGGGCCCTCAAGTAGAGGGCCCTTTTTGTTTTAACTCGGGAAGGGCCCTAAATGGGCTTTGGGCTTAGTGAAAGGGTTTATCATGCAATACCTGTATCCGGCTGTGTGTGGGCTGGCGGCCCTATCCGCCATGCTGGCTTGCGTGTTAGCCGGCCTGTTGGCCAGGCGGCCACGCCCGTCTATCCGGGTCGAAGTCCAGCCCGAGAATGATGGCTGGGGCTGGGGCTGGCTGAGTGGCTCTAATCAGAGCCACTTTGGGGACAACTAGAAAGGCTGGAAATCCAGGGGGATTTGAGTAAAAGTCCAGATTTGGAAAAGCCCAGCACTCCAGGCTGGGCACTCTGCCAGCGCCCGGGCGCTGAAAGGCTGCGGAGGGTATCCG
>Ga0209324_10002186_pt1 | contig 13502 bp, 10 predicted proteins | sample Rifsed19ft3_FD_184015 | JGI IMG/M metagenome (GOLD analysis project Ga0209324, IMG submission 184015) | Soil microbial communities from Rifle, Colorado, USA - sediment 19ft 3 (version 2) | ecosystem: Environmental > Terrestrial > Deep subsurface > Rock core/Sediment | place: Rifle, Colorado...
GCAAGGAGATGCGGCGGATCGCGCGCAACGAGGTCCGTATGCCGGACTTCTGGCGCGAACCCCGCGCCGCGACAGCCGTGCGCGCCGTCCAGGGCCCAGGCGTGGTTCCCGAGGCTTACCGTCGAGGCCAGGAGCCGCCGTGGGAGAATGCCCACCGGCCCGCCGGCTTTCGGCGCGTTGTGGAGCCGTACGAGCGGGCCGGCGGGGTAGCAATGGGCACATCGCGGCCGGCCAGCACCGTCAAGGATCACGATCTCGTGGGCGCCCCCACCTCTGGCGGAGCGTGACGGTGGCGGTGCCGAGCGTGGCGCGGCGCGCCTCCTCCCGGGTCGGGCGGATCTCCCTCGCGAAGCTGCTCTCCGCGGTCATCTGGATGCTGGGCGTCGGCGGCCTGATCGTGACCCTCGTCCTGTGGAGCCGCCAGCGCTTCGCTGACCCGACTGTGACCTTCGTGACGGGGCCGGTGCTCGTGGGAGAGATGATCGTTGCCCTCGCGTACGCGTCGGTCGGCTGGCTGCTTGCCAGCGTCCGCTCGGGGAACCCGATCGGCTGGCTCTTCCTCGGCATGGGCACGGTGACGGCGATCCAGCTCCCGGTCATCCTGCTGGCCGGAGACGCCGGTCAGGCGCCGGACGCCGTCCCAGCGGGAGCCTTGATCGGCGCCTGGCTGGCCTCCTCGGCACATCTTCCCTTCGTCGGCACGCTGGGGATCCTCGCCTTCCTCGTCTTCCCCGATGGCCGCTTCGTCGGGCGACGCTGGGCTCTCGCGGCCTGGTCGGCCGCGATCGGAGCGGTGGCGGTCTCGTTCGCCATGGCGCTCTCGCCCGGACGACTGCTCTGGTATCCCACGCTCGCCAATCCGTACGCCGCCCCCGCGTGGACCACGCCCCTCCTGTGGACGATCGGGGTCGCCGGCGGCGTGCTCTTCGTCTCGGGGCTGCTCGCCGCCGGTCTGTCGATGGTGGTCCGCTACCAGCGCGCAACACAGCGGGGACGCCTCCAGCTCCGCTGGATCGCCTTCGCCGTGGTGCTCCTGACCCTTACGGCCGCGCCCTTCCTGACCGTGCGCTACGTCATGGAGGTGCCCTACGAGGTCGCCTCGCTCCTGGCTGCCGGGTTGGTCATGGCCGCCGGTGCGTTGCCCCTCGCCGCGGCGATCGCCGTCCTGCGTTATCGCCTCCTCGACATCGATCTGATCATCAACCGGACGCTCGTCTACGTGTCGCTCAGCGCCATCCTGGGCGGCCTCCTTGCCGCGTCCAGCGCGGTCTCGCAGCGCATCTTCGTCGCCCTCACGGGGGATACCTCGGACATCGCCATCGTGCTCGCGACCCTCGTCGTGGCCGGTGCCTTCACCCCGATCCAACGGGCCGTGCAGGGGGTCGCCGATCGCTATGTCAAACCGGCCGGCGCGGCGACCGCGGACGCTGCACCCATCCCGCCCGCAGCGAGCGCTCCGGCGACCGCGGCGTCGCCGCCGTCAGCCGCGGAAGGGGCCGCGCCCGCAGAGCTGAACGTGATGCTTCGCCCCATCCTCGCTCGACTGGACCAGCTGGAAGGTCGCATCGCCGAGGTCGAACCGAAGCGGCCAGCGCCGCGATCCCCGAGCGCGCCTCCGCCAGGCGAAGCGACCTAGGCGCGGCTCCCGTGGAGGTTGCCTTCACCGCGGCGCGGTTCTTTCACCCGACGAACAACCGCGACGCAAGATCGAAGGGCGGGCATCTGCGAGGGGCCCGCGGGAGACGGTTCGCGTCGATCTCGTTCCGCTGTGGAAAGAAACGACCGGTTTCGGAGCGGCGCGGCGAGGGCAAAGGGGAATCGCGGTGCAGTTGTTCGTGGGCGGAAAGAAACGCCCGCCGGCGACCGGTCAACAACGTGCCCGGGCACACCCAGGCGCGCGCCCTCGTCCGGTCGGGCTACTCGCCGGCCAGTTCCACCGAGATGCGCGCGACGCTCACGATGCGCAGGTCGGCCGTCAGGGAGCTCACCGCCTCGTCGGGCCGGCCGAGGCGGCCGGACGCGTCGCGCTCGAAGCGGACGGCCAGGGTGCCTCGTCCGGTTTCCTCGTCCCACTCGACCACCCGAACCGTCGGGCTCGCCGATCCGGGCGCCGGCGCGGGTCCGCCGGCCCACACGTCGACCCGATAGACCACCGCGGCCACCCGGCTCGCCAGGGAGGGTGCGCCGATCCACTCGTCCTCCAGCATGACGAGGCGCATCCCTTCGGGAAGCCCGACCGCGACCTTCCGGCGGACCTCGTCGACGGGCAGGCGCTCGGCCAGGAACAGCTCGACGAGATCGGCCTCCGCGGTGGCGCCGCGCGGGAGCGGTGCCGCCGACGCGACGCGGGGTTTCGGGCGGGCCGCACCGCTCAGGGCGATGGGGAGGCCTGCCGCGGCGAAACCGCCGACCAGCATCTCGACGATGTCCCGCTCGCTGACGGCGGCCAGTCGCTCGTCCCGCGCAACCGTCAGGCGCCAGCGCTGACGGGCCTGGCGCTGCAGAGCGCCGGCATCGGCCTCCGACTCCTGCCCGGGCGGCCCTACCAGCGCGCCTTCTCCCGTCGGACGTTCACGCTCTGGAGGATGCCCATCCCGAGGGCCACGGTGATGAGCGAAGCGCCGCCGTAGCTGATGAAGGGCAGCGGGATGCCGGTGATCGGCATGATGCCCACCACCATCCCGACGTTGATGAGCAGCTGGAACAGGATCATCGAAGCCAGGCCCGCGGAGATGAGCAGACCGAACCGATCCGGCGAGCGCCAGCCGCTCAGCAGGATGCGCCAGAGGAGCAGCGTGAAGAGCCCGAGAATCAGGAGCGACCCCACGAAGCCGAACTCCTCGGCCCAGATGGCGAAAGCGAAGTCGGTGGGCTGTGCGGGCAGGAAACCGAGCGCGTTCTGGGTGCCGTTGGTGAGCCCCCGTCCGAACAGGCCGCCCGCACCGACGGCGATCTGGGACTGGAGGACCTGCCAGCCGGACCCCAGCGGGTCCGCGGAGGGGTCGAGGAACGACACGAGGCGTGCCTGCTGGTAGTCGCGCAGCAGGCTCCAAGCCACGGGCAGCGCCGCGACGACCGCGCCGACCACGAGGAAGACCCAGCGCAGGCGCATCCCCGCCATGAAGAGCATCCCGACGAAGATCGCCCCGAAGACGATGGCCGAGCCCAGGTCCGGTTGGATCGCCACCAGCAGGAGCGGCGGGAGGACGAGAAGCCCGGCCCCGATGATCGTGAGCGGGGAATCCAGCTTCTCTTCGCGCAGGGCGAGGAAGCGCGCCAGGGCCACGATCACGAGGATCTTGGCCAGCTCGCTGAACTGGAACTGGAGCCCGATGACCGGCACAGTGACCCAGCGGGCGACCCCGCCCGAGCCCGTCCCGGCCAGGAGCGAGACCCCGAGGAGCACGAGACCGGCCGCGTAGAGAGGCCAGCCGAAGGTCCGGATCCACGTGTAGTTGAAGGCCGTGGCGACGAGATAGGTCAGCGCGGCAAGAGCGAGCCAGAGCAGGCCGCGTGTGAAGAGCGAGCCCGGCTGCAGCGGCGAGGGGGAGTCGTAGTAGCTGTTGGAGAACGCCATGAGGAGCCCGCACGCGACCAGCAGCAGTGCGTACAGCGTCAACTGGAGATCGAAATGGCCGAACCCGACGCGAGCGGGACGGGACCCCCAGGCCTGCACACGGATGCCCTCGGCGCGGACGCTCATGGCTGCTCGTAGAAGTTCGTGCGCCGGTAGACCTCCGGCTGTCGATAGTCGTCATCGAGGCCGAGGTACAGCTGGAGGAAGTACTTGACGATCTCGGTGCCCACGTTGCCGAAGCTGTTCGACGAGTACGCGAAGCCCACCACCGCGAGCTCCGAATCGGCCTTCCGAAGGAGTGCGTCGGCGCGCGTCTCGATCTCAGCCACCGTCCCGTTCGCGACCGTGACCGCCCTGGGCACGAAGCCCACGAACCAGGTGTGGTAGGGGAGGCGGCCCTGGGCGTCGCGCACGCCGAACTCGGCGGTCCCCGTCTTGCCGGCGACGATGACCGGCCGGCCGTCGAGCCGCAGATCCACGAGGTTGCGCGCGGCATGCGTGCTCACCACTCTGCGCGCGGCGAAGCGCATCGCGGTCAGGACGGAGCGGTCGACATCGAGCTCGTGCCCGAGAGCGGGCTGGAAGTCGCGCAGGACCGACCCGTCCGAGCCGATCACCCGGCGCACGACCTGCGGCCGGTACAGCTTGCCGCCGTTTGCCAGCGCGGCATAGGCGTTGAGGAGCTGGAGCGGGGTGACCTCGACGAAGCCCTGGCCGATGCCGGCAAAGTAGGTCTCGCCCGGGTAGATCGGCTCGCCGAGGGTCTCGTACTTCCACTGGTTCGAGGGCACCACCCCGGGGACCTCGCCGGGCAGGTCGATGCCCGTCGGCTGGCCGAAGCCGTACTCGTTGGCCCAGTACGCCAGCCGGTCGATGCCGAGCATCGCGGCGAGCTGGTAGAAGAACGTGTCGCTCGACTTGGCGAACCCGCCGTAGATGTTCAGCGGGCCGAAACCCCGCCGGTTCCAGTCCCAGAACTTGGTGTCGCCGATGGTCAGGTACGGGCGCGTCTCGAGGAGGGTGCGCGTGCTGATCTTGCCGTCGGCCAGCGCGCCCGTAGCGGTCACGACCTTGAACGATGAGCCCGGGGAGAAATGGTTGGCCACGGCGTGGTTGAGGAGCGGTTGACGCTTGTCGGTCACGAGCTCCTCGAAGTCATCGTTCGAGATGCCACGGGCGAAGAGGTTGTCGTCGTACGTCGGCAGGCTGACCATCGCCAGGATCTCGCCGGTCTGGGGGTTCATGACGGCGATCGCGCCACGCTCGAGATGCGCCTGCTTGACCGCGTAGGCGAGTGCCTGCTCGGCCAGCTGCTGCATGCGCACGTCGATGGTCAGCTCGAGGGACGCCCCGCTCTGCGGATCCTCGAGCGTGGCGAGTACGTCGAGCTGGCGTCCCGTGGCATCGCGCTCGACCTCTTCCACCCCGTAACGGCCACGCAGGAAGGACTCGTAGGTCGCCTCGACGCCGGACTTCCCGAGTACGTCGTCGGGAAGGTAGCCCACCTCGCGCAGGCGCCTCAGCTCCTCCTCGTCGACCGGGCCGGTGTAGCCGAGGAGCTGTGCCAGGAGCGGCCCGTAGGCGTAGTCCCGGCGCGCCTCGGCGACGACCTCGACCCCGGGCAGGAGCAGGCGGTCCTCGCTGACGAGGCGGGCCAGGTCCTGTGGGACATCGCTTGCGATGCGCACCAGGTCGAAGCGCGAGCCCGGGTTGCGGTCGATGCGCAGGTTGATCTCGGCGGGTTCCATCTCGAGGAACTGCGCGAGGCGGGCGACGATCTGGTCTCGCGCATCGGCGGGCACGTCGGCCGGCCGGATCTTCACCGCGAAGGACGGGACGTTCTGGACCAGCAGTTCGCCGTTTCGGTCGTACATCAGGCCGCGGCTGGAAGGGACGGGCTCGAGGACGATGCGGTTGGCCGCGGCGCGGCCCGAGTAGTACGACCCTTGGCTCAGCTGGAGGTACGAGAGGCGCACGCCAAGAGTCGTGACGACGAGCACGATCGCGAGACCGAAGACCACGAAGCGGTTGAACGCTACGCGCGGGCGTGCCTCGTCGAGCCGGAGGGTCACCATCCGAGGCCCTCATGGTGCTCGAGCCGGCGCGCTACGAGGACCGTCCCCAGGGCGACCGGTAGCGCGAGCGCCGCGTCGAGGATGGCGATCGGGATCGCCGCCCCGAGGGGATCGTCAGCCGACACGCCGCGCAGGGAAAGGAAGAACAGGACGAGGAGGTGGTAGAGGACGCCCAGGACGAAGGCGAGCGCCACGACGACGGCGACGCGGCCGCCTGGGAGGAGCCGGCTCGTGGCTGCGGCCAGGCCGGCGACCAACAGGAGGGTGAACGCGGTCGCGCCGATGGGTCGGTACGGCCCCGCCGAGAGGAGGTCGAGCATCAGGCCTCCGACGAACGCCCAGCCGAGAGCCCGCGGGAGCCCGAGGATCGATGCGATGGCGATCACGGCGACGAGGACGAGATCGGGCTTGAGACCGTTGATGCTGACATACGGCGTGACGCTGAGCTCCAGGAGGGCCAGGACTACGGCTCCGCCGGCGGCGAGGGGCAGGCTCATCCAGATCCTTCCCTCCGGACTCCTCCGGGATCGATCATCCGGGCGCCCCGGGGCACGACCGCTGCCGAGAGCCGGGCCGCTCGCGGGTCTCCCCGAGTATAGCCCGAGGGTCGCGCGCGCTCCCCCGAGCGGGAGCGGCGGACCGCGCAGAACCCTCCGAACGGCAGCGTCCCGTCTTGTCCCCCCAGCCGGGCGGACCAAACGCGTTGGCGGCGCCCTCGATGTTCCACGTGAAACGTACCGACGCTCGGTCCATAGCGGCTCCAGTCGAACCAGGTCGGCCGGGCCCGTTCGATCGCTCGCGAGCCCCGGTCGAGCAGCGGCGAAGCGCGCGTCGAGCAGCGGCGAAGCGCGCGTCGAGCGCCACCTCGCACCATCGTGACGGCCAGTTCGCGCCCGACAGGAAGCCCCTCGAGGGGGCGGGCCACGGCCGTCGGACCACGCCAGATGACGCTCCCCGGAAGGGGGAACGGAGGGTCTTCCTGATAGAATGATGGCCTGTGACGGCGAACCGATCGGCGGTGTGGTGAGCAGCACGATCGCGTTCGCCAACCAGAAGGGCGGGGTCGGGAAGACGACGACGGTGGTCAATCTGGCCGCCGAGCTCGCCCTCGCCGGGAGCACCGTCCTCGTCGTGGATGTCGATCCCCAGGGCAGCGCCACGAGCGCCCTCGGGACGGACAAGGCGACCGTCGTGCGATCGGTGTATGAGGGCCTCCTCGAGCTCATGCCCTTCAGCGACCTGGTCGTGCGCAGCCCGATCGATGGCCTCGACCTTCTCCCCTCCTCGCTTTCTCTCGCGGGCGCTGAGATCGAACTGGTACCCCTGGAGCGGCGCGAGCGACGCCTTGCCGGCCTGTTGGCCGGGTCGGCGACCCGCTACGAGTACGTGCTCATCGACTGCCCGCCCTCGCTTGGCCTGCTCACGGTGAACGCGCTAACCGCCGCCTCCGAGGTCGTCATCCCGTTGCAGTGCGAATACCTCGCCCTCGAGGGGCTGGGCCAGCTCCTCTCGGCGATCGGGCTCATCCGCGAGAACCTGAACCCGCGGCTCGAGGTGAGCGGCGTGGTCCTCACGATGCACGATCGGCGCACGAACCTGTGCCTCGACGTCGAGCGCGACGTTCGGCACCACCTCGACGGCCGAGTCTACGAAACGGTCGTGCCGCGCAACGTGCGCCTTTCGGAAGCGCCGAGCTACGGCCTTCCGATCGCCCTGTACAGCCCGTCGTCGCGGGGGGCGCAGGCGTACCGGACGCTGGCCTCCGAGTTCCACGCTCGTCGGGCCGCCGCCTTCGACGGCGTCGCCGGGGCAGTGGCGTGAGCACGGAGGCGCACCGGGCCGGCCTGGGCCGCGGGCTCGCCGCCCTCATCCCGCAGCGGACCGGCCCGACCGCCAGCGCCGAAATCCCCGTGGCGCGCATCGCAAGCAACCCGTACCAGCCTCGCACGAACCACGATGCGGAGACGCTCTCCGCGCTGGTCGAGAGCGTCCGCCGTCACGGGATCCTCCAGCCGATCGTGGTGACGGAGACGCTCGACGGCTACCGGCTCATCGCGGGGGAGCGGCGCGTACGGGCTGCCGAGCTGGCCGGCCTCGAGTGGATCCCGGCCATCGTCCGTCAGGCGGAGGACCACGCCCAGCTGGAGCTCGCCCTCGTCGAAAACCTTCATCGCACCGATCTGGGGCCCCTGGAAGAGGCGAGCGCCTTCCGCCGGCTCATCGAGGAGTTCGGGATGAGCCAGGAGGAGGTCGCCGCGCGGATGGGTCGCTCCCGGTCCAGTGTGGCGAACACGATCCGGCTCCTCGACCTTGCAGAGCCCGTGCGCCAGGCGCTCGCGGACGGCCGGATCACGGAAGGGCACGCCCGCGCCCTCGGCGGCCTCGCGGAGACCGGGCAGGGACAGGTCCTTGGCGTCGTCATCGAGGGGGCGCTCTCGGTCCGCGACACGGAGGAGCTTGTCCGACGCCTTCGCCACCGCCCTTCCTCCGGTCCGACCGGGGCCGGGACGGAACGAGACCCGGAGCTGGAGCGCATGGAAGCGGAGCTCCGCTCCGCGCTCGGGACGAAGGTGCGATTGGCCCGCTCGCGGCGGGGCGGTCGGATCGTCATCGACTACTACAGCGACGAGGACCTGGCCCGTCTGTACGAACGCCTGGTGACCGCCCAGTGACCGAGCGCGCGACGGAGCTCGAGCCGCGCATGCCGCGTGCCGGGCGCACGCCGGTCGCCGGCGACGGCCGCCGGCGGGCGGCCCGGGACGGCCAGGGATACACGGCCGAGAGCATCCAGGTCCTCGAGGGCCTCGAGGCCGTCCGCCGCCGCCCGAGCATGTACATCGGCTCGACGGATGCGCGCGGGCTCCACCATCTCGTGTGGGAGGTCGTCGACAACTCGATCGACGAGGCGATGGCCGGCCATGCACGGCACATCGAGCTGACGATCCTGCCCGACGGGACGGTTCTGAACCGCGACGACGGTCGTGGCGTCCCGGTGGGCAAGCACCGTAGCGGCAAGGACGCCCTCGAGGTCGTCCACACCGTCCTGCATGCCGGCGGCAAGTTCGGGGGCGGCGGCTACAAGGTCTCCGGCGGCCTGCACGGGGTAGGCGTCAGCGTCGTCAACGCCCTCTCCGAGTGGCTGCGCGTGGAGTCGGCCCGCGACGGGAAGGTGTGGGCGCAGGAGTACGTTCGCGGGGCGCCGACCGGACCGGTCCGCGTCGTCGGCCCGGCGAAGGGCCGGCGAGGGACGACCACCTCCTTCCGCGCCGACCCGCGCGTCTTCCCGGAGATCGACTGGTCCTTCGAGCTGATCAGCCAGCGCCTGCGCGAATCGGCCTATCTCAACAAGGGCCTGTGGATCCGCTTCGTCGACCAGCGCGGGGGCGCGCCGCGCGAGAAGGCCTTCTACTTCGAGGGCGGACTGGTCAGCTTCGTGCGCCACCTGAACCGCAATCGCGAGGTCCTCCACGCCCAGCCGATCTCCGTCGACCGGCGCGAGAACGGGACCATCATCGAGGTCGCCCTCCAGTACAACGACTCGTACACGGAGAGCACGTTCGCTTTCGCCAACAACATCAACACTGTGGACGGGGGGACCCACCTGACCGGGTTCCGGGCGGCCCTCACGACGTCGCTCAACGAGTACGCCCGTCGGGCGGGCATCCTGCGCGAGTCCGACGCGAACCTCACCGGGGACGACGTGCGCGAAGGCCTGACCGCGGTCGTCAGCGTGAAGCTGCAGGAGCCCCAGTTCGAGGGCCAGACGAAGGCGAAGCTCGGCAATGCCGAGGTCCGCGTCCAGGTCCAGGCGGCCGTGACCGAAGGCGTCGGGCAGTACCTCGACGAGAACCCGGCGGTGGGCCGGCGGATCATCGAGAAATCCCTCACCGCGGCGCGGGCGCGCGAGGCCGCGCGGAAGGCGCGCGACCTGGTCATGCGCAAGGGGGCCCTCGAGGGACTCTCGCTGCCGGGCAAGCTCGCCGACTGCCAGGAGCGCGATCCGGCCCGCAGCGAGCTCTTCATCGTCGAGGGCGACTCGGCCGGCGGGTCGGCCAAGCAGGGTCGCGACCGACGCTTCCAGGCCATCCTGCCGCTGCGCGGCAAGCTCCTCAACGTCGAGAAGGCGCGTCTCGACCGGATCCTCTCGTCGGAGAACATCCGCCCGCTCATCATCGCCCTGGGCGGGGGCATCGGCGACTCGTTCGACGCTGAGAAGCTGCGCTACCACAAGGTCGTGCTCCTCGCCGACGCGGACGTCGACGGGGCGCACATCCGGACGCTCCTGCTGACCTTCTTCTTCAGGCACATGCCGGCGATCATCGAAGAAGGGCACCTCTACATCGCCCAGCCGCCCCTCTACCGCATCAGCACGGGGCGTCAGACGCGCTATGCGACGGACGATCGCGAGCGAGACCGGATCGTCCGCGAGATGAAGGCCAAGAACGTGTCCATCCAGCGCTTCAAGGGGCTCGGCGAGATGAACCCCGACCAGCTGTGGGAAACGACCATGAATCCCGAGACGCGGACCCTCCTGCGGGTCGATGTCGAGGACGCCACCGAGGCGGACAGCATCTTCAGCATGCTCATGGGCGAGAAGGTCGGGCCGCGCAAGGACTTCATCAAGTCGGAGGCGCGCAAGGTCCGCAACCTCGATGTCTGAACCGTCGCTCGCGCAGCGCAGCGCCGGGACCGTCGACTTCGAGATCGCCGCCCATCACTGCTTCGCGTGCGGCGAGCTGAACGAGCGGGGCCTGCGCCTCCGGCTGCACCTGTCGGACGGCCGCTGCTTCACGCAGCTGGCGCTGGGACCCGAGTTCGAAGGCTGGGAGGGCATCGTCCACGGCGGCATCCTGGCGACGATCCTCGACGAGGTGATGGCCTGGGCGCTCGTCGCCCAGGACGCGTGGGGCATGACCGCCCGATTGGCCACGGACTTCCGGCGGCCGGTGCGCGTCGGGCAGGCCATCCGGGCCGAAGGCTGGCTCGCAGGGACACGTCGCCGCCTGCTCCACACCGAGGCACGCATCGTCGACGCCGCGGACGGCCAGCTCCTCGCCGGCGCCACGGGGTTGTACGTCGCCGCCACGCCCGCCCAGCGTTCCGAGCTCAAGAAGCGCTACCGCTTCCGACTCGTCGATGGCACCGAGACGGGCGCGGACCCGGCGACCGAGAGGGCTTCGACGGGCGCGTCGCGCGCGGGTGCGTCGCGCGCGGGTGCGTCGCGCGATGGGCCGCCCGCCGGATGAACGCCGTGGTGACGGCGCCCGAAGGTCGGGCCGCCGGGCCCGAGGGTCGGGCGGCCACGCGACGGGTCGCCGCGTCCGGTGGAGGCGAACTCGACGCTCGGCGCGTGCGCGCCCGCGAGCTCGGGCGCGAAGCCGGCGCGCTGATCGACGATCCGGACGCCCTCACCACGGCGCTGCGCCGGGCGATGACCGAACTGGCGGACGAGCCCTATCGTCGTGGGCTGCTCCGCGTCGCGCCGGGGATCCAGGGCGCGCTGGGCGTGCGCAACCCGCTCATCGGGGCGCTCGTCGCCGGCCTGCGTCCCTCGCTGCGGCGCGCTCGACCAGCGGAAGCGCTGTGGGTCGCGGAGCGTCTTACGCGCGAGAACGAGATGGAGCTCCGCCAGGTCGCGCTGGCCTTCCTGCGGCGCAGTCTCCCCGACGATCCGGAGCGCACCTGGCAGCTGATGCGCCGGGCCGGCCGCCGCGCGACCGACTGGATCGCGGTCGACTCCCTTGCCTCGCTCGTCGCGGAGGGCATCCTGCGCGAACCCTATCGCTGGGCGGAGATCGAGCAGCTCGTGTACGCCGAGAGCCCCTGGGAGCGCCGACTTGCGGCCGCGACCGTCGCCGTACTGCGCTCGACGGCACGCGATCTTGCGGCGCGCGGCGCGATCCCCGGCCGGCTCGGGCCCGCCGAGGTGCAGCGCGGCCTGGCCGTCCTGGGGAGCCTCATCGGCGACGCCGACCCGAACGTGCGCAAGGCCCTCTCGTGGGCCCTTCGCGAGCTCGCCCCGGTCGACCGCGGGCAGGTCAGGGCGTTCGTGCTGGCGGAGACGGAGCGCGCAGCGAGCGAGCGCGACGGCAACCGCGCCTGGGTCCTCCGGGACGCGGTCGCGAAGCTCGAGCCGGGCGACGCCGACGCGGTCCGCCACCGCCTGATCGGCATCCGTCGCACCGCGGACGGCGGCTCGACCTCGATCGCCGCTGCCATGGCCGGCCAGTTCGGGCGCCTGCCGGATCCCCGCGACCTGCCCGAGCCGCCCCTGTGAGCCCGACTCGACCTGAGCGAGACCGATGACCGACCTCCCCGAACGGATCCGCCCCATCCGCGTCGAGGACGAGATGCGCGCGAGCTACCTCGACTACGCCATGAGCGTGATCGTGAGCCGCGCCCTCCCCGACGTGCGGGACGGCCTGAAGCCGGTCCATCGTCGGATCCTCTACACGATGCAGGAGATGGGCCTCACCCCGGGGTCCGGCTTCCGCAAGTGCGCCGCGATCGTCGGCGAGGTGATGGGCAAGTACCACCCGCACGGCGATGCGGCCATCTACGACGCCCTCGTGCGCCTGGCCCAGGACTTCTCGATGCGCTACCCGCTCGTCGCCGGGCAGGGCAACTTCGGCTCGGTGGACGGCGATCCGGCTGCCGCGATGCGCTACACGGAGGCGCGCATGGCCCCCATCGCCGCCGAGCTCCTCGCCGACATCGACAGGGAGACGGTCGACTTCGTCGACAACTACGACGGCACGCGGCGTGAGCCCTCGGTCCTGCCGGGCAAGCTGCCCAACCTGCTCATCAACGGATCGTCGGGGATCGCCGTCGGGATGGCCACGAACATCCCGCCTCACAACCTTGGCGAGGTGTGCGACGCGACCATCGCCCTGATCGAGAACCCCGAGCTGAGCAACGACGACCTGTGCGCTCTCGTGCTCGGCCCGGACTTCCCGACCGGGGGGACGATCTTCCGCCAGGAGGACCAGCGCAACCCGCTGACCGGCCAGAAGGAAACCGTGGATGCGATCCGCCAGATGTACGCCCACGGGCATGGCCGGGTGGTGATGGAGGCGCAGGTCGCCTTCGAGGAGACGCGCGCCGGGCGGATGGCCATCGTCGCCACCGAGCTGCCCTACCAGGTCAACAAGGCGTCCCTGATCGAGAAGATCGCGGACCTCGTCTCCGGCAAGAAGGTCGACGGGATCGCCGACCTGCGCGACGAGTCGGACCGCGACGGCATGCGCATCGTCATCGAGCTGAAGCGCGACGCCAACCCGCGGACCGTGCTGAACAACCTGTTCAAGCACACGCCGCTGCGGCTCGCCTTCAACCTCAACATGCTCGCCCTCGTGGGCGGCCAACCGCAGACCCTCTCGCTGCGCAGCGTCCTGTGGCACCACGTCCTGTACCGCCGCGAGGTCGTCCGCCGGCGGACGGAGTTCGATCTCGGCAAGGCGCGCGACCGGGCGCACATCCTCGAAGGGCTCAAGACCGCCCTTGATCACCTCGACGCGGTGATCAAGACCATCCGCGAGTCCGCCGACGTCGACGGCGCACGGGCCAACCTCATCGAGCGCTTCGGGCTCTCGGAGCTGCAGGCCCAGGCCATCCTCGACATGCGTCTTGCGCGCCTGGCGGCCCTCGAGCGCAAGAAGATCGAGGACGAGTACCTGGCCACCATCCAACAGATCGCGGAGCTCGAGGACATCCTCGCCAATCCGCATCGCGTCGACGGGATCATCAAGGAGGAGCTGGCCGAGCTCAAGGCGACGTTCGACGGCACGCGCCGGACGCGCATCGAGGCGGACGCCAGTCGCGAGCTGACCGACGAGGACCTCATCGCGAGC
>Ga0209324_10002187_pt1 | contig 13497 bp, 8 predicted proteins | sample Rifsed19ft3_FD_184015 | JGI IMG/M metagenome (GOLD analysis project Ga0209324, IMG submission 184015) | Soil microbial communities from Rifle, Colorado, USA - sediment 19ft 3 (version 2) | ecosystem: Environmental > Terrestrial > Deep subsurface > Rock core/Sediment | place: Rifle, Colorado...
TAAGGAGTTGCGTGAAACAAGGATATGGTTATTGATGATTGTAAAAACCAATCTCATAAAGCCGACGCCAAAGCTTGAACCCCTGATTCATGAGAATAATGAGCTTATTTCAATTTTTGTAACAAGCGTATAAACCGCGAAACAAAAGGAGGATAAGAAAACTTCATAATTCGAAATTCCTTGTTCGATATTCGTTATTCATTACATGGTTAAATTAATCCGTAATTTTAACTTAGCGCTTATGGGGGTGTGTCCTCTTGCCAGACATTGGAGCTTTTGAATGAAGAAATGTGACTTTTCGCTTTCACAAAGTGAGGCACGAATAGGAATTATCATCGTTCTTCTCCCTATCATCATCACATTTTTCTTTTTCATAAACAGAAACTGAAGTTGAACGCGGGGGAATTCCAGAACTGGCGATTTCTGCCCCCCGTTCTTACCAGAAATACCTGCAGTCCTATCGGTGTAATTATCAATTTCATCTACCTGGCAGAAATTGATAAGCTTTTATCCGCTTATTTCAAAACCAGTTTCACAGGCAAAAACCCTGGAAAAGGTGAAAGATGCGCTGAATTAATAATGGCAAGCCACAGGTATTCAAAAAATGAAATTGAAAAGAGATAAAAATTTGGTATAATTTTTTCTTTACGGGGGCCCATAGCTCAGTTGGTTAGAGCAGCGGACTCATAATCCGCGTGTCCAAGGTTCGAATCCTTGTGGGCCCACTTTTTCCGCAAAGAAGTTGGACACACTACATTCCTGACATGGATGGAAATCAAGTATTTGTCGTTATCCAAAGGATTTATGAATTTTTAATTGGCTGATAGTTCCAGACGTTTCAGGAGTTTTTCCACATCCTCTTTTTGCGCCTGCGTAGGGTCTATTCTTAATAATTCCTTCAGATAATAGTGAGACATTTCTTTATCCTTTTTGTTATCCATATATAAAAAGGCGAGATTTTTATAAACATTTATGCTGTTGGGATAAAGCATAATAATTTTCTGAAACTCGTCTATGGCTTTATCTATTAATCCTAATCCTTGATAAAGCATGCCGAGTGCATAGTGGGCATTGAAATTATTGGGATCAAGCTGAATTACAGTATTGTATTCACGGATGGCCTCGGTTGCTTTTCCTAATTTCTCGCAAGCTAGACCTAAATTAAAATGGCTATTAGGTTGTGCATTATCTATCTCGATAGACTTTTGAAATTCTGCGATAGCTTCATTCAACCACCCTCTTTTTGCATAATTCACCCCTAAATTATTTCGGGCATGAATGTAACGGCTGTCGTAAAAAAGTGATTTTTTAAATTCCTCCATAGCCTTATCGAGCTCTCCTGTTGCATTGTAAACATTACCTAAACCATTATGGGCAAGTGCGTGGTCGGGTTTGATCCTTAATGCTTCCCCATACTCTGCTCGTGCCTTATCAATAAGGCCTTGATTAAAATAAATATTACCAAGATTGTTGTGAGGTTGAGCGTAACTGTTATCCAAATTTATGGCTTCTTTGTACTCTCTCAATGCTTTATCATCGAGTCCCTTTTTTGTGTAAACTGCTCCCAGATTGTTGTGGATATTGGCATTTTGTGGATTCAATTCCAATGCGGTTTGATATTCCATTTGAGCCTTTTCTGTAAGACCATTTTCCATATATATAATTCCCAAATTACAATGGGCACGGTGGCTGTCGGGAGAACGCTGGATGGTTTTTGTCCAAAGGGTAAGTTCGTCTCTCCAATCACCATTCTTCCCTATAATAGAAAATCCGTAACCGCCAATCATTAAAACAACTAAAACCCGTTGTACCATGCGCCTCAATGGAATAGCACGCGGAGACAGGGTACGATCTGTGATCCGGTAAATGAGAATACCCTTTGCCACACAAAATCCCATTACTGGAATGTAAAGATATCTTTCCGCCATAATATTTCCTATCGGAAGTATATTCATGACAGGCAAAATCATGATAAAAAACCACGCCATCCAGCACGCAAACATATTTCTTGATTTAGTTAATATTGCGAATATGATAAAAATTGAGAGGAGAAAGGCGATAGACAAAATGAATGATCCCTCTAGTGGGGTTTTTACAAGCGGTACCACGTAGTCTGCATTAAGGTTGAATGGAAAGAATGATAATTTTATATAAGAGGCAAGAATCTTAATCATGGTTAAGGTATTTACCAGGAAACCTCCGGGTTGGTAAGCAGCTTTTAATTCATGATTCCTAAATACGATAAATCGAATTATGGCATAAAACAGTGAAACTGCAAAATAGCCTATGTATATCCCCTTGAATCTTTTTAAAATACCTGGCCATATTTTTTTGCCTGAAAATATGGTGAACAAGGGTAAAAGTACGGGAAAGGTTATAGCCATTTCTTTCGAAAAAAGGGCACACAAATATGCAATAAGAGAAATGGCGTAAAAAAGGGTGAATCCCCTTTGGTTATTTGTCCTATAAAGTAAATTATCGGATTTTACGAAATAAATAAGAGAAACGAGGAGAAATGTTGCGGATAAAAGGTCTTCGCGGTATCCAACGCAATTTATGGTTTCCAGAAGGGCAAGATGTGTAATAAAAAATAAGGTTGAAAGGAGAACGATTTTTTTGTTCTGTAAAACAGCGTTGAGAAAAAGGTAAAAAAGCACCGTGTTCAATGTGTGTAAAATGACGTTGGTGAGATGAAATCCAAAGGGTTTTGAGTGCCAGAGCGTATAGTCGATGAAGTATGTGATGGTGACAATGGGTCGATAACTCATTTCCCCGGAAATAGTAAAATAATCTTTTGTAAAAATCTTTGGGAAATATTTCCACTCCTTAATGAAACAATTTTCTACAATAATCTTAAAATCATCGTAGACAAATTTACCGTGCGTTGTATTTAAATAAAGCAATAAGGAGAATGCGGGTATTAAGATTAGAATAAATATAAAAAACGGGGTTTCCGTGTAAGTGGATTTGTTTTTCATCGGTATTACTATAACATAAAACGTAGTTTATTCAAGTTGGTCATTACTCTAATTGTTAAGAGTTTTAAGGAGGCGGTGATTTTTCCGGGGAGAGGAGGCTAAAAAAAATCCCCCTCATCCCTCCCCTTGTTGAAGAGAGATGTAGGGGGATTGCAATTTTACAAAGACATGAAGCCTTTGTTTGGTTCAACAAATATTAGAACATATAGGCGAAATCAATTGCTGTTGTAAGTTCGCCGTCATGTCCATTGAACACATCCTGATTAGCTTCGTCATATCTGATTTCTGGTCTAACGAGTAAGTTCTCTCTGATCTTAATATTTGCTGTAAGGGTAATTTCCCAAATATTAAGAGCATCGACGCCTAACCTCGCACCATCGTTGTCATCAAAATATTCACCCCTAAGCGCAAGACCAAAAGAGTCCGTGATGTCTTGATTGACAATACCTGAGAATCCCCACCATTGACCATTTTCATTAATGGTGGCAAACATGGCGCCGTCTTCTTCTGTACCATAATCTAAATTAAGGTTAAAAGCAGTCTTTTCAAACGGTTTGATTGCAAAAATAAGGTCCCAGAAGTGACGATTGTTGCTGCTGTTATCTGTTTGTTCCGGACCGTGGCTACCGTTTACGATAAAATTGGTATTTTCTGCTATAGCCCAATTAAATTGGTATCCGAGTGTCTTACCGGTGTTATTATCTACAAATGTATCCCAACCGTTTACAAGGTATCCTGTTGCCGTTAATTTGTCCAATAAAGGATAGCTGACAGCTAAACCTGTATTGGTGAATGGGATTGCATTCTGATAAAGGAGTGAACGTGAGAAGTTAGGATTATCAACACTTTCCCAGAGTTCAGCGCCAATCCAGGTGGCAAACTTACCAAACTTAAAATCCAGTCCTTTACCAATTGGTGCCTTGTATGTCACAAAGCCCTGGCTAATGGTAAAATCATCGCCGCCGCTGGCGCCGTCCACCCTGCCATCGCTGGGTACAAAAGTAATCCTTTGGGCAATTTCACCGTAGTTTGTGGTAAAACCAAAACCGATAGGGTCTTTTTCTGTAGCGGTTTTAAATACGGAGATTTCCACATTGTCTAAGGTAAATGAATTGTCTTCCCTGTCAAACGCCCTTACATCTAAAAAACTTCCCCCATCACGCGCGAAACTAGGCGTACTTCCCCTTCTATCATCAGGTCTTGAAAAATTATAACTATAATAGGTATCAATAAAACCACTAACTTCTACACTTTTAAAGAAGCTGGCTAACTGGCCTTCTTCTTCGGTAGGCGCTACTGCCGGTGCGGCCTCTTGAGCGAAAATCGGCGCAGTAAAGCTTGCCATTGCACCACACAATATTCCAGCCAACCCCAACTTGTATAAATTCTTCATTAAAACAGTCTCCTTTCCTTAATTTAAGGATCTAGCATTTAAATTCTTCATACGCAGCAAAAATTGAAACCATGGATAAACACTTTAGAAGCAATATTTAAGTTTTGTGTTCTGATAGTACCTCCTTTCCTCTTAGAGAAAGTTAGCTTCTACTTAGTAAATTGTTAAACTACGCAAATGGGATACCTTATTCTTAGATACGGTGTGTATAAAAAAATTACTGGTATTAAACTATGTTATAACCAAAATACGACTACAGCTTTAAATAGAATCAAACAGACAGGTTACAAAATAAGCGAAAGAATGATATAGAACTTGTGTAGTGAACTAAAAAACTGCATAATTTATGGCATTCTTTAGCAAATATCATAAGATTAGCCACCGATTGGTTGATATGATACAGTTCGTTCTGCTTATTAGGTAATTTTTCAGCCGCTACTTATCGCATATGTAATGGTTTTTGTCAATAAAAATTTTAAAATAATTCAATAAAATACTAGTCATTTTTCTTGACCTTGAAAATTTTATTATTATAATTATCCGACTTAATTGTTCCGGAATTGATGTAAATATACCCAAATGACATGACTGGTAGAATTGTTCAGCCATTTTTTCATTATAGGCGTTTGGTTTTATTTTGAAATAATCACTTATGTAATTTAAAAAGGAGGTAAAAACAATGGCATTAGATCCCACCAAGCACGCAGATTGGGAAATAGCAGAAGATGCTGAAACTCGAATGAAAACGGTCTATCAACTGGCAGATGAATTGGGTCTGGAGAAAGAAGAACTGCTTCCTCACGGGCATTATGTAGCAAAGGTTGATTTTAATAAAGTATTGAAACGGCATGAGAAAAAACATGACGGGAAATTTATTGATGTAACTGCCATAACCCCAACCCCTCTGGGTGAGGGAAAATCCACCACAACCATTGGGCTAGTCCAGGGTTTAGGAAAAAGAGGCAAAAAGGTTGTTGGCGCAATTCGTCAGCCATCGGGTGGACCAACTATGAATATCAAAGGATCGGCTGCGGGTGGTGGGCTTTCCCAATGTATTCCTTTAACCCCTTTTTCACTTGGGTTGACAGGGGACATTAATGCCATTATAAATGCTCATAATTTGGCTATGGTTGCCCTTACATCAAGAATGCAGCATGAATTTAATTATAGCGACGAGGAACTTGCGAAAAGGGATTTAAAACGTCTTAATATCGACCCAGATAGAATTGAATTAAAGTGGATTATCGACTTTTGTGCCCAGGCACTCAGGAAAATAATAATCGGTATAGGCGGCAAGATGGACGGTTTCATGATGGAGTCCGGATTTGCCATAGCAGTGTCTTCTGAACTTATGGCAATCCTGTCAGTGGCTAAAGATCTAAAAGACATGAGAGAACGGATTGGCAAGATGGTTGTTGCCCATGATAAAAAAGGTAGTCCAATAACGACTACTGATCTTGAAGTTGCCGGTGCCATGGCTGCATGGATGGTGGGAGCTATTAATCCGAACCTGATGCAAACCATTGAGGGACAGCCAGTATTTGTTCATGCAGGGCCTTTTGCCAATATTGCCATTGGACAATCCTCGATTATTGCCGATAGGATTGCCCTGAAATTGGGTGATTACCATGTGACTGAATCTGGATTCGGTGCAGATATCGGATTCGAAAAATTCTGGAACTTAAAATGCCGTTACTCAGGTCAAAAGCCCAATGCGGCAGTAGTTGTTGCCACTATCCGAGCTCTCAAGTGTCACGGGGGTGCCCCCATTCCAATACCTGGACGTCCTTTGGATCCGTGCTATAAAGAGGAAAACGTCGAGTGGGTGGAAAAGGGAACGTCAAATCTTATCCATCATATTAACACGGTAAAGAAAGCTGGAATTAACCCTGTGGTTTGTATCAATGCCTTCCATACTGATACAGAGGCAGAAATTAAGGCAGTTCGACGGCTAGCTGAAAAAGCCGGAGCTCGTGTTGCTTTGTCCCAACACTGGCTAAAAGGCGGTGAGGGCGCCCTGGAACTGGCCGATGCGGTAATTGATGCATGCAATGAAGCTACTCACTTTAAATTTCTCTATGAGTTAAGTACCCCTTTAAGGACACGCATTGAGTTGATTGCAGAACAAGTTTATGGTGCAGATGGAGTAGATTATACTCCTGAGGCTTTAGCAAAAGTCAAAGTGTTGGAAAATGATCCTGATATTTCAAAGATGGGAACTTGTATGGTTAAAACCCACCTTTCTATCACTGACAATCCACAGTTAAAAGGCGCACCAAAGAATTGGAGGCTTCGCATTCGGGATATATTGACTTTCAGAGGTGCAGGGTTTGTCGTGCCAATGGCTGGCGATATTAAATTAATGCCTGGAACGAGTTCAGATCCTGCATTCCGACGTGTGGATGTGGATGTAAAAACAGGGAAGGTAAAGGGACTTTTCTAATTCCTTACGCAAGTTAAAGTAATTGTAAAAAACTGGTACGACGAGATACCTTCCACGATTATTAAAAATTGGGTGTTTCGTGGAAGCAGTTAGATAGGTCAACGATAACATTTCTTAATCGGCAGCCGCAAAAGCTACCGTTCATAAAAAGCTGTTGAACTAAAACAGTTCAACAGCTTTCTTTTTTAGGAGAGTCGGTCATTGAAGTTTTATGAATATTTGAGGCGCCTTTATTTTTTGCTATAAGCACGCAATACAAGGATTCACGAAACCTCTAAGTTTGCAATATATTTTAGGTAAACAATTACAACATTACCTTGACATATATATCTATATTTGCTTAAAATAATTTCGTTGTTGATATTTTTCGGTCATTTATCGACTTTACTTAGCAGGGTGTATTTCGAGTAGAGTCAAGAATTTCATTTATATTAAGGTAACTACAAAGGGTTTTTACATTAAACCATGAGCTTTCTAATTAAAATATTTGGAACGTCAAACGAGAGGATACTGAAAAGTATAAAACCTCTCGTAGCACAGATCAATGCCCTTGAACCAAAGATGATGGCTTTGACGGATGTCGAACTCCGTCAAAAAACAGATGAGTTTAAAGAAAGATTATCCGGGGGGGAAACCCTGGATGATATCCTGCCAGAGGCATTTGCTGCCGTAAGGGAGGCGAGCCGGAGAGTACTTCTCGCCCCCAATCCCGACAGTCCCAATCGTACCATGCGACACTTTGATGTCCAGTTAATTGGAGGTATTGTTTTGCATCAGGGAAAGATTGCCGAAATGGCAACGGGTGAAGGGAAAACCCTGGTTGCTACGTTACCCTCCTACCTGAACGCATTGGCAGGGAAGGGTGTCCATATTGTTACGGTTAATGATTATCTGGCAAAGCGGGACAGAGACTGGATGTCTCCGTTGTATGAATTTTTAGGAATGAAAGCCGGTGCTATTCAATCACATCAGGAATACGAGGAGAAAAAGGCTGCTTATTTGTGCGATATTACGTATGGGACAAATAATGAATTTGGCTTTGATTATCTTCGTGACAATATGAGGATCAGACCGGAAGAACAGGTGCAGATTAGCCGAGGTCTGAGTTATGCCATTGTCGATGAAGTGGATAGTATATTGGTTGATGAGGCGCGTACTCCTTTAATTATTTCCGGCCCGACAGAAGAGTCTACAGAAAAATATTATATAGCAGATAAGATTGCCAGACGTTTGAAAGTCGGGAAACATTTTGAAATAAAAGAAAAAGAACGCATGGTGCATCTGAATGAGGAAGGTATTGAAGAGGTTGAAAAACAGCTAAATGTAGACAGCCTTTATACCGGTACGAATATGGAGTGGCCTCACTATATAGAACAGTCCATTCGCGCCCACCATATGTTTAAAAACGACAGGGATTACATCGTCAAAAACGGTGAGGTTATTATTGTGGATGAATTTACAGGACGCTTAATGGAAGGCCGCGTATGGAGCGATGGCTTGCATCAGGCCGTACAGGCGAAAGAACATCAGCGTATCAAGGAAGAAAACCAAACCTTGGCCACTATTACCCTCCAGAATTTTTATAGGTTGTATAAAAAACTTGCAGGGATGACAGGTACAGCACTGACAGAGGCGGCAGAATTTGACAAGATATATAAACTGGAAGTCGTTGTGATACCTACAAACAAACCCATGCATCGTACAAACCATCCAGATCGCGTTTATCGAACCGAAAAAGAGAAATTTGATGCCATTATTAAAGAAATTGTGGAAGTACACAAACAGGGGAGGCCAACGCTGGTTGGTACAGTTTCTATTGAAAAATCTGAACTACTAAGTGAAAAACTCATGCGAGAGGGCATTGAACATGAGGTGTTAAACGCCAAACAGCATGAACGGGAGGCGCACATCGTCGCAAAGGCTGGACAGCGTGGGAATGTCACGATCGCAACGAATATGGCCGGTCGTGGTACGGACATTGTTTTAGGTGAAGGTGTTGCTGCACTCGGAGGCCTTCACATTATAGGTACTGAAAGGCACGAGGCCAGGCGTATTGATAACCAGCTTCGCGGACGTGCCGGTCGTCAAGGCGACCCGGGTTCGTCCCGTTTCTACGTGTCGCTTCAGGACGATTTAATGCGTATCTTTGCCTCTGAGCGCGTGAGTTCCCTCTTGAAAACCTTCGGGATGGAAGAAGGTATGGCAATCGAGCACTCGATGGTTTCAAAATCTATCGAAAGGGCGCAGAAAAAGGTCGAAGAACACAATTTCGAAATACGGAAACACCTGCTCGAATATGACGAAGTCATGGATCAACAGAGAAAAACAATTTATACGCTGAGACAGGATGTGCTTGAGGGTAAGAACCTTCGTGACTACATCTTCCGAATGATGGATGACAGTATCAGTGAGCTGGTGGCTTTTGCTTACGATACGAAGAATGTCACTGATGAAGAAAACCCATTTGATCTTGCAGCCTGGTTTAAGCAGAAATTCGATTTGGCGGTTGATTTGAATGAGGTTGAGGAGAAAAATCGTGGGAATGTAGAGGAATATTTGCTAAAGAAAGCCGTGGAGGCTTATGAAATAAAAGAAAGTACCCTTGGCAAAGAACAAATGGAAAACATTGCCCAAATCCTCTTGATGGAAAAAATTGACACAAAATGGAAGGACCACCTCTATGCCATGGATCACCTGAGATCTGGTATCGGCCTCCGCGGATATGCCCAGGTAGACCCCAAGATTGAATATAAAAGAGAAGCATTAGGTATGTTTGAAAGTATGAATTTAGCTATTAGAGACGAGGTAACCGATCTTATATTTAAGTTACAAATAGGAAAGGATGAGGAGAGAAAAGCGGTATGGCATCCAGACCACTATGTTCACCAGGAAGTTTCAGGATTGGAGGCGATACAAGCATCTCCAGTTGCAGCAGCAGCCAGTGCTCTTCAAAGTGTAAGTACGAATTCAGAAGAGCAGGCTGAACAGAAACTAGAGCCTATTAAAGTGGGGATTAAGATAGGAAGAAATCAACCTTGCACATGCGGTAGTGGTAGAAAATTCAAACAATGTTGTGGCAGGGTGAGATAATTATATTGTATAGGAATTTTCATTTTATTTATGCGGGTATACGACGTATGGCATAGAGAATCCCCCTTAGAAAAGGGGGCGAGGGGGTTGTACCATAGCCCGAAAAAAACACAACCCCCTGAATCCCCCTTTGTTAAGGGGGACTTAAACGGAATAATTTAAACGCCTAAATATTGGTGAAAGGCTTAAATAATCTGAGGATTCACTCCATCCCCCATGCCTACTATCTTTGATGCTGTTTATGGAACAGCACTCGTCTGTGGATCACCATACTTTTTTCTAAAACTCATATTAAGTGAACGATATCGTTCTGGTATAACACAGCGGTTGGGTTGGCTTGGCACAAGGAAAGGGAAGAAACCCTGTGTGTGGATTCACGGTGCCTCAGTCGGAGAGATTTTAACAGTAAAAGCACTTGTAAAATCCATCGAAAAAGAGTTTAATAATTTGGATATAGTTGTGTCTGCTAATACCAAGACAGGGTTGTCCGTTGCCGAGAGGTGTTTTCAAGGTAAGAAGATTTTTTATTTTCCTCTCGACCTGAGTTGGGTAGTGGACAGGGTATTAAACGCCATAGACCCTGCTTATGTAATATTGGTCGAATTGGAGATATGGCCTAATTTTTTAATAGCCTTAACAAAGAAACATATTCCTGTAATTCTGGTGAATGCCAGGATATCAGAAAAGTCCCTGAAATGGTATCGTGTTTTAAGTAAGATTTCAAAGGGGTTCTTTGAAAGTTTGACAAATAAAGAGAATGTGTTTTGCGCAAGGACAGAGACCGATACAACACGTCTCAGGAATCTTGGGATACCGGAGGCACAAATTTTTACAACAGGGAATATGAAGTTTGACAATATGGTAACTGCCGTTCCGGAAGAGACGAAAGAACGGTTGTTGTGTCTCTTTGCAATCGGCAAGGATGATAAAGTTATTGTCTGCGGTAGCACGCATGAGGGTGAAGAGGCTATTCTTCTGAGAATTTTTAAGCAAATTCGTATAAAAGTTGACAAGCTAAGACTGATTTTAGTACCACGGCACATCGAAAGGGTTTCTGAAGTAATAAAACAAATCGAATCTGCAGGTCTCAGTTGTGTGAGAAAGACCGCTCTCGATAAAGGCAGCACAATAGGTTCGGATATATATGAAACGGTAATTTTGTGCGATACTATTGGGGAATTGCCCACTATCTACAGCATTGCAGACTGTGTGTTTGTAGGAAGAAGTCTTGTGCCGCAAGGCGGGCAAAATATGATGGAACCATCGGGATTAGCCAAACCAGTTGTCGTTGGACCGCACACCTTTAATTTTAACGAGGAGGTTCAGCTCCTGAAAGAAGCTGATGCTATAAAAATTGTTCAGGATGAGGCGTCGCTATTGAACGAGTTGATGTATTTATTGGAGCATCCGTACGAAGCCCGGGAATTAGGGAAGCGGGCGCAATCAGTCGTAATGAAACAGAGGGGTGCTACCGAGCGTAATTTAAACGTATTAAGAAAAATTTTATTGAAGGAGAGGACAGTATCAGTATGAAGAAAGGAAGGCATTTATTTACCTCAGAATCAGTATCTATGGGACATCCAGATAAGGTTGCTGACCAGATATCTGATGCCGTTTTGGATGCAATGCTTGAGCATGACCCTATGAGCAGGGTGGCATGTGAGACATTGGTTACTACCGGAGTAGCCTTTGTAGCAGGCGAATTTACCACAAAGGCGAATGTAAACATATCAGATATCGTAAGGAATACAATAAAAGAAATTGGCTATACTGACGCTTCGATGGGGTTTGATTATAACTCATGTGCGGTCATTACCAGTATTGGAAAACAATCACCTGATATCTCACAAGGGGTAACCGAAGGTGAAGGTCTCCATAAGGATCAAGGCGCAGGCGATCAGGGCATGATGTTTGGTTATGCATGCAACGACACGCCGGAATTGATGCCGCTTCCGATTATGCTGGCTCACCGGATTATTATAAAACATGCCGAGTTACGACAAAATGGAACATTGAAATATTTACGCCCTGATGCAAAATCACAGGTAACCGTAGAATATGAAGACCATAAACCTATCCGGGTGCATACGGTGGTTGTTTCTACCCAACATGCACCTGATGTGAAGTATGAAACGATTAAAGCTGATATGATTGAAAAAGTTGCAAAGCAGGTGATTCCCGCAAATTTATTGGATAGTAAAACGATTTATCATATAAACCCAACGGGGCGTTTCGTAGTCGGTGGTCCTCAGGGAGATTGTGGTTTAACAGGGAGAAAGATCATCGTGGATACGTATGGCGGTTGGGGTCGTCACGGTGGCGGGGCATTTTCTGGTAAAGACCCAACGAAGGTCGACCGAAGTGCCTGCTATGCAGCCAGACACATTGCAAAGAACGTGGTAGCTTCGGGGTTGGCAGACCGGTGCGAGGCACAGGTGGCTTATGCCATCGGTGTTGCAAAACCACTTGCTATCCATATCACAACGGAAGGAACGGGCAAGGTTTCCGATGAGAAACTCACCCAAATTTGTGAAAAGGTCTTCGATATGACGCCTAGAGGTATTATTGATCGGCTGAAACTGAGAAGACCAATTTACAAGATTACCGCCAGACATGGCCATTTTGGCCGCTCAGAGGATTCATTTACCTGGGAAAAAACGGATATGGTGGATGCCTTGCGAAAGGCCGCAGGCGTTTAAAGAGAACGATAGTTCACCGCCGTCGTTACGACGACTGCGGTGGACTAAGTTTTTACAAAAATGCTGACAAAAGATGCAATTCTTACAAAAGATTATGAAAAGTTGATGCAACTTATCGGGGCAGATATAATCTTTCTGTTTGGTTCCGTTCTTTCTGATAGTTTTCGTGAAGATAGCGATATTGATATAGGTATCTATTTTGAGAGCATACGATATGACAAAAACAGTGTTTGTGATACCATTATTGATTTTTTTAAAACCGAACGGATAGATGTCGCCTTTTTAAATGAGGCATCTCCTTTACTATTGTACCAGGTTATCAAAAAAGGCAAACCTATGGCCTGTAAGAACTATACAGCAATGGTGGAATTCAGGCTTCGCAGCCTCAAGAAGTATTGGGAGACCGAAAAGTTCAGAAAAAATAAAGAATATCTGTTAAGGAAATCTTTAGAATCAATAGGATGAACTGGCTTCGGGAAGACAAAGAGATATTTATAAGTAAGCTTACTTATCTCAAAAATTATTATGAGGAACTTAAAAGTTTTGAGTCGCTAGTTTTCCCTCAGTATATAGAGGATAAAATTAAACTTTTTATTGAGTTTTATGGTAAATATCTAAAAACTTTAGCCAATAAATTTTTAATAGAGAGGGGCTAAAAAATGAAGGAATCGTTGAGGTATTTACAGAACGCAAAGGAGATACTCGCTAAGATACCAATTGAAGATAACAACTATACAGATATTAAACCTCTACGGGAGTCGTTTGGCACTGCATACCTGGCAGTATTAGAAGCAATTAATGAAGCATTATTAAAGAAGGGGCTAACCAAAAAGGATCTGCCTAAGTCTGTTGACGGATACAGAATTGCCTTGCAGAAACATTTTGCTGCACATA
>Ga0209324_10002190_pt1 | contig 13484 bp, 11 predicted proteins | sample Rifsed19ft3_FD_184015 | JGI IMG/M metagenome (GOLD analysis project Ga0209324, IMG submission 184015) | Soil microbial communities from Rifle, Colorado, USA - sediment 19ft 3 (version 2) | ecosystem: Environmental > Terrestrial > Deep subsurface > Rock core/Sediment | place: Rifle, Colorado...
GAAAGGGCTTACGATCCAAAAGGCTTCCCATCTCCAGTGCCTGAACTGCCACTTCAAGTATACGAAAGAGTTAGAAAGATTAAAAAAGAAAAAGGATGAAAAAGCAGGACCTCTCGAATGCGCAAAATGTCATACAGGAAAGTATAAAACAGTTGCTGAACTTGCAAAAGTTCCCCGACCAGATCGTAATCAACCGGGAAAACCTTTCATAGATATCGAAAATGCCAGGATGAAGGGTGTTCCCCTTAATCACAGTTCTCATGAAAAATACAACAGGACATGCCGAGGCTGCCACCATGAAACTTTGAATGCCTGCAAAAAATGTCATAGCGTGACAGGCATTCCTGAAGGAAGACAGGTCAATATGGCAAATGCATATCACAATGTATTATCTGAACACAGCTGTGCAGGCTGCCATAATATGAAGAAAAAAGAAAAAGACTGCGCTGGATGCCATTCCAATATACCGCAAATGGGAATAGAGACAATGGGTCCCGGGAAAAAAGTTTGTTCTCTCTGTCACACCGGCAGAAAAGAACCTCCTACTCCGACCCCTCTTAATGTAGCCCAGCTCGATCCCGAGAAGGTCAAAAAAGAGGTGACAGTAAAAATTCTGGAAAATGAATACGAACCATCTAAGTTTCCTCATCTTAAAATTATCCAGAAATTGGTAAAGATCTCTAATGAGAGTAAATTGGCAACCTATTTCCATGCAAACATGCAGACGATCTGCGATGGATGTCATCACCAAAGTAGAGCTGAAGCTGAAGCGAAGAAGGACACACCACCCTATTGCGAAAACTGCCACTCTGTCACTAATGATTTCCGGAAAACGGGCAGAACGAGACTCCTGTCAGCGTATCATCGCCAGTGCTTAGGGTGCCATGAAATGATGGATCTCGAAAAGGGCAGGAAATGTTCTGAATGTCATAAAGAAAAGAAAGAAGTACCGAAATCTATAACAAGTGTTAAAAATTTCGAACTGCCTGTACGTTTTCTTGAAAAGCTTGGCTGGTGACAGACTATCAAATGAAAAACATGTTTTATAAAGAGGGGTGGTGAGGATGGATAGAAGAACATTTCTCAAGACGATAGGAGTAGGGCTGGCAGGATCTGCCGGTGGGGCTCTTTTGACGCCAAGCGCGTCTGAAGCCCAAAAGGTTTTCGAGGGCGAGGAATTTTTTGGTATCCTTGTTGACACAACCCGATGCATCGGCTGTCGGCGCTGTGAGAGGGCATGCGCTGAGGTGAATAACTTGCCTATCCCCGGCATTTCTGAAAAGGCTAATGAAACTATCTATAAAAAGGAGCGGAAGACAACAGATACAGCGTATACGGTTACCAACCTCTATGAGACTGAAAAAGGAAAGTTCTTTGTACCGAAACGATGTATGCACTGTAATCTACCCGGGTGCCGTTCGGCTTGCCTTGTGTATGCAATGAAAAAAAGGGAGACAGGGCATGTTACCTGGGATCTGAACTGTATGGGTTGCAGGTTGTGCATGATCTCCTGTCCCTACGACATCCCTAAATTTGAATATAATCAATCAATTCCAAAGATCCAGAAATGCAACCTATGCTACGGGAGATTTCAGAAAGGTTTAGTGCCTGGGTGTGTTGAGGTCTGCCCGACAGAGGCGTTAATGTTTGGCACAAGGAGGGGACTTCTTGATGAGGCGAAGAAGCGGATTGCTCAAAATCCTAACAGATATGTCAACCACGTATATGGTGAATATGAAGTAGGTGGAACTTCACACCTTTATCTCTCAGCAGTTCCATTTGAACAGTTAGGCTTCCGCACCGACCTTGGAATAAAGCCCTATCCTGAATACAGCCTGGTTTATCTTTACGCCATACCCTTTATCGCTACCCTAACTCCTCTATTTATGCTCGGCATAAGCTATGCGGTCAGGTCGAGGAAGGAGAAGCACGAAGAGAAACATGAAGAGAAAGAGAAACATTGAGATAAAGCGAAAGGGAAAGGATTAGCACTATGGAAAAACATGATGCAGTTGAAATTGTAAAAGAAAAAATAGAAGGGCCACAAATAAAGAATTTTGGAGATTTCTGGCGTTTCTTCAGAAGCGAGCTGAAACCGAGAGGTCCAATATTCACGCCTTTCAATATAATCTCTGCCCCTGTAATCCTCATCGGTCTGGTGCTCATTGTATATCGTTTTGCAGTGGGACTGGGCGCCACTACGAATCTTTCTCAGGAGTTTCCATGGGGAATGTGGATTGGATTTGATGTTATAGTAGGCGTTGCCTTTGCCGGTGGAGGATATGCCCTTGCCTTTATCGTCTATATCCTTGGAGTGGAAAAATGGCGCCCTATTTTGAGGGCAACAGTTCTCAATGCCTTTCTTGCCTATGTCTTCTATGCCGGTGCGATTATCCTCGATATCGGACGCTGGTGGAACGCTCCAAACCCATTTCTCGGAAGGGGATTCGGAGTGAGCTCTGTTATGTTCATTGTTGCATGGCACTTCTTGCTTTATATGTTAACACTGGGCATTGAATTTTCTCCAGCAGTGCCGGAATGGCTCGGGATGAAAAAACTGAGAAAAATACTCGGTTCACTTACCCTGGGAGCAGTAGTATTCGGTGTCATGCTCTCCATTCACCACCAATCAGGCCTCGGGGCTTTATTTGCGATGGCAAAAGGGAAGATTCATCCCTTATGGTACACCGAGTTTATTCCCGTAATTTTCTTTATTTCCAGTATTTATTCAGGACTCTCGTTAGTGATATTTGAAGGAACGATAAGTCATAAGGTCTTCGAATCTCAGATAGATGAAGAGCATCATCATGCCTATCCCGATATTCTTGTTGGGCTTGCGAAGACATGTGCGGGTGCAATGTTCGCCGTTTTTTTCCTGAATCTTTTTATGGTTCACCATGATGGGGAGTTAAGGTTATTAAGTACTCCCATGGGTTACTGGTACTTAACTGAGGTGCTCGGACTTTTACTTTTACCGTGCTTCTTATACGTCCACGGGGCACAGACAAGGAACCTCGCTTTCATCCGTGTAGCTGCTGTCCTCGCTTTGATCGGGATTGTGTTGAACAGGCTCAATACCGTATTCATTGCATACAACTGGTATGTACCTCTGGAGCAAAGATATTATCCTTACTGGATGGAAATCTGGGTAACCCTTACCATTATATTTATAGAGATATGGGTATTCAGGTGGATTATAAACAGGATGCCCGTGATGCGGAAATCCCCTGAATGGGCACGTGCACTTGAAAAACATTGAAATAGCGATAAGATTAGGAATGGAGTAAATAATGGAAGGCATATTTAAATATTATGACATATTTGCAACAAAGGGCAACGAATACCTGATCGTAGTAGCCGTTCTTGTACTTATAATAGTGTTCTGGAACTTTCTGTACATGCGTTCCTATTGAGTTTCCAAGTCCCCTCATGGCATGGAAGATAGAAAGGTGAAGAGGGTTGAGAGGATTACCATGTCTCAAATAACTTCTTAATATTCTTCATCTCACCACCGAGTGTTTTGACCCCTGCTAACTGAGAATCCTTATATGTCTTGATTTCAAGTCCCTTCTCTGACTCTTGTATTTTTACCGCTCCATCATTATCTGTCCTGAATATACTGACTTCATGCAGGGCATCCAGTGTCTCTTTATGAGGATGACCGAAGGCATTATACCGGCCTGAGCTGATTACAGCAACCTCAGGAGATACAGATTTGAAAAAAGGCTTATATGCTGATGTTTTCCCTCCGTGGTGAGGCACTTTAATGACATTGTTTTTTAGCCAGTCTCCGAGAGAAAGGAGATCTTCCTCTGCCTCTTCTTCAACATCACCAGGAAAGAGGAATGATTTGTTTCTACCTTTAATTTTTACTACGAGGGAACTATTATTCGCTTCCATATAATCATTCCCATACATCGTATAGAATTCAGAGTAAGGATGTAATACATAGATGCTGTAACCTTTTCCTTCAATGACATCTCCTCTCTTGAGTATTCTCCGTCTTCCATTCATGTATGACATGTAATTTTCTGGGAAGATGATTCTTCCATTGTCCCAGAATTCTTTTACGCGGAACCTTCTTACTATATAATCCAATCCGCCCGTGTGGTCAGGGTGAACATGGGAAAGGATGATAGCATCGATAACTTCCTTTCCTCTATATTTGAGGTATGAGGCTGTTTCCCTGCCACTTCTCCCTGTATCTATAACGATTGTTTTTCGATCAGGAAGCTCAATAACCGCAGAATCTCCCTGGCCAACATCAAGATAAGTGATAGTAAGTTCTTTCTTTTCAAAGATTGTTAAGGAGGAATAAATAAGAACAGGAATAAAAGGGATTAAAAGGGTATATCTCTTTCTTCCCAAGAAATGCCGATAGAGATTCTGAAACGACCCATGAATCAAGTTCAGGGCATGGTTCAGAATGACAATTTTCAAGCCTTTACTGATAATACTGTCATGCCAAACTTGTTTCGGCATCTCATTGAAATTATTTGGCTTTTCATCCTTATCAATATTTTTGGACCTTCCAAAGAGGAAATAGAAGAGAAATCCTGTATAAAAGAGAAAAACAATAATGGGTGGAAAGGCTGGTATTTTTATATCAGAGTAGGGAATAGCAGACATGAGTTTCACCAGAGAAATGCTTATATCTGAGACAATTGAGACGGCTGGAGTAAATACATAATGACCTGTGATCAGAAATAAAAAGGATGAAAGGATCGACAGGGGAATAAGTACAAATCCTATAATGGGTGTTAAGAGCAAATTCGATATAGGTGAAATTATCGATACATAGTGAAAATGATATGCAACAAGGGGAGCTGTTCCTATTGAAGCTGATAGAGTAAGAAAAAGAGCATTTTTAAGATAACGGAAACCCTTCTTTATAGTATCTTTTTCATGTTTTTCCTCATTTTCTGTATTTCGTATTGAAAAACCAATAAACAGGACAGCGAGGAAGGATAGCTGGAATGATAGGTCAAGGATAACCTTCGGATCCCATATTGCCAGAACAAATGCTGCAAAGAATAAAGAGTTGAGCCATAAGCCCTTTCTTCCAATGAGAAGTCCCAGGAGAAAAAGACCAACCATTATAAATGACCTTACAGCAGGTATATTTCCTCCTGAGAGTCCGAGATAGGCGAGCATAAATGGAAGGCAAAGCAAAGCCGCTGTCTGTGAATGGGTGAGAAAGATGGTTATCCTCTGGAGGATCCTGTATGGGAGAACATTCATCAGGAATCTGAATATTCCGAATAGAAAAACAGAAAACAGGCCGAAGTGAGTACCTGAAATACTGAGAATATGAGCAAGCCCAGTTTTATTGAAGGCATTCCTTAGATCTTCATCTATAGAAGCCCTCTGGCCTGTTGTTATTGCAGAGATAAAGGCAGATGAGTCTTTCTCAAAATTGGCCTGGATATATTTATTTAGTCTGTATCGAAGCTTCTGAATCTCTGTGCAAAAAGATAGTCTTTTGCTTTCTGTCTTATTTAATTCAAGTAACCTTGCGTAAACTTCTTTACTCGTGAGATTCCCTGGATTCAGTCTTGTACTGTCACCCAAAAACTTTACTGTCATTTTGCATTCTGTTCCGGGAATGAACTCTCTGTCGGAAAGTATCACGACCTCTTGATTGCGGAGTTCATATATTTCTTTACCTGTATTTTCATCAAATGAAGATTGTACTTTTACTGACTGTCTGAACATGCCTTTTTCTGTTTCAGCCGGAAGAGAACTAAAAAAACCTTCTAAAACAACCTCTCTACCTTTAATAACGGGCAAATCCTTGGCTGGCTCGGATCGTAAAAATGCAAAGGCTATTCCTGATAGAATGATCAGAACAAGAAAAATTCTTTTTTTGAGAATCAGATAGATAAAAGAAAGAAAAACAACAGCAATAGAAGAAAAGGGAAAATACTGGGAGGTATGGAAAAGAACTATGCCTGTAAGGAATGAAAGAAAAAAAGACATTTAGCCAAAGGCTTCTTTAATAACCTTTGAGATATCGTTACCAAGTTTTGTTATGAGAGTTAATTCTTCACCCTCAAGCATTACTCTTACCTTTGGTTCTGTGCCTGATGATCTGACGAGAATCCTTCCTTTTCCAGCAAGTGTTTTCTCGGCTGTCTTTATTGCCTTTTCGATTTCAGGATTTGATTTGAGGTCATGTTTATTTTCCACTTCAACATTCATGAGAATCTGGGGGTAGAGTTTTATCTCTGAAGCAAGTTTTGAAAGAGAGACTCCCTTTTTCTTTATGAGATACAAAACTTGTACTGCTGTAAGGGGACCATCGCCTGTTGTATTAAAATCGAGAAAGACAATATGTCCGGATTGTTCACCTCCAAGGTTATATCCCCCGTTGATCATCTCCCGAACAACATACCTGTCACCCACACGTGTCCTTATCAGCCTGATCCCGTTTTTCCTCAGATATTCCTCGAAACCGAGGTTGCTCATTACTGTTGATACCACAGTATTTTTTCTCAGCGCTCTCTGTTGATTCATTTCAACTGCCCACATGCCAAGAACCTGATCTCCGTCAACTATTTTGCCTTTTTCATCACAGAAGATTGTCCTGTCAGCATCGCCGTCATGGGCAAGACCAATATTTGCTTTATGATGCTTCACTGCTTGAAGAAGTCCCTCAATATGCATGGAGCCGCAGTTCACATTTATGTTGATACCATCAGGTTTGTCATTGATCGATATAACCTCTGCCCCGAGTTCACGCAAAAGCAAAGGTGTTATCTTATAGGCAGCACCATTTGCGCAATCAACTACGATCTTAATCCCTTCAAAGTTCATGCCCTTTGGAAGAGTAGATTTGATATATTCGATATATCTTCCTGAAGCATCATCAAGTCTATATGCCTTTCCTATCTCAGTACCTTTTGGCCTGTGCCTTTGAAGTCCTTCATCCGGCATAAGTTCTTCAATCTTCTCCTCGAGTGCGTCAGGGAGCTTAAAACCCTCTGAAGAGAAGAACTTGATACCATTATCTTCAAAAGAGTTGTGAGATGCTGATATAACAATTCCTGCATCTAATCGCAACGTCCTTGTCAGAAAGGCAAGCCCCGGTGTTGGTAAAGGTCCGACAAGGGTTACATTCATCCCCATTGAACATATACCTGAGGTCAGAGCACTTTCTATCATGTAGCCTGACAACCTCGTATCTTTACCTATTAGTATCATATTTCTTCCGCGCTTATCCCTGAGAACATGCGCAGCAGCCATCCCAATTCTTAAGACTGTTTCCGGAGTCATGGGGTGTTTGTTCACCGTTCCCCTTATGCCATCTGTACCAAAGAGTCTCATCTTATCTCCTTTGCAATCACGACCTTGACCATAACTTCATCTACCTTTGTCCTTATGTTCATGCCTGAAACATCAAGCTTTAAGTCTTTTGTTAGAGTTTCACTGCGACCTGTTACATCCAGAGGTTCTGTTTTTACTTTATCTACCTTTTTTATTTTAGAGCTTGCACCTTCTAAGTCAACGGTCTGAGGCACCACACTAATAGATTTTATGTAATAACCTTTTTCGGGTATTCCCACAACAATTGGCCTGACCTTGACAGTTCTTGAGACAGATTCCTCGAGTGATACCTTGACAGAAGAAGGGGTTATATTCTTTACAGTTACTGTGAGGGGTAAGCTTATATTATTCTTATTTATAGCGTAAATACCTTCACCTTTCTTGGCCTTAGTAAGATCAATCCAGACACGGATATCTGTTGGTCTTATACTTCTGATGAGTCTTTCCTGACCTTTTATATTCAGGCTTACAGCCTTGACATCATAATACATCAATTCAAGCCCGGTGGGAATGTTCCTGAACTCAAGTGGCATATCCAGGACTATCTCAGAAAGACCGCGGGAAGTTGCAAAAACCCATAAGAGAATAGATAGAAGAACAGCTGTTATCTTGAGACCGAGATTTTTGGAAATGGGATGTTTCATCCTTCCCTCTTTGTCGTGAATAAATCAGTGAGGATATTCCTGAGACTTCCCATATCAAGATTGGTCTCAAGCTTACTGTTGATCGCCAGTGATATCATCCCTGTCTCCTCTGATACAATTATGATTACCGCATCTGTCTCTTCGGCGAGACCTATTCCTGCACGGTGTCTTGTGCCTAAAGACTTTCTAACTTCAGGGCCTAATGTTATAGGCAAAAAGCATCCTGCAGCAGTAACCCTGTTACCCTTTATCACGACTGCACCATCATGGATTGGTGAGGTAGGGTGAAAGATGCTCATCAGCAGTTCCTTTGATACCTTTGCATCGAGAGGAGTACCGATTTCAACAAAGTCCTTGAGGCTTGTATCACGTTCTAATACAATAAGTGCTCCAATCTTTCTATTTGCAAGAGCGACAGACGCCCTCACAATTTCTTCAAGGGATTTTAGTTCTTCAGCAGGAGTGAATGTACGGAAAAACTGTGCTTCTCCCATCTGAGCGAGGGCTTTTCTTATCTCTGGTTGGAAGAGGATGATTATCCCAATGACAGCCTGTGCCCAGAAACTCTCTATTAACCAGCCTACAGTGTTCAATTCAAAATATCTTGAAAGTATAGAAGCGGCAAGGAGGACGCCAAGTCCGATGAGCATCTGTGCAGTTTTCGTCCCCTTTATGATTAGTAAAAGACGGTAAACGATTACAGAAACAAGGGTTATGTCAAATAAATCAAGAATCCATCTATGTTGTCTCAGTAATTCCATCATGGCAAGGCGACTTTTTAAGTCTTAATATAATACCATCATGACTCATGATTTGACAAAAATTTCGTCTCTTGCATGTCATGCTGAACTTGTTTCAGCATCTCTCAATTCTGTATCGTGATTGAGGTAGTGTTGAAAAAAAACTATTAATTAAGGTATTGTATATCGTCATCGCGGGGTGGAGCAGTCCGGTAGCTCGTCGGGCTCATAACCCGAAGGTCAGAGGTTCGAATCCTCTCCCCGCTACCAAGAATTGATAAGGGTTTGCAGGAATGTAAGCCCTTTTTTATTGTCAATTTCTAACACTCTTCTAACCGAAATTATCCAATGTGTTGAAATCAAGGATACTTCAAGCTTCTTATCTTGCTACCTTTGGGTTTTGTGGACCATTCTTTGAGACTTTATAAAGCTCTATGCTACCTTTGCATGTTTTCTATTTTTTGTATTAGACGTAGCCTCATGGGTAACAGCTTTCTCAATTGCTTTTTGGACAAGCTGGTTAAGCGGAATGCCCAGCTTAACAGCCTGTTTCATTGCCTTTATGTGTAGCTCAGAAGGAATGCGGACATTAAAGCTGCCCCTGCATGACTTTAATGGCTCCTTGCCTGCTTTTTTACACAAGGTAATATAGTCATTCACTGCCTCATGAAATGCTTTTTCGAGCTCATCTACACTTTTACCCTCGAAAGTTACAAGATCAGTTATCCCTTCTATCTTCCCATGAAATACCTTGTCATCCGCACTGAAATGTACAGAGCCAATGAAGTCCTTATACATCAATATATCCTTCATTCTATCAACCCCCTTTTTCTCAGTTCTTCTTCAATATCGTTTAATTGATAATGCTTGAGCTCAGGTTTGGGGTGCGGTTTATGAAGTCTGATGATATTATTAGCTGACTTTTTGATCTTTTTTCCCATCGCCACTTATCCTAAGAGCAAGGATAAATATCGCTATAACATGGGTATTTGGCGTTTACTTCTTCAAGCGTTTTTATTTTTTACTGCCCGTTTCCTTTGCGGTTTCTTGTTTCTTAATGTCTTTCAGGATTTTCTTTATAGAAGGTTTAATTTGAGGAAGGTCTCTTTTTACTGCCAGCCAAACCTTCTTCATATCTATTCCAAAATAGAAGTGACTTATCTTATCTCTCATGCCCGCCATCTTTTTCCAAGGGATATCAGGATATTTCTCCCTAACATCGTCAGGTATATTCTTCACAGCCTCACCGATAATCTCAATGCATCTTACAACGGCATATGAGGTTTTCTTGTCTTTTACATATTCCTCATAAGTCAGATTCTCAATAAATGCTTCTGCATGTTTCATATTTTCAAAAACATCTTTCAAATATAATGAAATATCCCGTTTCATACGTAAACTACTTCTCTTAATATCCTTTTTTTGAGTTCGGGTCTTACATCTTCCTTAGGCACAAGATCAACCTTAATCCCAAGAAGATCAGAAAGGTAGTTTTCCGCACCTACCAGATCAAGGAGGCTCACAGGCTCGTCAAATTTAACCAATATGTCAATATCGCTTTTCCTTTTCTGCTCGCCTCTGATATATGAGCCAAAAATTCCTATTTCGATGATCTTGTATTCACGTTTTAACTCATCACGATGCTTAGCTAATATTTTTTTAATATTTTCAATCCCTTTCATGTTTCTCTGTTCCCCTTATGAATCAATTTGTAAAATTATATCATGCTTTATATTTTTCTGCCCTTTTATATCCTTTTTTGCTCAGGGCTTAAGGCGATATTCTTTCATGGATATGGAGAGATTCGGTAGAAACTTCAAAGGATGTATTTTCTGCTTTTCCGGTCCATACAAGCTGAGGGTCAAAAGGGGATCGTATTCAAGCCTCAACGCCTTCTTCCCGTTCACAAGACATTCTTGACAAGGTGCCCATTACTGTTTGAAATATTAATAATTTTTGTAATAAAAATGCAACCTTTACAGCCATGTTAATTAGCTGGGGTAGCACCTGCTAAGGACTCGGTTAAAGGATTTTTTTACAGGGGGGTAGAGGATTCCTCTAAACCTTTTTTATTGTCCATTTCTAACAGTTTTCTAACCGAGATTCTCCAATGTGTTGAAACCAAGGATGCTTCAAGCTTCTTGCTTGATGTTTCAAAATGGAATATCAAGTTTTTAAAATCTTTTTTACAATTGAAACATGAGTGATTTGTATCACGTTAATTTCTCTCCTTAAATAATATAAATTAATTGTTAATAAATAATGCAGGTAAGAATAAATTAAAAATTAAAGAGGATAAGATAATGGAAATATCACTGAAGGGAAATATCAAAGATTCCAGTATCCCAAAGATTCTTGTCTATCTAAACAGGAATAGGAAAACAGGCACTTTGAAGGTAATGACTCCTGCCTTTACTAAAAAAGTATACCTCCATAAAGGTGATGCTGTCTTTGCCTCATCAACTGATGAAGATGATAGATTAGGCGAGACTCTCACAAAAGTTGGAAAAATCACTATGGAACAATACGACACATCTGTGGAGATTCTCAAAAAGACAGGGAAAAGGCAGGGTGAGATCCTTGTTGAACTCGGATATCTGACACCCCAAGAAATCATATGGGGCGTAAAGTACCAGATAAGGGATATTATCTATAGTTTGTTCGAGCTCCAGGATGCTGAGTATGAATTTAACGAGGCAGAAATACCTTCAGATGAGATAATAACGCTGAAGATGAGCATGGCTAATCTCATCTATGAAGGTGTGAAGAGGATCCATAACTTAAACAGTATAAGGAAAGAGCTCCCTGATATGGAATCTGTTTTAAAATTGAGCATGGATCCCGTAAGTCTTTTTCAGGACATCGTTCTCAGCTCTATGGATAAAAAAATGCTTTTTATGATTGACGGGAAAAAGACTGTGAGGGAACTTATTAACATTTCATCTAACTCTTTTCAAGCCATGAAGAGCTTGTATGTTTTGTGCTCTACAGGAATACTTGAGGAAAATCAGAATGTAACAGAGAAGGCAGAAGATGCAGTGATACTGGATGACATCCTCAAGGCTTTTCATGATGAAGAAGATGCTCTTCGCAAAAGGATCGATATACTCTATTCGAACCTCAACAGGCTAAGCGAGAGTGAACTTCTTGAGATTGATGAAAAATCGGATGGAGAAACTCTCAAAAACAATTATTATAAACTTGTGAAGGAATTTCATCCTGATCGGTATCTTTCTTTTCCTGATCCTTCCATAAAGAACAAAGTTATAACAGTCTTGGAAGAAATAACAAAGGCGTACTCACTGCTGAAAGATGACGAAAGGAGAGAAGACTACTTTCATAAACAGAGATTGATAGCAAGGCTGAATGGCTTTCTTGATGCTATAAGAAAAAGGCGAGACGAGTTTTTCGCTACACATCTTCTTGCAGAAAACGAGTCATTTCATTCATGAGACCTTTACATGTTCAGTCTTGAAACGGATAGCGAGTGCATTCCCCGCAGCTTGCTGCGGGGTTAGCGAGCGAATATGATAAAGAACAATTCCTTTCGTTAAGAACCCTGCGGTCTTGCCGCAGGGTTCTTCATTAAATTTAAAGACAAATTTTGAGAGTCTTTAACTCAGTACTTGTCTTAAAAAGAATAAACTCCTATTTGTATCCGACTCCATCATTGTCAGAAAATGTGCCTTTAATTTTCACTCCGTCTAAAAATACTTCAATACCAGCATAAGCCTCAAAAACTTATACAATAACTTTAAAATAAATGTGTAACTTACTGATAATATTATAAATTTGGAACAATAAAATTAAAAAGTAGTTTATCAGAGGTTAGCCTTTAGCTATATCGATCCAGTGTTCTTATGAATAGGTTTAGCTTTCTCTCCTCTGATATACTATCCAGGTGAAAATGCATTTGGAAAGTCATAAATTAAGTTTTGAAAAAGGTGTTTATTCATGATACTTCCACCCAATAAAACAAAAATCGTTTGTACAATAGGGCCGGCTTCAGAGTCTTCCGAAATTATAGAACAGATGATGCGGGCTGGCATGAATATAGCAAGACTTAACTTTTCACACGGAGACTTCAGTGGTCATAAGAAGAGAATTGAAAATCTTCGGTCAGTGGCTAAAGCAACCAAATGTCGTCTTGCAATTATGGCAGATCTTCCCGGACCCAAGATGCGCATAGGCCAGCTTGTAAAAGAGCCAATTGATTTAAAGATAGGTGACACTTTTACACTCACAACGCAGGAGCTAACAGGAGATGCAAGCCGGGTGTCAGTAACTTTCCCACGTCTCCCACAGACTGTAAAGATAGGGGATACCCTTTTCTTAAATGATGGGCTTATTCAGCTTGAGGTTCTTAAAATACAAGGTAATGATGTCAAATGCATAGTCATAGTCGGTGGTGAACTTCGTTCCCGAAACGGACTAAATCTGCCAGGTATAGACCTTGGCATGAGCGCCTTTACTGAACGCGATTATGAATGTTTGAAATTCGCCATGGAACACGGCGTAGATGCTATCAGCCAATCCTTTGTTGAATCAGGAGCAGACATTTTAGCAGTCCGTAACGCAGCAAATGCTCTTAGTTACAATACGTTTATCATAGCAAAGATAGAGCGTTTGAAAGCACTTGAACATGTAGATGAAATCCTTGAAGCTGCAGATGGAATTATGATTGCACGGGGAGACCTCGGAGTTGAAATCCCGATAGAGCAGATTGCTGTTGTCCAGAAACAGCTTATTTATCAGGCAAACCTGCTCGGGAAAC
>Ga0209324_10002192_pt1 | contig 13481 bp, 11 predicted proteins | sample Rifsed19ft3_FD_184015 | JGI IMG/M metagenome (GOLD analysis project Ga0209324, IMG submission 184015) | Soil microbial communities from Rifle, Colorado, USA - sediment 19ft 3 (version 2) | ecosystem: Environmental > Terrestrial > Deep subsurface > Rock core/Sediment | place: Rifle, Colorado...
CAGGGTCGATACCTTCAGACGAGGAATTGCTGGCAATGATTGCGACGGGAGGGGCCTGATGCCTGGAATTGGGCTAAAGGTATTTCCAAGCAAGGTAGCGAATCACCATGCTGATGTATTGATTGCTGACTCCGTACTGACGGCCAAGCGTGTAGCAGGTCTCGGTTCCACTGGCATAGGCGGAACGGATGGCCTGCACATCCAGGGCAGTAAGTTTTGCGTGATAGTGCTGCTCGCCGCGAGGGGTGCGTTCCGGGTGCCTACGACCGCCGCTGCGCTCGCCTCTCGCTATTCGTCCTTTGTGCACTGCGTCCTGGCTGTTGTCCTTCGCCGTTCCCAGAAACAAGTGGTCGGGGCGGACACAATGCGGGTTGTCGCAAGTATGGCAAACGTCCATCCCGTTGGGGATAGGGCCGTAGTGAAGCTCGTAGGAAACACGATGAGCGCTCAGACAGTTGTGGTGGCTCACCCCATCGTACAATCTGCCGTAGCCACCGTGGTCGCACTTGGCCGTCCAAAGCCAACAACCGTCGGTCATTTGGACCTTAGCCCAAAAGCGGTCCGCGAGCGCAGTCTTGGGATAATCTGCGTAGGCGCAGGTTCGGCTACAATGTCGACCGCGACCGCGATTCACGGCATACTGGGAAGTGGTAAACGACTGGCCGCATTTAGTGCAAACGGCTGTTATGGGGGTGCTCGTTGTGGTACGCTCAGGTTGCATTCTGAATCTCCTATACAGATTTGGGATGTCGCGCCTCGGGGTGTTAGCGCACCGCCGAGGCTTTCGATTGCGTAGATTATAGCACAAATATGTTGCTAGCGATGTTAATGCAAGGACAAATGTAGGGAGGTAGAGAGATGCCAGGACCATATCCAAGCCAGTATGACCAGTTCCGCAAATCGGTGCAAGACTGGAAGGGGTACAGTGGGCTGCCGCTGAAGACCCTGGGGAACAAGTACGACCAATACGAAGCGATGATCGGGGACTTCCTGGAAGGGCCGGGGCAGTATGCCAGTCCGATGTACCAGAACTGGCTACGGCGAAACCCTGAGTATGCGTTCATTCAGCAGGCGGTGCTGGGTGGCGCAGAGTACGGCGGGTCGGCGGGTCTATCTGGGGACGCGGGCGGCGAGTGGCTGAAGAATTGGACGGGCATGAGTCCGTCGGGGATTGGCAACATCGGGAATTACAAGGAGCGGCTCGAACAATTGATAGGCCGCTTGCAGGTAGGGAGCAATCCAGCCGCAGGAAAAAACGAACGCGACATGTACAACGTGTGGGGAGACCAAAAAGACCTCTTTGCGCAGGCGCTGGGGCTGGTGTTCGAGGGCCCGCTTGGCGATTACATGCAAAAGAAGCTGGGGTCGGGTATGTCCTACCTGAACACCCGGGGCGCAGATGCAGATTGGCTCCAATACCTCCTCAACCTGGTGCCACAAGACGCGCTAAGGAGGTAAGGACGTGCCACTTTCGCCGATAAGCCCCATTCGTGGTGGAACCCCGGGGATCAAGAAGACCTGGAGCAATACCGATGCGCCTCAGCGTATGCCTCCGGGCAGTGGGGCGGGCGCGTTGCCCTTTGCCAATCCATTTCAGCAAAAGGGCTGGGACACCGGATGGGATAAGAATTATCTCAATGCTAGTCCGGGGCAGGCTTACAGCCAGTGGATTGACTGGCTCGGCGGGCCACGGTCGGTCAAGAACTACATGAGTGCGCAGTACAACAACCTGTACGGGCGCTATGGTGCTATGCAAGCTACGGACCCGACCTTGAAGTGGCTTGACTTCCTGGCGGGAGTCAATCTGCGCGATGAGTACGGCGCGGCAAGTCCATACGAGCGCGGGGAGCGGGCCAGCATGTACGCGCCCAGGATTCGGATGATAGGGTACTAGGATGGCATACGACACGCTGCAACTGAATAGCCTACTTAGTAGGAACACATCGAGTTGGCTCGACTTGCTGGGAGGTGCGTCTTACGCCCAGCCGGACAGGGGTCAAGGCAGGAACACGAATTGGCTCGATTTCGTGAACGGGGGGCAATCCCCATATCGGCAACTTGCGGCGCAGATGCGGGGCCAAGCCCAGTACGGCGGCAGCCCGTGGGCAGAGTTACAAGGATCCGCTCGGAGCTACGCGAATAGCCAGTCCGCGCGTTCGTTGGCAGAGTTCGCTAAAGCGCTAGCAACGGCGCGGGAGGGCAAGGCAGGTCCAGCAATAGTCTCTCCGCCTATCCCTGGGGCGACGGAGACTTATCTGCCTACCGGTGGCGGCAATTCGGCGGCGGGTACTGGTGCGGGCAAGTGGAAAGCATTGGCTGAGTCGCTAGCTCCGGAGTATAACGTGCCGGTAGATGTGGTGCTCGGGATTATCGAGATCGAGTCGGGCGGCGACCCGGGCGCCATCGGGAAGCACACGGGAGACGGCCAGGCGCAGGGGTTGATGCAGGTGATGCCGTTCCACTGGCCTGACGGCACGCCGGAACAGGTGATGCGTGACCCGGTGCGGAACATGCAGAAGGGAATAGGGATTCTCAAGAACAACTACGCCGTCTTCGGGGACTGGGACCGTGCGGTGGCGGCGTACTTTGGGGCGATAGACCCCGACACCGGGCAGATAACGGCCTGGAAGGACGCCAACGGGGTGGACGGGTTCGAGTACGTGCGGCGCTTCAACGCGGCGCGCGGCAACTACGCGAGTCTCGGCGGCGGGGGAGGCGCGGGGTAGATGCCAGAGCCTGTGTCGGCAAAGAGGCGCACGCTGCGGGCGAACAACGAAATGGGCGACGTCCTGCGACGGGCGGTGGGCAATGTGCCCGTCGTGGGGCCTGTGGCCTCGGCGCTCAGCGCCCTCGTGCCAAAGCAGGGCGCTCCTGACCGCCTCGTTGCGCCTCCTGTCGGAGGTCCGTCGGCGTTTGCCAAGAAGCAGCCGCTCGGCGACTACAGGCGGAATATCTCTATGGACTGGCTCGATGTCGGGCGCTACTTCGACCGGAACCCGCTCGAATCGTTGCTGGCTGTTCCTGGGGATGTGCTGGGCACGGCTTGGGCGGGCCTGGACTGGCTGTCGTACCAGTTGCCAGAGCGTATTGCGGGTGAGCTGGTGTCGCTGCCCAAGCCGGGGCCGCTCACCGATGTCGAGATGGTCAAGCGCGAGCAAGGGCCACAGGCAGCGTGGGCCTACGCCCAGGATAAGATGCTGCCTGGCGGCTGGCTGACGGGTCTGGCGGTAGAAACGCTCCTCAACCCGACCAGCCTCATAGGATTCGGGTTGGCGGGCAGGGCAGCGAAGGCGATACAGGCATTGGGCGCGGGCACACGGGGCGCAGGGGCGGCGAACATCGCAGCGAAGGGCTTGCAGGGTGCGCAGAAGGTCGAGGATGTCTACAACAAGGCGACGTCGGTGCCATTCGAGGCAGCGGGGAAGCTGTTGGGCAAGCTGCCTCTGTTCCAGCTTTCGAAGCAGGGGATGCTCTCCGTCTTCCAGGATAAGCTCGCCGACGCGCTCTCTGAGGCCAAGGGCCTAGGATATCGGTATCAGGGGTTGAAGCCGCTGGCTGGTGGGGGTGCGTGGCCGGGGAGCGCAGAGGCGGCACGCAAGGCAGAGGCAACGGCGTGGGGTGATGTGGAACAGAAGATTGGTAGCATCGCCGATCCGTTGGCACGGCACAACGCGGTGATGGTCAAGGAACAAGCCAACATGAATGCGGCGAAGTGGTCGCAGGACGCGTTGCGGGCGCAAGACGAGATACGGGCGGCTGGGGGGCCGACGGTCAAGGCCGACATAGACGAGTTGTGGCAGGTGCGGCACCGGAAGACGATGCAACTCATTGAGGCGGTACGGCAGGATTTGGGGAAAGTAACCGACGAAGTGCCTGGGCCTGGGGGCATCGTGGGGCCACCGCAAGCGACGGGCCTGCCCAACATCGCCGCTTCTAAGATCACAGATGATATGGTACGCGCCATTCGAGGGTTGACGTCCACCACACGGGACGCTATCGAGAAGGCCAAGAAGACGATGACACCCGACGAAGTACGCGAGTACTCCGACAATCTCTTCCGTGGGCGCAACGAGGGCATGACAAAGGCGATGCAAGAGGCGCAGGAGAAGATGAAGGCGCTGTACTATCCGCAGGGTGGCGAGTTCCCTGAGACTGGCGCGTTCAGAGACTTGCAGGGGCGGGTGGCAGAGATGCAGGCGATGAATGAGGGGCTGCCTGGCTTCATCGGGAAGATGAGCACCGAGCGAGGCCAGACGCTTTCCGGCCTGATGCCCAGCATAGACCGCTACGCGAAGTTCGTGGACAGAGACCGCAACGCCGTCGGGCGCATTGTGGAGAAGATACAGCTTCGCAACCCTGGCCTGGAAGTAGACGACGTTGGCGACAGCGCGGCGCTACTGAAACGCATTAAGCCATTCGCCCAGGACTTTGAGTTCAACGATGTCAAGCGCAAGCTGCAAGCCTGGACGGACGAGGGCAAAGACCTGCTGGCCAATGACCCGCTGGAACTGGTGGAGCACCGGATAGGGATGGATAGGCGAAAGACGTTGGAGATTAAGACACCGGGGCCGATTGGCACCGTGCTACGCCAGGGCGTACAGGGGTGGAAGGAACAAGCGCTGCTCTCCCCGCGCTTCCATTTGCAGAACATGGCTGGCATAGAAGCGATGTCCACGATGGCGGGGGTGAACCCTGGTACTGTGGCCCGTGCTTTGGGAGAGAACCTGGCGCACTTCGCCAAGACGCGCGATGTCCAGTCGCCGTCTATGGTGCGGCAGGCGATGGGAGAGTGGGAACAGGTAGGGGTGCCCAACGCGGTGAAGGCGACGAGTCTGGCTGACAACATGATGGGCGCGGGGGCTGAGATACTGAAGCGCGGCGAGTCGCCTACGGTGTTGGGGCGTATTCCCGTGTTGGGCAAGGTGCTGGGCCCCATCGTTGAGACGAATAAGATGCTGGCGGGGGCGATAGAACACGCGGCACGGTCCACGGCGTGGCTGAAGGGCAAAGATGATTATGTGAAGGCGCAACTTCCCGACTTCATTCGCGGGATACGGCGCACGTTACGCCAGCAGGATGACGCGGCGATGGCGGTAGGGCCTGGAACGATGTCGCAGGGTCAGGGCACGGCGAAGCTGGCACAGGGAATGACCGCTAACGCGCAGAGAGCGACCGCGCAGGCGACGCAGCGGAAGCAGGCGACGAAAGTAGGGTTGCAACAGGCGATGGATGCGGTAGATTCGTTTGATGTTATGAGTAAGACAGGCAGAGCCGACAGCGCGGCGGATGCAGCCTGGAGACTGGGCCGCGCGAAGGCTGAGGCGAATGTCCGCAAGGCGCTAGAGGCTATAACCTCGGCGAACGCGGAGATGGCGGCCGCGCGACGAATCCCCGTGGCGCGTCTGACGCAATTGGAGACGCAAGGGATCGCCACTCGCGGGCAGCGCGTCTATGGTCCGCAGCGCATCGCGGCTATCGAGACAGGGCTACGGTCATACGATGGCAGGATGGGGCCGAAGAAGCTCGGGGAGCTGCTGGCAAAGAACGGGGTAGACCTGGACACGGCGAATGCAGCGGCGAAACAGTGGATGGATGTTTTGCAGCAGGGGGATGTGGCAGGCGAGAAACTGGCGACGAAGATCAACTTCGACTACGGCAAGACTGACAACCTGGAAGAGATGCTGCGCTACGTCGTGCCGTTCCTCATCTGGCCGAAGCGGGCTATCCCCTTCTTCGCGCAGGCGCTGCTTGAACATCCGGGCTTCGTGGTGGCGATTGACCGCTATCGCAACATCAGTGAAGAGGATGCCAAGGAATTGTCTCCCCGCTTCACAGGGATGGTAAGCGCGGGCACGCTTCCCGACTTCATCGCTCGCAAGCTATTCGGCACACCGACGGGCAAGTTGATGGCTAACCCACTCGATATGATCATGCCGTTCGCCGATGTGGGGGCGCGTGGGGGCAAGATCGAGGAGCCGGGCGACTGGTTCAAGGTGGCGCAAGACCTGGGGCTGGGGCCCGGGCCTTGGGTAACGATTCCGGCAACGATAGCGGGGGTGTTCGGAGACAAGCCTTACGGCAATGTGTTGCGGCACAGTGGCATGTTGCAGGGCGTTACAGGGGTGGACATCGAAGCGCCATGGAAAGAGGGGGCCGCCAACCTGCAAGAGACGTTGACAGGGAAAGAGGCGGCGCATCCCGCCGAATGGCAAGCGTACCTCATCGAGAAGCGCATCCAGGAGAAGAGTGTCGAGGAGACAGGGAAAGCGCAGGACCCGCGCTATGTGGCGGCTGTACACGACCCGAATGACCCCATCTACCAGCAAGCGGCCCACGACGTGCAGCGCGAGAAGGGTACGCAGTCTTGGATGGGCTTCCTGTCGCCGGTGTACAGCCGGGTGCTTCCTGGGACAGAGGAGGCGGGGGGTAAGGCGCGAGCCGCGTTGCCGGTGCCACAGCGGAATGAGAACTACAACATCGGACCGATGGGGGAGCTGGACGCGCAGGCGGCTTACAATCGTGGCGACAAAGCGACGTGGCAGGCTTATGCGGATAAGGTGACAGCTGCGGGGAAGGCGGCGCGTGAAGACCTGGCGGCAGCGGTGGAGGCTAACCCAGCAGCTGCGACCTATGGGCAACCAAGGAAGCCGATACATGCCGCCAATCTGTGGAGCGCGGTATCCAGCTACAAGAGAGCGGGGAGTCGGTCGGCGCAGGCGAAAGTGCTGAGCGGCAGCGAGTGGCTGGGCTCGTACCTGTACTGGTGGCGAGCGAAGGGCCACGACACGGACAATGGCGACGTGGGCACAGAGGAAGACGTGAAAGCATTCTTGGGAGAAAAGGAGAGACAGTAAGTGAGTGTCCTCGCAGAGATCAATCAAGCGATTGCACATACAATCGAGAGCGGCAAGGAACCTACTCGCGTGTTTCTGGGCTTCGACAAGTACACCATGCTCGTCGAGGAGTGCCGCAAGGCGGCGGGCAACTCAGAGATAAAGGATGTGTTCAGGCTGGGCCACGCGCAGACCGGCACGCTGGAAGTAGAAGAGTCCCCGCAAGAGGGCTTGGTGGCTGTGATCTAGTGGAGGAGCGCATTTTCTGGCTGCTCGTCCGTCAAGCGCTCCTGCTCTTCGTTGACGCGATTGAGCGGCGCTGGGACTTCGAGCGAACGGCAGAGCTGAGGAAGCACAAGGCAGCGTAGACTAAACATAATATAGGGTAATCTGCGAAGAATGCCCGCCGAGCTAGGTAGTGCTGAGAGGCCCGCCTGGACGGCGGGCTTTTCTATTTTGAGTCAGGAGAAGGAAATGCCAGAGGACACGATGACTGTAGCCCAAGCACTGGAAACGATGGCAGAGGAGGGGCAGGACGCCGGAACCGGCGAGCCTGGTGCCACTGAGGCCACGGCAGAGCAGGGAACGGGAGTCAATTGGGACGACGAGGGCAACCCATACCGCCAGAGGTACACGGGCTTGCAGGGGAACTTCAAGCAGGTACACGGGGAGCTTCAGCAGACCAAGGCGCAGATGGCGCAGATGGTGGAGGAGATGGCCGCGATGAAAGCGCAGGCCGACGGGCTGAGCGACGCCGACATCCAGCAGGTTCGAGCGGGTGTGCGGGGCCAATTCCAACAGCAGGAAACAGCGGCGCAGATCGCGGCGCAGCGGGCGGAGCTGGTGGCCTTTGCCAGGGTGCAGGGCGTGCAACAGATCGCCGAGCACTTCGGCGTTGACACGGAACTCCTGATGCCGCTGGCGGTGCGGACCGAGGACCCGCGCGAGGTCGTGGTGCTCGCGCAGCGGCTGCAACTGAAAGCCAGGAGCGGCAACCTCCAGGCCCGCAAGGAGCAGGGGGTGGACCGCGTGGAAGGCGGAGGCGGTGGAGGCGGTGCCAGGTGGGATTCGATGAATCCGAGCGAGTTAATCATGGCCGGAGTGAGGGCCGAAGCCAAGAAGAAGTGAGCCCGCATCTCCGCGCCTACAGTTAGGAGAAAGGGAAATTGTGGACTTTAACTGAAGCAGCGAAGATGACGAACGATGTCCTGTTGAAGGGCATCATCGCCACCATCATCAAAGAGTCTCCGATTATGGACAAGCTGCCGTTCCGCCCCATCCGGGGCAACGGTTGGACCTATAACCGCGAGACAACGCTACCGACGGTCGGGTTCTACTCCGTTGGCGACACCTGGGTGGAGTCGAGCGGGACGCGCACGCAGTACACCGCGTCGCTCAAGATTTTGGGCGGCGACATTGACATTGACGAGTTCGAGCGTCAGACGATGAGCGACCAGCAGAGCCTCGAGGCTACCAACATCGAAGAGAAGTCGAAGGGGATGGCCCACGGGTTCGAGGATGCTTTCGTATACGAGAACGTGTCCACCAACGCCAAGGCATTCGATGGTCTGCACGCGCTTGTCGCCTCGGCGCAAAAGAAGCACGCGGGCAGCGGCTCGACGGGCGCGGCTGGCTCGATGGCCAAGCTCGATCAGATGATCAACCTCGTGAAACCCAAGCGGCCGGACTTACTCATGACCACCAGGGAGATTCAGACGCGGATCACGCAGTACTACCGCGATGGTACGGCGGGGGCAGCGTTCCAGATGATCCCGGGCAAAGATGGCATACCGCTGGCGTTCTACGGCGGTATTCCCATCCTCGTCAACGACTTCCAGACGATGACCGAGACCATCTCCGGCGACGACTACTCGGCCAAGACCGGCGGGGCAACGGGTACGATCTTCGCGATGAAGTTTGGGCCGAAGCTGCTCTGTGGCGGTGAGAACGGCGGCATTCAGAAGAAACGCATCGGCGACCTGGAGACCAAGGACGCGGTTCGCTGGCGCATCAAGTGGTACGTGACGGTTGCGCTGCTGTCGACGCTGGCTCTGGCCCGCTACGACGGCATCACCGACGCGGCGTTCACGGACTAGGGGAGGTAGAAACGTGAAGACAATCAAAGCATTCTTCATCGCTATGGTCGCGGCTATGGTCGCGATCTTCCAGACCCCGGTCCGCATGGACCTGGGCGCAGTCTCCCGTCGGGTGCGTCGGGCTTTCTATGACGCTCTGCTGCGGGGCTACGGTTTCCCGGCTATCGCGGGTGGGGCGTTCGCAGACCACACAACTGGGGGCAGGGTAATCGAAGAGGGAATCGGCCCGGTCAAGATCACCCTTTCCGGCACCGTGAAGGTAGGTGATTTGGTCGGGTACTCGTCAGGGTGGAAAGCCGCCGATATGAACAGCTCGCCCAAGGTCTACGCGGAACTGGTGGCCGCGCAGCCGGGCGTGAGCGGCGACGTCATCACGGCCTTCCGCACGGCACGGGTGGACTTTGGCAGTAGCTGCACCGCTACAGCGGGAGACCGCGTTTACGCGAGCACCGACGCTGGCCAGTACGTGGGGTCGGCCAGCAACGACCAGGGCCAACTGGTCGGTGTGATGATTGACGCTCAGCGCGCCCTGATCAATCCATACTACGCGCTGTCTAACTTCAAGTGGCCCAACACCGAGTACAGCAACACCTCGGGATCCGTCATCGTCCAACAGGTGAAGGCTGCACTGGCGGCCACTGGCAGTGCTAGCCTGACGGGGCTGGAAATCGCGCCGAAGGTGCTCGATGCGGTGGCCGCTGCGACTATCTCCGGGGTCAAGGTTGCAATTGACCTGGAAGGGACCTCGGCAGGAACGGTCACGATGGCACAGTGCTTCGAGGCCAACGTGGGGAGCGACTCGGGCACCTCACGGACGGTAACGACGGCAGTGTGCTACCGCGCGATCAACAACTGTCACGGGACGATCACCAACGGGCCGTTCGTGATAGACGTTGACGCGCACGGCGGCAACGTGGTTTGGGGTGCGTTCGCGCGGCTCGCTGACGTAGCGGGCCTGGCGAGTGTAACCAACGGCAGCACGCTGAATGACATCAGTGCCACCGCAAACGCCGGCTGGGTCAAGGTCATCATCGGGTCTACGGTACGGTATCTGGCCGCATACGCGGAGAAGGCCTAGTAGTGTGAGCCCAGGGGCCCGAGTTTCTCGGGCCCCATAGGAAAAGGGGGAAAAGTGGAACTGACGATAATGGAGCGGATCCTGACCACAGGAATCCTCAAGGCGAAGGAGGGGAACTTCGCCACGCTCAAAGCTCTGCGGACGGCACGGCAGGCCCTCGAGATAGACGAGGAGGACCACCGGGCCGCGGAGATGGAGCAAAACTACAATTGTCCGAAGTGCGGCTGGACGGGGTACTTCCCGATTGGCGCACAGCCGCGGTGTGCTTTTTGCGCAACGCCACTGGCGGCAGGGACACAACTGAAGTGGGACCCAACAGCGCCGCCCCGCGAAATGCCGCTGGGGGAGATAGCCACAGCTATCATCGCGGGGCACCTGCGGGATTTGGACCGGGCGGGGAAGCTCACCGACGACCTGTTGTCGCTCTATGAGAAGGTGGCCGACGGAGGCTAGTCGCGCCGGCCCGCGGGCGGTGATTTCGCCTCCTTTGCACCGCCTCCGGGCCGGAATGAATAAAGGGGGCATGGGGGAAGCAACTTGTATCGGTACGAGCTTAGACACGCGGTCGCTCGGTCTGTCGAAGGTCGCAACTTCATCAGTGGCACCATCTCGGCCATGAGCACGAACAACGTGCGCACCAAGGCGGGGCTGTACCTTCCTGCCGACCACTTCAACGAAGGCGAGATCGGCGTGTACAGCGGGACGGGCAAGGATCAGGTGCGGAACATCTATGACACTGTGCCGGAAGTGGCCACACCGCCGACTTACCTTGAGCTACAGCCGTACTACGCTTTCAGCCCGCAAGCTGTGGCGAACGACGGGGTTGAGCTGCACCCCTACTTCGGGTGGTCGATAGACCAATTCAACAAAGCGATTGACCTCGCGCACTACGCGGCAGAGGACTTCTTTCTGGCCGATAAACTGTCGAGTGGAATCACCGAGATGGAGGGCACGTATGAGTATCCGATCCCCTCCGGCTGGCGGTATCTTGCACGGGTGCAACGAGCCACGAACTACCCGAACAACGTCGGGTACTCCTCCGAGAACTACGATGCTAGTCAAGGGCTGTACGTCGCAGCGGGCAATCAATGGCTGAGCCAAGCGTTTGTGCTCGCCGACGCGATGCTCCTGGGCAGCGTGCGGCTACACCTTACGAAGGTGGGCAGCCCCAGCGTGAATCTCACGGTGGCGATACAGACGAACACCAGCGGGCTTCCCAGCGGGACCTCGGCGGGGACAAGTGGGACGGTGGCGACGGCTACGGGTGTCTCGACCGATGGGCATTTTGTTACCTTCACATTCGCGCGGCCTGTGTACCTGGCAGCGGGGACTTACCACATCGTGTTGTCGAGCAGCCAGGCGGCGCTCGATGCCAGCAACTATGTGGCTTGGGGACACGACGGGAGCAGCCCGAGTTACACGAGCGGCGATGCAGGTAAGTACGGCGGGGCGGCGTGGTCTGCCGAAACCGACCGGACGCGCATCTTCTGGCTGGCCTATACCGATAGGGAGGCGTTCTATGAGGACGTGCCGTTGCCAGACTGGCGGGTGATACCTGGGAGCAAGATCGGAACGGGGATAGCGAGCGAGGGCCGACCTGTGCGGATATGGGGACAGGGGCAAGCGACGGTGCCGACGCTGGACGGGGACACGCTCGAGCTGCCGGAGGCTTACACGGTGGCGAAGGCCACTGCGCTGGTGTTGGGGATGCAGTCGGGCGGCGAGGTCAAGGACGCGACGGAACGAATGAGGTGGGCGCAGTATTGGGAGAACGTAGCGGCGACGGAGATGGGCAAGATGCGGGTGTCCGTGGCTCCCAACAGTCGCATTGTCGAGGCGCGGTAGATGAGTCCTGACAACTTCGAGCGGAACGAGTTAGACCTGGGCGGCGTGAAGTTTCCCATCATCGGGCAGCTTCAACGACAGGTTGTCTCGCAGTTCCCTGGTAAGACCATGGTGGGCGATGCGTCGCGCGGGGATAAGCAGCTTGTTTCGAGTTGGGCCATTGCCGACCTGCGCGGCGGGATGGGCATTGAGAACATGGTCGAGCGCGAGCACCCCGACCGCTTCTGGTACAGCCAAAGCGTTTGGACGCTAGACAGCAACGGCATTACTCTCGCGCCACTGGTAAGCCAACTCGGCAACGCGCTGGGCTTCTTGCCGTACAAGGTTATCTATTTCAATAGTCTCGTGTTTGCATTGGGTGTGCGCTACATCAAAACATACAACACATCTACGGCGGTCTGGGACACGGTGCTGGATGTAGCGGGCGTTACATTCATTGACGCGGTAAGCTGGACCGACACCGCGATGGTGGACCACATCATCGCCAGCACATCGGGTAGCGCGTACTACCACAGCACAACAGGCGCCTCGGGGGCCTGGACATCCGTCGCGACGCTGATCGGCTACATGACGGTGTTCGACAACAAGTTGGTGGGCCACAACAGCGGGTACGTGGTCTATTGCACGGACCCGACCAATGCCGCCCCGCCCTGGACGACACTGGTAAGAAGCCCGGCGCGTGCCGGGTTAGTGCCCATTGCTACATATCGTAGTCCAGACTCGCGGGAAGAGCTTATTGTCATCGCCATTCCCCAGGGTGTTTACTTCCTAGATTTTTGGACAGGGAAGGCCGAGAAAGTAATAGACCTGTCGTCTCAACAGTACGCCAATAATGGTGTGGGGATGATAGTTCACAACAATGAGATGTGGATACCCAACAGGGAGCGACTCCTGCGCCTGACGGGGAGCACATTGATTGACATTGGCCTTACCCAGGACGACGGGCTACCTACGGGGGAGGATGCTCGGACGCTTTGTGTTGGGGGCTGGGGCACCTATGTGATAGCAGGAATTGGTCGCCACTTGATGATATGGAACGGGCGAGGCTGGCACAACCTCTATGTTCAAACCCTACTTGCGGAAGAGATTTTCTCGGTTATGGTGGGCGATGGGGTAATTGCAAGTACGGCCACCACAATACGGGTGTACTGGGCTAACGGGACAACTGGCGCTTATTACGTATATTTCATAGACTTGCCCGCCGAAACCCTGCGCCCAATCAAGTTCTCAAGCAGCACCTATCAAGCTAGTGGCGTCATTGATTCCGGCTACTTCGATGCTGGTTTTCCCGAGTGGCCCAAGGTGGCAGTGAGTGTCCAATTGGTGTGCTCCGGAATGAGCGCCAACGAGACCTGTACCGTGAAGTATCGGAAGGATACAGAGACCTCATGGACGACACTGGGAACGGCAATAACGGCCAACGGGGTAACTGAGTTCTTCTTCCCGAACAACACCACACCAACGGGGATGGAGTTCAAGAAGATACAGTTCCAGCGCGTGCTGGCCAGGGGCAGCACAAACACTAAGACGCCTGTTATCGAGGCGATGATCCTGAACTACTATCGCGTGCCGGACCCGCTCTATGGTTTCTCGGCGCTGGTGGACTGCACGCACGGCTACAAGGGGAAG
>Ga0209324_10002194_pt1 | contig 13469 bp, 14 predicted proteins | sample Rifsed19ft3_FD_184015 | JGI IMG/M metagenome (GOLD analysis project Ga0209324, IMG submission 184015) | Soil microbial communities from Rifle, Colorado, USA - sediment 19ft 3 (version 2) | ecosystem: Environmental > Terrestrial > Deep subsurface > Rock core/Sediment | place: Rifle, Colorado...
GCGGGGTAAGGGCGTGCGCCAAGCCCACCTGTGCCTCCGGCTGAATGTTGTGAATGATTGAATAAGCTAATTGGTGTGCCTGAAGCAAGTGCTTCAGCACCACCGCGGCGGAGAGCGGGTCGTGCTTTCCCGGCAACCATCGACCCCAGAGATACCCTTCGGCAGCGGCAACTGTGGGTTCGTTGACCGTTATCCAGAAATCGCAGAGGTCTGCCAGCCGGGTCACCAAGTAGCGCACGTAGGAGGCGAAGTAGCTCGGGGTGGCGGGGTTTTCCCAACCGCCGCGCCGGAAGACCCAGAGCGGGTTGGTGAAGTGATGCAGGGTCACCAGAGGCCTAATTCTCCGCTTTTTTAGGGCCATCAAAACCTGTCGGTAGTGTGCCACCTCCCGCTCGTCAAAACGGCCTTTCTCAGGTTCAATTCTCGCCCACTCGATCGAGAACCGGTGCGCATTCTGATTCAGGGATTTGACCAGGTCGAAATCCTCTTCAAAGCGCCGGTAGTGATCACAAGCGGCCCCGGCTTTGGGAGAAGAGAGCGCCTCCCAATCGGAGTTGCGATTGCCGCCCTCGACTTGGTAGGCGGAAGTTGCCGAGCCCCAAAGAAACCCTTTCGGAAAATTCTTTTCTGTCATTTTTTTCTCCAAAATGCTAGGCCGTTTCTCCGACCGTCCATCTTCCTCTATTCTAATAAAATCTGGCGATGAGAGGCCTAATTACTTGCGGTGATTGATGCCACTTCCCCCGTTACCTCATCCGTGAAGTTGAGCTGATACTCTTTTTCGCTCGAAGACAGGGAGAAAGTTGTTTGGTCAAAACTTAAGTCCGTGGGAAGGTATTTCCCTTCCGTCAAAACCTTAACGGCAGCATCGATGTTACTCGCCTTGGGGTATTTATCTTTGTGATCAAGGGAATAAAGCTGGATCGCCCAGACCAATGCCGAAGCCGCTAACCTCCGCTCTCCAAGCGAAACTTTCCCCAGTCTGTTTTCTTGATAGAGATTAACCGCCGCAAGACCCTGCAAATGCGCGTCCAGTTCAGATTGGAAAAAAGGACGGTTAAGAGGATCCCAATCAATTACCAAATCAAAATTGCGCTTACTGATCGTGGTAATTTCGTCGGAAAGCTTCATTGTTTTAGCGTAATCCTTATTTGCATAAGCGATGAACATTTCATAAGTCTTGCTGTAGAGAGCCTTGTAGTTTTTCAAAACTTGATAAAGATCGGGGTAAAGCGTTTTTATTTGGTCCTCTTCCGGGAATTTGTAACCGGTGGTGTACTTCTTGAGAGGCGCTAAAGCCTTCGTCGTGGCGGAAACCGAGGCAATTATCTTATCGAGATCTCCTATAAAACCAAGGTAAGCAATTGAGTCGGATTGAGTCACAAACGAAACCGTCGAGAGGAGCTTTGATCGCTCAATGATAACCGCATCGGCATCCTTTGCTTTCGTAGCGTTCTCCGATACCGAAGTGATGAGGCTGAGAAATTCCTTCTCCTTGCCCCAAAGCCAGAGATAGCGGCGGGCCAAAAACTGGTCGACCTCGTCAATTTCCTGTTCGAAAAGAGGCAAATACTCATCCGTTTGCTTGCTGTAGAATTCATCGGTGGTTTTCTCTCCATTGGCCAGATGCTTTTTATTTTCCGCAAGACTGGCTCCTTCCTTAAAGGAGATCGCATTGAACTCGGCCTTTAGGTCCTTTTCGAGTTTGTCCATCGCCAAAATAAGGGTCAACTCTTGTTGGCTAAATCCTTCGATCCTCCCGACGAACTTCTCGAACTCCTGATGACTCCACCATCTAAAACCGCCCGCTCCTAGCGCCAAAATTAGGAAAAAAATAAGCCCCCCAAAAAGAAGAGCTTTCCTGTGAGCAGAAACGCCTTTAGCTATTGCCGACAAACCCATTCGCATCCACGGTAGCAGATTAATTGGCCTTACCGCAACCAGAGCGATTTTGCTTCATCAACAAAATCAGGAACTCCCAACTTTTCCCGGGCGTAAAACCACCATTCCGCTCCCCAGAGGTAGAAACGGTCGAAACCGGTGGAACGGGCAAAGGCGATGTTGGAACGAAACTGATCGGGAGAAAAACTGACGTATTGTTCCTCCTTCGACATTTCGATCAGCGGTTTTGTCCCCCAGGGTTCCGCCTGCAGCTCACTCACGAAAACGGTCTTGAGGCGACCGATCTTTTGATAGAAGTTGGCTTTGATCCGGTAGTACCATTGGGGGAAAAACAGGCGGTAGCTGATGTAGAGCTTGGTCAGGCTCTCGTCGTAGATCATTCGGTACATGGAGATCCCCAGGTTCTCCGATACTCCCGAGACCCCCAACCAACTCGAGATCTCCCCGCTATCGGTCAGAAGAACCGGGTGAGCCGGGTCCAGCACGACCACGCCCGCAATCTCTCTTTCGAGGAAGGAGCGGTTCAGTCTGGGACACTCCCCAAAAAAGCCGACGAAGGGCTCGTTCTCCACCTGCCAAAATTCCAGAGAAGGGCTATCCCGGTAACGCTTCACCACCGCCGTAATCAGCCCTGTCACCTCTTCCTGCTGTTCTTTTTCCGAAAAAGACGCCGCCCAATCCGGGATGTGGCACTCCGGCCAGCGCGGCAGCCGGCGGCCAATCGCCAGGATAACCGAAATGCCCCGTTTCCGGGCTTCGCTCATCTGAAAATCGAGTGCTGAAAAGTCAAACCGGTCTCTCTGCGGTTCAACCGTGTTCCAAAAAGCCACCAACCGAAGACGATCCACACCGACTTCATCAAGCAGTGACAGGTAGGTCTTCTTCCAATCCAAACCTAGGCTCTCGGCGTAGGCGGCGTCAAAGGAAGTGCCCCAAATAATCTTGGGAGCTTCGCCGCCCCGGCCGAAAATGAGATAGGCTATCAGCACCAGAATGGCAAAAACACCCAAAAGACCGAGAATAATTCTTGAAAGTATCTTCAGATAAAATCGTTTCTTATCCATAGACTATCTTATGGTCATAAAGTAGAGACCGAATCCGATGGCGACGATTGCCAAAGCCTTTCCTACCTTCTGCCGCAGAGTAGTTACTTCCTTCAGTTGGGGAAAATAGCGAACCAGGGTGAGGGATAAAACAAAGAGGAAGGCGTACTGCACTCCTTGGATCGCCCCAACTAGTGCCGCGCTTCCCAAAGAAATTGCGTAGTTCTGCAGCAATCCCCCCAGCCCTCCTAACCCCTGGTTGAAAAGAAACGGGGCGGGCGCGGTTTTGGGCGCTTTTTTGGTTGCCCAGTAGATGCGGCGGAAGTTTTCGGGAATGACAATGATTGTGAGCGCTCCCAAGACACTGCCGATCCTCGTCCAAAAGAGTCCATTAAGAAAGGGTTCTGCCAGAAAAACGAAACGCATTAGAGAAAAAGAAACGGCGAAGAGCGCTGCTGCTACCGCCGCGTGGTTAAAAAGCTCAAAAGTGAAAGTTTTTCGGACGTTTTCTCTCAAGGAAACGGCGGCCCCGCCCAGGAGAAGGATGAAGAACCCCAATAGTTGGAAGAATCCGAGAAACTCATTCAGGAAGATGACGCTCAAGACCAGGGTGAACACCGGGATCAACGCCCCGGTGGAGGTGATCACTCGGGAAGCTTCATATTCTTTGAGCGCGTTATAGAAGGACCAGAGGGCGTAGACGCCGGCCACTCCCGAAACCAAAGCCGCAAAGAGGATCCGGCGATCGGGAATGTTCACCACCCCGAAAGGGAGAAGGACCACCGCCGCCACGCTCAGAATTCCCACGTAAAAAGCGTAAGCCCGGGGAGAAACAATCGAGGTCTGGAGAAGAACCTTGTCAATCAAGCCCGCCAGGGCCAAAAAGAGGTAGGCGACTAGAGCCGGTGTCAGAAAGGCGGGCAAATCCATCAAGAAATAAGATTACAAGATATAGGACATCGGAGGCAAGAAAAACTAGAGATAATCCTTAATGAGCTTGGAGCGGGAGGGGTGGCGCAGTTTGCGGATTGCCTTGGCCTCAATCTGGCGAATCCGTTCGCGGGTCACGCCAAACTCCCTCCCGACCGCTTCCAGCGTCCGGGGCTTGCCGTCGCGCAGACCAAAACGGAGTTCGATTACTTTTTGCTCCCGGGGAGAGAGCGTCCCCAGGACCTCCAACAGCTGTTGTTTGAGAAGCTCCTTGGAGGTGTCGTCGGTGGGGGCGGAAACTTCTTCATCGGCAACGAAGTCTTTGAGCCGAGAATCTTTTTCTTCGCCGATTGGCGTCTCCAGAGAAGTCGGCCGTTGGGAAACTTTGATGATCTCCCGCACTTTTTCGACGGGGAGTTCCAATTCCTTGGAGATCTCGTGGGGAGTGGGTTCGCGATCGAGTTTTTGCTCCAGCTGACGCTGCACCCGGTGGAATTTGTTGATGGTCTCGATCATGTGCACCGGAATCCGGATCGTCCGCGCCTGGTCGGCGATCGCTCGGGTGATTCCCTGCCGAATCCACCAGGTCGCATAGGTTGAGAACTTGAATCCCCGCTTCCAATCGAATTTCTCGACCGCCCGCATCAGGCCGATGTTCCCTTCCTGGATCAAATCCAAAAACGAAAGCCCCCGTCCCAGGTATTTCTTGGCGATGGAAACCACCAAACGCAGGTTCGCTTTGGTGAGTTTTTCGCGGGCGATATCCCCGATCCGGGCCAGAGCCTTCATTCTCTCGCGGGTGGGACGGCCCATTCGGGAAGTTGCTCTTTTCAGCCGCCAGACCGCCGCCGTTCCTTTCTCGATTTGCTGGGCGAGAGTAACTTCGTCCGCTTTGGTCAGCAGAGCGGTCCGACCGATTTCCCGAAGATACATTCGCACCGGGTCGGAAGTGACGGTCACGTCGTGGGCGACCTGGACCTCCAATTCCCGCTCCACTTCCTCCGGCGGGGCTTCTTCTTCGGCGGTTTCAAAAACATCCACCCCCTCCTCGATCAGGAGGGTGTAGAGATCATCCAGCTTCTCGATGTCCTCTTCGGCCTCGGGGAAGAACTCCAATACTTCCTCCTGGGTTACGTAACCCTCTCTTTTGCCTTTTTCCAAAAGTTTTGCGACCAGCGGTGAATCTTTAAGCGTTGGTTTCATTTGAACAGCGACGGACAAATGTTAAGTCGTCTCGGGCGATCGTCCATTTTGGTTCCGAACCAATTCAATCTTCTCATTGAGCTTGAGAAGTTCTTTCTCCGAGCGCCGGATCCCCGGGGCATCCTTGGCTTTTTCCGCCCCCCTGATCTGCGCCACCAGCTCTTTGCGCTCCTTTTGCAGGCGAACGAGCTTAACACTCTTGGCGGCGTAACCGAACTCCTCCTCCAACTGGTCCGGAAGAAGATCACCTAGAAAGGGAGCGAGCGCCGCTTCCTGCAGGGCCTCTCGGGAATTCTCATCCAGTTTAACAGAAAAATTCTCCAGACGAAATCGCTTGATTCTCTTAAGATAATCCCGCAGAGAGGTAATGACGAGAGTCAGCCGCGGATCGGTGATATCGCCCTCGGCGATCTGCCGCGCGGCCGCCCTAATCCGTTCCGGCGGGAGCGCAAAGAGAAGGGCGGTGAGGTAGAGCTCCTTCTTACTCGCTGAAACCCGCGGTGAGAGCGGAGCGGCCGATGCCGAACCCGCCTCTTCCAGCGGCTCCTCCTTCTCGAGCTGGCGCCAGAGAACATCCTCCTCGATCTCGATCGCCTCCGCCAGCCGAGAAAGATAGGCGGCCTTTTCCACTTCGTTCGCCAAGCTCTTCACCACCGGAAGAATTTCGGCCGAGATAGCTTTCTTGCCGGCCGGTGTTTTCGGATCAAAACGCGAGAGGGCCGAACTAAGGTAAAAATCAAAGAGAGGCGGCGCGGAGCTGATCAGCTTTTCGAATCCCGCCCGGTCCGCCAGAACCGCTTCATCGGGATCCTTGCCTTCCGGAAGAAGCACCGCCGCCACTTCCAACCCCGCTCCCAGCGCCAAAAACAGACCCTTCTTGGTCGCTTCCAATCCGGCGGCGTCGCGGTCAAAACAGATGATCAATCGCTTGGCAAATTTCGACATGGTGACGATTTGGGAGGTGGACAACGCGGTTCCCTTGGTAGCGATCACGTTCCTGACCCCCTCCTGAAAGAGAAGAATGGCGTCCATTTCCCCCTCGACCAGAATGGCTTCTCTCTTCTTTTTGATCTCCGTTTTTCCGAGATCAAGATTGAAGAGGTAGCGCCCTTTTTCAAAAACGGAGGTCTCGACCGTATTGATGTATTTGGGTTGGTCATCACCAAGAGTTCTTCCCGCGAAACCGGCCACCTTCCCCAGGGAGGAACGGAGGGGATACATCACCCGGCCGCGGAAGAAATCGAAATAGCCCCGGCCGCCCTCTTTCCGAACCGCCAGACCGGATTGAAACAGCTCGGTAAGACTGTAGCCCTTCTTCAGAAGATAACGGCCCAGACTATCCCAAGAAGAGGGAGCGTAGCCGATCTCGAAGTCCTCAATCGTTTGATCCTTCACGCCGCGGCTCTTCAAAAATTCTTTCGCTTTTGAACCAATTTTGTGATCAGTTAGTAAAAAGTGGTAGTAGTCGGCTGCGAGGCGGTTCAGCTCCAGCAGTCTCTCCTTGCGCTGCTCCTCCGGGCTCTCCTTTCGGGAGATGAGTTTCACCCCGGCCCGCTTCGCCATTTCCCGGAGCGCTTCGCTAAAGGAAACTCCCTCCATTTTGCCGTAGAAAGAGATAACATCGCCGCCTTCGCCGCACCCAAAGCACTTGAAAATCTGGAGCTGGGGGGAAACCATAAAGGAGGGGGTTTTCTCAGAGTGGAACGGGCAAACGGCTTTGTAATTCTTGCCCGATTTCTGGATCGGAAAATAGGAGGAAACAACTTCAACAATGTCGAGCTTTCGTTTTACTTCTTCAATCTGGTCTGCCATTTGAACTGCGACGTACAAATGTTAGGTTTGCGTTGGCAAACCGTCCATCAAAGTAAGTATAACTCGAAAGGAAAAAAGACCCCTCGATTCAAAACCGAGAGGCCCAAAAGCTTAAGCCGAAGCGACCTGCATCTTCCGGCGCGGTCGGAGAAGAAGAACCGCCAATCCCCCCAAAATAAGCGCAATCCCCAAACCCTGCGGGAAGGAAGGAAGTAGTCCGCTCTGGAACGCCACCAGCAGGGTAGTAACCGGCGAACCCAACAGAAGAATGCTGGTCGCTGTCGTCACCTTGATCTCCCGCAACCCCGCGTACCAAGTCAGAACGTAGCCCAGCGGGAAGAGGGCGGTCAGCGCCACCCAACCCAGATGGAGAGGCGGGAGTTGGCTGATGAGCGCCAACTTGCCGGTGGCAATCAGCACCCCCAGGATGACCAACGACCCGATTCCCATTCGTCCCAGGGCGACGATCTTGGGCGGAATGGTGCGCAGGACGTGCTTGGAGAGTACGTTCTCACCCGCCCAGAGAAGCGTCGCGGCCAGGATCAACAGATCGCCAAGCTGAAAGCTCGACCCGCCGGGAAGAAGTTTCAACAGCAGAGCGTTGCCCAGCAGGAGCAGCACCGCGGCCGGCAGCAATCGCCGCCCCATTCGCTCCCCCAAAAGCGGAGCAGCCAACAACGCGGCCCAGACGAACATTGTCTTGTGAATGAACGAAGCGTTGGCGGCCGAGGTCAGCGCCAACCCCTGGAAGAAAAGCAGAAAGGGAATCGAACCGCCGATCAAACGCTCCCGACTCTCCCGCCCCCGCGATGATCCCCAGGAGCAGGACAGCCACAATCGTGTTGCGCAGCCAAGTGAAAAGAACTGGATCAAAGTCTTTCAGACCCAGCTTGCTCACGAAGATCGCCATCCCCGAGATGATCGCGGTGGCCGCTACTAAAATTATTCCCTTTCTCTCCATAATTGCCATTCCCCTCCTAAAAAAAGATAATAGCATTCTAGTTGGTATCATCAGTATGATGGATGGACTTCTGCGCGCCGGCCGTTATGCCTTCGGTCCCAACCGCCTGCATTACTGCGGGCCCGACGCCAATGCCGAAATCCTCGCTCACATTCGGGAAGGCGTCGCCGACCCGGGACTGGCAAAGCTCCTCTCTGCTTTTCAAACGATGTACCCCTACCTGCTTCACATTGCCCATGCCAATGAGATCAAAGATCCCTTTAACGAGCGGGTCGTGGAGGCCTACTGGGTCGGCAACGAGTTGCTGGAAAACATCTCCCAAAAACAGTTTTACCGGCACCTGCGCGAAGGACTCCGACTCAAGGACCGTTTGGGAGGAAAGGCTTTTGACCGGCTCACCGCCAAAATCGAGCAGGGCGCCGTTCCCCACCACTCTTTTCACGTGCTGGATATTTGGAAGCGCACCGGACACGAGGAGCGGGAACACACTTTGGAAAGCATTGATTCCTGCCGCGTCAGCTGGGGAACGGTACGGGAAATCAACGGCCCCAAAATCATGGTGGAAAGCGAGCCGATTCTCTACGAAAACCGAAAACTACGGTTGGGGGAGACCACCCTTCGGCCGATCACTCGCCGGCTGGAACAAGAACCCGATCTCGACCGGCTCAAAATCGGCGACCTGGTTACGATCCACTGGGGCGTTTTGTGCGAGGTTGTTAATCCCCGCCAACTGAACTTTCTCCGCCGATACACTCTCCGCCACCTGAATTTGGCCAATCAAACAATATGATTGTTCACGTTTTCGGCAACCCCGACCTGCCGGCCGATTCGCTGCCGATCCGGATTCTCCCCCAGCTTCGAAAGATTTTTCCGGCGGTTGATTTTAGAGTGGTTGATCCCAATGAAGAGTTGGAATTTCCCGTCCAAATCACGGTGATGGACACGGTGGAAGGGATCAAGGACGTGCGGTTGTTTAACGGATTGGAAAGTTTTGTCAGCGCTCCTCGCAACAGCGTTCACGATTTTGACGCCCTCGCAAGTTTGCGGATGCTGCAGAAGCTCGGCAAGGTTCAAAAAGTTCTGGTGATCGGAATCCCTTCAGGGTTGGGCGAGAAAAAAACGCTGGATCAAGTTTCGGCTATTCTTCGCGCCAATCGATCTTGAGGAAGTGGGCGGCGCAGCTCATGCAGGGATCGTAGGCCCGGATCAGCTTTTCGATCTCAAGGGTGATGGTTTCCTTCGGCGTATCCGGCAGAAGATTTTGGACAAGCTGGTGAATATCCTCTTCAATGTTGATCTGATTTTGTCCGGTCGGGACCACAATCTCTCCCTCCACCACGTTCCCGTCGGGATGAAGGTGGTACTTGTGGTAGAGCGTTCCCCGCGGCGCTTCCACCACCCCCACCCCCACCGATTCCTGCGGCGTGCCTTTGATGATTGGTTCCGGATTGAATTGGGTATTCAACAGAATCTCTTGCGCATCATCAACCGAGTGCAGAATCTCAATTGCCTGCGCTAGATTATTTTGGAAGATATCGGTGGATGGGAAAAGATCGAGAGTTTTCCCCAGCGTTTCTCTGGTCTTGGGATGGAGTCGGTCTTTGGCCAGATTGATCCGCGCCAGCGAACCGACCATATAGGACTCCCCCTCGTGCTTGTAGGCCGAAGCCTGAGAATAAGGCAGAACTACCCGTTCCAGATGGGTCCGCAGCTCCTGTTCTTCGATCAAGCAACCCTTGTTGTCGCAGATCTTGCCGTTCAGGAAACCATAGCGCTCAGGGACCAGCGCCATGAAATTCGTCTTTCGGTCAAAGTGGAACGGCGCATCTTTCCAAACGTCAATCAAACGAAGCACCGCCGGGCGAATCGCTTCCAGCTTTGTCAACGCTTCTTTAATTCCCGCGGCATCGGGAAAATGGCTGAATCCTCCGATCATCGGATAGGGGGCGTGCACGCTCCGCCCCGCAATCAACGTCGCCAAAAAATTGCCGGCGGCCTTGATCTCAAAGGCATCGTGCAGGAGCTGGTGCTGGACGGGATCGTTCTCATCGAAATCCAGGAAAGAATCCCTGCCGAAGACATCCGGCATTGAGAAAAGATAGAGATGGAGAGCATGGTCGCGGATCATCAAACCGTACATCGTCAGAACTCGGAGGAGATTGGTCTGAGGAGTGGGGGTAATTCCCAGGGCGCGCTCACTCGCCTCGATACTGCAGAGCAGATGGGCGTTGGAGCAGGTCCCGCAGATCCGCGCTAGAAGCTGGGGAAGGGCAATGATCGGCTTGCCCTGCATCGCTTGGGTGTAGAAGCGTTTGAAATCGGCGATGCTGAAGTGAACCTCTTCAACCTTATCGTCCACCACCCTCACTGTCAGGGAAGCGGAACCCTCGACCTTGGTGATCCGATCCAAAGACAAATCAAAAGTGTGCATCAGGATTTTCCTCCTGCTAGTGGTGGGCTCGCCGAATCCACCTGAAATTCCGCCACTAGGGCATTGACCTTGTTGAGGAAATCGTTCGGGTCCATCGGACAGCCGGGAATCTCCGCGTCGATCGGCACCACTTCCGAAACCTTAAGTACTTTAGGAAGCGCCGAGAAACGGGCGAGGAGGAACTCGACCTGCTTCTGTTGATTCTCGTTGAAATAGTTGCGCTGGGCGGAAGGCATTCCCATTACCGCACAAGCTCCCACCGCTACCAATTTCTTGGACAGACGCCGAATCTCTTTCAGCTCTTGGGCCTGCTTATCGGAAGCGATTGCCCCTTCGACAAAGGCAATGTCCATCTCGTCCAAAGTGTTGACGGACTTTAAAACCCGGGCGTGGCGGAAGTCAAAAAGCTTCTTCCACTCCTGCCAGTGGTCGTTCATTACCTCGGTCATCACGACCGTGTTGTCCTCGCAGCAGGAGAACGAGAACCAACCGATCCTGATTTTTTTAGGTTGTGTTTCTTTGATCATTGCACTAGATCATCGAGAGATCATTTTTGAGATCAGCAAGGAACGGTTTTTTGGCCGTGAGATCAGCTCCTCTCTCAATTATCTTCGCCAGCATTCCCATCTCTCGGGTGAGATTGAGCAGGGTTGCTCCCACCAGCTTTCCGTTGTGCAGAATCAATCTCCCGTAGGAACCGGCTTCGAGAGTCCCCCGGACCACTACCTCCCGATCGGGAGTGACACGAACATTCCCGACAAAGGCGATCGCCAATCCCATTCCCTGAGTAGTGTAGAAGGAAACCATCTTAGAAGGCTGGTGCCCACCAACCATATTGGCCGCCGCCGTTCTCCCGTGAACCTGGGCGTTAACCCAATTTCCCAAAAGCACCCGTTCACCCAACACCAGATCATTGAACTCGGCGCAATCGCCGGCGGTGTAGATATCGGCAAAGTTCGTCTGCAGATATTCGTCCGCCAGAATCCCGCGGTTGACAATCACCCCGGCCTCCTTGATCCAACCCAATGGGCACTCCACTCCGATTCCGGCCACGATCAACTGACAAGGAAGCTTGGTACCGTCTTTGAGAACAACTCCGGTCACGTTTTCCTCACCCTCGATCTGGAACACCTCACTTTTGTGCAGAATCTTAACCCCGTGCTCGATCAAAACCTTCTCGATCATCCGACCGGAGGCTTCATCCAAAACCGGCTCCCAGTAGTAGGACTCCAAGATCACCAGAGTGGTATCAACTCCCGCCATGACCAGCATATCCGCCATTTCAAAACTGATAAACCCGCTGCCGATCAGAATCGCCTGCTTGATGTTTTTGACCCGGGAGATGACTTCTTTGGCGTCATCCAGGGTTCGTAGGGAGAGAACCCCCTTCTTTTCCGCTCCCGGAACACTCCAACGGCGAGCGCAGGCCCCGACCGCGAGGAGAAGCTTCTCGTAGTGCCAAGCGGACCCGTCATTGAGACTGACCACTCTGCCCTTCGGATCAAGCTTGGTCGCCTCCTTGCCCAACATCAGGCTGATCTGGTTTTGCCGATACCAGGCTTCATCTTTCAGCCAAATCTGGTCAAAAGGGATTTTTTCTAGGAAAAAATTCGGTTTGGAGAGCAGGATTCGAGAGTAAAAACGGTAGGGCTCGTCGGAGACGATCGCGATGCTGCCCTCTTTGTCGGTGGCGCGGATCGTTTCGGCCGCCGTCGTGCCCGCGACCCCGCCCCCGACAATTAGATACTTAACTTCATTCACGGATAGATTTGGGTTCCTTGTTCGTCAACAATGATAATCGCTTTGGTGGGACAGGACTGGGCCGCCGCCAGGAGAGTTTCATAGGGGATCGCTTGGTCTTCCAACACTTCTCTCTCGGCCGGGCCGGAGTTCTTAACACCGCCCTGCTGTTTGATCACGGCTTTGTTCTCACCGTTGAGTTCGAAAACCGTCGGAGCGGCGACGACACAGCTGCCGGCACCGATGCAGAGATTGCGGTCCACGATTACGCGCTTAACTTTGCGGATGGGAGCGGCTTCCATTGCGATCTTATCGTAGCAAAATTTAATCTAGTGTTTCGGGGCGATCCCCAGCTTCTGTTCGATCCGAACTAGCTGAGCTTCCGGGATTTGGACTTTTCCTCTCCGAGCAAGGTCCAGCGCATCCGAAAGCAGAAGAGTGTTAACGTTTCGCCAAACCTCCTGAAGATCACGCTCACTGCCGCGCGAAGCCAGTTCCAGATTCCGCGCTGAGAGAGGCAAAAATCGAATCCCTTCTCTTAGTTCGCGGTTTCGCTTACCGGCATGTACCTCTGGGTCTTTGGAAACACTGATGTCCACCGGCACCATTCGACCGGTCAAAGGATTAAAAATATGGAAATCAATTCCCTTTTCGAAATCTTCTTTAGCGGAAGAGCGGCGGGAAACGATCTTTCCTTCCGAAACTAATTTATCGGATTTCCGAGAATCCGGATCTCCTTGGACAGTCTCTACGCCCAGTTTGCCAAGGGCGGTTTCAAAATTCTCCTCGGCCTTGTGACCGTATTCGCTTCTCCATCCCGAAAGAACCTCTTCGGGGATTCCGGCTTCGGCGATGTTTAGTGCATTCATTCGGTTTTTTTGATATCCGCCCAGAGCGATAGCAGTCCTAGAGCCAAAAAGAGCGCCGCCTCCAGCCAATTCTGTTTTTGAAAAGCTTCAATTAAGGCAATTCCGAAAAAGATGATAAACACTGCGATGTTTGTGAATTTTGGAGTTTTCATGAATTTCTCTGCGTCCACAAAGCGAATGCGATAATTGCTCCCGAAACAACAGATGAGAAAAGAATTTGCGACAAACTATACGGTACGCTTAAAACCCAATATCCTATCGACCCGATGACAAAAATAATTATAAACTCAAGAACAAAATACTGTAAGAATTTTTTCATAAATTAATTTTACGTTATTTTTCGATGACACCATTCCTAACTGGCGGAGGCGACAGGATTCGAACCTGTGAGGGCTTGCGCCCAACCGATTTTCGAGATCGGCGCCTTAGTCCACTCGGCCACGCCTCCCCGCCTGCTCTATTATAATGGGAGTATGCGACTAAAACATCTTTTTCCGATCTTGGGGTATTTCTTCCTGTTGGGATTGGGTGTCGGCCACCGGTTCGCGTCTCCCCAGAAAATCGTCGCCAAGGAATCC
>Ga0209324_10002196_pt1 | contig 13468 bp, 10 predicted proteins | sample Rifsed19ft3_FD_184015 | JGI IMG/M metagenome (GOLD analysis project Ga0209324, IMG submission 184015) | Soil microbial communities from Rifle, Colorado, USA - sediment 19ft 3 (version 2) | ecosystem: Environmental > Terrestrial > Deep subsurface > Rock core/Sediment | place: Rifle, Colorado...
TCAAAATTATCTTTAAATCTCATCAAGAGTACAGCCTTCGATTGCGGAATAGTTGTAAATCAATATCAACCATAACAGAGAAATGAAAAAAAATAATATGACACCGGATTGTGAATCGACGGATATAAATCCTGCATTAAAGAAACTTAATTTTCTTATTGGAGACTGGGAAATTTCCGGCAGACATCCACTTATTCCTAATCCTATAACAGGAAAGATTAATTTCAGCTGGTTTAACTGAGAATCTTTTATAATGATGCGGACAGATTTTAATCAGTCGGGTCCTCCAAACAGCACAGCAGTGAAACCAGCTTGTAAGAAAAACGAGCAAAACTGTTGAAACAGTTACAAAAAATTACTTTGATTTCAGTAACCCACGGATTAATCCGTGGGTTAATAAGAAAAACACAACATAACTCAACCGTTTCTCCGAAGGAGTCCTTTGGACAACGGTTTACTAAGCTAATTTCACAACAAGTTTGAGAAATATAATTGTAAGAACATAATTATTATTAAATTGAAAGGAATTTCATCATGCAAAAGATAACCCCATTTTTGTGGTTCGATACTCAAGCGGAGGAAGCTGTAAATTTTTATTCATCTCTTTTCAAAGATTCTAAAGTCGGAAATGCTTCAAGGTATGATGAAGCAGGTGCAGCAGCTTCTGGAAGACCGGAAGGTTCAGTTATGACTGTATCGTTCCAGCTTAACGGACAGGAATTTACAGCGATAAACGGCGGACCGCATTTTAAGTTCACTGAAGCCATATCATTTGTTGTTAATTGTGAGAACCAGGAAGAAGTAGATTATTACTGGGAAAAACTTTCCGCTGTTCCTCAATCAGAGATGTGCGGCTGGTTGAAAGATAAATATGGTTTGTCATGGCAGATCGTTCCTACTGTTTTAAGTAAGCTGCTAACCGATAAAGATGCAAAGAAATCTCAAAGGGTTATGCAAGCCATGCTTCAGATGAAGAAAATTGAAATTGCCGATTTGGAAAAAGCATATAAGAAATAATAAAACATTCGAAGGAGAATAAAATGTTGAGCGAAGCGAAATCCCGCAGTGCAGGAAGAAAATTAATAATAAACACATTCGTAACACTCGATGGAGTAATGCAGGCACCCGGTGGACCGGAAGAAGATCCTGCAGGTGATTTTAAATATGGCGGCTGGTCTTTTTACTACTGGGATGAAATAATGGGAAAAGCTATGGATGAGTTCATGGCAAAACCATTCGAACTTTTGCTTGGCAGAAGAACTTATGAAATTTTTGCCGCTCACTGGCCATATATTAAAGATGATCCTGTAGCTGATAAATTCAATGCGACGAAAAAATATGTAGTATCTAGAACACTTAGTAAAGTTAATTGGAGTAATTCTTTTCTGATAAAAAGCAATGTTGTTCAGGAAATAGGTAAACTCAAAGAACAAGCTGGACCAGAACTTCAGGTTCATGGCAGCAGCGATCTAATTAAAACTCTTGTTAACGGAAATCTGGTTGATCTGTTTAACGTGTGGATTTTTCCTGTTACAGTGGGTAAAGGGAAACAATTATTTGGTGAGGGAACAAATGCATCTAATCTTAAACTTGTCGATGTTAAATCATCCAGCACTGGTGTAATAATTGCAGCCTATCAACCGGGAGGAGAACTTAAGACAGGATCGTTTGCTTTGGAGAATGAAACGGAAGAAGAACTTGCCAGACGCAAAAAGCTTGCTGCCGAAAAATAAGTATCAATAAAAAGTAGATATAACTTATAAGTACAATAAAAACAAAAATCAAAGGAGTTAACAATGTCAAAAATGAATCCAGTAGTACATTTTGAAATGCCGGCAGAAAACAGGAAACGCATGGCAGAATTTTACACAAAAGCATTTGGCTGGCAAACCCAGCAGCTTGGATCGGAAATGGGAGAGTACATTCTTGTAACTACTTCCGAAGTTGGCGATAATGGTTTTCCTAAACAGCCGGGCACAATCAACGGCGGATTCTACCAAAAGACTGATGACCCGCTTTCAAATCATCCATCTGTTGTAATTGCCGTAGATGATATTAATGAATCTATAGGAAAGATAAAAAACGGCGGAGGGAAAATTTTAGGTGAAATACAGGAAATACCCGGGATAGGTAAATATGTTTCTTTTTTAGATACCGAAGGTAACCGTGTAGGGATGCTACAGCCTTCACCAATGATGTAAACAGGTGCAATACTGATTTAAGATATTTTTTTGTCACACTGAGCCCGTTGAAATATGACAGTCAGTCTTCGACGGGCTCAGACCGACAATTTTCTCTAAAACTTCTTTAATCATCGAAAGGAAATATTATGGAAAAACTTCATTTTAAAATCGATATCAATTCGCCAAAAGAAAATGTATGGAATACTATGCTTGATGATAAAACATACCGTGCCTGGACTGAAGCATTTGCGCCTGGTTCTTATTACAAAGGTGATTGGAATAAAGATAGCAAAATTCTTTTTCTTGCACCCGGTGAAAAAGGAGAAATGGGAATGGTTAGCAGGATAAAAGAAAATCGAAAGTATGAGTTTATCTCCATTGAGCACCTTGGAGTCGTAAACGAAGGAAAAGAAGATACGACAAGTGATGAAGTAAAAGGCTGGGCAGGTGCACTTGAAAATTATACATTTAAAGAAAAAGATGGTTTAACTGAAGTACTGGTTGATATGGATATCAATGATGAATACAAAGATATGTTTGAAGGTATGTGGCCTAAAGCGCTTCAAAAGTTAAAAGAACTTTCGGAAAAATAATCCTATTTTTAACCACATAGAAACATAAGGACACATAGTAAAAAAACTAATATGCCTATGTGGTTTCATAAATTCCTGATTATGGCAAAAACAAACTATCAAACAATTGATGAATACATCAGCTCTTTACCGGATGATGTTCAAAATGTATTGAATATGATCAGGAAGGCAATCAGGGAAGTAATTCCTGATGCTGAAGAAACTATTAGTTATCAGATCCCAACATTTAAACCAAATGGAAAATACATTATATATTTTGCAGGTTGGAAAAATCATATTTCTGTTTATCCTAAACCCAGGGGAAATAATGCATTAAAAAAAGAACTATCAAAATACAAAGGCGGAAAAGGTACTGTTCAGTTTCCTTTAAAGAAGCCAATTCCTGTATCATTAATTAAAAAAATTGTTAAATATCGGATCAAAGAGAATTCAGCTATGATTAAAAAGAAATAATTGTATCTTAACCAACTTTATAATTAATATTTTATTTTTTAGGGGCGTTCTGGTGAACGCTTTTTTTATTAATCAGGATAAATGATGAGTGAAGATAATCTGGAAATAATGGTAGATAAAAATATGAAACAATCGTCGCGTAATTCTCTCTGGCAGGAATTGAAAAATGCAATCCGCGGAAGTGATGCCGATTATACACAAATAAATTTAGGCAAAGCAGTTTTCTTACTTGCCGTTCCGATGATACTTGAATTGATAATGGAATCAACTTTTGCAGTCGTTGATATTTATTTTGTCGGGACACTCGGTGCTTCGGCAGTAGCGACTGTCGGTTTAACGGAAACATATTTATTCCTTCTCTATTCAATCGGAATGGGATTGTCAATGGCTGTTACTGCCATCATTGCGAGGCGTATAGGTGAAAAGGAAAAAGAAAAAGCCGGTATCACTGCAGTCCAGGCTATATTTATTGCTGTGCTAATTTCAGTGCCATTTGCTGTTGCAGGAATTTTCTTTTCAAAAGAACTACTTGCATTGATGGGCGCGGATGCATGGACACTCGAACATGGTTATCGTTACACTCAATGGATGTTAGGTGGTAATGCTGTGATTATGCTTCTGTTTATTATTAATGCAATCTTCCGCGGTGCAGGTGATGCCGCAATTGCAATGCGTGTTCTCTGGATTGCAAACGGATTTAACATAATTCTGGATCCCGTTCTAATTCTTGGTTTAGGTCCCTTCCCTGAATTGGGCATTGAAGGAGCTGCAATTGCAACTAATATAGGAAGGGGTATTGGAGTGCTTACTCAGTTGTATCTTCTATTTAAAGGAGGCAAGCACATTCGTGTTCTTCGTTCTTATCTTCATCTGAACCGGGAAATTATCTCCAGGATACTACGCACTTCATTAGGCGGAGTCGGGCAAATGATTGTTGCGATGACATCATGGATATTTATTATGAGAATCATTGCGGAGTTTGGAAGCCAGGCAGTTGCAGGTACGACAATCGCTTTACGTATCATGATGTTCACAATGATGCCTGCATGGGGAATGTCGAATGCTGTGGCAACACTTGTCGGACAAAATCTCGGTGCAAAACAACCAGATAGAGCAGAACGCTCGGTATGGATAACAGGTTTTTGGAATATGGCATACCTGATTGGAGTAGCAGTTGTCTATTTCATTTTTAGTGAATCTTTAGTCAGTATTTTTACTGATGAAACCGAAGTCATTTCAATTGGAGCGTTATGGCTCAGGATTGTTTCTTATTCTTATTTCGTATATGGCTGGTGGATGGTAGCCACACAAGCCTTTAACGGAGCAGGTGATACAGTAACTCCGACTAAAATTAATCTCGTTTTTTTCTGGCTTATAGAAATCCCGCTTTCATATATTATGGCAAAGACACTTGGAATGGATGTACCCGGAGTTTTCTGGGCAATTTTTATTGCAGAGACTTCTGTAGGATTATTTACACTGTGGTTGTTTCGGAAGGGCAAGTGGAAAAAGGTACAAGTGTAAATTCTTTCGATTTCCGACTCATCCTATTGTTAGCTAAAGTTGTGAGCATCCCACCTTTTAAAGGATTTATTGGAGGGAATTAATTAAGAATCTGGTTTTTCCAAAGGGATGGATTCCCATAAATTCTTTCGGGCTCATACCTACTTCTTTTTTGAACAGCCGGGAAAAGTATGGTGGATTTTCCTCCGTAGGAGTCCCTTTGGGAAAAGCCAAGCTGGTATGCAATTTCAGAAATGCTTCTCTCATCTGCAACGAGCATGTTTTTGGCTTCGGAGATCACATAGAGATGAATCAGCTCCAAGGCAGTTTTTCCTGTTTCCAGCTTCAATATTCTTGAAAGAATGCTCAGGTGTAATACTTAATTCTTTGGCATAAAACCAAATGCTGGGTCTTACAATTTTTCATTAATGACGAAATGAAGTGATAGATAAAAACAAACTTTTTTTATCGATTAGGAATGAAGTATCCTTCTTATCATAAACATCAATCTTACTTATCTTTATTTAATTACATAACTATTATGATCTAATATGCTTCTCAACATACTTTGATGGACTAACTCCAAAATATTCAGTAAAAGAAGTTGAGAAATATGTTTGTGAACCGAACCCAATTTCATAGGCTACCTCAGTAATATTCATTTCTGAAGTAACAAGCAACTCAGCAGCTTTTTTCAAGCGGATAATTCTTATGAATTCTTTTACAGTTTGCCCGGCTAATGCATTTATTTTCCTGTATAACTGTGTCCGGCTCATTCCAATTTCATATGCAAAATCACTAACCTCAAAATCCGGATTACTTAAGTTCTTTTCAACAATGGCATATGCTTTTTTTAATAATGCTTCATCGGTTTTGGAAGGTGAGAAATCTTTAATTGCAGCGAAAGGATCCTTAATAAATTTTTTGCGGAGTAATTCTCTTGAGTCAATCAGACTTTTAATTCTAACCTTCAATATTGCTGAACTGAACGGTTTTGCTACATAATCATCCGCACCGCTTTCAAAACCCTCAATTGTATGCTGCTCTGAGCTTTTCGCAGTAAGCATTAGTATTGGGATGTGACTTGTCTTTTCATCAAGTTTTAATTTTCTGCAGACTTCATAACCGTCAATTCCGGGCATCATAACATCGCAAATAATTGCATCAGGAATTTCTTCCAAAGCTTTTTCGATTCCGGTTGCTCCATTGTGTGCTTCCGTTATCGTGTAAATATTCTTAAATTCATCTTTAATATATAACCTCATATCTGGGTTATCTTCTATTATTAATAGATGAGGTAAATTCTTTTCATTCTTATTTTCATTAACAGTTTGTGTTATAAGCTCTGGAGTACTTTCCTTTGATATTTTTAGTCCGTCTCCTTTATCTACTCTCTTATAAGTTGAGGATGATGACGGAAGCTCACTTTCTTCAGTCCATAAAGGAAGTATGACTGTAAATGTTGCACCCGTATTCGGTTCACTTTCCAAAAAAATATTTCCTTGATGAAGCCTGACCAGTTCGTAAGTTAAAGATAAACCAATTCCGGTACCTGGTGTATTCAGATAGTTTTTTACCTGGTAAAATCTATCGAAAATTTTTGATTGAGATTCCTTGGGAATGCCTATCCCTGAATCTTTAACAATAATTTCTATAGTTCTTTTAGCATCAACACCGGAATAATTTGCAGATGCTTCATCAACAATAATTGAAAGACTTATCGAACCCCCATCCTGTGTGAATTTAAAAGCATTTGAAAGCAGATTGTATGTAATTTTATCGAGCTTATCATGATCGAACCAAACTTCAAGAGAAGAACAAGCTTGGATGAGTGAATAATTTATTCTTCGTTCTTTAGCTTCATGGTTGAATGAATCAAAAATATCTTTAATAAAATGAACTAAATCATTTTTTTCAAAATTCATTTCCAGTTTTGCTTCTTCTATTTTTCTGAAATCCATGAGCTGATTAATTAATCTCATAAGCCTGCTTGCATTACGCTTAATTAAATTGAGCTGTATTTTTTGAGATTCATCTTTAATGTCTTTTATAAGTTTTTCAAGCGGACCAGCAATTAGAGTTAAAGGAGTTCTGAATTCGTGTGATACGTTGGAGAAGAAGCGCATTTTTAATGTATCCATTTCCTGCAGCTTTTTAATCTCGAGTTCTTCAACTTCGAGTTTATTTTTAATTTCAGCTTCATGCAATATCAATTTTCTGAAAGCATAGAGTAAAAGAAGAATAATTAATAAATAAAAAGCATATGCCCATCCTGTCCTCCAGAACGGGGGATTAACAATAATTTTTAAAGATGCCCCTTCAGCATTCCAAATTCCATCATCGTTAGAAGCGATAACCCTGAATGTGTATTCACCCGGGTGAAGGTTTGTGTAAGTTACAAAACGAATATATCCCGGCAAATTCCATTCTTCTTCAAATCCTTCAAGCTTATACTTATATTGATTTTTTTCAAGATTGTGAAAATTTAATGCAACAAATTCAATTGTGATTACATTCTGATGATAATCGAGAGTAATTTCATCGCAAAAATTTATCTGTTTTGGTAATGAAAAACCCTCTGAAGAATTATCCTTTTTTACATACACAGATTGATTAAATAACTTGAAATCTGTTATATAAACAGGAGGCTTGAAGTTATTAATTTTAATTTCATCCGGATTAAACCTGTTTACTCCTTCACGCCCACCGAAATACATCTCCCCAGAGGTTGATTTAAAAGATGCAAATACATTAAACTCATCTGTTACAAGTCCATCCTGAACAGAATAATTTTTAAATGTTTTTTGATCGGGTGAGAATTTTGAAAGTCCTTTGGCTGTACTTATCCAGAGATTATAATTATCATCTTCTAGAATATCCATTATTATTGAATTAGACAGTCCATCTTTAGCAAAATATTTTTGTATAGTGTTGTCTTCTGGATTTATTTTATTCAATCCATCAATTGTACCAACCCATACGTAATTTTTTGAATCAATAAAAATTACTCTCGAAATCCTGTTTGAAAGATTATAACCCTCATCATAATTATATAAATAATGCTTTATATTAAAAGTTTTTTCTGAAATGACTGAAACACCCATAGTAGTTCCAATCCAGATATTATCATCTTTATCACAAACTACTGTATATGTCCAGTCACTTATAATAGTTGTTGAGGGGTTATTCTCATCATGTTTATAATGTACAAAGCTTTCAGTTACCGGGTTAAATTTATCTACACCGGCGCCATGAATTGCAATCCACAAATTACCTTTGCTATCTTCAGTTAAATATCTTATATCGTTGCCAGCTATTGATTTTTTGTCACTTTCTATATGATGATAAGAGGTAAAAGTTTTTGTTTTTTCATTAAATTTTTTTAAACCATCCAGATATTTTCCAACCCAAATAGTTCCGTTTTTGCTTTCATAAATATAAATTATTGTTCCGGGTCCAAGTCCTGCTGTATTATCTCCTTTAATATGAATTTTAGGCAGCCTGTTTTTAGAATCAAGAATATCAATTCCTCCATCCTGATATCCAACCCAGATTCTTCCTTTTGAATCTTCAATGACTGCAGTTACCAGATTATTTGTCAAACCATGCGCAGAATTTGGATTTTTAAACCATGTAGTAAACGGGTTGTCAAGAATTGCATAATTCAAATCTCCCTGTCTGCTTGCTAACCATAAATTCTCTTGTTTATCCTGGAACATTGCAGCAAGTGAATTAGAAGAGAGACTATAATTATCGTAATCATCAAACTGATAGATATTTTTTTCACTTCCATTTAACAGCACTAATCCTTTATGCTCAGGGCTGTACCATATTTTACCTCTGCTGTCCTTATAGATAAAATTTATATACCTGTTATTCTCTTTTTCATAAGGGTTACATTTACCTGTTGCTTTATCAAATATCCAGATTCCTTGACTCCATGTACTTATCCAGATTTTATTGTCATCAGAAACAAGTGAAGTGACTAAGAAATCAGCAGTAAACCAGCTTGGGATGTCGAAAAGCTTATAGTGTTTAAAAGTCATATCTGAAGTATTCAGAGCGCTTAAAATCCCTGTTTTATATGCGATCCATGAAATTTCATTATCTACAAGAATTGTTACAATATGATTGTGGGCTATTGAAGTTAGATCAATAGGGCTGCCTGCTTGTGTAAAACGTAAAAAACCATTTGTTTTGGGATCAAATAAATGTAAGCCTTCAACAGTACCGACCCATAAGTGATGAAATTTATCCTCTGCAATTGTGGTTATATCATTATTTAACAGAGCAGTTGAATCATTAATATTCATAGTAAAATTATAAAAATTATCTTTTTCCTTATCATACCGGCTCAAACCGCCGGAGATTGTCCCTACCCAGAGAATTCCTTTGCTGTCTATAAAAAGACAATTAATTATGTTACTCCTCAAACTTGAGGAATCTTCGGGATTTCTTCTGTAAACTTTAAAATTATAACCATCAAAACGGTTTAATCCATCATCAGTACCAATCCAAATAAATCCTTCGTTATCCTGAACTATACATCGCTGAGCATTTGAAGATAAACCAAGAGATACAGGGTATTTTACAAATTTAAGATTATTACCTTCCTGTATTTTCAGTTTGCTTCCAGGATTCGAATATACTTCTATTGTTGATAAAAATGATAATAAAAAAATTGCTAAGAAAATGGAGTCTTTTTTTATCATAAAACATTGAATTGGAATTCCATTTAAAATATATCCTGAATATTATTGCTAATATTTTGAAATGCCTTTAACTATTTTTAGTTAAAAATAATATAATTTATTAAAACAGGAAACAGAATAAACAGATTTTTCCCCCAAAATTATTTGTTTATAAAACTATTATAAGATTGGTACAAAAACTAATATAATTGGTACATTATTTAACTACCTCTTGGAATTCAATTCTTTATTTTTCACCTCCTTAGATTACATAAAATGGCAAGATTTATTCCAAAATTGCAAACTTTTGCAATAATAAAAGAAAATAAAAATAGCAACCAGTTTATAGTAAGACAAAGGTCAGGTGTAACTTAAAATTAAGTTTAACAATAGAAAATGATCTTAAAATACTGATGAAAATATCAAGACCTGTTTTTTTTCTAGTGTTTGTGGTTGCTTATTTCCCCTTAAGCCATTCAACCAGTACAGCTTATGAAATGCTGGAAGATGGAATTATTTTAAAAATTAATAAACAAAATGACACAGATCCACAGTTAATAAAAGTCCAGGTCTATGCTGAAAACATTATACGTATAATAGCGGCTCCTGGTAATTCTTTTTCGGAACGGCAGAGCCTGATGCTGGATGAAGAAGCTCAAAAATTATTAGACAAGAAAGATTTTTCAGGTGCAAGTCTTCCTCCGAATAATGATTTCATTCCTAAAGTAATAAAAGTAGAATGGAATTTAAAAGAATATGAAAAACATCTTGAAATTTCAACATCGAAAATAACAGTAAAAATAAATAGCGAAAGCGGCGCTATTGCATTCTATGATTCAAATGGTGAATTACTTCTGAAAGAAAAGGCTCAGGGCGGAAAAATTATAACATCTGCTGAAGTAATGGGGGAACAAACATTTAACATTCAACAGGTCTTTAACTCACCAAATGATGAAGCTTTCTACGGACTTGGTGGGCATCAGAATGGGGTAATAAATTATAAGAGACATGATGTTGATCTCTGGCAGTATAATATTGTAGATATAATTCCTTTCCTTGTTTCAAGCAAAAATTATGGAATCCTGTGGGATAACAACTCACGTACAAAATTTGGCGATATCAGACATTATCAATCATTATCTGATTTAAAATTATACGGGAAAGATAATCAACCCGGGGGATTAACAGCAGAATATTTTAGAGACACTCTCTTCAGATCAGTTTTTACAATTCAAAAAGAAGAAAGAATTGAGCATGAATATCTTGATTTAAATGATGAATACCCGGAAGGTTTTAAAGAAAATGTTAAAGCGGTAAGATGGAGCGGTCACATAGAAAGTTCTGAAACCGGTGAACATAAATTCAGATTGTTTAGCTCCGGTTACACTAAAATGTGGATAAATAATGAACTGGTTGTTGACTCATGGAGGCAAAATTGGCTTCCATGGACACATTTAATCAGATTAAATATGGAGGCTGGAAAAAGTTATCCTGTTGAGATTGAGTGGATTCATTCTGGCGGATATATCGGCTTGAAATATCTTACTCCTGAAGAAGACTTTTATAAAACCAGCTTATCACTTTACTCCGAAGTTGCCGATCAGATTGATTATTATTTCATAAAAGGAAATAACCTCGATGAGGTGATAAAGGGCTACAGGAAGATTACTGGAAAAGCTACGATGATGCCTAAATGGGCAATGGGATTCTGGCAGTGTCGCGAACGCTACAGAACTCAGGAAGAATTAATATCGGTTGTTGAAGAATTCAGAAAACGCAAGATTCCTTTAGATAATATTGTACAGGATTGGTTTTACTGGGAAGAAGATAAATGGGGGAGCCATGATTTTGATAAAAAAAGATTCCCTGATCCTGAAGGGATGATAAGAACACTTCATAATGATCTCAACACGCAAATAATGATTTCTGTATGGCCTAAATTTTATGTTGGCACCAGGCATTATGAAGAGTTTAAAAAGAACGGCTGGCTTTATATTCGGAATGTCGAGAAAGGGCAAAGAGATTGGGTGGGTCCCGGTTATCTCTCAACTTTTTATGATCCGTATTCAGAAGAAGCACGTGAGTTATACTGGAGCCAGATTAATAAGAAATTATTTTCATTAGGAATTGATGCATGGTGGCTTGACTGCACTGAACCAGATATTCAATCTAACCTTTCTTTTGAGGAATGGAGACTGCGTATTGGACCAACAGCTCTGGGAACATCTGCACGTTATCTTAATACGTATTCACTCGTTAACACTAAAGTGGTTTATGAAGGTCAGAGGAAAGTTAAGCCGGATCGGCGGGTATTTATCTTAACCCGATCTTCTTTTGCAGGGCAGCAACGTTATGCAGCTGCAACGTGGAGTGGTGATGTTGCCTCACGCTGGGAGGATTTAAAAAATCAAATTCCGGCAGGTTTAAATTTCTCTTTATCCGGTATTCCCTACTGGACAACCGATATTGGAGGTTTTGCTGTTGAACCTCGTTATGAAAGTCCAAATAAAGATGATTTGGAAGAATGGCGCGAATTAAATACTAGATGGTTTCAGTTCGGTACTTTTTGTCCATTGTTTCGTTCACATGGTCAGTTTCCTTACAGAGAAATGTTCAACATTGCCTCTGATGGCCATCCTGCTTTCCAGGCAATGTTAGCCTATGATAAACTTCGTTACAGATTAATGCCATATATCTATTCTCTAACAGGTATGGTAACTCACAATGATTATACTATTATGCGTGCACTTGTGATGGATTTTAATAATGATGAAAATGTATTGAACATTGGGGATCAGTTTATGTTTGGACCATCGCTGCTTGTCAATCCTGTAACTGAATATAAAGCACGTTCCCGAAAAGTTTATCTTCCTTCAGGAACAAACTGGTACGAATTTAAAACAGGAAAATTTTATGAAGGAGGAAAGACTATAAATGCTGATGCACCTTACGAAGAGATACCATTATTTGTAAAAGGAGGTTCAATCATACCTTGCGGTCCTGAAATTCAATATACAGATGAGAAACCCGCAGATCCTATACGTTTGCTTATTTATGCTGGAAAAGATGCCTATTTCGAATTGTATGAAGATGAAAACATAAACTATAATTATGAGAAAGGTAAATTCTCTGTAATACCATTTAGCTATAGTGAAAAAGAGAATATTTTAACAATCGGGGAACGGCAGGGTGAATTCGATGGGATGCTTATGGAAAGAACTTTTGAGATCATCTGGATAAATAAAAATAATATCAGAGGAATTGATTTTGAATCAAAACCGGATCTGGTTGTAATATATAACGGCAGCGAGCAAAAAATAAATGCAGAGTAATGATGACGATGTTGGTAATAATGAGATTGTAAATGAGGAAAAACCGGCAGGCTATTTATTTAAAAAAATACAGATTCTTTATAAACATTTTAGAGAAAGTTTTAATAAGAAAATAAAAATTATTCAGGAGGAAAAATATGGGCAAAACTACCATTTATAATAAAAGAATTTTTGCGTCTGCTTTTATTTTTCTTTTATTAACACTTCCCTCTATATGTCTTGCGCAAACCGGCACTGTAAAAGGTCGAGTATTAGATAAATCTACCAAAGAAACACTTGTCGGAGCAAACGTAATCATTAAAGGTACAAGTTTAGGTGCCGCAACTGATTTATATGGTAATTTTATAATTCGTAATATTCCTGCTGGTCAGCACTCATTAACTATTTCATACATAGGTTATAATTCTATAACTGTTGATATCAACATTCCGGAAGGAAAAACATTAGAGCAGGATTTTTCTCTGGAACCAAAAACAATAGAAGGGGAAACAGTTACTGTTACTGCTCAAGCACAGGGGCAATTGCAAGCAATAAATCAACAACTCTCATCGACGGGAGTTACGAATGTAGTTTCAAAAGATCGCATTCAAGAAGTACCGGATGCCAATGCAGCAGAATCAGTAGGACGTTTACCGGGAATATCATTAAAAAGATCATCAGGGGAAGGCAATGAAATAGTAATCAGAGGAATACAACCCAGATTGAATCTTATA
>Ga0209324_10002200_pt1 | contig 13464 bp, 10 predicted proteins | sample Rifsed19ft3_FD_184015 | JGI IMG/M metagenome (GOLD analysis project Ga0209324, IMG submission 184015) | Soil microbial communities from Rifle, Colorado, USA - sediment 19ft 3 (version 2) | ecosystem: Environmental > Terrestrial > Deep subsurface > Rock core/Sediment | place: Rifle, Colorado...
ATCTACCGCAGAAGTAACAAGGGGGAGATGATACCGTTTTCTGAACAGGGGAAATCCGGTAAGATTGGAATATTTTCTGCCATGATCTTTTGTCTGCTGATGCTGGTTTCATATGCGATTTCGCTCAATTTTGTGGAATTAGATGCCAACATAAAGATTTTTGTGAAGCCAATCATGCGTGCACTTTATATCCAGTCATTTGCGATATGTTTAGCTGCATATTTGACCTTTAAAAATAAAGGGAAATTAGGGCAGGCTATATTATTCGCAGTTACTGCGTGCATTGCGGTGCTTTACTTCTGGTATTATGGTTTCGAGGTTATGCAAAAGGCAAATCTGGTGTTGAGATACTTGTCGGTAACGCAGGTTGCAATTGTAATGAGTTGTCTGATTATGAACGCCATCATTGATGTTTTCATGTTCCGCAAGGCAAAGCTTGTAGGAGGGATTGAGTGGGGGAAGATGCCGGTGCGGTCTCAGTATGCGTTGCTTCTGTTGTGTGTAGTTATTGTCATTCTGATGGGATTGATGGGCTTTATACGATCCGGACTGAGAATGGATTGGCATGTTTATGGTATTTTGCAAGATACTTCACAGTGGGCGTACACGCCATCTTTGGCATATATGGGACGGATAGTAGGTCTGATTGTGGCGCTCTTCCTGGGGCTGGTAGCTTTTGTATTCTGGCTGGCCGGTCTCGGTGACAAAAAAGAAAAAGCAAAAGAACATAAATATGGGGAAGTTTCTGCAGACTACGAGGACTAGATTTCACGCCAATGATAGCAGACGTTGACTTGCAGATATTTGTGAATGTGGGTGAGTGTTTAGTCAGGTTAAATCTCAAGATTGTGAAATGAAGGCTTAGAAAACTTATGAATAAAAGCATGCTAAAAATTACGGCATTTGGTATTGTAGTTATAGGTTTCTATATCTATATTACGATGTATGTGGCAGGCCTTTCTGGTACGGGTGGCGGCGAGTCGGCTGGAGGAGTAAGTCCCGAATCTGGCGAAAAGATATTTTGGGGTGACGGACAGTGCAGTACCTGCCACAAGATAGGTTCGAGCGGAAGTGCTACAAGAGGCCCTGATCAGGATGGCTTGTCAGGTAGGGCTGAAGAGCGGGCGAAAGAGTTGGGCTTGCCTTCTGGATTGGATTATCTGGTAGAATCTATAGTAGAGCCCGATAAATATATTGTGAAAGGGTATGATAAAATTATGCCGAAGGTATTTGACCCTCCCATTATGTTGTCCCGGGAAAAGATACTGGCGGTTTTGGCATATCTTCAAACATTGGGAGGAGAGCCTGACATTGGCGCTCTTATGAAGTACAAGGATAAAATACCCGAGGCATCAAAGAAAAAGGTAAAACCGTGGGTACCACCGATGGTTGTTGATGCAAAAGAAGGTGAAAAGGTGTTCTTTGATGAAACTCGTCCTGTTACCTGTGGAAAGTGTCACGTTGTGAATGGCAAGGGAAAGAAGGTTGGTCCAGAGCTTACGGGGATTGGTGCAATTCAGACTGCTGAATATTTTCTTGAATCTATCCTTAAGCCGAGCGCCAAGATCGTAAAAGGGTATGAAACAATGTATGTGATAACTACTGACGGGATTCCCTATAACGGGTTAATAAAGAGCGAGACAGACACGGAGATGGTCTTGTTACTTGAGGAAAGTGGCGAGATCGAAGAGGTGGCTATTGCTAAAAGTGATATCCAGGAAATGAAAAAACAGGATGTTTCGATTATGCCGGGAAATATTGGTGAGCTGTTAAGTGTTCAGGATTTTTACGGGATTGTATCATTTTTACAGAGTTTGAAATAGGTTGATGACGTTGTTGTTTATGCGAAGGAATCAATAGTTAGGAGTGTATTAATGGCTAAAAAACGCAGTAAATTTCTAATGATATGGGTAATCACTGCAGTTATCTGCTTGTTTTTGTTCCTTAAATATGCTTCCCCGAAGATTTTTCAGGTGTTAATAGCGAAAGATCATACTATGCCCACGCCAAGCACCCTGATGATGTGGTATATGATTATGGGAGTTTTGGCTGGCCTGGTGTATGCAACCACGAGTAATCAAAAATTTGCTGATTTTCTGGGCTTTTTATTGCCGGATAGTGGATCGACAATAAAAATTTTGTTACAAAAGGCATTGTTTATTGGTTTTCCTGTTATCGTTGGGTGGTTTGTGTATTCCTGGTCTATTCCAGGCGCTGCATCACCGGTGGAATTGAGGATTCAGCATCCTACCCTTCCTCAAGAGTTTGAAAAACTTGAGAATCCATTCCGTCAAACTGATGCTGAAACACAACGAAAATGCATCGAAGAAGGAAAGATTCTGTTCCAAACCTATTGTCGTCCCTGTCATGGTTCAAAAGCGGATGGCAACGGACCGTTTTCAAATTCGTTTCGTCTGAGACCGATTAATTTTCAGGACCCAGGAACGATTGCAACGGTAGTAGATAACTATGTCTTTTGGCGTATTAAGGAAGGGGGGCCTGGTCTCCCGTCGGAGTCTACCCCATGGGATTCTGCAATGCCGTCGTGGAAAGATGATTTAAAGGACGATGAAATCTGGAAGATTATTATGGGTGAATACGATACTGCTGGTGTTATGCCTCGACAAAGGGAAAAGCTTGAATAATTATAGCGCTTGTGTAAAAGGGAGGCTTAGTTCTTAACTGTTAAAGGTGATTAATTTATCAACAGCAACGGATAGAAGAGCAAGTAAATACTATGATAAAAGCGTTTAAAAGGGTTTTTATAAGTTTGGGATTAGTCGTAGTAACGACAGGTGTTTTTGTTGGACGTTCTGAGGTATCCGCACAAACTTCGCACTTGTTTAGAACTTATAAACATGAGGTACCGCAAAAGCTGTCTGAAACACCTGAAGCCATTGCCGAAGGGAAAAAGGTTTACGAAAAGCGGTGTTGGTATTGTCATGGAATCGAAGGTAAGGGTGATGGCCCTGCATCGAAAACGATGTTTCCGAAACCCAGGAATTTTACCAGAAATGAGTATAAGGTTCGTTCTACTGCGGCTGGTTCAGTTCCTGCCGACGAAGACCTTTTCAGGATTATTACCAGTGGCATAGAAGGTACGGCCATGCCGTTCTGGAACACGATTTCGGAAACAGAACGATGGCAGGTAATTCATTATATCAAGACATTCAATGAACAGTTTAAGAAAGACACTGCCCCGAAGGTAGTGCCGGTTGGGTCAGTTGCCTCTACCCCGGATAGTATAAAAAGAGGGCAAGAGCTATTTAAGGAGACAAAGTGTTTTGAATGTCATGGCGATGAGGGAAGGGGCAATGGTCCTTTGACTGTGGCTTTGCAAACGGAATGGAATATGCCTTACAGGGCAAGGGATTTATCCAAGTCATGGAATTTTAAGGGTGGTAATACTATCGACGATATTTATCGCACAATTTCCACGGGTTTTAATGAAACCCCGATGGGTTCCTATCTGGAAAAACTTACTGACGAAGACCGCTGGCATGTTGCTCACTATGTGAAAAGTTTGTCGAAAGATATGGCGTCTGATGTAGTTGTAAAGGTAAAGTTATTTGAAGGTGAACAATTACCGACGGAACCATTAGATGAGAACTGGGGTAAGGCCACACCGGTAGAGGTTCCGCTGGCAGGGCAAATCCTCACCAGTCCCAGACATTGGGCTCCGTCAATTGATGCAGTTACGATTAGGGCTTTGTACAATAAGAATGACATTGCCTTTTTGGTTGAGTGGGATGATTCAACGAATAAGCAAGAAGAAATCTTCCGGGACGCCGTATCCTTGCAGTTTCCAACAAAAATTCCAGAATCGTTAAAGAAACCGTATTTTGCAATGGGAGACTCAAGTGGAGCAGTAAATCTATGGAACTGGAAGGCACACTGGGGAGAGGGATTTGGAGTGATTATAGAGTCACCTGAAACTGAGCCAGGGACTGTGATTGAAATGAATGCAAAGGGATTTAAAAGTATTGTAACGCAACCGCCGGAGAGCCAGAATGTAGCGGGGAAAGGGATGTATCAGAATGGCAGGTGGAAGGTTGTGATGAAGAGACCTTTGAAGACGGAGGATGCAAAAGGAGATATTCAATTTGAAATCGGAAAACTCATTCCTATAGCTTTTGCGGTATGGGATGGTTCAAATAGCGATGTTGCCGGTCAAAAATCGGTTTCATCATGGTATTATGTATCGCTTGAAAAAGCAGTACCCAAAACAGTTTTTGTTTATGTATTGATTGCAATTGTTATGGGTGCAAGTATTGAGATGTGGTTTGTTGCAAGATTACGCAGGTTTCCACCGAAATTGGAAGAAGAACAGTAATAAAACAACATCTTGTTAAGGAGTTTTTAATGAGGTTAAGGTCATTCGCTAGTTTGCAAAAAATATTGGTTTTATTAGCCATAGTTGGTTTACCTTGGACAGTTTTTGTGGATATTTCCTTTGGGCAGGAAACAAAAATTGATTCCATGTTTCTGGATTTAGACAAAAAATATCGTATTTCGGGAGAATGGACTACGCTGCCATTTGAACTCGAAGATCCTTATAAGAGGGTTAAAAACGGTCCACCGTTGGCGAACGTTATCAATAAGGCTAATGTGGAGTGGATTTCCCGATGGGTTGCCAACCCAAAAAAGGTAGTTTCGAATGCCAAAATGCCAAACCTCGGATTGGATTTTGAAGAGATTAAGGCCGTTATAGTTTTTTTGAGCAGTCTTAAAGAAAAAGAAGTGCCACAGATTTCATGGGACTCCTTTCTGTTAAAAAAAGAGGATGACCTTTCAGAGGATGAATACGACAAGATGGATAAGATTTATAACAATGGGAAAGGTGTGTGGGGGCGTGCGCGTTGTACCATCTGTCATCCGATAAAAGGGGTTGGAGGAAACGTAGGCGTAGGGCCAGATCTGGGTGAAATTACAACAAAGATTAACAGGAACTGGTTGTATGACTGGCTTGGCAATACCAAGACTCATTTTCCTGATACCCTGATGGCGCAATTCCGATTTACGGATAGTGATTTAAGAGGTATTGTTGAGTTCGTTATGCGTGATACTCAGTTTGTGCCAGAAGAAAAAGAAGAAGAGGAAGAGGGTGAGGCAAAGGAACCGAAAGCTGCTGAGCCAGAAGTCCAAATATTAACTGAAAAAGAATTTAACAATATCAGAAAAGATACTGCCCTTCTTGAAAAAGGCAGGGATGTTGTTGAAAAGGCGAGATGTTTTGTATGTCATGATATAAAAGGAATCTCTGAACTCATGCCTGTGGTAGAGAAAAAACGTGATGGGTTGGCAGGGTTTGAAAAGCTTTTATACGAAATACGCTGTTTGAGCTGTCATCGTATACAGAATAAAGGCGGAACCTATGCACCCAATTTAACAATTACGGGCAGTAAGATTCATATGAGCTGGGAGAAGGAGTTTTTGCAAGCGCCTGATATTATCCGTCCGCTTAGTCAGCAAATGCCCAAGTTTAATTTAATTGAAGAAGATGCAAAAGCTGCTATAGAGTATATTGAAAAGAATCTTCATACAAAAGAGCCCCTTCTTAACCCATTCGAGGGTGGTGCGCCTCCGGCAGATGTTGTTGCTGCAGGAGAAAAACTTTTTTACGAAAAGGGATGTAATACCTGTCATGCGGAAGGAACTAAGGGCGGTGGTGTTGTTGGTCCTAACCTTCAAACGGTAGGAGATCGATTACAGCCTGCATATATGTTCTATCATTTAAAAAACCCACAACAGGCAAATCCGCAGGCGGTAGAACCAAACTTTGGGCTTTCAGACGATGAATTAAAGTCACTGGTGGGGTTCCTGGCTGACCATGTGCAGAAAAAAGAGGGAAATAAATAATGGGATTTTTTTCTATTGGTAAAAAAATTACAATCTTAAGCCTGTTTTTTTTCTTAAGTTCAATCGGCGGTATTGCTGTCGCGAAAGACTTTGATACTTCACCGCGCGATCAAGCTTTTTTGCTGTCTCCTAAGAAGACGTTTGAATACTATTGTTCACCGTGTCATGGGGCTAAAGGTAAAGGAGATGGGACATTCTTTACGATTGATTTGAAGCCAAAGCCTCGAAACTTCCTTGATATGGAATACATGAAAAAGAGGACGGATGACCAATTGGTAAAGTCCATTACGGACGGGTCGAAAGCGGTAGATAAATCTAATCTTTGCCCTCCCTGGGGAAAAACACTTACAGAAAAAAGGATTAAGGAGCTGGTTTTTTATATACGCGCTCTTTCAACGCAGGAAGCTGAAAAGCCTGTAGTTGCAGCAAAAGAAGCAGTTGTTGAAGTTAAGGAGTCCAGTGCATTTAAATCATCGGTACGTTGGTTATTCCTTATTGTGATTACCCTGGCTTTGGCAATCGGCGCTATTGGTGAATGGAAGAAACTCAGGAAAGAATCGTTACAGCGGTAGAATATAACTAGTTCAAAACATCTTTATGTATAAAAAGATACTCATTGCAATTGATAATTCACGCCATTCTAATCATTGCATTGATTTAGGAATTAAGCTCTCCAAAAAATACAATTCCCTGTTAGTGGGATGTCATGTCTATGACGCATCGTTGCACCAAAGACGGTTTCGGGATATGGAAAAAGGTTTGCCGCAGCAATACCAGGACGAAGCCGTACTCCAACGACAACGAGACCTTCACGCTTCCTTAATTAACCAGGGGCTCAAGTTAATTTCCGAGTCATATCTGGACGTGTTTTACAAAAAATGTCTTCAGGCTAACGTCCCTCACGAGGGACTTTTGTTGGAAGGCAAAAATTATTATGAAATTATTAAGGAAGTCCAGGAAAATTTTTACGACTTGGTGATTATGGGGGCTCAAGGGCTGGCATCTGTAGATAATTGCTCTCTGGGAAGCGTTTGTGAGCGTGTTGTCAGACGAATTAAGACAGACATCCTTGTGGTAAAAAATAACTCTTTTGAGGGAAAGGCAGTAGTTGCTGTTGATGGAAGCTCACAGTCTGTTGCCGGTGTGAAGTCTGCCTTATCGTTTGCCCAGCTATTTAATCTGAAACTCGATTCTGTTTCTGTGTTTGATCCACATTACCACAGGGTTGCATTTGAGAGTATCGCAAAGGTGCTTTCAAAGGAAGCAGGGCAAGTTTTCAGATTTAAGGAACAGGAAACACTCCACGAAGAGATTATCGATAAAGGACTGGCAAAGATATATCAGGGGCACCTGGATCGGGCTGATCACATGGCAAAAGATGCTGGTGTTGAGATTAACTCCATCTTGATGGATGGCAAGCCTTATGATCAAATACTCAAGTTTGTTTTAAAAGAACAACCGTCCTTGTTAATTGTGGGCCGTACGGGAGTTCATAACACGAATGGGCTGGATATTGGCAGCACGACAGAAAATTTACTGAGGTTGTCGCCGTGCAATATATTGCTTACCGGGGGAAATTTAGAGGCAGAGCGTAAATCTAACACTGCTGGCTCGGAATTTCAAAGAGTATCAACAAATAGAAAAGATGCTGCGTTTATGAGTAACAGTCATTTGCATAATGAAAACAGATTCGAAGAGTGCGCAGAGAGTACCCAAGAAGTTCGGGAAAAACCCGCCATAAAAGCACATGATCCTGTTATTTGGACGCAAGAAGCCAAAACACAAACAGAACGCATTCCTTCATTCATTAGGAACATGATCAGGATAAAAATTGAGAAGTATGCCCAGGAGAAGGGTTACAAAGAGATAACGACCGAAATTGTTGATGAGGCAAAAAGCAATCTCATGAACGACACTTCATTTCATAAAATTTGACAAATCTTTTTTTGCTGATAAAATAAAAAAATAACTGTGTGTGATTATAATACTCGAATCGTAATTTGAATGATAACAAATGTATGAGGACTGTTTCCGAGTTGCACTATGTATTTCAATAGAGAAATGTTATACAAGAAATCCGTAATAAAATTCAGTATCTCTAATTTTCATAGTATAGTGAAAATAAACAACTAAGGTACATATTTTATATATTGTGAGTTGTTTTAAAATGAGGAACGAAATTTGCCGATTTAGTAGTTGGTAATTGATAATTTATTAGTGTTCAAAACATAAGATTAATAATTCTTGAAAAATTTAACGGGTATTAATAAATGGGTAGGAGTTTTTAGAAGGAGGGGATTTATGAATAAAAGATTTTCGTTGTTTAAGGTATTGAGTATACCCCTACTTGGGGCGGTTTTTCTTAGCGCAACGTTATTTGCGGCTGAGGAACCTGCTCCTGGAGTTAAGGGTATGAGCGATGAGGAATTTACCCCAACAAAAGAGGTATTAGAAGTAAAATACGTACAAATGGACAAGCCTTATCACATGGATGTGGAATCTTTGAAAGGTTCTTTTAATGATGCGAAGCCAGTTAATATTACGCTCCAAAAGCAGGATAAGGCATTTCCAAATGGTGGAGGTTCTGTGACTAGTTCGGAAGTAAAGGCAGTGCATGATGGGATTACGGTTTATTTTCAAATTACCTGGAAAGATCCAACAAGAAACGCAAGGACAATTGCCGTTCAGGAATTCAGGGATGCTGTGGCTTTGATGTTCCCTTTAGGCGCAGTCGAAATAACGCCAGCAGAACATTTTAGTCCAAGGATGGGGGACAGAGAAAAACCAACGAACCTCTGGCACTGGAAAGCTGATTGGGAGGCTGATTTACTGGTTAAAGGTGAATTGGAAGACGTAGAGGTGCAATATCCGAATATGCACGATGATTTTAATTTCAACCCATACAGTGCATATTATCACAGAGAATTGATAACAAGTGTGGAAGTCTTATCAGGCGGGAGGGCCGCCAACAATTTGCTTTCCCAGCCAGGTCGTGGTAGAACGGTAGAAGATTTAAATGCAGAAGGCTTTGGTACGCTCACTACTCAAGACCATCAGGATGTAAATGGATGCAGCCATTATGAGGATGGTGTGTGGACGGTAATTATGTATCGTTCGTTAATTACACAGGATCCACATGATGTACAATTGGTTCCTGGGGGAAATACATTTTTTAATATGGCGATATGGAACGGCGGGGAACAAGACAGAAATGGGCAAAAGAACATATCTACTCAATGGCATCCTGCAACGCTGGAAAAGGTTGCTTGGCAATAGTAGACTCTTTAGGATAAAGAATTAAAGGAGGATTGAAAAATGACGTTAGTACATAACTGGCACTTAGGGAGACGCATGGAGTATCCCTATTTTGAATCCAGACCCAAACGGCAATTTGCAGCCGTATTCAACATTAACAGGTGTATTGCCTGTCAGACGTGCACCATGGCCTGTAAGAGTGCGTGGACTTACAACAAGGGCCAGGAGCATATGTGGTGGAACAATGTGGAAACCAAACCGTATGGTGGTTATCCGCAATCCTGGGATATTAAGACGCTCAAGTTAATTGATAATGGTGAAAATACCTGGTATACAGACGAAAAAGACGAAAAACTATCTCCTTATGGTGTGTATGAAGGCGATACCATATTTGAAGCCGCCGCAAAAAAGAATATCAATCAGTGGGCAGTTGGATACATTCCCGAAGACAAGGAATGGAGGTCTCCAAACATTGGCGAAGACGTCGCAAAAAGTAATAAGGCGGATGAATACTCTTCGTTGCCAGAACATAGTCGTTGGTTCTTTTATATCCAGAGGCTTTGTAACCATTGTACCTATCCTGGTTGTTTAGCGGCATGTCCGAGGAAGGCTATATACAAGAGAAAAGAAGATGGAATTGTCCTCATTGACCAGAAGAGATGCAGAGGTTACAGAAAATGTGTAGAGCAATGTCCGTATAAGAAACCTATGTTCAGAGGTTTGACAAGGGTAAGCGAAAAGTGTATTGCCTGCTATCCCAGGGTTGAAGGGCGCGATCCGATAACAAAGGGACGTCCGATGGAAACCCGGTGTATGGCGGCTTGTGTAGGTCAGATTCGTTTACAGGGGTTTTTGGATGATAATCCAAAAAATCCGGTTACATGGCTGATCAAGCATGACAAGTTGGCATTACCGCTTTATCCTCAGTTTGGGACAGAACCTAACATATATTATATTCCTCCCAGATGGGCGCCAAGGCCGTATTTAAGGCAGATGTTCGGTCCTGGAGTAGATGAAGCGATTGATAAATTTATGGTGCCTTCTCGCGAAAGACTCGCGGTTATGTCGTTATTCAGGATGGCACAAGCTATTATATTTGAATACAAGATTGAGGAAGGTCCTAAGGTTTTTGAAACGATGATTCACGGTAAGAAGTTTGAACTTTACAATGATACGGTTATTGGATTCGGTGAGGATGGACAAGAAATTTTGAGGACTACTATTGAAGAACCAATCCATATCAGAGATCCGAAACATTACAATTCAATTTAGAATTGAGGTTTATTATGGGAGTTGATAGCAGTAGTCTTTTGGATCAACAAGCTGCATCCAGCGTCAAGAATTTGCTTACGCGGAGCGCCATGTATCAGATTTTGTCTTCATGTTTTCTTTATCCTGAAGAAAAAAATCTTTCGATACTGAAAAGCCCTGATTTCCAGGAATACGCGAAGGATTTGATGCCCTGTTATGAGGGTATAGAGGACGGCGCAGAGTTAAAAAAATGCCTGGAAGAAGTTTGTAGCTTATTCACTGCTACAGCCATTGAAACCCTACAAAGAGATTATCGGAGTATTGTAGGGCATACCATGTCGAAGGAGTGTCCTTTGTATGAGACACAGTTCGGCGTGGCGCAGGTGTTTCAGCAGGTTCATGAGCTGGGCGACATCCAGGGCTTTTACAAGGCTTTTGGAGTGGATACTTCTGATGTTGAGAGGGAACGCTGTGACCATGTCAGTGTTGAGATGGAGTTTATGCATTTTCTGCTCTACAAGCAGGCATATGCCCTGGAAAACCACGGCGATGAAAAGGCTCAGATATGCGTGGATGCTCAAAAGAAGTTCCTGAAAGAGCATATTGGGAAGTGGGTGCCTCTTTTTGCAGTTCTCTTTGGTAGAAAGGCAGTTGAAGGTTTTTATTGTGCTGTATCTGCATTGACAAAAGAGTTCTTGAGATTGGAAATGAAATTAATGGGTATTAAGACGGATGTATATAAGGAATCTGATCTTAATCAAGAGGCTGTAGCCGGAGCGTCCGATGAATGTTTGTCCTGCGCATCTTCTGAAGATTTCAATGAGGAAGGATTATGAAGCTGGAATTTGATCCAAGTTTGATTGAAGAGGTAGTCTTTGGAGAACTAAAGGCGAGGGATCAGAAGGGGGATTGTGCCTTCGCTCTCGAATATCATTCATCTATAGATCCGGTATACGAAAATTTCCCATTAGATGAAAGGCCTTCACAGTTTAAAAAGATTGAGTGGGTATTCTTTAAAAAACTCGAGTTTCCAAAGGTGATAAAAGAAATTTTTGATGAATTTCCTGAGCTTGAAGGAAGGGCTGCCGGTGGAGTGATTGCGAAGGCGGTGAATCCTTTTGACGAAGGTTCTTATCTTACAAAAGGGATGAACCAGGAGGCTGGTCAAAAAAGGATTGTTGTTAAATTGCTGCCAGATCGCTTTCAGGAAATTCCTTATCTAAAGAAATTAGTCAGACATGAATTGATGCACGCCTCTGATATGCTCAGTGTATCATACGGTTATCGTGATGAACGGCTAGGCGGTAATCCTATGGAAGAAAGTATTGTTAAGGAGCGGTATAGTACCTTCTGGGATATTTTTGTCGATGGCCGATTGATCAGGAAGGGAAGCGAGACGATATCGGATAAAGAGAGCAGATACAGAGAATTTGAGTCTCTCTATAAAAAGATTCCTGACGAAATGAAAATTGCTATTTTTGATGTTCTCTGGCAAGACGAGCATTTAACGCATGATAAGATACTGGGACTGGCAAAAGATGTGAATGAGGTAATAAAGATTTCTGAGGGGCTGCCTCTCATGCATGTCCATAAAAAGAAAAAGACCGTCTCGCCTGGCTCTCAATGTCCGTTATGTCAATTTCGTACGTATCATTGGGTGGAAAATATTGAGCAAGATGCTTACCTTGTGGAAGCCATCAAAAAGGATTTTCCCCGTTGGGAACCTGAAGACGGCGTGTGTGGACAATGTATAGAAGCTTACAAGGTAAGAATCACTGTTTGTTAATATCTTATTATAGGTAAAATTTTTTATATAAATTGTTTTACATTGAGAAAGGAGTAGGAAATATGAAACTTACCAGGAGGACTTTCCTACAAATAGCAGGTGCGACAGGAGCGACCTTTACCCTTGCAAATAAGGCAATGGCATTTCGGTTGCTGAAGCCTGCTGTGGAAGTGGGAAATCCGTTGGACGCCTATCCTGATCGCGCATGGGAAAGTGTATATCGTGACCAGTATAGGTATGATCGAACATTTACCTTTACTTGTTCGCCGAATGACACCCATGCATGCAGGGTAAGGGCGTTTGTAAGAAATGAAGTGGTTATGAGGGTTGAGCAGAATTACGACCATCAGAATTATTCAGACCTGTATGGAAACAAGGCCACGAGGAACTGGAACCCCAGGATGTGCTTAAAAGGTTACACGTTCCATCGCAGGGTTTATGGCCCTTACAGGTTAAGATATCCGCTTATCCGAAAAGGTTGGAAGCAATGGGCGGATGACGGGTTTCCGGAATTAACACCGGAAAATAAATCAAAGTATATGTTTGATGCCAGAGGCCAGGACGAACTATTAAAGGCATCCTGGGATGATGCTTGGACTTATGCTGCAAAAGGGATTATCCACATCACCAAGAAGTATAGCGGTGAAGAAGGCGCTAAAAAACTTATAGAACAGGGATATCCAAAAGAGATGGTTGATCCCATGAAGGGTGCCGGTACGAGGACATTCAAGGGTCGTGGTGGTATGGGTCTCTTAGGTGTCATTGGTAAATATGGAATGTACAGGTTTAACAATATGCTCTCATTAGTAGACAGCCATAACAGGGGCGTTGGAGCTGACAAGGCATTAGGCGGGAGGAACTGGTCGAATTACACATGGCACGGCGATCAGGCTCCTGGTCATCCTTTCTCCCATGGTTTGCAGACCTCTGATGTCGATATGAACGATGTTCGGTTTTCGAAGCTGGTCATTCAGACGGGAAAAAACCTCATCGAAAATAAGATGCCTGAGGCACACTGGCTTACCCAGGTTATGGAAAGAGGTGGAAAACTTGTTGTCATTACCCCAGAATATAGCCCATCTGCTCAAAAGGCAGATTACTGGATACCGATAAAGTGTAATACCGACACTGCACTTTTCCTGGGTATAACGAAGATATTGATGGACGAGAAATTATATGATGCGGATTATGTAAAGAAGTTTACCGATTTCCCCTTGCTCGTTAGGACCGATACCTTGAAAAGATTGCAACCCAAGGATATCTTCCCTGATTACAAATTAGAAGACATTTCACATGGTGCAAGTTACAAGATT
>Ga0209324_10002201_pt1 | contig 13456 bp, 21 predicted proteins | sample Rifsed19ft3_FD_184015 | JGI IMG/M metagenome (GOLD analysis project Ga0209324, IMG submission 184015) | Soil microbial communities from Rifle, Colorado, USA - sediment 19ft 3 (version 2) | ecosystem: Environmental > Terrestrial > Deep subsurface > Rock core/Sediment | place: Rifle, Colorado...
GAAGCGAGCTCCGACCAGAGTCGGCTCAGTTGACAGAGCAGCTCGGCTGGGCGGCAATGGCGACTCTCGGAGCGAAGTCCGAGGCTCAGTCTCGGCACGTACTTGCCAGAGCGAGCCGCCCCATCGTACAAGCCTGAAGGAGTCGACCATGGCCGAAGAATTCGAAGCAACGTCCTACGGGCAGCAAAGCCCAGAGGAAGAGCTCAGGGACCGCAAGGCAGATGCCGAAAAGCTCCCCAAGATGGCTGAATACGAGCGGGCCGTCGGTGCTCTGGCTGACCTGGTGCGTCGGGTGCTGCCTGAGCTTTCGGCGGCGGTTCGGGCGGTGAAGAAAGTCGAGCCCGTGATCCATACTGTCTACGATGACATTCCGGACGAGGTCGGTTTCTTCGGGGTACCGTGGGAAGAGCTGGGCCTCGAAAACATGCGAGAGTTCCTGAAGGCTGCCAAGCACTTGAAGAACGGCGCCGATCGTTGGGCTCGCATCAACGCGCGCCGGATTGCGAAGCTCGAAGCGATGGTGGCTGAGGACTGAACGTGAGGCTCGACGACCTGGTCCAGTGCACGTGCCGGCAGCTGGGGTGCGCATGCCCCCGCTGCCGGATCGACTTCATCCTAGCTCGGGTGTCCGAGTTCTTGTTCGAGGGAAACACGATCTGCCCTCCGCTCGACGAAGTGGCCGTGGCCGTGACCGAAGAAGAGGACGGACCTCTCTTCCGGTTGCGGCGCTGGGAGGACATGCTGAGCGAGCTCAGTCTTCGGATGGCCTTCGCTATCGGTCGGCAGCTCTTGGTGCATCCGCCCGAGGGCAGCGTGCGCGTGTTCATTGTGCTCGGAAGCCCCGGTGCAGGCTTCTACATCGTGCACTATCGAGTGGCTCCGGACATCGAGGCATAGTGGCGAGGCAACGACCAGAGAGCCGCGCGTTCGCCCAATCTGGACGGCCAGAGGTTGGGGATTTCCCTGTGTTGGTCGTGGGAAACATCGGAGTTGTATTTTTCGCCATTGGAGTTGAGGTCACTTCGCGTTCGGATGGGACGGCGCGAAATGTTTGGTGGCGGGTTGTTGAATCCGGGAAAATAACGTCAAATCGGCTGGTCATGCCTGACCAATGCTGGGTGCGGTTGGCGGTTCTCGGCGAGATGCTACGTCAATACATCTGGGGGGCAGAGTGACCCACCGGCGCGGCCTTTCCTATGCTCGCGGTGGCTACCGAGTGATCCGGGGACTGGACCCGGATGAGTTTGTAGCGTCCAATCTGATCTTTGCCGTAGCCCGGCAAATCACACGAAGGAAGAGACCATGACACAGCCTGCAATGGAATACGGCCGCACGAGCCAAAACGTCGTGCTCGGTCCCGGAGAGACTCTCACGACCCGGACGGACATCGCTCGCGGCTTCGTGCCGAGAATGCTGCTCTTGAACCGCATGGCTTTCGAGCGAGTTTCGGTCACTGCGATCGTCTACGCGGGCACCCAATTGAAGGTGCGTGCGATGATGCGTGGTCAGGAGCAGGTTTATCCTCTGGCCGATGTGACTCCGGAGCTCGCCGACCAAGTTCGACGGCTAGAAGTGACCTGGGTGAATCGCGCATCGAAGTCGACGAGCTTTTCGTTCTTTCTCACCGATGATCCGGGCACCGCTCTGCCTGCTGCGGCTGTCGCGGCTCCTACTGCGATGGCGGTGCCTCCCCCCATGGCGGGCGGCCCCGGCCCGGCTCCGGTGATGAGGCCGCCCGGCGGCACGGCGCCTATGGCTGGCGTAAGACCGGCAGGGTTGCTCGCTCCTCCGGTTGCGATCCCCGTGGCCGCTTCGGTGATGGCGCCTCATTATCCGGCGACACAGGGCCCGGAACTGGCGTTCCCGAGAGTAGGAGCTCAGCCTGTCGCGGCTGCGGTTGCGGCGGCGCCGGCAAGCGAGCTCGAAACGGCGATTGCGGCGAGCTTCAGTGTGTCCGTGCAATCGCTCCGAACCATCGCGGCCAACGTGGGCGGCAGGAACGGCGTCGACCCCCAGGCCATCCTCGAGTTCTTCGGTGCTGATGGCAAGAGCACGGTCGAGTCTGAGTGGCTCGAGCAGTGTAAGCAGCGGGCCGTTGCCATGCGCCTGAATCCCGGCGAGCTCCAGCTCGCACAGGTCCTGTTCGGGTGCGCGAAAACCCTGTCGGAGCGCCAAGAGTTCGACCAGCTGATGGCCGAGGCCGGTAAAGGCTCGAAGATGCCGGGCGCGGACTTCACTGTGACGAGTGCCACGACTGGACCCGACGGCGCGGTCCACGTGCTCGAGCACACGCCTCCGCCTCCGCCCCCGCCGGCGGCGCCGGTGACTACTCACAGCGTCCTGCTCGAGCTCGCGCGACTCTTTGAGGTCGACCTCGAATGGCTGAGGATCGCCATGGCCTCGATCGCTACGCTTCGTGAGCTTGATCCGGACGCACTGGTCGCCATGCTGCCTGTTCCGACTGTGGGTGTGCTGCGCGAGCTCGTGACGCCGGAGGTCGAGGGCGCTCTTGCGGAGCCGGAGCCAGATGATCCCGAAGAGGCCGCGCAGTGGCTCAAGAAAGACGTCGGGCATTACTTTGCGGCGGCCGAAGCGGACCGCCCGAAGCTCTATAACCAGTTCGTCGCGACTCGCGCGATTGACCGGATCGCTCGAGCCGCCGTGGCTGCGGCCAAAAAAGAGAAGTAGCGGTGGCGCACGGTCGATCGCCCTTCAGGGATTGCGGGAGGGAAAGGAACCGAGCTGATGGCCATAAGGCGGCCGAGACGCAAGAAACCCACGGTGCGCGAAATGGAGTACCTGTCGGTGAGCGACATGGCCGAGGCCATCGGCTGCTGCACGGACACCGTGTACCGGTACATCCAGGATGGCGTCATCAAGGCCACTCGGCGCAAGACGGCGGGTGGTCGCTCCCGGCTCAAGATCGAGCGTGAGTGGGCGCTGAAGTACCTTCAGGGGTCGGTGGGGCATGTCCCCGTTCCGAAGCCCAGGGTGCCCAGGGGGCCCGCCGTCGACCCACGACAGTTGCCGATGCCCTACTAGCCCCCAATTGACAGCGCCCGAGCCTCCGGGAAAACAGAAGCTCGGGCGCCAGGGTTGGGTGGTAGCCTTCCCTCGGAGAAGGGTTGACGCCGGGGCCGAGCCTGTCAAGCTAGGGGGGATGCTGAACCTGCGGAGCGTGTGGCCTGAACACCCTCACGTAAGGGCGGTACGTCTACCGACGGACCGCACGCTCGGCCGGTTCAGTTTCGGTAATCGGCTCCAATGGCCGCCGAGCTGGGGTCCGCGCCCTGGCCGCCGAAATTGGCTCGGCCGACGCATAGCCGCTCGCTAGAGCCGCGAAATCCCCGTCCCACGAGCTCGCGCTCCGTCGCATTTGCCGCGGAAATGGCGGGTTCGAGCTCGTGGGCGGGGTCCGGCGGAGCTTGTCTGGGCCCGTCAAACCTCGCACCTAAATGCGCCAGAGCCGCATTTGGCTGTTCCGTTTTTCGCGCGGTTCCCCGAAATTAGGTGCGCCCGGTCGGTGTGCGAAACCGCCGGGCGCGAAAACAGAATGTATGACCCGAAGATAGCGACCCACGGAAGGAACGGCAAGCAGTGCCGGGAACGTGTGCGTTTTCGGGGCGATGCCGCGGGCGGTCGAACACTTAGCTCCCTTGGTCGAGCGGCTGAGCTTGCATGGGTGCACGAACTTCGCCGGCGGCTCGAGGTGGCGCTTGACCATGAACGTCTGACCTTCCAGACGACCAAGGACGATCCGTTCTGTGACGACGAGCCATGGATCGTCGGAAGTCGAGTGCAAGCACGGCTCGGGGGCGCTCGGTTGAGCGACTACGGTTTCCCGGGTCAATACGCCGGGCAGCGTGGGAGCGATGGCGTTCGGCGCGACTCGGCGTTGGTCTCTGAGGAACGCATCGACGTTCGATGGATCCTCCACAAGCTTACGGGTGAGGGCGATCGCTGGCTGCGCAATTGGGTGTGCAGCCGTCGCGTTTGTAGTGCGTGCAAGCGATGAGGAAGGTGTGATGGCTGAACAGACTGAAGTCTTTTTCGTGATGAGCGTGCTGGTGCCAACGGGCACGGACGAGGCGATTGTGCGCGAGAATTTGCGCAAGTTGCCGATCGGAAATCCGTTTCGAATCCTGCTCCAAGAAGAGGCCGAAGCTTGGCGCGTCAAGCAGCGGGTCGACCCCTTGGTGCATTACCAAGCGCTCCTGTGCTGCCGCCAGTTGTTTCGGCTGCTCGGCAGGGCTGATGGCGTGAACGTACAAGGGATGACTCGAGCCGATGAGCTGCTCGGCGAGCTCGCCAAGGGTCTTTGGCAGGCACTCACGCCGGAGGAACGAGCGATGGCCGTGCCCCAAGTGAGCTGAGCCTCGTCCGGAACCGGATCCGTCCCCCGAATCAGATGAGGTCGGGCATGAAGCTCAAGACGATTGAAAAGCACCGGCACCGGCGGCTTGCAATCTGCGATGCGGCAATCGACCTCGGGCGGCTGAGGGATGCGGTCGAAGACCAAGACGACTGGGAAGCCATCATGGCGCATGTTCTGAGCCCAACGTCTGAGCTCGACGACTCTTTCCGGCCGGGGGCAATCGCAGCAAGCAAGGTGCTCGACACGCTGAAGCGAGCAGTCGGAGCGCCCGAGTACTCCGGCGCCGAGCAAGAGGTTTCTGAGCTGCTGGAGAACGCCGAAGAGCTGAAGGCGCTCGAAGAGGAACGAGCTGCCTGGGTGGCCGTCTATGTTGGAGCGATCGGCATTCGCGAGCGGCTCGATGCTCTGCGCAAGAAGTGGGGAGCGGCGAAGTTCGATGAGGATTCCGTTGAGCTGGACGTGTTCGACAAGCTCGAGCTCGAGCCGAGAGAGCTCAGCCGGCGTAAGGAAATCGAGCTCGCAAAGTACGATGCGACTGCACAGGTCCTTGCGATTCTCGGGGCGCTGAAAACTCGGTTCGGCAAGGACTATGAGGAATACGACGTCGAAAGCGAAGTGCTCAATCTGCTCGAGCAGACGCCCAGGGAGCTAGCCCAGGGGCGCGAACACGAAGAGCTGCGATGGGGCATGGTGGCCGCGCTGAAGCAAGAAAACGAGGCTATCGCGAAGCGCGCTGGCAGCTGGGATGCGAGCGACGTCGAGGAGAGGCTGTACGAGCTCGTGGGCGGAGAGGACTGACCCCTTTGGACTTCGAAACGTTGCGGAGAGACTTGGCGCTCTTCGAAGAAAAGTGGGAACCAACACGGTTCATCGAAAGCCTTGAAGCTCGAATCGTCGAGCTCGAGCTCGAGCACCAGGAGCACGCCATCATGACTGCTCGAGAGGTTCAGTCTTGCCGAGCTCGCATTGCCGAGTGTCAGCGCTTTGTGGCTGAGCAGGCGGATACGGCTCGAACATGACTCCCGCCGAATGTGAGTGCCGAACGTGGACCCATCCGGGGCCTTTCCCGCCGGCTACTTTCTGGCCTGAGGGCGAGGGCCATCACCCGGCGTGTGACCACTACACGGCTCCCCCAGGAGTCGAGTGGGTCGGGTTCGAGCTCGTGCCGATGCCAGACCTTGGTCCTGAGGCACGAGCTATCTTCGAGACATGGATCGGCTCGGGCTGGATCCCCGAGCAGCTCGAGCTCGAGCCTGCGGGTGCGCTGCGGGCGATCGAAATTCTGTTCAATCCCTACCCGCCTTTCGTGCGAGTCGAGCTCTGCAATGCCGGACCCGAGATGGTCACCGTGACACCCTTACTTCTGGGGCGCGAAGCGCCGTTCCGAGAGGCCTCGCTCGGGGGGCCGGTGAGCGAAGCGAACGAGCGGGGGCCAGTTCGCGGTCGACCGAATCTGCCATCAGACTTCGCTGCGGGGAGCTGGAACATGCGGGCCCAGCGTTGCGAGCTGTGCACGGGCGATCCGAAGCAGGAGGGCTGCGAAGGGTATTGCCCTGTGCGCGACGAGGCCTCAGTGGGCTTCTCATGGGACGCGCTCGAGCGGCAGGTGGCGGACGTCGAAGCAGTCGTGCTGTACGGCTCGCTCTTCCCGCCAACGGAGCACGCGGGTGACTTCACCGACGAGCAGTCCTACACGCTCGCCCACCTTGGTGCCGATCTTGCGACATACGTGCGCCGGCACCTGCTCGACTTTCGCCCCCCGGAGCCGCGTAGCTCCGATGTAGGCGGGAAGGCTGCGGGTGCCTGACCGGGCGATTGCCGCCCGGTCAGCGCCGTCCATCGACGGCCCGTCGGTCGAATTCCCCCTCGTTTTTGTGATCTTTGCTCGCGCGAGATCAGCCTGGTCGATTTGTGACGCGATTGCTGTGATCTGGGATCATAGGCGAAGATCACAGTCCGGCGTGGGCGCCCCCTCGTCTGCCCGTCAATACCGCGTTTCCGAAAACGGGAGCGCGGTAGTCGCGCTGCGCCGGGCTCGCCCGTCGCCTGCTGGTGCAATGCGGGGCCCCATTGCGCCACCAGCAGGCGCTCGGACAGAAACGTGGTCGGTTCTGTCCACCCGAAAGCCGAGCTCTTATGGGGCATTCTTGGGCTTGCCGGCCATGGGTGGACTACCTTGGGTCGAAAGTCGTCCACCCTTCGGGGCGTCAAGCGCGGGCGGACAACCCCCCCGGCTGTCCGCCATGGCGTCGGGCCGGCCGAGCCAAAAGCTGCGTGACAATGCGGATTCTCGAATGTCACGCCGGGGGGCGGCGCTCTTGCGTTCCCATGCGCCTCCCCCCCCGTCCGTCCCTCTTGGTCCAATGCGGCGCCGCATTGGACCCTCTAGCTTCGCCGGCGGAGTAGAGCGCCCTTGGGAGGCCTGTCTGTGCTCGACGCTCTCAGCGCGGGCGCCCGTGCGCCCGCCGCTGCCGTCGCGAGCCTTGCAGGACCTTGGCTATGCCCCTTGCCGTGTCGAAAGATTCCTGGTTCGGGACGAGCTGGAAGCCCGCGGTGATCTTGTCGCGAGGAGCGTAGCGACGAGCCCTAAGGACAAGTCGCCGCCCGGACCCGAGTCCGGGCGGCGACTAAGCCCGCGGTACCGGTCTAGTGCCTTGGACCAACCCCCGCGCAAAAATTGGCTGGGGGGCCGTTAGATGGCTCAAAGGTGGTGGCAACCGCGTAGACGCACGGCTCCGCCGCAAAGCACTCCGAAGTCTGTTCGCAACTGTTCTCGCAACGGTGCGACTTGCCTCTGGGTCTATACGTGGCCCCGAGGCAAGGCTGGCCCGGTGCGTCGCCATGCGTACCGTTGTCGGTCGTGGCGGTGCGAGCATTGCGCCCCAGGTGAGTCGAAAGTGCTCCTCGGTCGGATCCATGAGGCCTTTGCGCAGGTGCCAGCCGACGAGCTCGTGTTCTTTGTGCTCACGCTCGACCAGGAAGGAAAGCTCACGGGCAAGCGGTGGCCCGATGTCGAAACTGCATTCCGCGAGCTAAGTCGAATGTGCAACAAGTTCTTCCACCGGCTGAACCGCTGGCTTGAGAAGAACGGCTACCCGAAGATCGAACGTTGGACGGGCACGGTCGAGCAGCACAAGACCGGATGGCCCCACCTGAACATCATCATCCACTCGGCTGCAATCGCTCGCTTGGTGGCGATTGAATCCGAAGAGCTTGCCCGGCGCGGTATTGAGGGAAGAGCGCTGATTTTGGCTCACGGTTTGCTTCGCGGCATCTTGCTCGAGACAGGCTGGGGCCCCCAGTGCACGGCTGAGGTTGCTCGTAGCAAGGAAGCTCTTCACCGCTACATGGTGAAGTGTGCTGGCCAGTTCGATGGTGTTGCTGGCGAGCTTTCGAAGCACACTCAGCTGCCTATCTCGGCGCCCATCCGGTCACGTCGGTTGCGGAGCTCGATCCGTTGCCTCCCGCCTCGGCGGCGGAAGATGAAAAAGGTCTACCGGCTGGACAAAGACGGCCGGCCGATCTTGGACGAGAATGGCGATCCGACCTTCGAGCTCCAGCCGGCAAACACCGGTGTGCTCATTGTGCGGAAGTACAACGGAGACGGAACCATGGACGCGGTTCCGACTCACGACGTCTTCGATTCACGACGCGAGATGGCGGAGCAGTGTTGCTACGATGAGCAAGAGTTTTGGTTGAACGAGCACAAGCGCGCCGAACGCTGCAAGAACTCGATGCGCCCGCTGACCGAGCAGCAGGCGGCCTATGCTGAGGTGATTGAAGCGGAGTTTGCTCGGCCGGTCTGGCATGTCAAAATCGGACCGGAGCTGTGGAAAGAGCAGCGCGGCCCTCCCTGACGACTGAACCGCTCGAGCATGAGCGCGGGGTAGATCATGCGGCCCGGCGCCGAGGTGCGCTTGCGTGGCGCGATTTTGTGCAGTCTCACCGCTTTTGTGTGTGGCAGCTGTTCGAAGGGGTCTGCAAGTTCTCCTTCCTTGTCCAGCGTGAGAAGTGGACTCGATGGATCTGCGTCGTTACCAATTACCTGAACGGGTGCTGGATCGGCTACCTGTTGCCAAGAGCCGATGGGCGAGGCGAGATCGGTCGACCGTGGAACCAGTGCGGTACGCCGGAGGAGCCGGCGACGGTAGAAGAGCTTTGCCGCTAGCTCGGTTTCGGCGGTCGATACGACCGAGCTCGCTCGGCGGCTTCGTTGGCTCGACGGATTGCCTCGACCAGGTCCTGCTCGATCACCCCCGTTGACTCGTCCCACTCGTCGCCCGGCGGTTCGCCATGGGGCACTGAATCTGACCGAGGTGGTCCACTGCTTGGTGCATGGCCTCGGTCATCCGGACCAGGGTGTCCGTGTATTGCTTGGCGTCGTTCAGGCGAGCCTCGTGCTCGCGGGCGAGTTCGGCGTCCTTGGCTGAGAGCTTCTTCCACAAGGTGACTATGCCAACCGCCAAGCCAACGAGTAGACCAAAGGGACCGAGCAGAAGCTGCCAATCGGGTTGCATCGAGCACCGTAGGCCCCTCCCCTATGGGCACTGGGTTCCACAGGCTCGGACTGCCGCTTTCGTGGGAGCGGCTTTCGAGAGGCAGCTTTGCTCTGCGGGCGGCACGAACTTGATGCCCTGCGTCCGGTCGTAGACGCAGATTTCAACCCAGCCGGCGTCGCCGGCGCCGATGGGCGTACAGCCTACCCAGGTCAGAAGTGCGTACGTGGAGCGGCATGGATCCGACGGATTCCAGATCGGAGGTTCAGAAAAAAGTGGGCCGGAGCCTGCGGCTCCGGCACTTGAACCGTCGCCGCCGGCTGCCGCTGCGCCTGCGGCTCCTCCCCGCGAGCTCGGCGCCGGGCTGGGGCCCGGAGTGGGCTTCGGACAGCCTATGACCAGGATCGAAGCGCTGAGGATGAGCGATGCGAGCCGATGTTTTTTCATGCCGCGTCTCCGTTCGGTGGGGGCAGGAAGTCGATGGTGAGCATGAGCGCCATGCCCGCTTCGGCTGCGGACCAGTCGAGTAGCCACGTCCCTCGCTTGCCTGGGTCGTCTGACGGATCCCCCCAGTAGATCCCTTCCGAATCGCGCCGCCACCAATTGTCCCACCGTCCTGCAACCGAATTGGTTGAGTCGAGGCAAGTGACGATATGGTTTGCGAGTCGGGACGGCGGTAACTTCCGCACGATTGATGCGCCCGGATTCGTCTGAATCCCGTCCGCACAGAAGACGCCTAGCACGGGATGTCCGCCTCGATGTAAGCTGGTCGATTTGCTCTCGCAAGGTCCCGGGTGCCCACGTAACCTGATGAAAGAGAAGCCCCCGGCGGGCCCATGCGCTCGCCAAGAGCTCGCGGGGCGGCTCGGTGTTGCGTTTGGCGACGTCATGGCCTGGGTCGCCTGGACCCGGCCAGTCGCGAGCGAAGATGAGTCCCACGTTCTGGGCTGCCGTGAGCACCCATGCCGGGTCTGCTCCGTTGTCGACGAGCTCGGGCTCGAGGTCGGGATTCGTTCCTGCCCACTCTTGAAGCCGACCGAGCGTGTAGAGAGCTTGGTCGGAAACGTCTGGCATTTCGATCCCCCGAAACTTGGTATAGATGCGGAGGCCCATGCGGGGCGCGGCTCCGGTGCACTCGCCTTCGTCGGCCTGCCAGATGGAGTCGCCACGAAGGTCCGTGAGGTCGCCGGTGCGCCCCGCTGCGGCACGAATCCGCATGGCTGTGTGTTGCGGCCATGCGTAGCTTTTGGCGTAATCGGTGAGTCGAAGACCGGTAGGGTGTGCCATGCGCGTACCATACCCCGCTGGCACGTTTGCAGCCCGTGCTCGCTGCTAGTCCGACTCCCTTTCCGCCTTGGCTACATGTAGGAGATAGGTGACCACGAGCTCGTTCAACGTTGTGCCTCGCTCCAAGCACAGCATACGCGTTGCGTGGTGAAGACGAGCTGAAAGTCGGATTGTGGTTTGCACAACGGTGTCATCGGGCTCTTTTCTCTCCGGGCTGACTCTGTTGTTGCGCTTCGGAGCGGAGGGTTTCGGTTGCGGGGCTTCGGTTTTGCCGACCGTCACGAAATTGTCGATTGCCTGGCTGACGCCCTTTGGCTTCGCGGTCGAGTAGCTCGGCTTAGTGGGCACGGCGTCCCCACTTTCGGGCGAGCCGCTCGAGCTCGTCGACGAGCTCTCTCACTTCGGCGGCTGCCGGCGAGCTCGATGCGTATGTGGTGGGGCCCTTGCCGGCGGCCATCGCCTCCGCATAGGCCACCCGGATTCCGAGCTCGGTCTTGAGAATCGGCATGCCGCAGTCCGAAAGCGCTCCGCGAGCGCTTGCGCCGAGCGCGGTGCGGCGAGATACCCGGTTTAGCAGCACGGCACCGCCGAGCTCTGGTCGTATCTTTTGAGCTTCCTGGAAGACGGCAATCGTCTCGCCGAGCGCCCAGGCGTCTGCTGCCCCGGGGACCGTCGGCAAGAGCGCTAGGTCGGCAATGACGAGGGCTGCGCGCATGATGGGGCCGGCGTGCGGCGGTGTGTCGATGATCGTCCAGTCGTACTCCTTTGCTCGCTTCGTGAACCCGTCGCGATAGTTCGGATTCGGCCATGGCACCACTGCCAATGAGTCAGCGCCAAGGATCGCTCCCCAACAGACCGCGGTCCCCTGTGGGTCCGTGTCCGCGATGAGGACTTTGTTGTGTCTTTGGGACAGTTCGACGGCGATGGCAGTCACTAGCGTTGACTTGCCGACACCGCCTTTCAGGGCTACCACTGAGAGAATAGGCATGGCAGGAGCATACCTGGGAGTCGTTCTGGTGTCGAGACGTCTGGACGTCCTGACGTCAAGGTGTCATGGTGTCGTGACGTCTGGGTGTCTTGGTACCATGGTGTCTTTGTGAAAAGGGGGTAAGGTTGGGCGACGTGCGGCCGTACTAGGGTTTGTCCGTGTGCGATGGGCCGCGGACAAGGAAGGTGGTAGTTCGATGTTCTGTCATTCCTACATTGTCCTCATTGTCATGCTCGTTCTTGTCGGGCTCTGCGCTTGCGGCGAGCTCGAAGACACCGCCGGCGTCGCCGGCGTGGCTGGTGGGCCCGCTGTCGCGGCCGAGGGCGGCGCCGGCGGCGCCTCCATGGCGCCCGTGGGAGTGGCCGGTGGGGCTGCGAAATACCCCTACTGTGCCGCAGGCGTTGCGACCGATATGGTCTGCGATGAGCGGACGGATCCTCTGTGCCGGGTGAAGGTGTCCGGGGCCGCCGATCTGCTGTGCCAATGCAATCCCGATAGCGCCCGCTGGAACTGTGAGCCGGAGTGCCCATGCTGCGCCAAGGTCATTGCGCCCGGAGAGCCTTGCGACCCGCAGCTGAACATCCACGTCTGCTCGGTGAAGGTCCCCGAGGAGCCGGGCGGGGTTGACCACCTGTGCAGCTGCACCGGATCGGTTTGGACCTGCCAATTGCAGTAGGCCGCTGAACCCTAGGAGACCTACATGGCATCATTCGAACTTGAACAGGTTCACGTGACCGCGCTCCGCGGGTACATTCCGACCATTTGTCTGAACCCTCTGACCGGACAGGTGCTGCCGACTCGCGCGGGAGAGACCGACCGTCTTGTCGAGGGCACCCTCGTGCACGTCCTCAAGCGGGACTTCCAGGCCTCGACCACGCTCTTCATTCGTTCGCTCGACCATGGTCGGACGTGGTGCGTGTACGAAGCGCACGAGCTTTTGAAGACCACTCGGGAGAAAGCCTGATGCCCCGGAGGCGTGCGGGCGAGGTCATGACCGAGCGAGCCGAGCTGAAAGCACAGGCGGCTTTGCGGACAGAAGAACGCAAGACGGACCCGCCTTCTGTTCGACAGGTCGGCACTCTTTGCCAGATGGCTTTCGATCTGGCCGCGAAGAGCGCCGGTGAGCTCGCGCTCACTGGGCAGGTCACCGACCGGCGAGTGGCGCGGACCCGGATGCTCCTTGCCAAAGGGGCAGCCGATGAGTTCCTGAGTCTGCTCCGAAAACGAACGACACCCGGTACAGGTAGCCATGGCGAAAGGTAGACGATTCGTTCGAGCTCGATGCCCTATCTGTGGGGCGTGCGGTTGGCGGGATGCTCCGCATTGTCGACTGCTCGACGCAACCTGCTCGCGTTGCGGATGGCATTTTTCTTCCAGACCATCAGTCCTGCGCCAAGCCGGTAGCTCGCTGCTTGTTGGGCGCTGACCGATGGCGCTTGCGACTGTTGCCGAGCTCGGATGTTGGGCCGAATCTGGATGTTTGCGGACTAAAGTGTGTCGGATTTTTGACGCTTGACTGGCAAAACGCCCGCGTGAGACCTTTTGACGCAGGACGACGAGCCCGGTTTTCTGGTTGCACGCGTGCACGTGCCCGGTGAGCTACGTCGATAGTCCTCGGGGGACTTGCACGAGTCCACTCGAAGACACATGTTGGGCGGCAGCACCAACTTCGTTTGCGGACACGCTCCTACATGGCCGTGTGGCTGGCCGTGGCGTAGGCTTCTTGTGTTTCCCAAGGAGACCCCCCATGCCCGCAGCCGCTGACGAACGGATGTCTGTTGCCGATTACAAGCACGCGCTCCACAAGGTTTCGACCGCGTATAAGAATCTCAAGGAGCACGGCAAAGAAGAGCTCGAGATGCTGGGCCAGCGAGGGCTCACACAGCTGATGAGCGTGTCCGCCGGGCTGATTGTCGGTGCGGCACGTGGTTTCGCTGGAGACAAGGTGACGGGTGACGTCGAAATCGCCGGCATCGATGTCGATATGGCGAGCGGTGTGCTGCTGACGATTCCGGCCATGCTGGGGTTGTTCGGTGGCGCTTCCGATGCGATCAACCAATTCGCGGGCACCGTGAATGGTATCGTGATTGCTCGCGAGCTCGAGCGCTACGCCAAGAAGCATCCGGCCACGACCGCGAAGTGAGCCGGCGGTGAAGTTCCGCTGGCTCGGCGTCGGGCTCGCGGTCACGGCCGTGAGTGCCTTAGGCGTGGTTGCGCTGCGCAGGCGGCAGTCTGCCCAAGAGCTGCCGCCCGAGCAGCAACCACCGTCCCAGTTGCCGCCTGCCGAGCCTGAGTCGTCCGTACCGAAGC
>Ga0209324_10002204_pt1 | contig 13450 bp, 12 predicted proteins | sample Rifsed19ft3_FD_184015 | JGI IMG/M metagenome (GOLD analysis project Ga0209324, IMG submission 184015) | Soil microbial communities from Rifle, Colorado, USA - sediment 19ft 3 (version 2) | ecosystem: Environmental > Terrestrial > Deep subsurface > Rock core/Sediment | place: Rifle, Colorado...
GATGAGAAGGACACAGATGCCAGGATGGCAGCATAAGGAGAGAGGATGAGAGCTACTCAGATAATTTCAACTAAAAACTTGACAAGCTCGACTCTCTTAGAGGGGATGACTTTATGGTAGCTACAAAATCTTTGCTGAAATTTGGCATTCCATTTTTGCTATTTTTTTCTTCTTGAAGCAGTAAATCATATGTTTTAACGTGAGTGAAGAGATACAGAGGAAGAAGCAATTCCCCGCCTCTATAAAATAGATTAAAATCTATAATACAATTTGCGATAAAAACAAGGTTCCATGGCTGCTCATTCCCAACAACTTGACCTTGTCTGCCGATACACAGCCCAACATTTTTATTTACCATATGATTCATTACTTCAGAACGGGGTCTGCAAATAAACCCCCTAGATCTCCCTGTAAAATATGTGTATCGAAAATCGAATGGACGATATAGAATTGGGACGATATTTCTAATATTTAACCCAGATATTCTTAAGTCATCTTGGGCTAAATTTACTCTCCAATCTTGTGCATCCTTGCCAAGATTGTACTTTTCACGAGCATTCTCGGCTGAAAGCTTTGAGAAGGCCCATACCACATTCTTAACATCTTCAGGAGTTTCATGAATAGTCAAACTGTCACGTGCAGTTACAATTCCAGCAGAGCTTATTTGCATGATGTCAGTTATCTTCCAGCCTTTCTGGTATTCAGGCAAAAGCTCAATATCCTGTGGAACAAAAAAGTAAAACTCAGTTTTAGGATTTATAAGCTCCCATTTTGTTGTTTTAACATCTTGTCTCAATAGTGTTGCATACTTAACATCCCTAAAACCATACAAATTGGCATGGTTAATATTTCTCCTATTAGTAGAGAATAATTTAAGACAGATACTAATTGCGACACCTTGTTCTATGTCAAAAACATTAACATCTTTTCCTCCATCGGGGGCGCTTTCTCTTTTTTTAGCATTTCCATGTAGATCATAAAAGTACAAGTGGTTAAAGGTCTCCAAGAGGCTGTGCCGCATTCCTCGAAATGTTGGATTATCAAGATAACTATGATTTGCTATGAAGGAGAGAACACCAATGCCAGTTTTTTCAATTTGCCACTCACCCAACCTAATGAACTTGACATAATCATCATTAAGCCATTTAGGATTTCTTTCATTTAAGGAATTCCCATCAACCTCAAAATAGTTTTGTGTCTTATGCCATGTTTGGCTGTCAATACCACGCATAAGCCGTTGAATCCATTGACCACCAACGCCAGCCTCGCCAAAGTACGGTGGATTCCCAATCACAACCGTAAACCGCCTATTCCTCTTGACTGCATTCACTGCCTTTGCCTCGTGCGCCAGCGCCGGTGACAGAACCTCGAACGTTTGCTGTTCCGCTGCATCACTTGGCGGCTCAAGGCTGTTTGTCAGATAGATATGGGCACGTTCATTACTGCCGAATTGGTAACCAGTCTCAAAAAGTTTCAACCCTATCTTCATGTGGGCAATGGCATAAGGTGCCATCATCAGTTCAAAACCGAATAAACGGGGCAACAGATGTTTTGGCACGTAGTCATTCCATAGGCCAGGGAGTTCGAGCGCCAGGTGTCCTTCTCTTTTCCACTTTTCAGTCATGGTGTTATAGATGATTTCGATGGCTTCGACAAGAAAGGTTGCTGTGCCTGTTGCCGGATCGAGGATTTTGACAAATGGTTCATCGGTCGAGGTACCATTAGGAATCTTGATGTCAGGAATTCTTTTGGACATCTCGCCCCATGTTGTTGTAGATGCAAGGCCGTCTTCAAGCCCTAATTCGGCTTTCAGTAATTCATGGACACTTCTGACAATATAGGAGACAACGGGCTGAGGTGTATAAAAGACACCCCGCTCGACCTTTTTCTTTTTGTCGTACTCTTTCAGGAAAAGTTCATAGAAATGGATAACCGGGTCTTCCTGCATGGTACGCTTTCCAAAATCACGCAGGATTGCATCCATATTGGTATTGGGATTATTGAGCAGGTCAACAACCTCCTGAATCCCAAGTTCGTCAAAGTCTATTTTGCCTTTGCGGCCGCCGGCTGTTAAGAAGGTGCCGAGCATTTCTTTTAGAAAAGGGTTTGTAATGGGAACCATATCTGCAAGATTTTCTGCAACAACTCCTGCAGGCCGTGAGACACGTGCGGCAAGCAAGCCATAGGAAATAGTCTGGGCATACATATCAGCAAAATCGTCCTCGTTCAGGTCGTGGATGAGTGCAGTCTGAAAGGCCTTGTGCAATTTTCGCAGAGGGCCGCGCTCTGATTCTACACTTAGAATGAGATTTGCACGCTGACGTATGCTTTTGGCAAGGTCAGCAAGACTGATGGCAAGTTCTTTTGATGTAGTTATGACTTCACGAGGGCGCAATTCAAAGGCATCTGACCATTTCCTGCGCCACGTCTCGGTATCATTTTCATCCACTGGCCAACGCATCTTTTCTGAGAGAGTATAAACAACATGGTCAATTTTCAATTTTGTGTCGTCGTCATCCCACCCGAGAACACGCAGGGTTGGGAGATCGCCAAAAAGCCGGTCAGCCGGTTCGCTGAAATGTGCAAAGGTAATTTCCCTGTGTTCCGATTCTCCATAAGAGGAGATAAACAGAAGATCATGAAGACTCCATGCAGCCTGATGGGCTTTGGCAGCAGTGTTTCTTTTTGTCACTACAAGCGAACGAAGGATACGACGCAGGACTACAATAGGCAATTGCTTCGGTTCGAAATTGACAAAGAAAATACCCCAGGGTTGATTTGATACGAGTGGGCGGAGCTGTTTAATCTCTTTTATTTTAACAGCGGTTTTTGCATCTATTCCAAGTTCTTCGGGTTCATAGTCAAAGGTAAGGTCGTCGAAGTCATCCGACTCGATAGGCCAGTCGAGTTCGGCACGGAGATATGCGATAAGTTGGTTGAATGTTTTGATTGATCTGAGCTTTTCTATGCTAGGATGCACTGTATTGCCCCCTTGAAAATAACCCATCCCCACCCTGTCCCTCCCCTTGAAGGGGAGGGTAATTCAGTGGGATCATGAAAGCTCCATCCATGCCTTGAGTGTGGCCTTTACGCCAACCGGCGCCTGAACCTTCTTGAAGTATGAATTCTTTATCTGTTTCTCTACAACAGTCCTGATTTCAGAAAGATTCTTTTCCTGTAAAGTCCTGTGACGCGGGGTGTTAGGTTTACTCCGTATCAACTGAACGATTTCGGTTGCATCGTCAATAATAGCCTCCCTGTCAATATCGTATAGATACCACCGTGTAAAACCGGCCTCTTCAGTCCATTGTTCAGACTCAGGCTTCTCTTGCTCTTTTATGGCTTCCAGGCCTGGAAGTGAGTAGCAGAAGAAAACCCCTTTTGCCCCAGCCGTGGGATGCTGTTTGCCGCTGAAGACCTTGCCGGGGAGTATTGAAAGGCGGTCAGGCAGGTCAGGAAAATCTTTTAATAGTTGCTGATACTCAAGGTGCATCTCCTCGACAGGGGTTGTCGTCCCTTCATAGGAATGATTAAACTCTTTAAGTGCATCATAGTCATCCTCAGGCCTGAGGAGTTTCTTGCCTTCTATACCGAAGGCCTTGGAAATCCGCAAGGTCTTGTGTGAAACCTTTGTATAAAGACGTAGAAGTATCTCCAATTCATCAGGGGGTAGAAAGTTCCAGTAGACAACCTTGCCCCGCAAGGGTTTCAGATGAGGGTGGTCGTTTAATAACCTGTCTTCAATCTCAGGATTCATCCGGCGGTCAACACGGCCGATCCTCTGCATGAGGCGCACAGGATTCCAGTGCAGATCATAATTCATCAGCCTTGTTGCATCCTGCAGGTTCAGACCTTCAGAAAGGACATCTGTAGAGATGAGAATCCTGATCTCTTCTTTTCCTTCAGACATAATCTGATCACTGGATGAGCCATTATAATAAGGCGAGAACCGCTGAATAATCTCACTTCGATCCCTTTTCGTGGCGCTGTCTATCTGCTCGACACCATCAATGCCGGCGTCTCTGAGCTGTTTAGACAGATAACGTGCTGTCTCAGCAAATTCACTGAAAATGAGGACTTTTTCTTTTCTAAGGACAGAGTCATTTTTCAGGAGTTTGACAAGCGCCTTTAACTTATCATCATGCTGTGGCTTGAATTTTCGCAGCTCTTCAAGAAAATTGCATATCTCATCAAGATCAAGATAAGTATCATCGAGTATCTCCTCTACCCTGTATTGATCTCTCGGCGAATATTCAATCTCTTCCAACATTTCATCTGTAATGATGTCCTCATCAGCATCTTCCTCTTCTTCGCCGTCGAACAGCTCCTGCTGGTGTTCGTGGACATAGCCGATGAGTTCCTCATGCTGCGATTTCCAGCGATCAAGCCTTCTCTTCTCATGATCCGTTTCACTGTGTCTGGTCACCCATGCAAGCAGTTTGATCAATAACCGCTCACATGAACGTTCAAAGGCATGGGCAGAGCTCTCAAATCGTTTCAAAAATTGAGTGCGTATGAGCCCAACCACCTGTTGTTGCCGATTCTCAACAATGCGGTCTTTTGATTCATCCGGTCCCTTATAGTATGCCAACGGATAATAGATTCCAAGGACAAAAAGGGGTTTATCTTTTGCAAATGCCTTTTCAATCTTTTCAAGAAGGCGGCCATAGGTCTTCTTAACCGAATAATCAGCAACCATTGGAACCTCACGTGACGGAAATATTGCCGCATTACCTTTTTGCTGTATCTGGCTCTGCTTTGCATAGGCCCTGCTCCTCTGAATAACGAGATGGCGGAACAGTGTATCTGTTGTGAGCATATCCTCTACATCAGCCATATTAAACTCAAGGGATAGTTGACCGGCAATTGTTTTTTTAAGCTCATTTTCCATGCGGATAAAGTGACCCCGCAGGGAATGTATACCCAACGTGGATTTAAAATAATCATCGCGCTGCCGGGTAAAGAGTTCGGCTATGTGACGAAAATCATCGAGCCTGTTATTAATAGGAGTTGCTGTCATGAAGTAAACCTCTTTGGAGCCTTTAGTCCCTTCAATAAGATCAAAAAGCAGACGATACCGCGAGGGTCTCCTTTTTCTCTCTCCCTTGATGCCTTTTGTTTCATCTGATCCTTTAATTCCAGGATTACGGAAATGATGAGCCTCATCAATGATAATTGCATCAGCCAATTCTTTTATGCGCTCAAACCGGTATGGGAAGTCTCCTCCACGTCCAAGGTCGGTGTGATTTAGAATGACAAGGTTGCTGAAATCACCGCCGTTTACACCGCCGACATGGGGCAAATAGCGTTTCAGATCCCGTTCCCAGACATCAAGCCTCGTAGATTTAGGAACGAATAATGCCACCCTTTTCCTCTCATGCATTACAAGCCGCTCTATAAGCATCAACCCGACAAATGTCTTGCCTAAACCAACACCATCACAGATGAAGGCGCCGCCATACTGTCGGGCAACCTTGATCAAAGCCTGATATCCTTCCTTCTGGTATTGATCAAGAACAGGATACATCCTGGATTCAGTCTGCTCCCATTGGGAAGGCGTCATTTCATAGCTCTTGAAGTATTCCTGGAGTGCCTTTGCATAGACCTCAAAGGGGGAATATTCCTGGGTATGCCGCTCAATAACCTTCAGGATATCCTCGCTTATTGGTTGTCCCTCTTCCCAGTGACGTTCATACCATTCCTGAAGGAGGTCCACTTCACGCCTTATCTGAATGTTTAATTCAACATTGTCGGTTAGCCCCGGGTAAGTAAAGTTGCTTGAACCAACAAGGGCAGTGGCGCCAATAACTGCATGTTTGGCGTGGGTAATGTATGCCTTGGCATGAAATTTATCCTTTGTATAAATACGACACTCAATCTGGTTTTTTTTGATTGCTTCTACAATGGCAGGAACACCTGTTAGGAAATCGTTCTTCTCTTTTTCTCTTTCAATACTCGCATCAAGAATCTGCTTTGCTGTTTCAACCCCTGCAAGGAGGGCCTTCTTAGTCCGCTTTGATACCTCGTCACCCATGAGGATTCTGATCTTTTCCAGTTTCTGCCACTGACCTTCAAGTGCCAAAAGGGCACCAATTTCAAAGTAACCCGTAGCAATATCAAACTTATGGGCAAGGTCTATCCACTCATGAAGGTAATTCCTTACCTTCCAGTCCTGATCGCTGTTGTCAACAATAAATAGGTCAGAACCATTTTGAATCTTTTTTTCCTGCAATATGAGATCTCCTGCCTCTTAGAATGTTTATTGCATAATCTACACCTTTCGAATAAATGTTTCAATACGGGGGAAAAGTTATGTCAAACCAATTTAGAAATGTCCGGTTTTTAAGGTATTGATACTGTTTATATAGATTCTTTATCACCCCTTGGAGCATCAGATAGTTATAGTGTGACGGATCGGCCTTGACGGTTATGCTGACAGTAGTATATGTTCTATTATTATTTGTGTTTCAAGCATTGGAAAGTTAATCCTCAATAAATAATTCACTTCTATTTCTGGCCTCAAGAAACACATCTGCAAAGAATGGAATATTGATACCAGTAATTCCCAATTCAGCCTTGACCCGATTAAGTTCATCCTTCCATTCCTCATAGCTGGTAGGAGAGTGATGATCTGAGAGAAAATAAATATTTACCAGCCATGCTGAAATATTAGCCACTTTTCTGAAGAAATAAAGATGAGCCAGCCTGTTGGCGGACTGGTATAGTGTACCTGTCCAATCTAAGTCTTTTCTTACGCCAAGCCATTCTTTTGTTCTGTTGAGTGCAGCTTCAATCTTTTTACGTGAAGATGGCGATGCCTGACAGCCATTACCATAGATTTCAGGAGGATGGCTCTTTGCTTCAACTAACAAAACACCTCTGTTAGGTATCGCTGCACCTTCCACAACTGCTAATGCATCCCAACAGGGACCTCCCTTCGGCCAGTATTGGTTCAAGTCATTGGCAAGGTTATCGAACCCAACTGCTCGAAGGAGGGCATAATCCTGATACTCGATAAATTTGTCCTTTTCTAATGGGGATACCCAGCGCAAATATGAATTCAATGCAGAAAGCGATGATATTGATTCAAGAATATGTAGATTAAGATATTCTTGATATCTATTAACATAAATCTGGATTTGTAGCTGGCTTCCAGCATAAGCTCTACCAGACGGGTCAATTCTATAAGTCTTAATCATGAACCTCCTATCATGATTCTTAACAATGGTTCATAAATCCCCTCATGTCTGCAATCAGAGCAACAGTTTCAGTTATTGACTAAATACATCCCATTTATCACGAAAGTCTTCCATGTTTTTGGGATGAATTCCAGGCATAGTAGGGTGCTGATCAAAACGTTGTTGCGCGGCATTCAGGAGTTTTCCAGAAACCACAAAGTACTCAACAGGCTTTCCAGGCATGTTTAGGATCACGAATACATAGACATGACTATGTTCAATCTTTTTAGGATCGATAAGAAAGTAATTCCGTTGCCGCAGCGCCTTTACTTGAACAGTGAAGTTTCTTCCAGTCTTAGGATTGTAGGCCAGCAGGTCGATCGCCTTGGCATTTCCGAAAGTAACCGACGTTTGCAATCCTCTTTTCAAAAGTTCCGCTGCAACGAAAAATTCCCCGGCCAATCCAGTTAGCTGAGAATCAGTTCTTTTCGACATCGCCAATGAATTCCGTGAGGTCTAGTTTCATGGGATTGTACATCCTCGTAAGTTAAGATTATATATGACAGTTGATGCAAAAAAGGTGCATTCAGTATTTTGCCCTGTCAATAATGCTTCATACCACCATGCTTCTTAATTAATTCTGCTACATTTCTAAAGCCTTTATCGCTTGCCATCTGCATGGGTGTATATCTATTCCAGTATTTAGCATTAACATCAGCCCCATGTTGAATGAGAAATTCCGCAATATCCTTGTAGTTTTTTAAGGATGCAGCATGTAAAGAAGTCATTCCATCTTTGGTTTTTGCATTGACATCGGCGCCTACTGAAATAAGATACCGCACAACGTCTAAATGCCCTTCATGGGCTGCTAAGTTTAGAGGAGTTGCATCATTATCTGCTTTTATATTTACATCTGCTCCCTTATTGATAAAAAAATCAACCAAATCAATGAAACCATACATTGCAGCAATATGAAGAGGGGTTAATCCATCCTTAGCTCTGTCATAAAGGTTAGCTCCACAATTCACTAGGCCTTTTACAATGGAGATGCGGTCTTCAAAACATGCTACGTGTAAAGGCGTTAAACCATCGCTATTTTTGTCATGTAGATTGGCTCCCCTGAATATTAGTAATTGAATAGCTTTTTCAGCCCCGGAACTTACTGCAAAATGGAGAGGAGTCAAGTTAGTACCAGTACTATTATTAATGATAGCATCATTATCTAAAAGAAGCTCGATGATGTCAATAAAATCATTATACGCAGCGATATGCAGAGGTGCCCCATCTTTTGACAAGAGATTAACATTGGTACCGTTAGATATAAGCAGTTCAGCAATATCTTTACGTCCATGTTCAACAGCAATATGAAGAGGCGTTGCACCACGTGTTGGCCATCGTAACCTTACATTTACGTTTGCACCTTTGATAAGAAGTGTTTCTATAATATCCATGTAACCATTCTTAACTGCATGATGCAGAGCTGTCCAACCATCATAAGTTTTAGCATCAATATTTACCCCTTTTTTAATTAGGGAATCAACTTGTTCCTGCGAGCCGGAATCGGCAGCATCATGTAAAGAAGTTGCACCTGTAAAGATACGCAAAAGAAGGGAAGAAAACCATGTATTATTATCTAATTGAGACTTATCATCCATATCTTACGTTTTTATTTACTGACAATTACTCGCTTTCCTATACCCCCTACTTACATCTTCTACAATTAGCTTCATATTCCGGTAGTATTACTTGTTACTCCAATATCCGTGAACATTCCTTAACTCATTTACCCAACATGTCAGAATAGCAGATGTATCTCTACCAAGTTCTTCAGCAAGCTTAAAGAATCCTGGGCCCGGCTGCATATCGCCATGCTTATGAACTACAATAACTGATAACATGCCACGTCCAGCGGCGTCTTCTTCAGAAGATATTTCCCCAAGCAAATCAAATAGACGTTGATCATGCGCCTCTATATGAATTGAATGAATTTTAGTTACAAGTTCTGAATACGGAATCATCCCTCTTATTTTGGCCCGTTCAATAAGTATTTGTCTGGTTTCTGCTTTGGCTGCATCCCATTGTGATTGAGAAAATCCAAACCTTGTCATCAATCATCCTAATGTTTATCTACTTACTTGTTTATCTGCGTACTCGTCTCATGATATCCCGACGCTATAGCTTTATAATCCGTTAGAATATTACCATATTCCAAAGATTGATGTCATCATAGAATGGACAGCCTGGTAGGTAGTTCACATTTCTTCTATCGTTCCCTCAGGAGTTTTTATTTTACTATAGGTGGATTATCCGGCTCTGGTGGCACAGGTGAACTTGGCGGAGTACCTGTTGATGACGAAGATGAAACCCACAATCCAAGGCCATTCTCTATTGCCATCCTATGGCATGCCAGGAAACGGTCCATGTACTCCTGTTTGAATGGAAACAGTGTATAAGCATTTCCATAGCCAGAACAAATAATGGTTTCATTGAGCATGCGACCATCCTCCAGCCAAACAAATGCCAGGATACGATCATATTTATCACGCTTGTCCCAGTCGTATTCAAGTCGGACGAGATCACCCTTCTTAACCAGACTCTTCGCAAAAGAGGATGCCTTTGCCCCTAATTCTCGTATTGTCTTTTCATCTTTTCCGGTTCTCTGTGCGTCTCGATGGAGCTTTTGCGATTCGTGTATCTCAGGAGTATCGACACCGATAAGTCGGACCTTTTCTTTTTGCCCATTTATAGATACTTCCATGGTGTCACCATCTATGATTCGTATTATCTGCGCCTCAATAAGATGTTTTTTACCTATAGATTGAGTTGGGGGATATTCCTGCACCCTTCTGGTTCTAATTTTGTTAAGCATCTCATCCTTAGAAGAGAAGACTTCTCCAGCAAACTCACCACTGTGGCAGTGATAACCCCCTTGTTTTCTGTCATGATGGCATCCGTAGGAATCAAGGCTACCGTCGTGAGCTAAACTAAGTGATGGAAGCATGAAAATAGAAATTGAATAGATTGCGATTATTGTCTTGAAGTTAATTTTTATATTCATTGATATTTTAAGTCAGTAATTTTAACTATGAGTAAGATATCCTCTGATTAACGTAGCAGGAGGAAATGTAGCTGTCAACTGGGATTTCGTTTGTAGTGTATGAGGGAAAGGTGCGACATATTAAGACTGGACACAAAGATACAACTAAAATTGTTTTTAACTATCGTCCTTAGTATATTCCCCCTTAAAGGACTCAAAGACTCCTTCGTAATATTCGAGAAATGCCATCCCGACATCCATAATAGTCTCTGGTGGTAGGTTTGTAAGGTTTGCTATGCGTTCAATGTGTATATCATGAGGGTTTACATCTTCATCGTTTATTACCTTCTCAAGTCTATAATCAAGCAACTCGCCAATTGCATCAAGAGATATGTCGGGTCTTATATTCATAGCGTCTGCGTCTCTGAATGCTTGAGCAATCGGCCTTAACATCTCTGTAAACCAGGTATCACCTATGTAGTAGACTGCACTAACCTCTTTACTTTCCAGTCCAGTCTTATCAGCTATATAGGCGATAATTTTATCGTCGGATAAAATCTCTTCGGGTGTCATTGTATTCCTGTACGGATGATTAACGTTTCTTATCTCTCATTATAACCTAAATTGAGACTTTCTTCCTCCTGCCCTTTAATAAATTCAAAGGAAGGTGTATATTACACTTAAATGTGCGGACGTTTCGTTTTATTCAGTTCAGTAAATAAAATCTCCAAGGAGTTTGCTGTCTTACCGGAGAATATTGCATTTAGCGCAAACTATAATTTTGCTCCTACCCAGGATGTACTTATAGTCATTGCTGAGAGAGAACGCAGCCTCATCAAATGCAGGTGGGGCTTTATCCCTACCTGGGCAAAGGATCCTAATATTGGTTACAAGATGATAAATGCAAGGGCAGAGACACTTGCAGAAAAACCTACTTTCAAAGCCGCCATCAGGAACCACCGCTGCCTTGTTGTGGCAGATGGATTCTATGAGTGGAAAAAGGAAGGCAGGGAGAAGAAACCCTTGTATATACATCTTAAGTCCGGCAGGCCCCTTGGATTTGCAGGACTATATAGCTACTGGCAGACTCCTGAAGATGGTCTTATATGCACATGCACAATCATCACGACCAGCGCAAATCATTTGCTGGAACCCATTCATAACAGAATGCCGGCGATAATTCCAGCGGATATCCGGGCCGAATGGCTTGATCCGGAAATCCAGGATGAAAAGAGGATACTGCCTTTACTTTCACCTTATGCCGCAGAAGATATGGAAGCCTATTATGTATCGCCGGTCGTAAATTCTCCCAGGAATGATTCGCCTGACAACATAAGGCCTGTCATGGCGGAAGGAGATGCTTGAGAGGAATTTAGTATTGATAGATGTAAGAAAGGCCATCAATTGAAATGTTGATGACGTGTTGAGTGCTTCCTTAAGTGTGAAGCTGTAGTATTAAATAATAGTTGCATATTTCATATAGAAATAGAGCTCAATGAGTCGAATTTCGCCTTTAAATAAAACGTATCCTCTTTTCTTGCCCATCTATTGCCCAATACCCCTATTTTTGTTAAACTTCAGTTGCACATAATAGGTAAAGAGCGAAACTCAAATTATATTTGAAAGGAGAATAGAATGATAGATAAGAAAAATCTCCCTCCTCCAAGTCATGCTGAACTTTTTGGCAGTTTTCTATCAGCTCTTCTAAAAAGGCCAGAAGTCAAAGGAGTATGGTTCAAAGGCAAGGAAGTAAAACTTGATGGTTACCGCTTTATTTCTTGTCGCTTTGATGGGTGTAAATTAATAGTCACCTCAACAAACTTTGAACTTGTGAACTGCTATATTGGTGAAGATACGGCAATCTCATACGGGCCAGATATAATCAAACCAATTCAGTTATTCAATGCTCGGTATAGTTGGATATGTGACAAGATGCCTGCCTTTGCTCCTAAACGCAATCCTGATGGCACCATAACTATTGGGGGATAGGATGTTTCCTGATTCCATTGCTGCTGAGGTTAAAGCTGATGTTAATTTGGCCCCAAAAGGGAGTCAAATTTTCGTTTTTTCATCTTTATTACTCACCGCAATCTCTTTGATTGTATGCTTCGTTTTCCTGTGGTACAAACACGAGTACAGTTGGGTTACGATTTTGTTTACCATTGTGTTAGGTTCGCTAAGTTATATTGTCTGGTTTAAGTCGCACAAAAATGTTGATCTTGGAGGGGCCACTCCAACAACCATTTCAGTGACATCTTCCGATATACATATGGTTACTGATGCCAGAACTCTCTCTTCTCCAGCTGCAGTGCAAGCACTGGAGAAGTTGTGTGCTCAACTCGCACATCGTGTGCCGTTACCCGATGCTGATGGTCTTGTTGATGAGAAGGGCACTCCTCTCCCAACTCAAAAGGCCCAAGCGATTGAGCTAGTTCAAAAAGCCAATCAAGAGGCTGAGAATCTTGCAAAGGAAACAGTTAAGTTTCTTGGAGGTACAGGAACCGCTGATTTGGTAGAGCAGCCGAAACTGCAAGAATCAATCTATGTTGATGAAATTAGCACAAATGGCCCTCTCGTCGAAGACTGACTATCCTGAAATGCCAACATACTGTCACATTCCATCCAAAAGGGTGGCAGTATACTTAATATTGCCACGCCATGGCAATCAGTTCACGGCTCGTTTATTTGTAAGCGTCTAATTAACCGCATCTTCCCAGCATTCAGTTGATATGACATGATGTGCTCTCAAATAACAAAGGGGGGACATCATGTTTGATATCAGTAATGAAGTTGAGCATAGAGATAATCAGGATAAACAGCAGTTCTGGCAGGGTCATGTTGAGGCATGGAAGCAAAGCGGCGCAAGTCAGGCTGAGTATTGCCGCCGCCATGATCTAAACATCAAACTATTTGGTTATTGGAAAAGAAAGATGTGCCGCAAGCCAGCTGCTGGCCTGACCTTTGTGCCTGTTGCAGTAAAGCCATCACAGGCAACTGTCGTTAAGCATGCAGCCACTCTGAGATTAATCATCAGAGGCGGTTCATGCATAGAGATCGGTGATGGATTTAATCAGGATACCCTGCGCCGTGTTCTTGATACTGTGGGCTGGACGCCCTGATGTTTGTAGCGCCTGCCAACATGCGCGTATATCTTGCCATGGGCCACACGGATATGCGTAAGGCGATCAACGGACTTTCAGTGCTGGTAGAGAGTAGTATGCAGCTTGATCCCTTC
>Ga0209324_10002208_pt1 | contig 13431 bp, 11 predicted proteins | sample Rifsed19ft3_FD_184015 | JGI IMG/M metagenome (GOLD analysis project Ga0209324, IMG submission 184015) | Soil microbial communities from Rifle, Colorado, USA - sediment 19ft 3 (version 2) | ecosystem: Environmental > Terrestrial > Deep subsurface > Rock core/Sediment | place: Rifle, Colorado...
ATTCATATCCTATAACCTCTCCAATTCCCCAGGCATAGAAATCAAGGGGTCTTTTAGCTGTGATGCCTGAATCAAGCTGTCGAAGCGAACCTGAGGCGGCGTTTCTTGGGTTTGCAAAAATTGGCTCTCCCGCTTCGCTAAGCTCCTTGTTTAGCCTCCTAAAAGGCTCTATTGGCAAAATAACCTCTCCTCTTATTTCTATGAATTTCGGAATGCGGATCGGGGAATGCGGAATATTCTCCGAAATCCGAAATCCGGAATCAGAAATCCTAAGCGGTATTGTTTTTATGGTCTTTAAATTTATCGTAACATCTTCCCCAACCTTGCCGTCTCCACGAGTAGCGCCTTGAATAAATACTCCATTTTCATAAGTAAGAGATGCAGAAACGCCGTCAAATTTCGGCTCGCCTGTATATTCAATATTTACCGAGGAAGAGGGTTTTTGGGAAATATCCATTCCAAGAAATCGCATTACACGCTTATCGAACTCGAGAGCATCATCCTCTGTTGAGATGTTATCTATGCTCATCATTGGAACGCGGTGTTCGACAGGCTTAAATTCTGTAACAATTTTGGGTGTGCCAAATGCCTCTTCGCTTGGGATACCAGAGGGCTTAATTACCAGAGATACACCAACGCGCTGAGTAGGTGAATCTGGGGTAACTAGCTCTGGATAAAGGGCCTCGAGATTTCCTAACTCCTCTAACAATGCGTCATATTCAGCATCCGAAATCTCGGGATTGCTTTCTACATAGTATAGGTAGTTATGACGTTCTATCTCACGTTTAAGTTTTTCAACCCTTCTTTTTGCCCCTTCCTTGGAGATTCGCTTTGTTCCTGTTTTCATTTAGTAGATTTAACCGTCTTTTACGTTTGTATGCGCCGAATTGCCTTTAATTTTAAATTGACCTCTAAACCATCTATCAAACTCATCATCACCTTGCCGAAGCGGGTTTTCCCTATCCAAATGCCAACTCAACGGGTTGGTCAGAATATATTCACGGATACGATTGAGTGTTTCATCGTTGCGGATAATGTGCTCATAGTAGTTGCGTTGTCAGAGAGGTGTGGTAGGGGTACCAGGAATTTTGTTGATGCGTTTGGTAATGGTGGATTTGAATGAACCCACGATTGCTCCTAATGATTGTGGTTTTGGCCCACGTGGGGTTTGTGGGGATTGTAGGGGCGAGGCATGCCTCGCCCCTACCGAATCAGTGATAATTACAATCCCATGCACATGATTGGGCATTGTGATAAACGCATCCAATTGAATATTCTTGAAATGACGCGGCACCTCATTCCAACAGGTTGCAACAATTCCACCGAATTCGTTTAACTGCATTTCTCCATCTACAATCTCGCCAAACAAACATTCTCGTTTATATGTGCAAATCGTTATGAAATATGCACCCGACTGTGAATAATCGTGTTCTTTCAGGCGAACACTACGTCTATAATGTTTTCCTGAATTGTATGGCATTGGATATCATCCACTTGTTTTTCAATATAGGGGCAATTCATGAATTGCCCCTACTTAGCCACTTAGTAAGCCCTTTCAAATCCATAGTATTTATAACATCCTTTTTTTCTGCCCAACCCCTTCTTGCTGTAGCAACACCGAGCCTCATCATGCCGAGCTGACCTGGAAGATGAGCATCGGTTGAGATTACTATCTTAACACCCATCTGGAGTGCCTTCCTTACATTAATATCATTTAAATCAAGTCTTAAGTAATAGGAATTAACCTCAAGAGCCTTTCCTAATGCTTTAGCTGTCTTAATGACCTCATCCATGTCAACCTCATATGCCTCACGCTCCCCGATTAACCTTCCTGTCGGGTGAACGATTGAATGCACAAATGGATTTTGTAATGCCTTTACCATTCGTTTAGTCATGGATTCTCGATCCATTTTAAAGCCACTATGCACTGATGCAATCGCAATATCCAATTCCTTCAAAACCTCATTAGGGTAGTCAAGTGAGCCATCGCCTTTTATATCTACCTCTGAACCCATAAGAATTCGCACTCCCTTTATTTTCTTGTTTATTGCCTCGACCTCCTTTTTCTTTTCATAGAGCCTTTCAACCGAAAGGCCTCTTGCGATCCTAGAAGAGGGCGAGTGATCTGTCATGGCTATATATTCATATCCTAACTCCTTTGCCTTTAGTGCCATTTCCTCGATTGTCGCTTTGCCATCACTCCATTTAGAGTGCATATGAAGGTCTCCTTTAATATCCTTGAGCTCCACTAGAGTAGGTAGTTTCGAATTTAAGGCGGCTTCAATCTCACCCTTATCCTCTCTAATCTCTGGAGGAATCCAAGGAAGCTCTAGGGTTTTATAAATCTCCTCTTCTGTTTCTCCGGCGATATTCTCCGTTCCTCGGAAGACACCGTACTCGTTTATCTTGAGGCCCTTTTCTAGGGCAATTGTTCTAAGTTTTATGTTATGTGCTTTCGACCCGGTGAAATACTGAAGAGCTGCCCCATATGATCCTGGCTCTACTACGCGAAGATCTACCTGCATGCCGTTTTTTAGAATAACGCTTCCTTTAGTATCCCCTGCTGCTAAGATCTCTTTGACCGGAGAAAGCTTTGTAAAAGCCTTTATAACACGCTCCCCATTCTCTGCCATTGTAAGAATATCAATATCTCCTACGGTTTCCTTCATGCGTCTTAGCGAACCTGCTGCAACCGTTCCTTCTGTGCCTGGGATTTTACTTATTTCAAAGATAATTTCTTCAGCTAGTGGAAGAGCAATTCCAAGTGGCATCCTTTCCCCACTCTGTTTTAAAAGCTCTATCCCACGTTTTATATCTTTGATCTTCTTCTCTCCCATACCTCTAAGTGTTAAAATCTTCTTTCCCTCAAGTGCTCTTTCAAGATTATCTAAATTTTTGACACCAAGTTCTTTATTTAGTTTAGCCAGGGTCTTTGGACCTAAGCCCTGAATTGCTAAAAGTTCCACAAGCCCTTCTGGGACCTTCTTTTTTAGCTTTTCATAATCATTTATTTTCCCTGTGGTGATGAATTCCTTAATCTTCTTTGCTAGGTCGTTTCCTATTCCGGGGATTTTAGTAAGCTCATCTCGCTCTGCAATATCTTCTATATTTTCAGTGAGTTCTCTTATATTTCTGGCTGCGTTTCTGTATGCTCTGATTCTAAAGGGGTTATCTTCACGAAGATCCAAGATGTCTGCTATTCTATCGAAAATATCTCCGATTTCTCTATTCTTACTCATAGCGTTCTAAAGTATATTGAAGGTAAAAAGGATTTTAAAGTAGAGACGACCCGCCGGGTCGTCTCTACAAAATAGGATTATCCCTTTTCAAATCGGTTAAATAAACTAATCATTATATGGCGACCTAAAGGTCGCCGCTACAGGTTACCTTCTTCGAAACCCTCGGAATGAACCTCCCATCTTGCCGATTGATGTTCTTCCGATTCGATCGAATGAATGGCTTCTAAATTTGCTTGAGAAATTTGATGTGCCTATTTGGCTCCGATGGTTCTTTTTGAAAGGAGAATTTGATGACATGGAGTTATCATTTCTATTGTTTGTATTAGTACTGGTGTCATCCCTAAAGCTCCTAAGCTTACCTCTAGAATCCATAGTTGGATTATAAGAATGCATTCTATTCTCTAAAGTTATTGAGTTTGAACTTCCACTATTCGAGGAAATCGTATGGCCTTGACCTCCAAATAATCTGAAGCCCGTTTCATTATTATCAACTTTTGACCCAAATTTGAAAGTGGAATTATTACCAGGCAAACTCCTTTTTCTAGCACGCTCTGTGGCAAAATCGGTTTTGTTTATAACAGAATTATTATCTACTGTTGGATTTATATTGGTCTTTAAAGCACCTGGTGCTTTTAGTTGATTTTGTAAATTCTGCGTTGAACCTATGCCGTTATTTACATGATTTATTACTGGTTCATTAATAGGTACGCCTGTTTTGACTATTTTAGATGGTTTATCATGCACAATGCGATGAGCATGATGATAACGATGATGGTGATGGTGTGGGAAGTATACAAATGAATTGAAGGCGAATGGTGAGAAAAAGAATGGGCAATTAAAGAAGAATGGAAAACCAAAAGAGAAAAAGAATGGGTCTGTGAAGAAAGAAAAGCCAAATGAAAAAAAGAACGGGTTAACGAAGACGTGAGCTACAATAAATCTAGGGAAGAAGAATGGGCCTGGGAAGAAAAATGGAGAGGGAATGAAAATTGGCCCTATGAAAATAGGATTAGGAAAGGTTGTAAGCTCAATATTGGATTCACTATTACTATCAATTCCTTCATCTGTTTCTTCAACAAAGGTGATTTCTTCACTTGCGAGGATAGCATCTTCAATGTCTTGTGCATATGTTACGGAGTAAGCTGAGATAAATAGAAGAAGGAAGAAAACAATTAAGTTAATTAAAATTCTTTTTTCTATCCTCATGCCAGCATCTCTCCCCAATATAAGTAAATCTAATTCTATATTACCACATGTTGTATTAAAAGTGGAGACGGTTAAATGGAGGGTTGGAACAATTATAAAGTATTATTATAGGGAGGGGGTCACTGTGCCACGGATGCTGTTTCTACCTCATCAGAGTATCGTCTTACGCCAGCGAATATACCATCTGCAATTTCGTCTAGATAATCTGGATTCCTTAGTCTTTTTTCTTCCCGTGGGTTTGTAATGAATGATGTTTCTACAAGTATGCTTGGAACATCAGCGCCAATTAGTACTATGAAGGGTGCCTTCTTTACGCCTATACTTTTTACGGTTGAATATTTTCTTGCTACGTTAATTGTAACTGAACTCTGAACGTGGGAAGCAAGCCTTTTAGATTCGTCAATCTTCGAATTGAGAAGGTATTTTTTTATAATGTCTTTTAGGTCACTAATGCCTTTTGTCGTGGTAACGTTTTCACGAGCTGCAACTTCGAGAGAACGAGGGTCATTTGTGAAGCTTAGTATATAGGTTTCAATACCGTGGGCATTATTATTTCTAGCGGCATTGCAGTGAATTGATACAAAAAGATCTGCCCTTTCCTTTTTCGCTATAGCGGTCCTTTCTTCAAGCGGTATGAATCTGTCATCTTCTCTGGTAAGAACGACGCGTGTGATTCCGAATTCGCTTCCATCTTGCTCTAGTTTTCTCGCTAGGGCTTTTGCAATAGCAAGCGTTACATTCTTTTCCTTGAGCCCCGTTGGACCGATTGCTCCTGGGTCGTGACCTCCGTGTCCGGGGTCTATCACAACAGTTCTCACTTTTAATCCAAGCGCTCCCCGCAGGGCTGAAATCTCTTTTCCATCTAGTTTCGGAAGTCCTGAAAGACTCTTATCCTCTTCGACTTCTTTATCTTTCACAATGGCATCGCTACTTATCTCATCGCCGTAGATATCCATCACGATTCTAAAGGGGTCGTATAGTGGAAAGACCTTATAATTTTTGAAGCTTCTTATGTAAAGTACTACTCTTACGGTGTCGAGTGTATTTCTTGCAAATTTAATGTCCTCAAGCAAGCCTTTTTCGATTGGCTCCATCTCAAGACTCCGGCTGACAGTGGTGCTCTTTATATCAACGTAAAGCCTAGGTGGCATGCCACCCTCTGGGTCAGCTTTTAGAAGATGGGAGTCGAATGGCATCTCCTTATCAAGGTGTATTACAACCCTTGTAGAATCATCCGTAGACCAGTGGCGTATTTGGCTTACTTGGGCTAATCCTTTCAAATTATCTTGAGTTTTCGCTTTCGCAATACCTTCTTCTGTAATTTTATTTTCTTTTGGTTTATACGCTGCAAACTGATCAAGCTTTTTCCCAGCTATCTCAACCATATCACCTTTTGGATATTCCCTTACAACCTTCTCATACTCTATATAGGCCCCTGACTTATCCCAACCTTCGAGGATTCTTGCTATCCTAAGCTGTGCATCGTCGGCAAGGGTGCTATCAGGAAAAACCCGCACAAATTCTCTGTTGAGTTCAATAGACCTTTCTAGATTTTCCCTTGAATTAAACCTGTTGCCCATTTGTTCATAAAGCTTTCCTGATAGGAATAACGAAGTTGGAGCATTAGGACTATCAGGATAGGTTCTGTAAATGCTGTAGAATGCCTGTGCAAGTGTAAACCAAATTTCATAGTTGCTTACTTTCGAAGGATCTCCTTGCAGGTTTTTATAAAGAGTAATTGAATCTTGAAAAAGGATCTCGTCCTTTCCCTGGTCGGCCAATAGGTGAGAGTAGGGAAATAGAAGTAAGGCTATAAGTAGCGTTAGGGCGGGGGTCCTAATGCTCAATTTAATCACATAATAAATGTTTTTTAGGGCTTTGTAAACCGCTTTTAAAAAAATTTTTAATAGTTATTCCGAGGCGCCCTTGCCCTTTCATAATTTAACTATTAGATAAGGGTCTTTGAAATGAGGGCTACTAGGTGCTAAACTTTGCAAATGAGGGTTATAATTCTTGGGTGTGGTACCTCTACCGGCGTCCCTATAATTGGCTGTAATTGCTCTACTTGTACTTCCAATAATCCGAAAAATAAAAGGACTAGGACATCGGTTTTTATCCAAACACATAAGAAAAATATACTAATAGACACCTCCACAGACCTCAGATTTCAGGCTTTAAGCCACGACATAAGAAGAATAGACGCTGTTCTCTATACCCATTCACATGCTGACCATACACACGGCATTGACGAGCTTAGAACTTACAACTTTGTTAATAAAATGGTAATACCTTGCTATGGAAACCCCCAAACGGTTTCAACAATAAAAATGAACTTCAGATATATATTCGATGGCTCATATGCGGCGGGAGGTAAACCGCAACTGGAAATAACATCTGTCACGGATGAGTTTGATTTTCACGGGATAAGAATAACCCCGATAGAAATCCATCATGCAGATTGGCAAATATTTGGTTACAGAATAGGAAAGATGGCTTATCTTACAGACTGCAGTGGAATTCCTGAAAAATCAGCGAAGAAGCTAAGAGGGCTTGACCTACTCATAATAGATGCTTTGAGATATACACCTCACTCAGCCCATTTTAGCGTGGATCAAGCTGTTGAACGTAGTCGTATTATTGAGCCTAGGCTTGCGGTTCTTACACACATGGGGCATGAACTAGAATACGATGAGCTTTCAAGACAGCTTCCAGAAGGTATCATGCCCGCTTACGATGGGATGGAATTTGGGCTTGATGAAGCATAGACTGGCGCGGCATGGCGACGTTTAAAATAATATTCTGAGAATTAACATCTGGGTAACCTACCAGTCTTGCTGGTAGGCTAGATGGCAACGAGCAAGACTCGTCGCCTACCCAATGTGATTATTTACTACAAGTTTAATAAAACATACACAATATAGGAGCATATGATATGCAAGAAATAATTCGAGATCTGATAATTCCGAACGATTCGAGGATTGTTCTATGTGTATTAGATGGGCTTGGAGGGCTTCCCCTTGACGGGAAAACGGAGCTTGAAGCGGCTTCTACCCCAAACCTGGATGAGCTTGCAAGGCGTGGCGCCTGTGGACTCCATATCCCCGTGGCACGTGGTATTACACCAGGAAGCGGTCCTTCTCATCTGGCACTATTTGGCTATGATCCCCTTAAATATGAGATCGGCCGCGGTGTTTTAGAGGCGCTAGGGTTAGGAATCGAGCTCTCTCCCAGTGAGGTAGCAATTCGTGGAAACTTCGCAACAGCTAAATATGAAGGAAGAAAGCCAATTGTTGTAGACAGAAGGGGAGGTCGGATACCGACAGAAGAGAATAAAAGGATCGCTGAGAGGATTCGAGAAAGGATTCAAAGCATAGACGGCGTTAGGGTTTCCATCACGTCTGGGATGGAGCACAGATTTGTATTAGTGCTTACATTTCCTGAGCCTCTTCCCCTTGGTGCAGATGATATTACAGATACAGACCCTCAGAAGGAGGGAATAGCTCCGCTTAAGCCAACTCCAAGAAGGAAAGAGGCTCAAATGGTAGCTCATATTGCCGAGAGATTTATCGAACTAGCTGCAGGGGTTATTAAAGATGAGAAGGTGGCTAATTACCTTCTTCTTCGAGGCTTTTCTCTATATCCCAATCTTCCACAGTTTTCAAAGGCCTATGGACTAAAGGCTGCAACTACGGCTGCATATCCGATGTATCGAGGTGTTGCAAAACTCGTTGGGATGGAGCTATTAGAAGTGGCAGATACATCTATTAAAAGCGAGGTCGAGACACTCGGGAGACATTTTAAGGAATTTGATTTCTTCTACTTTCATGTTAAAAAGACAGACAGCTTTGGTGAGGATGGAAACTACTGGGGAAAGGTTAAGGTAATAGAAGAGTTTGATAGCTTTGTCCCTGAGATATTGAAACTTAATCCTGATGTTTTGGTTGTTACGGGTGATCATTCTACGCCTGCTGTTTTGAAATCCCATAGCTGGCATCCAGTACCCTTTCTTCTCCATTCTCCTTACACTCGTGGCGGGGGGAGTTTAGGATTCTCTGAAAAGGAATGCCTCAAGGGAGAGCTTGGGATATTCAAGGCAAAAGATGCAATGACCCTTATTCTTTCTCACGCAAAAAGGCTTCAGAAATTTGGAGCGTAGTTTCGTAATTCGGGATTTGGTTTTCGTGGCTCGTGATTCGTCTTTTACTGCCGATTCACGATCCACTATTCACGAATCAATATTTTGCTTCTCTTTACATAGTAAAAATGTAGCGGAGGGCTTTAGCCCTCCATATGGTGTTGTGGAAACCTGAAGGTTTCCTCCACCTTGCGCATTTATATGGCGACCTGAAGGTCGCCGCTACACCTTCAAATTTGAAGCGTAGTGGAAGACCTATGACATTTGATTTATAAAGCAGTTAATCAGCTAACATGATGAAATATTGTAGAGGGACGAACCTTGTGTTTGCTCCTCATCAGGGCAGACGCAAGGTCTACCCCTACTCTTGCTTTTTAAAGGGTGTATGCTAATTTAATTTCTCGTTAAAAAGAAACGTGCCGAAGTGGCGGAACTGGTAGACGCGCTGTCTTGAGGGGGCAGTGCCAGAAATGGCGTGCGGGTTCGACTCCCGCCTTCGGCACCAAGAGTGTTTATGGTTTTCTTATGAGTCGTAATATATAGCTAGCCAGATTGTCTCTTCATTTTGGTCAGTCCATTCTACTCGATGTTTCATGTGTGCTGGAATGAGGATATAATCTCCAGGATGCAATGTGATAGGATTCTGGCTACTTTCAAATAATACACCAGCACTCCCTTTGAGCAGAAGGACCCATTCATTTTTATCTTGATCATACCACTTATCGTCTGGGGTTGCGTGTCCTTTAGAGATGATACGCTCTATTTTGATGTTTTCTGCAGTGATAATTTCTTCGAATATTTCCTGTGGAGTATGTTTCGGGATGTTTGAAAAAATGTTTCCAAGTTTCGTCATCTTGCGTCGGATTACTTTGTAGGGGTTTGATTAATCAAACCCCTAGGTTTTATATTCTTTGGGTTCTCAGTATCGAGTTCCCATTTAAGTGGATTGTTTATAATATATTGCCTTATTTCATCTAAATCCCTTTCATTTCGTATTATATGTTCATAATAATTCCTTTGCCAAACAGGCATTCCAGGTGTACCATGGATTGAATTAATACGTTTAGTAACAGCGGATTTAAAACCTGCAACGAATGCCCCGATAGATTTAGGTTTAGGTCCCTTTGGTAGGGGCGACCGGCCGGTCGCCCCTACATTTGATTCGATAATGATAACGATGCCGTGGATATGGTTAGGCATTATGACAAATTCATCCAATTCTATTTCCTGTCGTAATTTGATTGACCGTAGCCATTCCTCACTTATCACCCAACCAAATTTGTTCAAGTGTGTTTGACTATCGACGATGTCACCAAACAAAATTTCCTTATTATATGTACATATTGTGATGAAATATGCACCAGATTGAGAATAATCGTAATCTTTTAACCTTATAGATCGACGACGATGTTTCTTAAGATCATGAGTCATTTTTTTATGGCGTTCCTATTCGTTTGCGTAGGGTTTGATTAATCAAACCCCTACGCCTTACCTTTTCCAATAATTTCTCCAATTTTGCAAGGGCAATTGTGAAAATCCAATAAAAAAAAATATACAAGAAATTGGCCGTTATTAACTATGACTTTAGTGCAATTTGGGAGTTAAATAGCATCCTGCTTTCTCAGGGTTTGGTAAAGCTCTTTTTTAGTCAGTATTGCTGCTCCGAGTCCAAAGAGTAAAACGATGAATGTTATTATGCCGCCAATTATTGGGATTAGAGTCAGTATGAAATAGATGATTAATCCAACAACCAAAGCCCAGCCTTCGCTTACCCTCTTTCCAAATCGCTCAAGTATTGATACACCAGCCCAGAAGATAACATAGATCCTTGCTAGATATATAGCAATTAAATACGACGCTAAAAGAATGAGCGCTAATGGAATACCAACAACTGTGCTAAAAATAATTATCAAAAATATCGGGGCCACAACTAAAGTAAGAAATCCAATTCCAAGCGAAGCCCAGGGCCTTTTTCTTAATGTGGAAACAACCTCTCGATTGTATTTGGGATAGAAATAAATTAATAAAAGCCCGATGATTAGAGTAGAAATAAAGCTTATAAGTGTAACTAAAAGATAGATCCCGGTGAGAAGCCCAAATACTTTTTCAAGCGATGGCTTTGGAGGTGTCTTGTGGATTACGCTTCCAGAGATTTTTGCATTTCCGTCAATTGAGGCGGGACTATCACTCCAGTAAGTGAGGTCTCCATTAATTACTGCCTTTGAGGTTAAACGAATTGATCCAACAAATGCTTCTAAGTTTCCGTCTACTTTATTTGAAACTGTTAGGTTACCAGCGGCGATCATTACCTCCCTACCAATTGGAGAGGCTAAAAGAATGCTTCCTCCTCCGGCTACAACGCTACCACGAACAACCGCTGAATCTGTCAATTCAATGTTACCACCGCTAGCTGTTAGGCTTCTACCGATTTCACCACCGATTGTTATTTGTCCACCAACTATTCGAACGTCTTGAGAAATATTTCCCGAAATGCTAATCTTGCCGCCTGCTGCCAAGAGGTCCCCATTTATCGTTCCATCAATCAAAATCTGCCCGCCAGCAGCATAGACATCGCCATTGACTGTTCCTGAAATCTCTACCGTTTCACCAAACGCGAAATAATCTTTATTAATAACCTCGCCTGAGGGTACGGTAACAAGCTTTAAATCTTTTGAACTCTCCTCATCTTGTGTTGCAATAGCTGGGAAAACAAAAAGTAAAGTTGTGAAGCATAACGAAATAATAAACCTGTTCATATTGGGCAGTTTAAAGCTCCGTTTTAATGCTGTCAAGCAAGTTACTTGTAAATTTGGAATGGCTACTGTTATGAAAAGTGTGTGGAATTTCAAATTACCGAGTAGGTAGGGTTTTCCAACCCCGTCTGTAATCCTCCACGCTAACCCTCACCAGTCTATCCAGGAAGAATGGGAGTGGGTGAAATATGATGCGAGACAAAAAGTCCCCTATCATTCTTCTATCTCAAACAATTCGATAGGCGGTGTTTTCCAACACCCCCCTTGAGAGCGGGATAGGAATGCCCTGCCTATTGTGATTGTGTAGGCCTAACCCCGCCTTTGAATCCCGGACTCGAAAGTCTTCCTCGAGCTCAGACGAGACGTCCTGCGTTCGTTGGAGGCTATTGATAAACCTTAATTAGGATATAATTAGACCTATGCAGAAAAGGACAAGACTTATTGATTTAAGTATAAAGATTGAACCCGCACCAGGTCCTGAACATCAACTTCTTCAAATAAAACATGAAGCGCATCATGAGACTGCTGAATATATGATGATGAGGTTTCAGTGTAGAAGAGAGGATCTCCCAAAAGGTCTAGGTTGGGCTAATGACTATGTTACTCTCGGCACTCATGTAGGGACGCATATTGACGCACCTTGGCATTATCACCCTACCTCTGAGGGTAAGAGGGCAAAAACCATAGATGAGGTTCCCGTTGAGTGGTTTTACGGAGATGGGGTTGTAATAGACATGAGGCATAAGAAACCAGGAGAGCTAATTACAGTCTCTGATTTGGAAGAAGCACTTGAGAAAATCTCATACAAGATTAACCCATTTGATATTCTTCTAGTTATGACAGGAGCAGACAAGCTCTGGGGAACAATGGACTACTGGTCTAAGTTTCCAGGTTTAGGGAGAGAATCAACCCTCTTGCTTTGTAATCAGGGCGTTAAGGTGATGGGAACAGACTCCGCAGGATGGGATAGACCATTTGCGGCAATGGTAGAGGAATTTAAAAGAACTGGTGATAGTAGTGTTCTCTGGGGTGCGCACTTTGCAGGGATTGAAAAGGAGTATTGCCAGATCGAAAAGTTAACTAACTTAGATCTCCTTCCGCCTTACGGATTCAAGGTAGCTTGTTTTCCTATCAAGGTTCTTGGTGGAAGCGCAGGCTGGGTTAGGCCAGTTGCAATAATTGAAGAATAGTTCTTTTTAATAAACCTTGAAAAGAACCTTGCAATAGTTATGATAAATTTGTAAAATGTCTTCATAGATGGTTAATAAAAGGAGGGGATAATGAACGTTCAAAAGGTAATTGATGAGCTAAATAAAGCGCTTTCTCTCGAATACGCTAGTGTCATCCAAGGACTTCAACACAGCTTTCTTGTTCAGGGGCTTTTTAGAGAATCAATATCTCCTATGTTAAGAGGTCATGCTGAGGAATCGTTTAAGCATACAAAGATACTTGGGGATAAGATTGTTGCCCTGGGAGGGCTGCCAACGGTAGAGCCTGCACCGGTAAAGCAAGCATCAGATCTAGTAGAGATGTTAAAACAGGACCTTGCACTTGCAAGGGAGGTTTATGAGCATTATGAATCCCTTTTAAAAATGGTTCAGGATGACACACCGCTTCGGGTTATGGTTGAGAATTTTGTCGAGACTGAAAAGAAGGATTGCGAAGAGCTTGAAAAACTTCTTGAGATAAGGAAGATAAGGGTTAAAGACAAAGAACTGACCTTTAGGGTGAAATAACAAAATTCTTTTGTTGTATACCTTGTTAGGTTGTAAAAACCTAGATTAAACAGACACACTAGTATTAAGTCATACTCAAAATGGGAGCTACTATTACCTAGTTGTCACCCAGAGCACAGCGAAGGGTCTCGTTTTTCAGGGGGATTCTTCGCCTGCGGCTCAGAATGACAGCGCAGAGAGTTACATCTATAGATACAGCTTGTATCGACGCCGTCTGATATAATAAATCTTGATTATACTTTTAAAAAATAGGCGGGAGTGAGTGCCCGCCTATTTTATTAAACATACCTGTTGAATACCCCGTAGTTCTACTGCGGGGATGAAAACAGGTTGCCCTTTGGGCAATAAAGAATATAGTCCTC
>Ga0209324_10002214_pt1 | contig 13419 bp, 8 predicted proteins | sample Rifsed19ft3_FD_184015 | JGI IMG/M metagenome (GOLD analysis project Ga0209324, IMG submission 184015) | Soil microbial communities from Rifle, Colorado, USA - sediment 19ft 3 (version 2) | ecosystem: Environmental > Terrestrial > Deep subsurface > Rock core/Sediment | place: Rifle, Colorado...
ACCGTTTAAGAGAGTATGAAAGAATTCTAACTGAGAGGGTTGGCTAAGATAACCTCACCCCAACCCTCTCCTACAGGAGAGGGAGAATAAGCGGATTCTTCGCTTCGCTCAGAATGACATATTGCTAAGATTGACATTCTGAAGAGCCAAAGGCGACGAATAATCTTTCTTGATTTTGCTCTTTAAGTCACTGGCTCTAACTGGCTGGCCTGAGCCAAAACTGACCTGATCTCCTCGATATTGAAGGGCTTACTTAAAAGAAAATCAATCTTGAATTCTTTCAATCTCTGCTTGTCAATCTGACCACCCCAGCCGGAGACCAAGATCACCGGCTTGTTGGGGTCTTTTTCCTTGACCGTTTTGGCCACTTCCCAGCCAGACATACCTGGCATCCCCAGATCAGTTATGACCAAATCAAATTTCTCCGGTGCAAAAGCCTCTACCGCACTATTGCCGGAGTCAGCCTCCACTACCTGGTGGCCATCCAAGGCCAAAATGTCATTCAGAATGCTGCGGATATTCTCGTCATCGTCTACCACTAAGATTTTTAATTTGCGCTCCAGTCTTTGGGCCGGCTGAGCCGGTTGGCTTGACCCGGAGTCAGAGGCCTTTGGCAGTCGTACTGTGGTCACGGTCCCTTTTCCCTCCTGAGATTGGACACCAATTTCCCCTTTATGTCGGGAGATGATTCCGTAAGCCACCGAGAGGCCCAGCCCGGTTCCTCTTGTCCCTTTGGTGGTGAAGAACGGATCAAAAATCCGCTTGCGGACCTCTTCCGGCATCCCCACCCCGTCATCTGAGATGCGCACGTAGACATTGTCATCATCCTGATAAGTGGAAAAGTTGATCTGGCCAGTCTGGTTTAGGGCATCCACACTATTCAGAATAATGTTAGAGAGCACCTCTCTGAGTTCAGAGGCAATCCCCTCCACATCGTGGCAGGGCTTCAGGTCCCGGGCAACCTGGACGTGAATGCCTTGCTTTTGGGCTTGGTCTTTCCACATCGGTTTAGTCTGCTCGATGGCATCTTCCACGATCTGGTTCAGGTCGACTGGCATAAAGTTAGCGGATTTGTGCACTCGGGTGAACTCCTGTATTCTTCTTACTACTTCGGCGCCGTCCAAAGCCGACTGTTCAATTATTCCTAGACTCTTTAGTAACCTGGGATCGTCCGTAACCTTCATCAAAAGTTGGGCCCGGCCTAAAATTGAGCCTAAGACATTGTTGAAGTCGTGGGCCACTCCGCCAGCCATCTCCCCTAAGGCTCGCAGCCTTTCTGAGCGCACCAGCTGCTCTTGGGTATCGGTTAAGTCTCGGTAGGCTTTTTCTAAGTCCTGGTAAAGCCTGGCATTCTCTAAGGCGTCTGCCACCAGCCGGGCAAAAATGGTCAACAGGTTAAGGTCTTCTTCTCTAAATCTTTTATGCCCTTTGGCATTGATGGTGATTACTCCAATCACATCCCCGGACCACATCAAAGGGACTGAGATGATTGATTCCGGCTCTTCCGGTGTTCCTGGAATCTGGACCGTGCGGGTATCGGCTTCGGCGTAGTTGGAGATTATTCCCAGACCGGTCTGAGCAACCTTTCCGGTTACCCCTTCTCCTAACCTGAGCCGGAAATTCATGATTTGGTCTTTGTATTCTTCGTAGTTGGTGATTAAAGGCTTAAGGATCTGCTGTTGGTGATCCAAGAGGTAGATGCTGCAGCCGTCTGCTCCGGCTAAGTTCTTGGCGTGTTGAATGACCTTGCCCAAGACTCCCTGGTAGTCTAAAGAAGAGTAAATCACGGTGGAGACTTCCAACAAGGCTTGCAGACGCTCCACCTGGGTCTGTAAAGAGTTTTGCAGCCGGGCCGTCCGAAAGACCATCAGCATCTGGTTCCCCACCAATTCGGCAGCCTTGGTCTCAACCGGCAGGAATTGACGCTCTTTGACCCAGACCCCTAATAAACCGGCAAAGATCTCCCCCTCTATGAGCATGGGGATAAAAAGAAGCGATTTGAAGGGAAGCCCTCTGTCTTTTAACTTGACAGAGCCTAGGCACCCCTTTTCCATGTCGGACATTATGACTATTTTGCGGTTTGCCAGAAGAGGGGTCAAAAGCTCCTGGCCGAGTTCATCTAAACAGCCAATGACCTCTTGGTAAGTCTGCTCTGTCTGGCAGGAGACCAGCCAGGGCTCTATGCTTTTTGACCAGCCCTGATCTAAGAGCCGCACTTCCGGACCAGAGGGGGCGTTCAAAGTGACCGCTCTGACCTTTCGGAATAAAACCAGGGTTAGAATATCCAGCTCGAAAAGCTCTCTGGACTTATCCAGAATCTCCTGGATGGTGTCTCCCAAGCCTACTTCCAACTGCGGCCTGGCGCTAGCTCTGTCGAATTGCTTCATCTCTGGGTCTGATTTAATTTGTTTCTAAGGCTCTAGCATCTGGTTTGTATAGACAATATTCTCTTCTCACTTAGTCTTTCTTATCCTCAGGTTACCTTTCAACTGCCAAAAGGTTTACTTCTGTCTTTCTCATTTCTGATTGTTGACTTAGGTCCCAACTTGCTAATTTGGGAAATGCCAGGGTGAAACTGGTCCCTTGTCCCAATTCACTTTCTACTTTAATCTCACCTTTGAAACGGCTGACAATGCTTAAACAAATTGCCAATCCCAGACCGGTCCCCTTCTTCCCCTTGGTTGTAAAGAAGGGTTGAAAGATTTTGTTCTTTACCTCCGGACTCATGCCGCTGCCATTATCCTGGACACTTAGCCACACTCGCTGGTCTGTGTCCCAGGTTTTGACTGTAATATCTCCTCCTTGTGGCATGGCATCTAAGGCATTGATTATCAGATTAATCAGGACTTCCCGGAGCTGAGAGGCATCGGCCAAAACTTTGGCAGACGAGTCAAATTCGGTCTGGATGGAGACTCTGATTCCTTCATGCAGGGACTGATTTTTCCAGCGGGGTCGGGTCAGCTCAATTGAGTCAGTCACCACCTCATTTAGCAGAACCGGCTCTAGGTCAGCCTCGCTCTGGGCCTTGCCGAATTGGCTGATGCGGGTCAAAAGCTGCCCTCCATCGATGGCAGCCTTTTCCATGGCCTTAAGACCCAGCAAATACGTATCTTTATTAGCCAACTCAGCCTGGCTCAATTTTTGTAAAAGGATTTGAGTTCTGCCCAAGATGGTGGCCAAGAGATTGTTGAAATCGTGTACCACTCCGGAGGTCAGCTCTCCTAAGCTGCGCAACTTCTCGCTTTGAAGCAAGGTCTGCTGAGCGCTCTTGAGATTTTCATAGGCTTCTTTTAGCTCCTGGTACATTTGGGAGTTTTTGATGGCCACCGCTAGATGGTTGGCCACGGATTGGGCGATCTGCTGTTCCCTATGGCCAAAGCGATGGGCCAGGCGGCTGACCAAATTGTAACATCCGATTACCTCGTTTTGATCAATCACCGGCACCAGCACATAAGAGCGGACCCCTATCTGATACAAGTACTCCTGAATAGCCTTGGGGTACTTTCCTTGTTGCAGTAAATTGCAGACGAAGACTTCCTTACTTTGGACTACCTTCCACATATTGGTGTGGGAAGCTGGAATCCTGGCCAGCTGGTCAGTGTGGGAGCTGGGGAAGTTCCCGAAGTAATAGGCCCGCACAAAGCTTTGTTCTTTGTGGTTGAAAAAATAGAAAAACATTCCGTCCTGCTCTACAAATTCCTGTAAGCCCTGGTAGACAATCTCAAAGATTTTGGGCAAGTCCAAAGTGGAGGCAATTGCCCGGTTGATCTGGTCTGCCACCAAGAGCTGTTCGGTCTTGTCCTTCTGCTCCTGGAATAGCTTGGCATTCTGCAGTAAAATCGAGATTTGGCCAGCCAGGGTAGTCAGAATATGTACATCTTTCTCTGCAAAGGCTCCGGTCCGGTCGCTTTCTACGTTTAACACCCCAATCACTCTCTCCCCACTTTTCAAGGGGACAGCCAGCTCAGACCGGCAATCTGGCCAGCCCTCTACATAGTGGGGCTCACCTGTTACGTCGTTGCTCAAGACCGGCTCCCCTTTTTGGAGGACTAGGTTACATATACCCGGGCCTGGAACCGACAGGTGAATCCCCTGTTTTTCAATCTGGCTGGGATAACCCCATAAGGCTTTGGAAGCCAATTCACCCCTTTCCGGGTCGTGGAGAAACACCGCACAGACATTATAACCGAAAGAGGTGGTGATGATTTGTAAAAGCTCTTTGAGAAGCTGCTCCACCTCCAGAATCGATGAAAGCGCCTGGCTGATCCGATTGAAAGTAGTAACTTCGATCACTCTTTCCCGTAGGTTCTGATACAGCCTGAAATTCTCCAGACTGACGCTCAAATGTTGACAGATAGAAGAGAAGATCTCCAGCTCCTCCGGGTTGAAAAAGGGGCGCCGAAAAGAAGCCCCTACCGCCAGGCCGGTGACTGTTCCCTTGCAAGAGAGGGGCAAAGCTGCCAGTGCTGGTCTGAGCTTCTGCAGTAAGTCCAACTCAGTCCCGGACTTAGATTGGCTCTTCTGGTCCTGGGCTAAAAACATCTGATTGGTCTGGGCCGCTTTTTTTATGGCCTCACGCCAGAAGCGCAGGGCATCCAAATCCGGCAGGGCGACTCCTTCTCTGGAGAGTTTTTGCTCCAGCTTAATCTCCCCAGAAGGCTGAGCTACAGAGTAAATGGCTACATAATCTAAATCTATCGCATCTAGGAGGACTTGGCAGGCCTGCCGTTTAACTTTGTCTTGGTCGAAATTTAAATCTGCTAAAGAGACAATGCGATTGATGGCCTCCAGCCGTTTGGTCTCCTCTTTGACTTCCTGGCGATTCTCCTCCAGTTTCTCCAGCATTTGATTGTAGGCCTGGAATAGTCCACCAGTATCGGCTCCTTTTTCTTCCGACAACTTGCGAATCTCCCCTTTACTCGAAAACTTTTGTATAGCTTCTTCCAAAAGCTCTATAGGCCTCCGCAGACGGCGATATAGCCAAATGCAAGCCAGACCAGAAAAGAGCAGTACAGCAGCCAGGACCGTAGCGGCTTGTTTAACCCAGACCGATTGGGATTCAGAGTTTGGAAAGAGCCAGATGAGAAAAACCAGGCCTGTGCCGGCTGACAGACTAAGGGCTAAAATCAGCTTAATCTTCTTGGGCATTGCCAGTAACAGATCCTTCGGACTGGAAAGTTGGATGAGTCTGGTGGTTGGGGAAAGAATATGACTCCTGTTTTACTGAATCTTCTATTCTCTGGGCCATACGGTGAATGATCTGGACATAGCGTAAAAAGTCTGGCTCTAGATTAGTTTGTTTGGCTAAGATCAATTCAGAAGCCCCCAGGATTCCGCAGACCGGGTCACTTAACTGCCTTCTGAGCTCTGAGATCCAAGCAGCAGGGTAAATAGACTCTGAAACCAAGCCTTTCTTTCTGGAAAAGTCTCTTTTTGATTGCAGAATAAGATTGACTAAATGGTCGGCCACTAACTCTGCTGCCTGCACTTCCGGATAAGAGAAGGGTCTTCTGTTCCAATCCCGCTCCTCGGCCATACTCAAAAGACCTATGACAGATTCTCCCGAGACCAGCGGCACCAAAAGGGCTGAATTAACCGGTCGGGCGAAGGCCGCTTTGATTTCAGCTTCAGGCATCATACTCTCCGGGTCATTCTGGTTAACCAGCATAGGCTTTCTGGACAAGAGCGCCAGGCGGTGCCAGGGAAGCTCGGCCAGGGAAAGAGAGCCAGATGAAGAGGACTTCTCAGTTCGGTTGCGGAGGTTGAATTCGGTTACTGTTCTTAGAAGATTCTGATTTTCTTCCAGAACCGAGACCCGACAGGATGTCACCGGAAGTGAAGTGGAGACCATTTCGGTAATATTCTTCAGTCTGGTTTCCAAACTTTGTTCTCTAGACAATTGGCTGGTCAACTGCTCCAGCAAGCCGAGCAGTTTATCCCGCTTGGCAATCCCGCCTTGCAGTTCCCGTAAAGCCAGATAATATGTCAGATGGTGCAAGACCAATTTGGCTGACCTGCCTGAAATGGGATGAAAATGTTTTGGATCCCGGTGCCCGAAAATCACGACTCCCCAGACCCGCGCCCCAGAACTCAAAGCCAAGGCTAAACGAGAGCGACAGCCGGAAAACATGGGGATCCCTTTAATCCCCTCTTGGTCTGTTTTAGTCAGGTCATCCTCGATTATCATCCTTTTGGTCTGGAAGACTTTTGCCACCACACTTCCGCAGGTACTCCAGCCCACTCCTTTTTCCCAGAGCAGATTGCCAGTAGTTCCGACTGTGTAGCGCTCCATATTCTTGCCGGATTTATCCAGGACTGCTAAGCAGAGAATGTGATAGTCTACGACTTCCTTTAGTAAACTGGCCAGCTTAGGAAAAAGCTGTTCCAAGGAATCTGAGTTATCCAGTAAATCGGCTACTCGGGACATAGTGGCAATAGTTTTCTGACGCATCGATTTGAGCTGCTGGTGTCGATAGGACTGGAGCGCACTGGCTAAACTGGTTCCCCACATATCCAGAAGTGAACTATCAATCTGGGCAGAACCGTCCTGCTGGGATGTCGGCCATAGCCAGGCTAAGCCCACCCTTTGGGAGCCTTTTCGCAGAGGGACCGGGATAGCTCGCTTAAACTTCATGAAATTTTGTCCTGCCAAAGAGATAGCCAGTTCAAGTTTGGAAAAACTAGCCGGGTAAGATTTCAGCCAATCAGATTGATTTAAGGTGATTGGCAATCTGTAATCTTCAACCTTTAAACTACCTGTCAGATGCATCTCTAGAGCCAAGGGCGACCGATAGTAAACCGCTCCAGCTTCAAATGGTGCGCTTTGACAGAGCTCCTCTAAGGCTTTTTTAGAGATTCTGTAGACATCGGTGGAAGAATCGAGTTTCTGGCTGAGCTTTTTTAGAAAGGACAATTTGCGGAGATAAGCTTGTCCCTGCTGAGCAGACTCTAAGACCGGAACCAGCCATCTGGACAGACCAGCCAGAAAGAGAAAAAGCCCGCACACGTACAAGGTCGAAAATGAGATAGTTCCCGCCACAGTTACTCCCCAATAAGAAAGTCCAGCCATTCCCAAGGTACCGGATACAATTAGAATCAGGCCCAGCAATTGAGACCGCCAGCTGGCCTTATATTCCGGAAAACAACGCTTGCGAGCATGAACTATCCAGTTTATCCCCCACAGCGCCACCAAGGCCTGTACTATCAAAAGTATCATTATCCCCATCTTTCCTCCCTATTTGTGCCGATATACCAGCCCTGTTACCATAATCTGTTAAAAAATCGTAACTGATTGACCTGTATATATTATCGGCGGTCAGACTTAAACAATTAGAAGGCTTACCAGAAGGATAAGAAAGACTAGAGCTCTACTAACTCAGAAGCTAAGGGGAATTGGCGAATGAAATTGGGAACCTCTTTAGGGGTTAGGATTCCCTGATTGGTGATGATTTTTTCGACCAAGTCCAAAGGGATAAGCTCAAAATAGGGATTTAGGCAGCTCACCCCGGCCGGGCTCTGTTGCCAGATTTCAGCCGGGTCTCCGCCGATGGCCGGATTTCCCCGGGCCTCCTGGGAGACAAATTTTGTCTCTTCTGAGGCTACCCAGACTGGCTTCTTGTGCCGCTGGGCCAAAAGGGCTAAGGCATAGGTTCCGATCTTGTTGACGAAGTTGGTCTCACTGATACTATCTGCCCCTACTAAGACTAGGTCCACCCTAGGGATAAAATAACCTGCCGCTGCATCAATTATCAGATTTACCTTGACACTTTCTTCAGCCAGCATTCTGGCCAGGCGCCTTCCTTCTAAGAGAGGCCTGGATTCGCAGATGAAGACCTCTTTTGGTTTCCCAACTGAATGTGCCTGGCGGAGAATACCCAAGACTGAGCCGGAAGATGAAAAGGTCATCACAACTGACTTAGAAGGCATCAACTCAGCCCCCTGCTGCCAGATAAGTTCTAAGGCTTGACTGGAGGTCTTTTCAAACTTGTTCACATAATCCAGAAGCAGATCGGCCATCTCTCTGGTTTCCTTCTTCGGGGAGAAAGATTTGAGGGTGTTTAGACTCTGGTTGGCTAAATTGAAAACCGGGGTTATCTCCCTCTGAGCCCGGACTATCTCTCTGGCCAGGCCGGTGAAATGCTGGACAAACTCTTCCCGGGTTTTTACTGACCACTCCTGGCAGAAAAGCCCCAAAACTCTGGCTGCTTTGTGGGCCAATTCAGAGGCCCCGGAGATATGATCTTTTCTTAGCTCTTCTAAGAGTTCTTGGTACATAGCACCCTTTGAGAGTTTTTGAAATGCAGTTTGGCTACTTGAGAAAGGACTTCTTTCCCTTTGTGTAACACTATTTGGCGGGCCACTTGGTCAACCTTTTCTGAGGCACCTTTGGGCAATTCTATTCCTATTTCTTCTGAGAGCTTTTTAAGCCGGCGCAAAAATTCTGCCCGGGCCAAGATCGAGGCCGCCGCTACAGCCAGGTCATCTTCAGCCTTAGTTCTTTGGATGAGCTGTACCCTCTTACCCTTTTCCATGAGAGCTCTCTTGATATAACCTTCATCTCCAAACTTATCGGACACCACTCTTGTGCACTCGACCTTCTTCAAGATATCTTCAATGGCACGGGCGTGACCCCAAGCAAGGATTCGGTTTAGATTCTTCATCTTTGTAAACAATTCGTTATACTTACTTGGGCCAATAGTAACGACAGAACAACGGCTTACATTTTTGAGCTCTTGACTCAAAGAAAGAATGATTGAGTCAGCTATTTTCTTACTATCTCTAACTTTGATCTGTTGTAATTTAAGTGACAGGCCAGGATAATTAAGGAAGCCTGCTACAACAAGCGGACCGAAGTAATCACCCTTACCAGCTTCATCTGTTCCAATCCAACTTTGAGTAAGCGGCGCGAACAGGTCCAGAGTCTGCCTAGACATCTTATTGTACACGTTGTATGAAGTACTTAAAGGATTCTAACACTGTCTCCAATATATTGGTGACTATCTTTTGGGCATTTTCTAAGTTTTCAACCTTCGTCACTTGAGAACTGTCGCTATGCATCATAAAGTTCCTATTGAAGTCCATTTGATTCCTGAGCTTATCTATGTACTTATCTCTGTGCTTTACCTTACTTACATAGTCCTGAACTTTCTGGTTCTTAAATCTTCCGTTTTGTCTATCCCATATTTCTCCGAAGTTCCAGCCCTTGGCTTCTACCTCCCTCTTGCCCACCCAATTCATTTCGACTGCAAGCTGTTTAACAAAACCCTCGAACCCCTTCGCAGCGGGCATGACCATACAAGAGTATTCAGGCAAGGAAAGTTTGGACTCAAGCAAACATAGAGAGGACACAATGTACTTCTTATCCCATTCTGACAAAGAGTTGTATGCGTCTTTCAAAAACTCCTTCGCTCTATTTTCACCATTCTCAACGAGCTTCGGGGATACAATAGCGACGAATTGATCGACTTCTGCTTCTGACTTTGAGATGAAGCGTGTGGCAATTTCACTTACCGATGCACCTGCGTGCTCTTCCACAGTAGTACATATCCTGTCCCAGAGTCCACATTTGAGGCCTTGTATTATTAAAGTTCCATTCTTAAACTGACGTAACCTAACCCTATCACTGCCATCTGATAATACGAGGCTATACTGCTCGTATTCGGTTGTAGTTTGCTCGCTTGTGCTGCACAGACTACTGAATAGTTCTTTAATCTTGTCGCGAAGTATTGCGTCTTGAACGGAGTACTTTGCACAACAATTCTCTTTAATTGCGTCCATTCCAGTAGGCTTAGCACGAGCTAGTGCCGAAACAAACTCTCTTAGCTGGTCTTGAAGTTTGCTATTTGGAGACTGGAAAACTACTTTTGATGTTTTGCCAGCTTTCATAAACAGATTTAGGTTTACGCTATCCCGACGGTCACAGACCTTATATTGAATTCCATACTGGATTGTTTTGGATTCAATGGAAATGTCGTTGATAGAGCAGTGATCTCTGAGTGATTTCTCGAATTCCTCAGGGTCAACAATTATAGGTTCCGTGTGCACCATAGCACGAACCTGCCTATTTAGGAAGACTCTGCACCCGCTCTAAATATTCATTGGTGCGAGTGTCGACTTTCACAAAATCTCCCTCCCTTATAAAAAGAGGGACCTTAATCTCCAGTCCGGACTCCAAAGTGGCTGGCTTGGTCATATTAGTAACCGAATCTCCTTTGATCCCGGGCTCGGTCGTAGCCACCTTCAAAATTACCGAGGCTGGCAGCTCCAGCCCGGTGGGGTTGCCTTCAAAGATTAAGACTAGGTACTCTCGGCCTTCCACCAGAAACCATTTAAAATCGCCTAACTGCACTTCGGTTAGGGTCACCTGCTCATAAGTGCGGCCGTCCATAAAATGATATTCATCACCGCTTTTGTACGTAAACTGCATCTGCTTCTGGCTGAAATCCGGCTCCTCAAACATCTCACCTGAAGCAAAGGTTCTTTCAAGAACCTGTCCGGTCTTAAGATTTTTCAGTTTTGTCCGCACAAAGGCTTTTCTCTGGGCGGTACGGGCATGCTGAAACTCGACGACGTAGTAGACCTCTCCTTCTACTTTAAGGCGTAGCCCTTTGCGAAAATCACTGGTCGAAAGCATCCAACTTTCTCAAATGTTCCATCTTAGTCAATTAAAGCTGATATTGGTGTAAAATCAACCCTAATTTGGAAAGACTTAACTGGTTGTTTTAGCCAGCAGATACGATTAGTCGAAACCCAGGTTAGGATACTTTCCCTGGCTAGGTAGTGTTTTATTACTCCGGCCCTGGCTAAAAGTGAGGCTGGCCCTGTTTTTAACTGGCTTTAGGCCCCACCTGCCGGCTGCAGTTCGTTATTCTCTGTCTGCAGGTTTTTGGCTTAAACTATCTTGGAGGCGTTGCCAACTTCCGTGTAGTCTACCAACCTGTCCTTCTAGAAGCCGGGATATTTCAGCCACATTCTGCCGGAATTCTGAATCGTTACTGTTGCCATTTGTGTTGGATAGGTTCTTTAGGGCTAAGGACAAGTAATCCAGTTTCCCTAAGCAAATTTTGATTTCTGTGCGGTTAAATGAATTCATAGTACAAGTATGTGGCTATTTTATCTACTACAATGCTGACAAAACCAGTCCCGGACAACAATTGTCTACTCAGCAGAAATGAACCATTGGATTGAAATTTCTTTGGAAGAACTAGTGTTTACTTCTTAAAACCTTTCACTCGGTAAGTTTCTCTTTTCTCAGCCACCAGACTGTATCTGCCAGAGTAAATCTCCTGCATTTCCCTGGTGATTTGAGCAAACTTACTTCTAAGCTCTGAAGGCTCTAAGACTTCCGCCTCACTGCCAAAGCTTAGTATCCAGTGCGAGACTTCTTCCAGACCGGCTACCCTGGCAGTGTAGTAAAGAGTCCCATCTTTTTGTATTAAGACTTTCTCTGAAGGATGTCTCTTGCCGCTAGCGACAACCTTGGCCGCCTTGCCAGTAAACTTTATTTTAACTGTCATAGGTTGTCCGGTAAAAACTTCCCAGCTGTCTTGAAAGAGCTTTTCCAGTGAAAAGTTCTGGTCCCGGACGAATTTCTGAGATTTAAGGGCTAACTTCTTGATTCTGGAGAGCCGGAAGATTCTGTACTCCCCGGATTTGTGGTCAAAGCCGACCAGATACCAGGCGTGCCGGCGAAAGACCAATCCGTACGGGTCAACGTTTCTAAGCGAGAGCCCGGACTCAATTGAATCATACTCCAGGCGAACTGAGTTACTTCCAGCAATAGCTGTTTGCAGAGGGGCAAAAAACAACATCTCTTTGGCTGGCAGGCCGGTTTGTTTTAAGTCAAACTTGACTGCCTCTTTGGCAGACCGGACTTCCTCTTCTAATTGAACCGAAAGATGAGGCCGGATTTGGGAGAGTACCCGGTTGGCATTTGTAGCCAAGTGGTAATTCTCTTTGATTAAGCTGGAATTCAAAGCCCAGTGCAAAGTCAGGTAGTCTGCCGGGGACAATTTCAAGGGCAAGAAGATGTTTCCTGATTCAAGCTTATATCCCTGGTCAAATCGAATCGGCAGCCCGGACTTCACCAATAGCCTAATGTCTCTAAAAGCAGTCCTGGTCGAGACTCCCAGCTTCTGGGAGATTTGATTTATCTTTAGACCGGAGCTGTGGTGCAGAAGATTAAGCAGCGACAAAAGTCTTTCAAATCTGTGTCCGCTCGGCTTTATCTTGACTTTCTTCAATCTAACCTTTTAGGCTAAATCAAACTATCTCTGCTTGAGGTTCTGGCTCAAACTAGGTAAGCTACTCTTTGGCTTTTTGGGTTATCCGGTAAAACTTTGTCCGGCCAAGGCGGACAATCGGTTCACCTTCAAGTGACACTTTAAGGTCTATATTCTCCACCTTTTCATTGTTCCAGTATAGTCCCCCCTGCTGAATCAACCTCCTGACCTGGCTGGTGGAAGAGAGACAGCCCGTGCGCACCAGAAGATGGCCGATCCAGACTTGGCTCTCCTCTCCGTCATAAATCACGGTCGGTATCTGCTCCGGCAGTTTTTTTTGCTTAAAGACTCTTTCAAATTCTTCCTGTGCCAGCTTGGCCTTCTTGGCCCCGTGGTATTTGGCCACAATCTCCAGTCCCAGACGCTTTTTCCATTCAAAGGGATTGACCTTTCTGGCTTCCAGCTCTGAGTTCATCTCAGATAGTTGGGCTTGACTTAGGTCGGTCAAAAGTTCGAAATAGCTGGGGATGAGCTGATCCGGGATGGACATCAATTTGCCGAACATCTGCTCTGGAGCTTCAGTGATGCCGATGTAATTTCCCAGGCTCTTGCTCATTTTATCCGTGCCGTCAGTGCCAATCAAAATCGGCATAGTCAGAATTACCTGAGGCTCCTGGCCGTATTCTTTCTGAATTTCTCGGCCGACTAAGAGATTGAATTTCTGCTCCGTGGCTCCTAACTCTACGTCAGCTTTTAAGGCCACGGAATCGTAGGCCTGCATCAAAGGATAGAGAAATTCTAAAACTGCAATCGGTTTGCCGCTTCTGAATCTCTTCTGAAAGTCATCCCGCTCCAAGAGTCGGGCTACCGTGTACTTGGAGGTCAAGTTGAGAATCTCCTGGAAAGAGAGCTTAGCCAGCCAGCGGCTGTTGAAATCGACTTTGGTTTTGCGGGGATCTAGAATCCTGAAGACTTGTTTCTGATAGGTCCTCGAGTTCTTTAGGACTTCTGATTTGGTCATTGGTTTGCGCAGCTCAGACTGGCCAGTTGGGTCGCCAATCAGGGCAGTGTAATCCCCGATCAGGAAAACTACTTTGTGTCCTAACTGCTGAAACTGTCTCAACTTTTGAAGGGTAACCGAGTGACCCAAGTGCAAGTCCGGGGCAGTTGGGTCAAAACCCTGCTTTATGATCAGAGG
>Ga0209324_10002215_pt1 | contig 13418 bp, 10 predicted proteins | sample Rifsed19ft3_FD_184015 | JGI IMG/M metagenome (GOLD analysis project Ga0209324, IMG submission 184015) | Soil microbial communities from Rifle, Colorado, USA - sediment 19ft 3 (version 2) | ecosystem: Environmental > Terrestrial > Deep subsurface > Rock core/Sediment | place: Rifle, Colorado...
CCCCTGCCCGTGTCGCTGGTCAGTCCGGCCCTCCAAGCCTCAGCCGCTTCCCTGGTTATCAGCCGCTTGCCGCCAAGCTCAATTATTTGGGGAGCCTGTCCTTTCTTCTTTAGAATGTAGAAAAAGGCCCTGCTAAAGTTATGTGCTTCACAAAATTGAGATATGGTAAATGCCTCGATACTCATTTTAATCCTCCTGTGTTTATGTTTACGCTGGTAAACTTACCACAAGGGTTTACTGAAATACCGGTATGTCGGGGGAAATGAAAGAGTGAGGAAAGAAAAAACTTATTTATTTAAGATTTCCTGAAGTGCATCATTAATTCTTCTGAAGGTTACTGACTTTTTCTTACCATTTCTAAGACAATACTCAAAATAATTTAGTAAACCATAGTCCTCATCCTCATCCCTGATGGAATCTTTTGTTGACGTATAAACACCAAGGATTTGAAGGGGGATAGGGTTCTTAGACGCTTCAAATAAGTCCGCCATAAAATCGGGATCCCTCATTTTGTTAATCACTGTTTCATAAGATGGTTTAAATTTACCTGATCTGATTTCCTTTATAATGCGCCGAATAGTTTGCTTAACTGGCCCCTCGGCGCCTTTTTTTCCTTTGCCGCCAATTCCACTAAATTCACGCCCGAAAAACTTCCTCGCCCTCGGTACATTAAGCCCCACTTCTGTATTTGCTCTGAATTGTCCCAGGTTCAATATATACGTCATGCGCCTGAGTTCTTCATCATCCTTACACTCTTTCAACATTTCCCTTATAAGCATGACTGCGCCTAACATTCTATAGGCATAATGCGCCGTTTCTTTGAAAGAGGATAGTTTAGGATTAATGTATCCTATATCAACGAAATATACCTTAGTTACAGGCCATCCAGAAAAGAAATGTCGTTCTATCTTAGCGGGATCAATACCCTCTTTTGTCAGAATATCCCTGGCCTCTTGCTCTGCTGCCTCAAGTTCAAGCATCAGTATATCAGTGTTATTCATTTTTCTTTGCCCCCTGTTTCAATATCTTTACATTACTTTTCTTTATACCAAAGCTCGGCAAGCTGGCCCGGATTGTATCTGCAACGTAGGTTTTACATAAGTGTGCGTAGTGCCGGGACGTAACCCTTGTGTCAGAGTGACCTAATGCCTCGGCTATGACCTGCAAGGGAACGCCCTTCCGTGCAAGGAAAGAGGCATATGAGTGTCGTAAAACATGAAATGATATTGGTGGGTTTATTCTTGCCTGCTTAGAGGCTTCCAAAATAGGTCTTGACTGGTGGGATTTCTTCCAATGCATACCATCATAACGTTTAAATGCATAGTCTCCTTTATCCCGACCTGCTACAAGGCTTTCAAAAAAAAGTTGCCCTTCATCATTTAAGTAAACGTACCTGGATTTTCCGTTTTTCGTCTCTGAAAAGAATACTGTTCCTGCATCTAAGTCTACATCCCCGCAACGTAGTTTTATCAGCTCCCCATATCTGCCCCCTGTATATAGTGCCCCCCGGACAAGATCCCCGAAGTCTGGCTTACAGACATTTATGAGCCGCATAGTCTCTTCTTCTGTCAGATATCGTATTTTAGGCGCATCAACATTATGGAAAGGTTTGACACGTCTCCATTCATCATCCTTCTTAATATGCCCCTCTCTCCATGCATAGTTCAGCGTAGCCTTGAGAAGAGTAAGTACCTTGTTTGCTGAAGCCCTACGCTGCCTTATAGCATCTGTGTCATCCTCGGCAATTATTTCTTCATTTTTCTTATTGTCTGTGCTTCTCAATTTCTTGGGTAATAATACAAGTGCCTCATGCCAGTTTCTAATTTGACGTGTCTTTAATTCAGAAACAAGATATTTACTGAAATAGGGTAAGATGTGAGCATTGAATCGGTATACAACCTCCTTGTATGCCTTACGGTTATTCTTATACCACCTTAAATAGTCTTCAACCGCCTCGGCTACAGTGTAAACTTTATCAGGAGCGCCAACCTCTTTTTTTATGTCATCATCTGCAAACCTCCCGGCTTTATCCTGTGCCTGAAAGTATGTTAAGACATCAATGTTATTAGCGTCCCTGTGGTCGTCTGCCTCTGCCAGAACACGTTTAATGTACTTATGGCCGGTATAATACCGGACAAGCCATTTTGAACCTTGTGGGCCTTTACGATACCCCAGGTATAGCCCCTGACCTATAAGGCGCCAGTATGGTTCATGCCTTGCCGGAAGTTTTGCCCGTGCCGTCCTGGTCTCTAACTTTGAATCTCTTGTAGCCTGTGCTATAATACACCTCCTATTTTTGTTACCGTCTTGCCTGGTCGGTAACTGCTTTAGGTAACTCTTAGGTAAGATACCGGAATAAACACACATTGTCAATGGTAAACAGATATGGACAGGACAGGCAGGAAATATAAGGATAATAAAGGGGTGGGTCGTTTATGGTCGTCTATGAGTGTTCACAAAATAGGCAGAATTATTCCTCTCACGCCGGTAACACGGGTTCGAATCCCGTTGGGATCACCAAATGCATGAAAAAGATTTTCAGAACGGTTGCCTTAGCTAATTGTCCGGACTACCAGACAGGCAATGTTGAAAACTCAATCCGCAACATCCTCGATCACCTGGGTGGAATAAGACAATATGTGTCTAAAGATGACCACGTCTTAATAAAACCCAACCTTCTCAAAGGCTCTCTACCAGGAGAGTGCATTACAACCCACCCTTCTGTTGTCGAGGCTGTTGTCAGGATTATCCTTGACCACGGCGGCCGGCCTTTTATCGGCGACAGTCCTGCATTCGGAGATCTGTCCGCTGTGGCAAAGGCCACCGGAATGGCAGCTATCTGCAAGAGATACAACATACAACTCCGGACATTTAATTCTCCGGTAGCTGTTAAGGTATCAGATCCTTTTGTGAGGACGCTCCAAATAGACAAGGCTGTCCTTGATGCTGACAGGATTATAAATATCCCAAAGTTAAAGACTCATGTGCAGGTAGGATTCAGCGGCGCAGTAAAGAATCTGTTCGGTTGTCTGAGCGGCAAGAAGAAGGTCCTGTGGCATTTTAAGGCCGGGGATAAGGAACACAGGTTCGGCAGGATGCTCCTTGAAATATACAATACAGTCAGGCCTGCCCTGCACATTGCTGATGCTGTTATTGCACTGGAGGGGGATGGCCCAACGAAGGGAAACCCAAAACAGGTTGGACTGATTGCCGCGTCTGAGGATGCCCTGTCGCTGGACAGGGTACTGTGCGAGATTGTCGGTCTGCCGGTATCGTCTTCTGAAATATTGGCAGCGCTTAAGTCACACTACGGCATCTCAATGAACCTGGAAGAAATTATAATCAAAGGTGACCAGCTCAAGAACTTTACGGGAAAACCATTTGTATTACCGGAGTGGATGCCCATACGCTTCAACCTTACAAGGATAACCGGGAGCGTGTTGAAACACTTCAGGATAAAGGCCGCTGCCAGGATGCAGAAACTGTAGTCTTTTCCCCTCCCCTGGCCTGTTACCCCCACCCTTCCCCTCCCCCGTAAAGGGGGAGGGAATAAGTTGCAACCATATAGAGAGCTACAGGAAATGCGCAAGTTAAACCCTGTTTTCTACTATATCCTTCAACACACCTTCCATGAATGTCCTGATCTCTGACAGATTTTCCTCACTGTCAGCCTCATAGCGCAGTACCAGTACCGGCTGGGTATTTGATGACCGGATCAGCCCCCAGCCATTTTCGAAGAGGACGCGGACACCGTCAACTGTAATGATGTCCTTAATTTTCAGCGGTTTGACAGACGAAGGGATCTTACCTGCAGTCAATGTCTCCTGTATCCTGTCCACTACCTGAAACTTCTCCTCATCAGGGCATGAGACCCTTATCTCCGGGGTAGTATATGTCGCTGCAACATTTTCAAGGAGAAAGCCCACACCCCTTTTACTCCCCTTCACCCTCTCCCTCTTCAGTATCTCAACCAGCCTGCATGTGGCATATATAGCGTCATCATATCCATAGAAACGGTCTGCAAAGAATATATGTCCGCTAACTTCTCCGCCAAGCACCGCTTCCGTCTCCTTCATCTTTGCCTTTATAAGTGAGTGTCCTGCCTTCCACATGATCGGCTCACCGCCTGCCTTCTCTATCTCATCATATAAGACCTGGGATGCCTTTACCTCAGAGACTACTATCGCGCCAGGCCATTCCTTCAATATATCCAGTGCGTAAATAATCATAAGCCTGTCACCCCAGATGATTTCGCCTTTCTCATCCACGATGCCAATCCTGTCCGCATCCCCATCGTACGCAACACCAAAGTCTGCTCCACTTTCCTTAACTGTCCTGATAAGGTCAGCAAGATTTTCCGGTACAGTTGGGTCAGGATGGTGATTGGGGAAACGGCCATCCGGCCTGGAATAAAGTTCAATAACCTCGCACCCCATCTCACGAAGGACACGCGGTGCAATTACTCCGGCTGTCCCATTTCCGGAATCAACGACTACCTTAATCGGCGGGGTCAATGGCTTATGCTCAAAGACAAACTGTTCCCTGATGTATGTAAAATAAGACTCAACTATAGGAACAAATTCCACCTGACCAATCATCTTCAGTTTTCCAAGTTCCTTTTGCCACTTCTCCTTATCCTCAATAATCCGCCTTATCCCCTGCACCGCATCGCCATGCAATGCCTCCTTGCCGACACACAGTTTGAATCCATTGAATTCAGGGGGATTGTGACTGCCTGTTATCATAATCCCGCCGTTGACATCAATGTTAAAGAGTGAAAAATATAATAACGGCGTTGGACATACCCCAAGCTCAACGACATTAATGCCTGTTGAGATAATCCCTTCAATCAACCTGTTGCAGAGCTTCTCAGAATGCAGTCTTACATCCCTTCCGATAGCCACTTTCAGTTCACCGGCATCTTCGGGTGACATGTCATTGGCAAGCAGAAGGTTAACTGCAAATGCCCAGCCTATCAGGCGCGCAGCCTCATCTGTAAGGTCTTCTCCTACAACGCCCCTTATGTCGTATTCTCTGAAAATCTTAGATGAAATCATTATGCAACTCCTCCTTATCCATGAGTTAATGCTTACTCCCTGCCGTACGCATCATCGAACCTTACGATATCATCCTCCTCAAGATATTCGCCATTTTGCACTTCGATTATCTGAAGAGGGATCCTGCCGGGGTTCTCAAGCCTGTGTTTAGTCTCCATCGGTATATAAGTGCTCTCATTAGGGTTGACGAAGAACTCTTCTTCCCCCCGCCTTACCTTTGCCGTACCTGAGACAACGACCCAGTGTTCACTGCGGTGATAATGCATCTGAAATGAAAGGCGCGCACCTGGATTTACCTCTATCCGTTTTATCTTATACCTGTCACCCTTCTCAAGCAATGTATAAGAGCCCCACGGCCTTATCACAGTCCTGTGAGTCAGATGTTCCTCTGCACCTCGCTTCTTTAATTCATCAACTATCTTTTTGACATCCTGGGCCCTGTCTTTATGACAGACAAGGGTCGCATCCTCTGTATCAACCACCACCATGTCATTCAACCCTGCAGTTGCTACAAGCCTGTTTGATGCATAGATAATCGAATCCCTGCTCTCCACATCAACCACATTTCCAGCGATAACATTACCCCTTGCGTCTCTGGGTGAAATGTCGTCAAGGGCAGTCCAGCTTCCCACATCGCTCCAGCCGAGGTCTGCCTGGATAACCACGACCTTATCTGACTTCTCCATTATACCGTAATCAATGGACACGGATTCTAATCCGGCAAAAACTCTGTTTATTACAGATGACTCGTCACTGCTTCCAATAGCAGCCCTGATCTCTTTCAGTCCACTGCTCAACAATGGCATGTGGCACCCGATCTCATCAAGTATTACAGAGGTTTTCCATACAAACATGCCGCTGTTCCAGAAATAGTGGCCGTCGGCGACATATTTTTTTGCCGTGTCAATATCCGGTTTTTCTGTGAAGCGGTCAACGTAGAAAATCCCCCGGGGTTCACTTGAAAACCCCATCCCCACCCTATCCCTCCCCTTGAAGGGGAGGGGAATTTCCTCTCCCTCAGGGAGAGGATTAAGGTGAGGGTGGGGATTAAGTGCCTCCCCTGCGTGTATGTACCCGTAACCTGTTTCAGCCCTCGACGGCTTTATGCCTATCGTTACGAGGTATCCTTCCCCTGCTGCAGTAAATGCAGACTTCATTGTATCAATGAATTGCTCCCTATTTTTTACAACATGGTCGGCAGGTAATATTCCCATCACTGAATCAGCATTTTGGTGGTTCAGATAAACCGCCGCGAGGCCGATTGCCGCTGCAGTATTCTTCGCAGCAGGTTCAATGATGAAATTATCCTTGTTAAGCTCAGGCACCTGATATCTCATCTGATCCGCCTGACTCTTATTGGTTACAATGTGTATATGGTCTGTTGGAATAAGGGGTCTGACCCGTATTATTGTCTGCTGTATCAGAGTCTCTTCCCCGTCAATACGCAGGAGCTGTTTGGGCATGGCCTCCCTGCTCAAAGGCCAGAAGCGTGTGCCGCTTCCCCCGGCCATGATGACTATGTAGGCGTTATCCATTGTCACTTGAAAAGCCCATCCCCACCCTATCCCTCCCCTTGAAGGGGAGGGTAATTCCCTCTCCCTCAGGGAGAGGGATAGGGTGAGGGTGGGGATTTTCATCATCCTTTCTGAGAGCTACCTGCCTTCACAAAACTCTCTGATCTTCCCAATCACGTAATCCTGCTCATCCTGCGTAATAAATGGTGACATAGGGAGGGACAATATCCCCTTTGACGTCTTTTCGCTGACAGGAAAATCTCCTTCCCTGTAATCAAGATACGTGAATGCCTCCTGGAGATGCAATGGTACCGGATAGTGTATAGCCGTTGGAATACCGCTATCATTAAGGTATTTACCCAACTCATCCCTCTTACCGGCCATGATCGAATACTGGGCATATACAGATGTATTATGTGGTTCAATATACGGTGTAACAACTACATCTTTCAGGCCATCAGTATAATAAGCGCCCTTCTGCTGTCTCAACTTGATTTCTTCGTCAAGATACTTGAACTTTGCGAGAAGTATTGCGGCCTGCATCGCATCCAGCCTGCCGTTAATACCTATATACTTGTGCCGGCATCTCTCCTTCTGGCCGTGGACGTGGAGACTGTCTATCATTTTCGCTATATCTTCATTGTCAGTAAACACCATCCCGCCATCACCATAACCGCCAAGAGGCTTTGAAGGAAAAAAAGATGTCACACCAACATCCGGCAGTCCACAGGACCTGCGCCCCTTGTATGTCGCACCGAAAGACTGGCATCCGTCTTCGATTACAAACAGTCCCCTCCTTTGAGCAATCGAATATATTTCATCCATATCAGCAGCCTGACCATAGAGTCCTACAGGGATAATACCCCTTGTCCTGTCAGTAATTTCGTCCTCAATCATGGAAGGATTGATGTTGTAAGTCTTTTCATCAATATCAACAAACACCGGTCTTGCGCCAAGCAGGGCTATAACCTCAGCGGTTGCTATAAATGTAAATGGAGGACAGATAACCTCGTCACCGCTTTTTACACCGTAAGCCATAAGGGCAAGGAGGAGGGCATCTGTGCCTGAGCTGACACCAATCCCGAAGCGGACACCCACGTAAGCGGCAAGCTGTTTCTCCAATTCACTGACCTTGTTACCGAGGATAAACTGGGTAGTCTCGAGGACTTCGGAGATTTCCCTGTCTATGTCCTGTTTATACTTTACATATTGTCTTTTAAGATCAATGAAATTGAGTTTCATCCTAAGATCCCCTCGTAACCCCATCCCCACCCTTTCCCTCCCCTTGAAGGGGAGGGTATAATAAAAAGGCCATAGAAGGTTTATCTCCCATGGCCTCGAATAGACGACTCACTTGTGTACTATCCTTCTGTCCTCTCAAGGATAATCTTATGCTCAACAAGCCTGATCTTTTTAATGCGGGCGGTTAAAGTCTTCTGTTCACCTGCAAGGTTTCTTATATATATCTTCCCGCCCTCCTGGGGTTCCAATACATCAACACTATCTAACAGGAGCTCCTCTTTCCCCTCTTTTTCCATGTAAACGCTCGCTTCACACATGCTGCATCTCCCTTCTATGCATCCTTAAAACCCACCCTCACCCTTACCCTCTCCCTGAGGGAGAGGGGATTTTCATCATTCTTACATTAAAGGATTCTCTTTAGCCTGTCAATCAGTTTATCTATCAAGTGGGGAAAGGGCTCAGGGGTAACACCTATCATCTCGATTCCCTGTTGCGGGAGCGGAACCAGCAGTTTTCTCGCCTTGCTCGCTGCAACTGCTTCAGCCATTACCTGAGTATACTCACCCAGCATTGAATTCGGTATTACGATCGCCCATGAACCGATTATTATATCTGCCGACCTGCACACCTGTACTATGGAATTCTCTCCTGTCGCCGCCTTATTAGCCCCTGCCTTCATCATCAATGACGTGGCTATGGCATTTGTCCCGATGGCAATAATTTCCATCTTTTCAACATAGGCCTCCGGCAGGTTCTTCTGCATCTTCTCTATTATATGAGCGCCAATGCCGCCGCCCTGCCCGTCTATCACTACTACAGTCATTTCAGCCATAGGGATTATAATACATATTGCTGGCCTTTAATGCAACACATTCTTACCATTTCTCAATCATACCGACTGCATTCTCAACGCTGTCAGTAAAGTAAAGGTATGGTGTCTCCGGTGAAGTAGCAACGCTTACCACATGATTGTACCTGGCATCTTCCCTTGGTCCCTCTATGAAAGAAGATTCTCCCACCTTGCCTGATAAGGTAAGCACTTCTCCTGTAATCTTGTTAACTCGCCTAAACACATTATTGCCGGAATCTGCCACATACAGGTAATCTCCATCAACAGTTATTCCCCTCGGATTATTAAATCTCGCATCAAAGTTGATGCCATCTCTGTACCCTGCTTCCCCAGGCATACCAGCTATCGTCTTTACCTGTCCGGTAGCAGCAAGGACCCTTCTTATAGTGTGATTGCTGCTGTCGGCAACATAGAGATATTTACCATCTGTAGCAAGGCCCCTTGGATCATTAAACCCTGCTGCTGCGCCGGTACTGTCAGCAGTCCCGGCTGAACCTGTATCAGTAACGTAATCAATCAAACCGGCGGCAAGCCCTACATACCCGGAACTTAGATTTATTCTACGGATAAGATGACTTCCAGAGTCAGCAATATACAAATTATTTCCAGTGAAGCATATACCCCTTGGAAAGTTTAACATGGAAAAACCAAATTCACTGTTCACAAAGCCGGCCCTGGTCGGAACCCCTGCTATAGTGGTTACTTTTCCGGTAGAAATGACCACTTTTCTGATTGTATGGTTTCCGGTATCAGATACATACAGATTCCCCATGCCATCTGCAGTAATACCAACCGGATTGAAAAAGCTGGCCGAGTAACCGGAACTATACTCGTACCCGGATGTCCCGAGGCTGCCGGCTATCAAAATAAGAGGAGTTGAGATTAAACCTGTAATGTCTAATTTACGTATAATGTGATTGCCTTTATCAGCTATATATAAATCACCACCTGCCAGATCACCACCTGCCGGAGCATTTAATGGAACACCCTTGTGCGATGAAAATGAAAAGGTCTTAGTTTCACCTGTATCCATGCTAACTCTTCTGATTCGGTTAGCTTCTGTATCCATAATGAAGAGATAGCTGCCGTCTGTATTAATTCCTGTTGGGGATTTAAAAGATGTCGTCTTACCTGTTCCATCAGTGGAATCCCCAAATGAACTTAAACCAGACGCCTGGCCTTCGCACCTCTTTCTTACAGTTGTTACATCATTTTCTATCTCCGTTTCTTCTATGCAATTTACATCTCCAGCCAGAAATGAGACTTCCAAAGTATCCAGATCTATCTTTCTGATTAAATGGTTCCCGGTATCAGACACATAAAGAAATCCATAATGCCATGCAATACCCTCCGGAGAATTAAATAATGGAGGGCCATCAGCGCTATCAATAAGACCTGAACTTCCACGGCTACCGGCTATGGTTTCAACAACGCCAGTATAAGGATCCACCCTCCTTATGACATGATTGCCCGTATCAGCAACGTAGAGGTATGTCTCATCAGTCGTTATATCTCCCGGACTATTAAAACTGGCGATCCCTTCAGGGCCCTCAGCTGTATCAAATGAACCAGATTTACCACTCACTCCGGCCAGTGTCGTCACCTGCTTTGTGGGAATATCAATTACACGTATAACATGATTCCCGGTATCTGCGATATATAGCTTGTCATTTATCCTTATACCCCTTTTGGGCAGCTTAAATCTTGCATCTGTCGCAATTCCATTCGTTGTTCCGGATATTCCCGGGTAGCCGGCAAATGTTTGTACCTCACCTGTAGAAATATTCATGCTCCTTATAACATGATTATCTGTATCTACTATGTAGATGTATTCACCTCTTTCATCCGCTATCACATCCGTGGGTGAGTTAAATACTGCGGAACTTTCTGTACTATCAGTTGCACCTGATACTCCAGCTTTGCCGGCAACTGTAGTTACCATTCCTGATTCCAGATCGACTTTTCTTATAATATGATTAAAGGTATCTGCTATATACAGCATATTGCCATCTATTGTTATCCCCCCGGGAGTTCTAAATCTGCTGTTAGAACCTGTATCATTTGCAGCGCCTGCATATGATGGAGCGCCGGCAATGGTCGTGATCTCTCCCGTAGAAATATTGACACTGCGTATTGAATGGTTATTCATATCCGTAACATACAGGTAGTCACCAGCAATGGCCAGGTCAACAGGACTATTAAACTTGCCAATACCTGGCGGCCCGTCTGAAGACCCAAACACCCGTGAAGTACCGGCAATTGTATTGACCGTACCATAATCCAAGTCTATCACCCTGACCAGATCATTCCCTAACTCAGAAACAAAAAGCTGATTCTCCCCAGGCTTAATAATCAAGCCTGCTGGATAAGAAAAACGGGCATCTTCAAGCAACCCATTTACAGCACCACTCTCCCCTGCTTTCCCGGCCAGGGTTATAACCTCTCCCGTCAGAGCATTCATTCTTCTTATGGTGTGATTATATGTATCAGAAATGTATAGATACTCTCCATCATTAACTATGTCATAAGGAAACTTAAAGAGAGCCGATTTACCGAGACCATCTGTGGTACCTGATGTACCAGCTTTGCCTGCTACAGTTACTGTTTCGCCACTATTCTTATCAACCCGTCTTATAAGGCTATTGTCTGTATCCGCCACATACAAAACACCGCCCATGACAGATATACCTAACGGCATTCTAAACATTGCAGTTGTTGCCAAACCGTCTGTATTGCCAGCCTGTCCTCTCCTGCCAGATAGCGTTACGACCTCTCCACTGTCCATTCTTATCTTACGAATAGCATGGTTAGATGTATCCACAACATACAGATAGACTCCATCTGCAGCAATACCCCCGGGGGCATTAAATCTTGCATTTATTCCAATACCATCATTAACGCCTGGAATGCCAGAATAACCTGCTATCGTAGTAACAGCTTTCGTCGCTAAATTGATCTTCCGGATCGCATGGTTGAATCTATCAGCAACATAAAGATTATTGTCAAAAACTGTGATACCGCTTGGCACATTAAATCTTGCAAGTTCACCTATGGAATCCGATTTACCAGTACCTCCTGGCCTGCCAGCCAGCAACAACATTTTCCCGCCTGTTATACTTTCTTTCCCTTCTAAAGTTGGACCAATAGTGTTATACTCGCTGCTGCAGCCAGTCAGGGTAGATATAAACAGCAATATGATTAATAGATAAGTGAAGACGGGTGTCATACCTGGATGTTTTAACATCAATGATATTACAATATGCAATATACATACCAATTACATTTAGAAATTATTATCTGACTGCTGTCCCTTGGAGGTTCGGCAAAATTGACCTTTGTCATTATATAGGATACCATTAATTTCCGTATGAATTCTGATCTAACAATATCCGTCGTTATTCCGGCCATGAACGAGGAAAAAGGCATCGGTAAGGTCATTAAAGGAGTTCGGGATATACTGGGAGAGACTTGTGAGATAATAGTTGTAAATGACGGTTCAAAGGACAGTACGGAAAAAGTGGCACGTGAGGCCGGGGCAACTGTCGTAAGCCATCCGTATAATCTTGGTAATGGCGCTGCTGTTAAGAGCGGACTCCGTGCTGCAACCGGGGATATAATCCTGCTTATGGATGCTGATGGCCAGCATAAGCCTGAAGATATACCAAGGCTACTTGAACAACTTGGTCAATATGATATGGTAATAGGGGCACGGACCAGGGAATCAGAGACATCTGTTCACAGAGATATAGCCAATTCTATTTATAACCGGTTTGCATCCTATCTTACCAAGAAAGAAATTCTGGACCTTACCTCGGGATTCCGGGCAATTAAGGGCAAAATCGCAAAGAGGTTTATATATCTACTACCCAATACATTTTCTTACCCATCCACGCTTACCCTATCTTTAATCAGATCAGGTCACAGTGTAACCTTTGTGCCCATTGTTGCAAGAAAGAGGGTGGGAAAGAGCAAGATTAAGCTTGTGAAGGATGGCATGCGATTTTTTATGATCATGCTTAAGATTGCCACACTTTTCTCACCTTCACGTGTCTTCCTCCCGGTAAGTGCAGCATTCTTTGCTTCAGGAATAGGATATTATGTCTACACGTTTATAACTACTCACAGGTTTACAAATATGTCTGCATTGCTTATAAGCAATGGAGTTATTATTTTTATGATGACTCTCATTGCCGAACAGATAGCTCAGCTGAGATTAGACCGGACAGAGGAACCGGAACACAAACATAAACAGTGAAATAAGGAAAAAACTGGAAATTGCGGGTTTGTTATTTTGGCACTTACTCCCTGGAAGAAGGATATCCCAGAAACAGGGTGATTATTGAAGGCCTCAGAAGGAACGGGGTTGATGTTGTTGAATGTCATGAGGACCTGTGGGAGGGGACGTCTGACAAACTTGCAGGGATTCAGGATGGCCTTTCCATCATTAAGAAGTTATTAAGGATTCTGCATGTCTACATAAAACTGATCAGGAAGTACAGGAGTATTGGTAACTACGATGCGATTATTGTTGGTTATGCCGGCCATATAGATGTGTTTCTTGCAAAGATCCTGAATCTATTCAGAAGAAAACCACTGATCTTAGATGTCTTCCTTTCACTTTATGATACCGCAGTCGTAGACAGGAAAATAGTATCCGCTGGTTCTGTCAAGGCAAAACTGCTGCATCTGATAGACACATGGTCCTGCAGGATAGCTGATGCTGTTTTACTCGATACACCGGCTCACATTGACTAT
>Ga0209324_10002217_pt1 | contig 13413 bp, 10 predicted proteins | sample Rifsed19ft3_FD_184015 | JGI IMG/M metagenome (GOLD analysis project Ga0209324, IMG submission 184015) | Soil microbial communities from Rifle, Colorado, USA - sediment 19ft 3 (version 2) | ecosystem: Environmental > Terrestrial > Deep subsurface > Rock core/Sediment | place: Rifle, Colorado...
AAAGGACAACTATTCGGAGATACCGGATGTTATAGAATATGCATACAAAAAAGGGGCCAGGGCTTGTAATATATTCTTCCTCGTTTGTACCGGCAGAGGACAGGGTATAACAGACATAACCCCCAAACAATATGAAGAAACACTTACCTATCTCGTAAAGGCAGAAAAGGATTATGAAGGAAAGATCATGGTACGGGCCAGATGTGCCCCTCATTTCTTGAGGATTGCACACAAGCTAAATCCAGAAAGCCAGCTTTTAAAAGGCGCAACAAGCGGCTGTATTGCAGGCACAGGCTATTTCAGGATTACACCCGAAGGCGATGTAACACCATGCCCGTATATGCCCACAAAATTAGGCAACATTATGGAAACAGGCCTGGCTCATATATGGACAATGTCGCCGGTTTTACAGTCTTTAAGAAATCCAAAATACGAAGGACGGTGCAAGGACTGCGATTATAGTGAGGTCTGCGGAGGCTGCCGAGCCAGAGCCCTTGCAGCCACATCCAATATCATGGGAGAAGACCCGTGGTGCGAGTATGAACCTACGGTTAAAAACCAGAAATCAGAAATCAGAAATCAGAAATCAGAAGAAATACTCTGGACAAAAGCGGCAACAGAAAGACTTGATAAAGTGCCTTCATTTTTAAAGGGAATGGTTAAAAAAGGTGTAGAAAGATATGCCAGGGAAAAGCAGTTAAAAGAGATAACACCCGAAATTATGGCAGAACTCAGAAAAAGGGCGGGAAGGTAGTTAAATGTCAAAAAGAAACAAGAAAGAGGAAACAGAAAATAGGAAATAGGTTTTCTAATTCCTAATTTCTAATTCCCAATTTCTAAGACCCTTATCCTGTTTTTTCTATTTTTTGCCTGCTGACCTCGCCAGCAAAAGTTCTCCGCCAAAAACTACCAAAGCAACAATAATGGGGATAAAATAGGTAGATTTAGGCGTTGCAGGTTTCATGAGCAGCCACGCCCATGTGGTCATTACATGCTTGGAGCCTGATTCTCCGTTGCTTCCATCCCATGCAGCAAATGCAATAGGTGCATATTTACCTTCAACAAACTGTATGTCCTTGTCTTTTTCTTCCATTGTTAGCGGTCTCTTCATAACAACCCGCCATGTACCGTTATTGTATGCACCACTTGCCTTCAAGCCTGCCTTTGCAGCGTCTCTTTGTTCTATCTTCTGGAAGCCGTTGGCATTGGCAAGCTTCACGCTCTCCGGCGAGTCCTTTTTCCCGCTCTTCCATTGCCAGATATTTACAGGTTTGGCGCTATCGCCCATGCCAAAATAGGGCTTTTCCATTTCTTCAGGTATGGTAACCGGGAACTGAATAGCCACGCTATCCTCAAGCACATCCCCTTCTCCCACCTCTTTAGCCTTTTCATCTCCTGGAATACTCTTTGTTCTGTCATCCCACTCAAGGAGTATTGAAATTTCTTTATCATTATAAAATGCCCTGGCGGTAATGCTGTCTAGTGTGGGAGTAAAGAATCTCTCCTTGGCGATTATTTGAGGAATAAACCAGAAGCTTGTCGCCTCTGCCTCTTTCCACTTTTCATCGTCAACCTTTTCCGGAAGCTCCCCTAGCAGTCTCATGGCCTTGAGAACGGTATCATCCTTCGGTCTCTTTACATCGTCGGCAATGGAAGCAGCATAGTTTGCAACATGCCATCTCTCTTCTTCTGAAAGGGTCTTTTTGCTGGTCGGGTCTGCAAAAGACGGCATCTGTGTCCCTGGAATGCCGTTGCTTAAACGGGTATATATCTCTTTTGGGTCGTTATCTACCCTGAATGTCCATGGTTTTGTCAGGTTTCTGGGCCATGTCCTGAAACCAAGGTCGTCCTTTAATTTCTTTGTGGCATCGCCTTTGCCTTCTTCGCCATGACATTCGGCGCACATATTCTTAAAGATTTCTTTACCCTTTTCAATGCTCTCTTTTGATGACTTTACCTGGTTTTTATAATCAATGGGCCCTTTGGCAGGCTGCTCTAAGCCGCTAAATGTCTTTATATACGCAACAAGGTCCCACCTCTCCTGCTCTTTAAGCACATCATCCCAGTTAGGCATGGATGTGCTTGACATCCCCTTCCACAATGAAACATGATTGTTGGGGCCGCTTATCATCCTGAAGATATCTTCGTCAGCAGGGGTTATCTCATCAAACGGCGTTGTCTTGAACTTATACCACCCTGCAGTCAGATCCCTTGGAGGAGGGTTTAAAAACTTGCCTGCCGGCCCGTCGCCTGCCCCACTCTCGCCGTGGCACCACCAGCATTTTTTATCGTATATTGTCTTCCCGTTTTCTTTATTGCCCTGCGCTGCAATTGCCGGACTTGAAACTAGCAAAATTAAGGCAATCAAAAATAGGAGCTTTTTCTTCATAGGTTTTTAACCATCCTTTATCAGTTGTCAGTTAGCAGTTATCAGTTACCAGTTATCAGTTTTTGGTTTTACTGATTACTGTTCACTGATTACTGTTCACTGTATTACTTCTACCACGACCTGGGCACATGCCCTGTATAATCGTAAAGGAAGAGTATTACCTTCCAGACCTCGTCCTCTGTAATAAAATTTTCCCAGATAGGCATGGAGGATACCCACGGCGCGCCTTCCTTTGGAAGTCCAGGGCCACCTGTTGAAATCCTCCAGAACAGGAATGATTCCTGCAATTGAGCTATGGTTCCTATATCTGTAAAGTTTAACGGCAATGGATTAAAACCGTGGGCATAATGGCCTCTGCCGTCCAGTTTGTCACCATGACAATAGAAACAATTTTTAAAATAGACTTCTCCGCCCTCTTTTACCAGTTGTGCAAACTTGGCAGGGTCTTCCTTTTCCAGTTTTCTATATGGGTTTTCAAGAGTCATAAGATTAAATGTCTTGCCAAAAACTTTAACGGTAGACGGCGGTGCGGGATGTATAGATCGCAACTCCACCGGCGCCTCATGTGTAGGTTTTAACTGCTGGTAAGTGATGCCGCCTGCAACAAGCGGGACAATGACGAATACAATGTTCCTTAATGTCTTTTTGGCAGGGTCTTCAATCATTCTTTTTATCGGGCCGACAAGCCCTTGCATCCCCTCTTCTGTAGAGGTCATCCAGAGCAGGATTGTCACCACAGCAAAAAACATATACATTATAATAAGGCTGGATGGTATGGGCTGTTTGATAAATATCCCCGGCGCCTTAAAAATAAAGTAGCTGATGGCTACAAGGATTACAAACAATAACAGTCTGGGTATTTTCATGTTCTAACCTCTCTATTTAGAATTGATTTCATGCATCATTTTGATTTCGCCATATAGTCAACAAGCATCTCAAGCTCACCAGCCAGCAACTTTACGCCGAAATCAGGCGGCATCATTCCGGCAGGAAATCCGGGGGCAATATCTGCATTGGGGTCTATAACCGCCCTTCTCAAATAATCCTTATTCCTCTTTGCCCCTATCTTTGTAAGGTCTGGACCAAGGGCACCTTGCTGCCCTGCTATCTTGTGGCAGGCACCGCAGCCATACTTGTTAACAACTTCCTCTGCGCTCTTGGCAGGGGCCGCCACATGGGCCTTCTCTTCATCGTCTGCTGACGGCGCCTCTTTTGGCAACTGGACTGTTATTGTCACGCCTGCTTTTTGCTGAAAATAAGCTATAACAGCATCAACCTCAAAAGGCTTAAGACCTATGGCACCGGAAGTGACAACTGGCATTGGACTCTGAGCGTCATTCGTTCCTTTCACGCCGAAACCGACAACAACAAAGGCAGATGGCTCAACCATTGACTCTCTGATATACTCTTCACCTGTTTTTGCCTTACCCTTATAGCGAGGATCTTTAAGCCTTTCCTCTGCTACCTTGCCGACCTGATCCAGCAAGGGGGCCCTCCCGCCAACAGGGTTATGACACAGCTCGCATGTGCCTTTCCCGTGGAATACAGTATCTCCCATCTGAATAAACTGCTCCATGGTCAGACTGCCCATATCCAGTTTTGCCTCAACAGGAGGAGGCGCAGGTTTAACCTGCGGAATCATCTCATTTGCGTAAAAGGCATAAAAGAGTATCACTGCCACACTGAATATTACTACCTTTAAAAAGGTTTTCATTTTGAAACCCCCTAATAATACCGTTATCCGTGACCGTTATCCGTGACCGTAACTGCAAAACCACGGACACGGAACACGGTCACGGTTCACGACAGTTAATTTAGTGATGCGCCTCTGAAACGCTCTTTTTAGCGCTAATCTGTCCCAGCCAGAATATAAAGATTACAATGGCCATGAATATAATAACACCCACAGACACGATCTTGGTTGCATAACCGATGGTTGGAGTAAAGGCATCGGGGGAATTATCCCTGAATACGGTATATACATGCCAGTGCTGCCGAATGGCTGAACGGATAAAGCCCATAAGGCCCATAAGCCATGTAAATGAAACAGCCAGGAGGAACAGTGCATACTGGCTCCTGTCGGGCATCTTTCCCCACTGAAGCGGCGCAACCTCTTTTGCGCCTTTGAACATAAGCACATCTATAATCATGCAGGATATAATAACTGTAAGTGTAGACGCAACCTGTAGAACCGAGGATGCGACTTTATATACGGTATTGGTGAAATAGCCATAATAGACACCCAATACGGCAATATTGATTATCGCCGCCGCGAAGATTGCTATCTGGATAGCATTGCCTGTAGCAGCCCATGATACGGTCGCAATTTTATTGCAGCGGCGGTATAACATAAAGCTTAAGAAGGTAAATATCAGCATAATATTCACAGCCGTGTTCTTGGCAGGCATGATGCCTAACGGGCCTAGATACTTATGATACGGACCTCCAATGGCCTTTAATTCACCCGGCGTCATAATCAATGTATGTGGAGTAAACCAGACAAGGAAACAACCCACTATAACAAAGGCAATATACTTAATATACTTGGTATAACGTACCGCTCCTTTGCTTCTCTCCATGCCGCACCAAAGATAATAGTTGGCAGAAAGGAAGAGGGCGCCAATCAAGACCGCCTGAATAATGAAGAGCCACGCAAATACGCCACCCATAAGTGTTATTCCCATCTGCTGGCTGTATGCATAAATCTCTGCAGTAAGCCAGTAACCTGCGAACGGGAGCGGAAGTAGAGCTGATATTGCTATGAAGTTTGCCGTGTACCCCATCCAGTCATAGTGCGCCCTTTCCTCTGATGTCCTGGCACTTAAAAATTTGTATGCTGCGTAAGCACCGACAACAGAACCTCCGTAGGCCACGTTCGCAATAACCCTGTGGAGGTTTATCGGATTCCAGAGATGGTTGTGTATTACATGCCACATATTCCCTTCAAATACGCCGTTCGCATCAACGCCATGCGGAGACATCATGAAGGTGACCCACGCATTGGCAAGGAACATCAACACGGTTCCTACCACGTTCAGCATCCACCCTATTGTAAGGTGAATCCATTTTGCAGTCCCTTTCTCCATTGCATGCCAACCGTAGTAATAAATATAAAGGCATGCGCTCTCTGCGAAGAAGAGGAAGGCATAGGCAAGCATGGTGGGGCTGAAGATACCAGCCATATATTTCAGAAAATCAGGATAAAAGACAATGAGGGTAAAGACAAGCAGACCACCAAATACTGCGGTTATGGAATAAGCGGTAAGGCTTACCTTGATAAATTCGTATGCCATCCGGTCATATCGCTCATCCTTGGTAGCCATACCGATGGCCTCTATGACAAAGACAAAGATAGGAACAGCCAGAACAAACGCAGCGAACCAGAGATGGAGCTGTGCTGCAAGCCATGCCATAATCCTGCCATTTATCCCCTTTACCTGGGGATAATCGCTCTCTGTAAGTTTTGGTGCCGGTGGATAGACTTCTTTTTTTGCCTCTGACTTTCCCTCTTCTTTGGCTGAAGGCGTCTCAGCAGGTGCAGCCTGTTCAGCAGCATATACCGTATTAGTTCCTATGGGAAAGAATTCTGCAGATTTAAAAAAAGGCAGGGTAAACAGAAAGACAAAAAAGAACAGGGATACTATGAATCTCCTCTTTCCTGAAGAGGTTTCCCTAACAACGAGTGAAGATAATTTCATAATTATCTGCTCCTTTGGTTATTTTAGTAGCACAGGCGTCTTGCCTGCCAGCCTTAAACTACTACCCTTTAAACATCAAGGATAATCCCTGGACCTTAAAAAGAAGAGCATCGAGCACAATAAAAAAAACTACACTCGCTGCCAGGGCAAAGATAAAACTGATAACTGATTTCATAGCCCTTCCCCCTCTGTGATTTTCAAGGCTAAAGCCTTGAGTTACTACAGGTTGTAACTCAAACCTTTAGGTTTGAGATTTTTCACTGCTTGGTGAGAAACCAATAAAAGAATATTAATGTGCTTATTACTACTATGATAAATATGGCTGGTCCTGACTTGCTTGTTTTTTCTTCCGGCATATTGACCTCGCATGCATTGAATAACCCTCGACTAAAGTCGGGGGGGTTCTATCTGACTCTATCTGACTTGACAAGCCTGATTCTTAATTCTATAATTCCCGTATGTTTAAGAACTGGAAACCAACGCCTGCCGATTATCTGATATTTCTTGGACTTGTTGTTAATCTGGTTGTGATAGTTGCTATTCTTATTTATTACTTCGCCAGATAGATAAGGAAAACTTTAGACATTGCCTGTTTGACTTGCATTATTCAAAAATCATTTCAGATTGGTTTGTCTCATATATCAATTTTAAAAAATCTTGTCAAGGTTTTTTATTAGCTTTTTTTAATGTTCTCCGCCAACCAACTCAAATACTGCCTTCCCGCCCCTTCTTGCCACCCGTAGAATATATGGTTGTTTAATAGTCTCTCCCTCGGTATCCATAGTAATCTTTCCGGTTGCGCCTTGCATATTTATCTTTGCCAGCAATTCCTTTACTATGACAGGATCGGTTGATTTGGCCTGCCTTATTGCTTCTGCTATAAGCATAAACGAATCATAGGCATTTGCCGAAACTATACCAGGCTTCTTGCCTGTTTCTTTCTGATATTCGGAAACAAATTTCGAAACAATTGGCGACTTATCTTCGGGAAAAAAACCTGCATACAAAATGCTGCCAACAACAAGTTCTCCACCATTTTTCAAAAACGCATCAGTATAAAGAATATCACCGCCGATAAGAGGAGCTTTTATATTCTGCTTTCTCAGCTCTCTTAACACATCAACAGCAGCTGTATCATCCCCTGCAAATATTACCGCATCAATCGTCTCTTTTGCATCTTTTTTGAGTTGAGAGATTGCCTCCTCCATTGTTGCACCCATCATTACATGGGTTTCGCTTACAATTGTACCGCCCTTCTTTATTATCGCCCCTCTGAACAATCCGCCAATCTGAAGAGATGTTTCATCATCCCTCATTGAGGTAACAATGGCGTAGTTTTTATATTTCAATTTCTCCATTGCATATTTGATGGTCTCCTCTGTGCCAATCTCATCCGGCAACCCATTGCGGAATATAAACGGCCCGCTCCTGCCGATATGCCTCTTGCTCCCTGCCGACAGAAGTATCACCTTTGCTGCATTTGCAAGCCAGACGGGGCCAAACGTTGACCAGCCTGTGGGTGAGGAAATGATTGCAATAACATGCTCTTTTATCAACTGCTGGAAAACCCCTTGCGTCAATTGTGGATTGCTTTTATTGTCATAATGGATAATTTCTATGTTTTTGCCTTCTATGCCGCCGGCATCATTAAACTGTTTTGCTGCCAACTCAACGCCAGCAAGGGTCATCAGACCTGTCTCCGCCTCATCACCAGTCTCAGGACTGATGACGCCAATCTTTAATGGCTTTGGCTCTGCTGCAAAAGAATATGGACTGAGAAATGAGAAATGAGAAATGAGAAACAAGAATATGAAATATAAGATGAGAAGCCTATTTCTCTTTATTTTCTGATTTCTAATTTCTAATTTCTGCCTTTTTATCAATTTCTGTCTCCTCTAACTCTTCAATATTTTTTGGTATCTCTACCATAAAATCCTCTTCAAGTAAAAAGATATTTTGCGCGTCTCCGCGTTTTGCGAACATACCCCTTTGCTTTTTATCTTTTTCACCAATATGGAGTTCTGTTTGTTTGCCATTTTCACCAATTATAGTAATTTTTAACGTTGGCTTGGAAAGGCCATAACTTGTCAAATCTTTTGGCGACTCATCTATAAATGCCTTTACCTTGGAATTCTTGATCTTATAAAGAAGCTCTGTCACCTTTATCGCGTTTGCCACTGCCTCTTTGGGTTTGACAATATGCCACTTACCTTCAGAAGGATGTTCAACCGTTATAGACTTGCCATCTAACCATTTTATTTCAAAACCTTTGCTCTTCAGCGGCTCAAAAGAAAGCGCCGTCTTATCCCTCAGGTCATAAACTGTCTTATCTACCTCTGCCCTGATATCAGCAGTAAGTCTAAATATGCGGGGATCATCCTTCAGTATTGCAAACCCAAGATTCATAGTAGGGTTTCTATCGCCAAAAATAATCGTCTTTACCAAACCGGAAGCAATCTTGAATGTAACCGACAGGTTGTCCTTGCCGCTTATACCCATCTCTTTAAGTTTTTCCTCGGACTGGGTTTCAAAGAGCGTCGCCTCAAATTTGGCATTGATAACCGCTTCAAGAAGCTTTTGAACAGCCTCCTTATCCGCTAATACCCTCAGAGGGCTCTCCAAAAACCAATCACCCCCCTCTTTTCTTAAAAAAATACTTTCACTACCTCTGATTATTTGAAACTCTGCAATATCACCAGATTCAAAGGGAAAAAGTCGTTTTTTTATTTCCTCGACAACCTTTTTCTCCTCAACCTGTCTGTTGATAAAATAAAACGCCCCTCCAATTACAGCTAATGCAATAACCCAAAATAAGGTCTTCCTAAAAAACCTCATTTACTTTTTAAGCCTCCTGCGGGTTAGCATACCGATGCCGGTAACCAGAACAAAGGACGGAAGAATGATAACAGGCAGCCAGAAGATAAGCCTTGCCTGGCTGGCGGTAAGTATTACCGGCGTGACATCAGGTTCTTTCTTTCTGATGGATATCATGTCAGCCTCTTCTGCAAGCCAGTTTACGGTATTCAGGAAAAAGTCCTTATTGCCTGCCAGGTTTATATTGGTATTGTTTACAAAGTCTGAATCGCCAATGACAATAATCTTGGCGTAATTTTTTTGGGTTTCGATGTCTTTATTCTGCTCACCGTGTCCGCTATGTTCACTTGCCCCTACTTCAATCGGTGTAACAGCCGTGATTGAAACAGGTCCTTTTTTATCTTTTCCCTCATTGTACTCAGCCTTTCCCTCCTCAAGTGCCTTTTTATTGGTCTCTGCCCAACTCGCCTCTCCTGTTTTTACCAATTGATACCTGCCTTTTGCAGGGTCATTATCTATCTCCACTGACCTTGCAAGGGGAAAGAAGGTTGCTGCATTAAATTCTTTTGTTATAGAATGGTCTTTATCGTAATCGGTTACAACAGGGGTGAGATAATTGGCACCAAAAACCTGGGAAAGTTTGTCAATAATTATGTCGTCCCCTATCTTAAAGCCGTAGTCTTTAAGATAGGAAACCAGTTGTGGAACGGTTCCAGGGTCAAGCATAAATAACACCTTGCCTCCACGGTTGATATATGCGGTTAGCTTTTTCATCTCGTCAGGCAGCGGCTCTTTTTTAGGACCGCTGACTACGAGAACAGCAGCATCATCAGGCACCCCTTCCGATGTCAATAAGAGAATCTCTTTTACCAGATAGTTTTCTTTCTCCACCGCCTCCCGTGCAGCTTTATATCCGCTGTTCTGCATATCCAGTATGTTGTTCTCGCCGTGACCTTTTAAGAAGTAGATGGTTTTTACCTGATCCCTTGAAACCTTTAATATCGCATTGGTAAGCTTCTCTTCACTTTCAAAACCAACTACTTCCTCTTTATTTCCGCTTCGTATCAGTGTTGTCCTGTAAGATGTTACATTATATTTTGCAGCAAGCGCCGGGTTTTTGTCCGGATCTATGAATTGATAGGTAAAACGGGAGGAGTTGTGCTTATATTCTGATAAGAAGTCGTGCATGGACTGTCTTGTCCTTTCATCACTCCGGTAAAATGCAACGGCTTCAACATCTTTTTTGAGGGAACCTAACAGTTTTAGCGTCTGATTAGAAAGGGTATAACGTTTTGCTGCTGTCATATCCCATCTGGTCTTGTATTTAATTGACATAAAAACCGTAAAGATAAGTATTACAACAAATACTGCTATCATAAATGCAGTGTTTGCCCCGTATTTAGTTGATCTTTTGGACAGGACATTCTTTATATCAGAGAAACTTACATAAAAGGAAAATAACATGCAGAGAAGCCCTATCCATATCAGGATTGCCATGTATGTCTGCATCACGCCTGCAATAGCCCTGGAAATCCCTCCCGCTGCCAATAATAAAAGCCCTAAAATTGGTATAAATCTTTTCATTGGTTTTAACTCCTGTCTCCGAACTCCGAACTCAAAACTGTTTTCATCCTCTCCACTTCTTTGACTCAAGTATCCTCAATGTTAAAAAGAGGAATAGACTGATAAATATTAAATAATAGACAATATCCGTCGTATCTATCACACCTTTGGCAAAACCCTCCAGATGCGCAGTAAGGGATATGTACGATAATATATCTCCAAGGGTCTGACCTGCAAGAGAGGCAGAAAAACTAATCATCCAAAAAAGGAGCAGCAGGCCAAAGGCTACGGTTGCAGCTATAATTTGATTCTCTGTCAACGAGGATGCAAATATTCCAAGGCTTACAAATGAGGCGCCCACAAGAAATACTCCTATATAGCCTGTTATGATAGGGCCTATCTCTGGCTGGCCAAATACAATTACCAGGAGCGGATAGAGGATCGTCAATGCAATCATTATGATAAAAACAGCCATGCAGGCAAAAAATTTGCCCAGAAGAATACCCATGTCTGTAACCGGGTAGGTGAGAAGAAGCTCTATGGTGCCAGACTTTTTTTCCTCTGAAAACAGCCTCATGGTGAGGAGCGGCACCATGAGCAGCAGAATAATGCTGATGTTGCCAAAAAGAGGTCTTACAACGCTCTCGGTTATATTGAGAAGGCCGACCTGTTTCGCCAGCATGGGATTCATTGTTGCCTGAAAGCTTATGGTAGAAAAAAGGGCAAGGCTATTATAGAAAAAATATCCCGTGAGTATAAGAAACATGGTAATTACTACATATGCGACGGGGGATGCAAAGTATGATTTAAATTCCTTTTTAAAGATAAGGTAAAAATTACGCATTAAGCCTCCAAAAGGCCGTTGTCCGTGACCGTTATCCGTGTCCGTTAAAAAACTTTTTTACGGACACGGTTCACGGTCACGAATCACGGCATTTATTCTTTTGTCACCAGCTTCACAAAAATATCTTCCAAGCTCATCTCCTGGGGCCTGAGTTCAAGAAGCGCCCAGCCTTTATTTACAACACACGGAGCTATCTCCTTTTTAATATCTTTCCCCTTTACTGATTCAATGATATATTCACCGATTCCATTAGCAGAAGTATCTTTCTTAATAACCTTTTCAACACCATTGATGGACTCAATCTCTTTTATGACATGCTGAGACGGGCCTTCAATCTTCACTAAAAAGCGGTTTGCACCTGTAACCTTTGATGTCAGGTTTTGTGGAGTATCCACTGCTATGACCCTGCCATCATTTATAATAACAACCCGATGGCAGGTCATGCTGACCTCAGGAAGTATGTGAGTTGAAAGTATTACTGTCCTCCGGCCCGCAAGGTTTTTTATCAGCTTTCTTATCTCTATAATCTGCTTGGGGTCAAGACCGATAGTTGGTTCATCCAGTATCAAAACCTCCGGATCGTTAACCAATGCCTGAGCAAGACCAACCCTCTGTCGATAGCCCTTTGAAAGTTCGCCAATAAATTTATACGAAACATCTGTTAATACACATTCATCCATTACCTTTGCTACAATGCCCTTTACCTTTTTACTTTCAACTCCTTTTATGCCGGCAGCAAATGCAAGGTAGTCTTCAACAATCATGTCCTTGTAAAGCGGGACATTTTCTGGCAAATAACCTATCCTCTTCCTTACCTCAAGCGGCTCCTCAAATACATCAAAACCGGCTACCTTTGCCTTACCACTTGTAGGAGGGAAGAAACAGGTAAGAATCCGCATGGTTGTAGTTTTTCCAGCACCGTTTGGGCCAAGGAAACCAAGAATCTCCCCCTTTGCTACTGAAAAGGTTACCCCTTTTAATGCATGATAATTGCCGTAATATTTAGTAAGACCATCTACTTCTATCATTATCTGTCACCTCAAAAGACTTAAGGCTTAAGGCTGAAGGTTTCTTTATTTTCCCCTTCCGGCATCAGCCTTAAGCCATCAGCCTACTCACTTCATTGGCTTCATTATTGTCAAATCCGAACCACCTGCTGTCTTTCCTTTCAGCGCAATTTCTATCTCCCGATCTTTTATCGGTATATTCACCAGCTTAACCAGGGGAGCATCATTTTCCAATAATTTTTCCAGGTCTTCTTTGCGCCACGTACCTTCCCAGTTGCCCACAAGCGCATTCCAAACCTGGGCTATTGCTACCGCTTCCCCATCTCTTATATCTTCAATGCCCCGGTATTTATCCCTTTCCTTGGATATCAACGTCCGCATATTGTGCACTACCACGACAAATGGCGGACCACACCTCATGCAGTATTTTGCTGTTTTATCTATACTATGACACTGAACGCATTTTTTGTGTGCTAACTCAACAGCCTCAGCAACAGTGTAGTTGAGATAGCCCTCTGCCTTGAGCGATCTTACGGCGCTCTTGCCCCCTACAACTATGGCAACAAGAAATATAGCAGCAACAAGAAGTATAATTATTACACCTTTTTTCATAAAAAATTAAAAAACACAGGGCACGACCCTTCTAGCCAATCGTGCCCTGGATAAATATACAATGAATCCTAAGTTATTTCATTCCCTTTGCTTCTTCTCCTGCAGTCTTTCTCAAACCACCCTCCACAAACCCGGCACCCTTCAGGTCTCCGCCTCTGCCAGCAAGAGTGGCCTCAAGAAGTTCCTGCGCCTCCTGAAACTCTGCACTCTTGGCTGCATTGAGCGGCGTTACTGCATTTACCGCTGATTTTGGCTCAAAAGAAGACTTCGGATTTAGATACTCGGCTATGTCCTTTGGCGGCTTTACATCCGCATTTGCCCTTATCCAGGCTATAACATTCCATATATCCTGATCCTGCAAAAGATTACCCCATGCAGGCATGGCATCAGACAATTCTACCGCAGTGCCACCGCCTTTGATCACAGTGAAAAGCTCTACATTGGTTTTCTTATTCATGTATTCTGCGCCAGCAGTGAGCTTCCTCG
>Ga0209324_10002218_pt1 | contig 13409 bp, 13 predicted proteins | sample Rifsed19ft3_FD_184015 | JGI IMG/M metagenome (GOLD analysis project Ga0209324, IMG submission 184015) | Soil microbial communities from Rifle, Colorado, USA - sediment 19ft 3 (version 2) | ecosystem: Environmental > Terrestrial > Deep subsurface > Rock core/Sediment | place: Rifle, Colorado...
TCTCTGTTACCTTCGGAACAGAGACAAGGTACTGCCGCTTCACAAGGCCCGCGGGTTGTTTGGCGAGGGAAAATGGAATGCTCTTGAAGGCAAGTTGCGACTGGGCGAGAATCCATCCAATGGACCTGCGCGAGAGATTTTTGAAGAGACCGGACTCAGAGTGAGCCGGTTGAAGTTCAATGGAATTCTGAATTTCTATCTCGGGGGTCAAAAGAACTTGATCAGACGGTCTTCGCCTTCTCATGTCACATATTCAAGGGTAAGACTCGTCGCGGTATGGAGGGGAAACTCGGGTGGTTTCCCATCAGTCAAATCGCTTATGATGATATGTGGGAAGATGGTAGACTATGGCTTCCATTACTACTCGACGGAAGAAGCTTCATCGGAGACTTCTACTTCACAGACAAATATCAGAAACTCATAGACCACACGATTCACCAAACACAGAAACGAGATGTACAATAGCAACCGGCGATCGAACCACAGAGCCAACGAAGACGAAATCGCTTGCGACAAGCCCGAGATCGTTGAAGGGACTGCGTACCCTGCTCCTAAGGACCGTGAGACTGCGCGCAAGGAGCTGGATAGCTATATCCTGAACCTATTCCGGGAGAAGAAGGGTTTCCGGTGGGGAATCACCGAGAGAGGATCAAACAAGTTGATCGGTAGCTGCGGGTTCTATAATTGGGTGAAGGAAGAAGCAAGGAGCGCAGAGATCGGACATGACCTTAACCCAGCATACTGGGGAAAAGGCATCATGACCGAATCCCTTGAGACAATGATCCGGTTTGGTTTCGGGAGAATGAGCCTGAATCGAATTCAAGCTCTGATACCATCACATAATGACCGATCCATGAGACTCGTTCAGAGATTAGGGTTCAAGAAGGAAGGTGTACTGCGAGATCGGGCCTATTTCCAAGGAAGATACATTGACGATGTTTGTTTCTCTCTATTGCTGAGAGAATGGAGTAGCAGATGATCGGCTCGCACATTTGCGTGCTAGAAAACCTCTCATCGCAAGCCCGATTGGCATTGAACTAGTCAACTGCCCCAGCATTAGTCAAATACTTCGAGAACCCAGCCCACAAAATGGGACAGTTGCGTCAGACCTTGATTGCTCCCGCTAAAGGGAGCCTCAGAAAGAAAAGTGGGAGTTGAGATCACGCGTAAACTTCGCATAATCGTAGCATTCGCCCTAATCACCATTGGTCGGCAGCTTATTTGAATATTGAATTACAGCCGGAGTTGAACCAGAATCATGTCTTTGAAGCGCAGGCGAGTTGCTCCTTTTGTTTTCACTGTCTTGATCTTGACTGCATTTTCGTTTCCTCTGGGTGTGTTTGGGCCAACCGTCAAGGCCGCTGTGCTGTATGATTCTGGTGATCCAACTCCGGCGGAGCAGCTGGTATTGGAGTACGTTAACCGGGCTCGTTCTGATCCTGTCGCTGAGGGTCAGCGTTTGGGCATTGACATCCATGAGGGCCTGCCGGATCCGAGTCTTGTGGGTCCTCGGCCGCCGTTGGCCATGAGTAAAATCCTGCTTAACATTGCTCAGACACACAGCCAGAACATGTACAATCTGAACTATTTCTCCCACAATGACCCGAACGGCGACACACCGTTCGACCGCATGACACACGCAGGCTACGATTACTTGACCGCGGGTGAGAACATGGCTGGAGGTCTAGGTACAACTGCCGCGAAGCTAGAGGATTTGATTATGGTTGATGCGGGCACGCCGGGGCGTGGTCACCGCGTGAATCTTCTCGACCTGTTTAACCCCTACCCTTGCGGCAACCCTCTGTGCGTCTACTCCGAAGTCGGAATCGGATACTATGGGGCAGCATCTCCAAATGGTCTCGGTTTGAATAGTCTCCTCACGGAGGATTTTGGGGCCGCGGCCAGCGGACCGTTTCTCTTGGGCGTGGTTTACAATGATCTGAACAACAACAACTTCTACGATATCGGTGAAAGCATAGCTGGGGTAACGATCACACCCAGCAGCGGCGGTTACTACGCTGTCACATCATCATCCGGCGGCTACGCTATCCCAATTGACATGTCTGGCACGATCACGGTCACGGCTTCGGCTCCAGGATTTGGCCCGATCACCAAAACGGTCACACTAAATGGCGCGAACGTCAAACTGGACTTCACTGCCTCGGCGCAAACAAGTAGTACCACTTCAACCTCGGCACAAACAAGCATTACTTCAACCCTTATCATAACAAGTTCAACGGTTGTCACGACAAGTTCAACTCAGACAACGACCTCCGTTGTTAACCGTCCATCTATCGCGCTCAATCTTCTTTCAGCTTCGGCCGGGTCGACCGTTGATGTGACCGGTTCCGGTTTCTCCTCAGGTGATGCAACTTGCTTACTGTCCGGAAACGCAGTAGGTACGTCCAATTGTTCGATTTCCAGCGGAACGCTAGCTGCCTCGTTTGTGGTTGCAAACGTAGCGGTTGGTACTTACAGTGTTGGAGCTACTGGGAGCCCAGCTGGTGATTCTGCTTCGGCCATCTTCACAGTCAGCGCTTCCACAAGTCAAACAACGACTTCGACAAGCACTAGTACAACTCTGACTTCAACTCAGACAACCCAGATCGTCACTACTACATCATACACGACTGGTTCTTCGAGCTCGCAAGAAACGACTACAACGAACACTCAGACAAGTACTACAAATACTCCAATAACAATGCCAGACTTCTCTTTCTCAACCTCTTCCAACGCAATCAATCTAGCCCAATCCTCAACCGGAGACTTGATAGTATCTGTTCAATCAATCGGATCCTTCGATCAACAGGTCCACCTTGAAGCCATAGGCCTACCTCAAGGTGTGGAAATTTCCTTTTCTCCGGATCCAGTGAGTCCCTCCGAAGGTGGAACGATCAGCTCAACGGCCACTTTGATTGTGACCCGTTCTGTTCCAACAGGAATCTACCCGTTCACGCTAGTGGCCACGAGCGGCTCGGTTTCGAAACAGATTCCGCTATCACTTCGCGTCTCTGGGTGTCTTATAGCCACCGCAACTTTCGGTTCCGAATTGGCTCCTGAAGTCCAATTCCTACGAGATTTCCGAGATTATAAGATTCTGCAAACATTCGCAGGCACAAGTTTCATGGTCGCCTTCAACACCTGGTACTACTCATTCAGCCCCGGCGTGGCTCAATACGAGTCCATACACCCCGTTGTACGTAGTGCAGCGAAATTCATACTATATCCACTGATTTGGATACTGAAGTTCGGATCGGCTGTCTTCGATCTTGCGTCATTTAACCAAGAGGGGGCTGTGATTGTATCAGGCTTGAGTGTGAGCGCACTTCTCGGCGCCATCTACTTGGCTGGGCCGCTGGCAATCTTGCGACAAAGACTGCCAACCAAAACACGCCGCGCTGCTCGGAGGCTTGAAAAAGCGCTTTTCTTCGTTCTTGTTGGTTCTCTCTTCACCCTAATATTGTCAGAGGCGTTGAGATCTGAGATGCTGATGATGACCGTTGCGTCCATTGCGGTCTTAGCGACAGTGATGGCTTCAGCACTCTGGACGTCACATGCCATAACCGAGTTACACAGGCGAACGAAATAGAACGAGACTTCACAATGACACTGTCCAAGTCTTTCAAGTGGCTTGTCTGCTTCTTCTTAGGCCATAAGGAAGTCAAGGTCACGTTGACGTTGGGAAAGATCGTTCCCGAGAAGGTTGAAGCAATTAAGTGCGAACGGTGCAACCGAATCTTTGTTCCAATTCCCCAACTCGATAATGATGTAAACTCCAAAAAGTTTGAATTGTAGCTACATGCGTTTACTTCGCTCTGTTCAGTTCTGTCATTAGTCTGAGCATGTCCATTTCGTGCCAATGTTCCTTGATTTTGCCCTCTTGAAGATAGTAGATGTCTATGCCACTTGTCTCAATTCTTGTGCCAGTTGGTGGCATACCGAGGAAATCGCCACTGTGCATTCCGCTGAGTGTCCACCTGGCTACAACCTTGTTCCCTTCCGCAACAATATCCTCTAAACGATATTCTGTATCGGAGAACACGGTGAAGAAAAGCTGAATGTGACGTTGAACACCCTCGATGCCGACACTCTGATCTGGAGTTGGATTGTGTTCAACATAACTCTCTGAAACAAAATCACCAAGAAGTGAAAGGTTTCTTTCCTTCAGGACCTTCTCAAAGAAACGCTCAATGATTGTCTTGTTATCGTCAGCTCTCATGTTAGCAATTGCTCTTTCCTAAGGCTTCCATCGATTGGCGCAGCAATATGTAGCAGACATAGTGAGACCAAAAGATAAGAGAACTTCGCATCCTTATTGTCATTCCATGTCAGGCTCTAAGGAAGACAGGGAGCTCTGCGTGCTCAGCATCCTTCGCAAAGAAGACCCTGCTTCAACAAAACGAATCATCGAACTCGCCTCAACACCAGAATTCGAGAAATTGTGCCGCGATTGTAAGAGTGGCGTTGAAGTATACGAGACGGCGATGAAACTGCATCGGGCTGGTCTCATAACCCGAAAGCCTGGAGCTAGCGGTTTTATGTGGGGCTTAGTTGAAGCTTGAGTCCGTAGGCATATTTCTCCGTCTCGCCGTTCGATAACATAATAAAATGCGTGATACATTTCCAATTGGGGAGAGCGATATGGCCAAGAAACCGAAAAGCCGAAAATCTCGTCGCGCTAGATCGAGGAAGTTCGAGCCTGTACCAAAGGAGTTCCGCACTGTTACCCCCTATCTAGCTATCAAAGGGGCAGCGCAGGCGATAGAATGGTACGAGAAAGTCTTCGGCGCTAAGGAGTTCGAGGCAGAGCGTCAGATAACGCCTGAAGGGTAATTGATTCATGCCCGAAAGTGGCCATGCCACTCGACAACATGTTCTGGGGCGAACGATACGGCCAGCTCACCGACCCATTCGGACACTCCTGGTCACTGTCGATGCGGATACAAATGTCGGCTCAAGAAATGGGACAAAAGCGCCAGGAAGCCATGAAAATGTTCGAACAGGGCCAACACCCGTAAATCCACCTAGCCCGCATGTCCCTCTTAGGGAGAGAGCCGTAATACATCCCGGCGCTCAATCTGCTAGGTTTCATACGTGGATCTGAATACTGAACCGACTTTCCTCTTCATTTCCGAGCGCTCCTTGAAGTGATAGCATGAAGTTCTGCGAGAAATGTGGCTCGTACATGCGAGCAACCAAGAACGGTTTAGTCTGTTCCAAATGCGGGCACACAGTACAGGCAGAGGTAGCCGAAATCACGATCATAGAGCTCCATGCTCCTTCACCGATTGATGTGATTGACGAGTCCGAACACGATCACCCTAGAGTCAGTGAAAAATGCCCGAACTGTGATAACTCCGAAGCTTTCCGCAGCGTATCCATCAGTTCAGGAGAACATGCCGGAGTGCGACAGGAAAGATCGATAGAACGCTTTACTTGCGCGAAATGTGGTCATTCGTGGACCAGAGACTGAGAAGGATCCCCCAAAAAGAGTGTCTTTGGTCTAGTTACCAACCTATCTTTTGGCAAGAAGCATGTTAATGATCCGGAAGGTTAGTCCCCAAATCACGTGGCCGTCAAGAACGTACGAGTTAGCAGTGAGTTTGCCGCCTTCGAGTTTGACCTCACGCTTGGTCGCTTCGATCCGGGAGAGATCACGTACTGGAGTCCAAAAACTTTCAGCAACTTCTTCATTCAAGCGGATGGCCACATCTTTTCTAAGTTGGAACACGAACGGAGCGACAAGAACACGTGGCGTACGGGAATAAACTAACGGCAGAACACCAAGCACCTCATGCTCACCGAGTTGGATACCTACCTCTTCCGAGGTTTCTCGTATCGCCGCTTCGAGAAAAGTCCGATCGCTCGTCGACTTATGTCCCCCCGGAAACGCTATCTGTCCTGACCAAGGGTCGCCTTCACGTTCTGTTCTCCTAATTAGAAGTAGGGAACCGCCTTGGCGTCTTGGGTCGATAATTATAGTTACGGCTGCTTCGGGCCACTCATCCTTCTTAGATTCGAGCACTGAACTCACATGTCTGAGACGCTTTTTCAGTGACTCAATATCAAAGGCGCCAGTCACAGCCGTCCACTTTCGTTTAGTTTAGAGAGCCATTGCCCATTCTCGTGCAATAAATGCTCGCAGGAGAGCACGTTTTTCTTTGTTTCAATCGTTTAATTCGGACATATGTATAACGCCGCGGCCGTGAGTCGTATTGAAGCGGTGTGCTTGGGCTGCCCATGATCCTTTGATGATGAAGTATCATGACAAGGAATGGGGTTTTCCTGTTCATGAGGATGTGAAATTATTCGAGTTTCTCATTTTGGAGGGAGCACAGGCGGGACTCAGCTGGATGACTATTCTGAAGAAGCGGGAGAACTATCGAAACGCATTCGACTCCTTCAACCCGACAAAGATCGCAAGATACTCAAGCAAAGACGTGAAGCACCTACTTTCAGACATTGGCATCGTCCGGAACAGATTGAAAATCATGGCAACCATCACAAACGCACGAAAATTTCTAGAGGTCCAGAAGGAGTTTGGATCGTTTGACAGTTACATCTGGAAGTTCACGCAGGGTCGACCGATCAAACACAGATTCCGAACCCTCTCAGCTATTCCAGCCAAGTCCAAGGAATCCGATGCGATGAGCGGAGACCTGCAGAAGCGCGGTTTCAAGTTTGTCGGCTCAACAATATGCTACGCCTTTATGCAGGCCGTCGGAATCGTGAACGATCACACGGTCAACTGCTTCAGATACGGCCAAGTCTAGGGCCTCTTCCTTTAAGCTCAATGCGCGGTTTTGCGCACTGGTAATGCTGGTGAAGATTACAGTGCGCCAGCTCGATTAGCCGAGTGCCGCTTGTCTGATCCGTGACCCTCAGACATTGACGTTTGGGAATGAGAAGTTTAATCAAGGAACGACACGACATATGTGATAGTTTTGAGAAAAGCAACGAAACTGCTCTTCATTGAGTTTGCGATTGTGAGGAAGGCATGGAATTCCTCTTGAAGTCGGGTTTTGTTAAGAGCGTTCCAACTGACGGTGGTATGAAATACGAGATTACCGACACTGGCCTCAGATTCCTGGGAGACTATCAAGACCTGAAGCGAATTTTGGAATAAGAACCGACGCGCAAGATATGAGTTGAGAAAAGGCATTCGGAGGCGTGCCTGTACCTGAAATAAGCGCTCTCCCGTTCCCACGCGCGGTTCACATCCTTAGTCAAGTTTTATCTTGATGTCAAGCAACAATTCATGGTTCAACTAGAGCTGGAAGTGGGGGATTTGGCAGATCTGAACGACGGCTTGAACTGGATTGAGCGTTCCCGTGAAGGCATTGTGAAGTTCATGGTCGAGATGTTGAAGATCAAAGCCATCAATCCTGACGGCGGTGGAAAGGGGGAGTATGAACGTGCGCTCTGGATTCAGAAGTGGCTTGAGAAATCCGGATGCAAAGTCAATAGACATGACATCCCAGATACCCGCGTACCAGAAGGCGCCCGCGTTAACCTGACTTCGGTAATCGAAGGTCAGGAGAGTAGTCGTACACTCTGGTTTGCTGCTCATATGGACACGGTGCCTGAGGGAGCACGCGAACTTTGGGCCACGGACCCCTACGACCCTGCTGTCAAAGAAGGTAAGATATTCGCGCGAGGTTCAGAAGACAACGGACAGGCAATTGCCTCGACGCTATTCGCCTTCAAAGCTTTGAAGACGCTGGGTATCAAACCGCGCTTCAACATTGGAGTAACCTGCGTTTCGGACGAGGAGTCTGGCAGCAAATATGGCGTAATTCCGCTGTTAGAAAAGAACGTATTCAAGTCAGGAGACATGGCTGTCGTTCCTGACACGGGTTGCTCGGATGGTTCTGAGATTGAGATTGCAGAGAAAAGCATACTATGGTTGAGGATAACAACCAAAGGCAAGCAAGTTCACGGTAGCCTACCTAACAAAGGTTTGAACGCGCATAGGATTGGCATGAGGTTCGCTCTTGAACTCGACGAGCTCCTTCACAAGAAGTACTCAGCCACGGATCCACTCTTCGATCCTCCGCCATCAACCTTCGAACCAACAAAACACGAGTTGAACGTTGATAACATAAACACGGTTCCAGGCGTCGACATACAATACTTCGACTGCCGAGTTCTCCCACAATATCCACTAACAGAAGTGATGAAAGAAGTCGAAGCACTCAGGGCACAAGTCGAAAAGGAGACAGGTGCGAAAATCGAACTCACTCCTGTACAATTTGAAGAGAACACTTCACCCACACCCATGGACAGCGAAGTAGTTGTCAAATTGAAGACAGCGCTCAAGAAACTGCGAAACATAGATGGAAAGGCCGTTGGCATCGGAGGTGGGACGGTGGGACTATACTTCAGGCGTAAAGGCATTCACACAGCTGTCTGGTCAACACTTGACGACATGGCACATCAGCCCAACGAATACTGCAAAATCGACAACATCGTCAACGACTCGAAGGTACTCCTTCACATTGCTTTGAGCTGAGGCTTCAGCAAACAATACAGGCTAGCTAGGTGATTCTTGTTCCCGACGAACCTTGGAATCCTCTCTTGCTATTCGTAACTATCAATCCAGCGACCTAGAGTCATGTCACTCTCTCTGGAGAGAGCTAACTGAGTGGCATCGCCAAATCTACGAAGACCCGACGATCGGCGGCGATCATCCGGAAGATCAATTTGACAAACACCTAGCTGCTGTGGGGGCGAGTCAAATCTGGGTTGCAATCCGGGGTTCCCAGGTCCTGGGTCTTGTGGGCCTAATCCTGAGGGGGATTGAAGCCGAGGTTGAACCTATCGTAGTCAGTGAAACTCACCGAAGTGAAGGAATAGGATCACGGCTGATTGAGAGAGCAATCGCTGAGGCAGGCAAAAGCGGAGTTAGGGTTCTGACCATCAAACCAGTCGCACGAAACGTGAAGACTATTCAATTCCTGCAAGAGCATGGCTTCAAAAATGTTGGATTCATCGACCTATTCATGGATCTATCTCAGCGTCCTTGGAAATCGCACATCGAGCTCTTTGGGCGCGATTTTCAATTCTGATCGGTTTTTTCTGAGCGCGCACCGCAAAAGCGATCACAAAATTGCTAGGGAAAAGGATAATGGGATTCTTCTGCAGCCAGATTCTAATTGACTGCACCATGAGATCGGTTGCAGTCCAGTTAGCTACATTCGAGACGTATCAAACATGGCCGCGCCCAATATTGCACTAGACATCCGAATCGCCAGACCATCCGATGCCAAGCTTGTAGCTCGCCTGTGCAGACGTGCAGTTGGTCCCGGAGACTACGTGCTTCGAATCTTGAGTGAAACCATCGCTGACAGAGGACTCTTTCTGGTTTGGAGAAATGGCGAGCTCGTTGGGATGACCAATCTCGATAGATGCATCGATGGTGCCGGTTGGCTGAGCATGGCTCGCACAGACCCGAATTGGCGCCGCAAGGGAGTCACACTCTTCCTGCAACGACACGTCATTGCTCATGCACGGCGAAGAGGAATTCGGGCTCTGCGGCTGTGGACACTCTCTACGAACACCGCATCCATCAAAGCATGCATGAAGGGCGGATTCAAGCCAGTATGTGAATCAGCTCATGTGTCCTGTTCGATAGGAGCCAAGCGGAAACCTAGGCAACTTGCTCCGCTCAGTCTGAGAGCTACGAGTTCGCTGAAATTTGTCTTAGAATCGTCCTACCTTGTGAAAATGAACGGCTACTTCGCATACAAATGGTATTTCGTCAAGGCTAACAGAGAACTATTGGAGAAATTGCTTCGCAAAGGTGAATTGTACTGGGACGGCAAATCAGCTTTCATCCTAACGGAACCTGAGAGAAGCTTCGGAGTACCCTACAGTAGTGTCGCATTGCTGCATGGCCAAGTGGGACCCTCTCTCCGAAAAGTCAAGGAAGCGGCCAAAGGTTTTGGCCGAATCTGGTTAGGCCTGTATCTTCCCTACGACGTAAACTTGCTTAATGCGGCCAGGAGAACGGGCTTCAAGCGAGATCCGTGGGCCGAGCACTGCATAGTGTTCGAGAAAGAGACCTAGAGAAATTGCAGCCGAGAATCCCGGAGAGAGTTGCCTTCAATTCAATTTCTTGGGAGAGGAACAGTGAGGCAACCGTCCAACGCAACCAGAACCCTTGAGTTGTCTCCCTTCAGCTTGGTTGCGGCATCGAACGCGCTCTGGATGTCTTTGTACGGGGCAATCGATATGGCGTTTAGCGTTTCTGGTTGGAGGTTCGTCACTGCGAAAAGCTTGGCTCTTCTTTCAAGTTCCACCAGTTTCGCGGCTTTATGATATCCTAACCTGTAGCCTGCCTTAATTTTCTTCATAACATCGCCCCCGGCGGCCAAGAGGTCGTAGAATGTCCTAATGCCTATACCATCCGGGCAAGGGGAAACAAGAATCACGACCCCCTGGTCCTTCAACGCCAGTTTGACGTTCTCAATCGCCTTTTGCGCCTGGTATAGATCCAGATCCATCGGTGGCGTTGCCACAGCAATTACGACGTCAGCCTTGGACTCAACGGAAGCCACATAGGTCTCCTTTGCACGTTCAACCGCACCATTGAATGAATCGACAATATGTCCAGAGAGCGAGCAGCTGACCTGATGATCGCGATTCAATACAAGCTGAATTGAGAAGATGTCCTCATACCTGTCGAAGATTTCCAAGGCTTCCATGAAATCCTCATGAACCGGATTACCTTCGAGTTTGAGTATGCTGGAACTCTCATCCAATGCAAGAGAATGATTCATCTCGATTGATTTGTAGCCAGCCAAAGCTGGGAGAAGAAATTTCCTTCCACCCGTGAAACCCGCAAAGTAATGTGGCTCAACTGACCCGACAACTATTATGCCCTCTGCATGAAACAAGTGCTCGTTGAATTGTAACTCAGTGCCCCTGCTTGTGCGCCCCATAGACTTCAACTGGGAATTGTCTCTTGGATCATGAAAGATGACTCTTCCACCATAAGGCGGAACGGGCCCACCAAGCAGCGTTTCAAGCTCGCGCTCCGACGGAGCCCTATGAGTACCTGAAGCCACAATCGTGGTAACCTCCTTCCCTTTCAAGTCGAGAGCTCGCAGCACTGTTGCGGTGGGCGTCGGTCTGGTGTGGTCGTTTATGACGACAAGGATTTTGTGCCTTTTTGATAGGAACGCTGACAGTTCTGGCAATCCGCGTGGATGCGAAAGAGAACTTGCGATGGAGCTCTCGTCGGGAGGAGTGCTATTTGGTGAGACTATCTCGATCGACCTGTTATCATTGATGTCAAGTTGCATCAAGCCTTGGCCGTAAGGAATACGCATCTTCATGGTTTCTCGTGATCCGATGTAGACTCGGAGCCAACCAGGGCTCCTTATTCTTCTATTCCCTGCGTTGTTTCTGATGCTTCAACCTTACCTAGCTACTGGGACCTTAGCGACGGATTCGTAGAAGGCCCTTCGTGCTAGGTATTCACTTTGGAAGCTTCGGGCGCTAGACTCTGAGTGCCAGCTCCGTGGGACACTTATGTTTGGTATCCTTCGGGTTAAGATTAGCAATCGTTCCAGCGACAGATTCCTTAGCCCCAATGGTCCAACAAATCCGAACTTCTGCAGCAGGCTTGTTACAAGACTCATTCGCATTACCTCGAAACAGTTAGAGTATCATGGTGACGGTAGTAGTTTGTGCCGTCTTAAGACGGGCTCATTGTTGGAGCGTACGCTGGTCAAGCTTTGCCGTCCTGGGACGGCCAATCTCTTATCTGCCCATCTTGATACTAAGGTGTTGGTTGAATTGACGATGTTCGAAGTTTCCTTCAAGATTCAGCACGACTGCCCGTATACTCGATTCTCTATGAAGAATCCTGATGTGAGGTTGGTTGAGTGGTGCAACAATCGAATACATGTTATGGAGGTCGATTGCCCAGATATTGAGACATTCACAAGGGTAGAAAAAGATCTGAATGAACTGCTCATGTGGAAGGGTGGTAAGGTTCTCAAGAAGAACTTCTTGGACCGCAACCTTCAGCTAATTATCAAGACCTGCCGTTGCAGCAAGATCTCGCCTAACATCTCTGACATTATCGAGAAACATTCGTTTCTATGGATACCACCTGAAGTGTACTATGGCGGCTGGGAGGAATACAAGGTAGTAGGCTTCAGGGAAGCTGACTACAAGAGAATGTTCCAGGAACTTAGTGAACTCGGCCCCGTTCAGATAATTGAGAAGAAGGTACTTCCAGAAAAGAGCCTTCGCGATGCCTTCGTCATATCCATGAGCAGTGTCTTCTCCGAATTAACCGACAAACAGGTCAGTTCTCTGCTGTCCGCGCTGGAATACGGGTACTATCAGATTCCGAAGAAAATGACGGCTGAAGAAATAGCGCAAAAACATCACGTCCCCCGAACAACATTTGAAGAACACCTGAGAAAGGCGGAGAGCAAGATCCTACGGGCCATTGCCCCCTACGTAAGAATGTACAGCTCCACGTCCGAAGATTCACTTGAGAGGCCTCCGCAGATTCCTACAAAATGACCGATCGATTCTGGCAGCGGTAATTCTATCTTTGCTCTGACCGCGATCCAGCTCTCGCCTTGACCCCTAGGGCTTGTCTCACAAGATTCTTGGTTATCTTGACTTTGATATGATCGATAAGGATCGATTCGATAAAGCGCTTATCACACGTATGATGGCTACTAGCGCGGATTGTGAATAGTCCGTGCTGAATTTTGGCACAGCCTGCGGAACATCGGATTAGCCCTAAGGCTAGTGCAAAGAGAGATTTTCAACTCTAAAAATCATGAACAAGGCTCTATATGCCCAACACACAACTGACATACGCGATTCCCAACAGGCGTTCTCTATGAGGCAAGTTACAAGATTGCTTCCGCAGCAGCGAACCATGGATCTGATGACGAAAGCCTGCGAGGCGGGTCGTCACCTCGAATGCGGCGGATCTTGCACCTGCCACTGTCACTCGTGGTGGAACCCGTAGAGAGAACACGCAGGTCGAACTCGGAAGCAAACTAGTCGGCAGAATTACTCACAGCTATTCGACTCCAGTTGCTTTCTTGTCCAAGGACACTTCAAAATTGTCTGAAAAGCTCAACCGGTGCCAATGTCTATCAAAGCCGACATTACGCATACTCCTAATCCTCATTAGCACGCGCGTTTCCTCCCACGCTTCCTCTAGCTTGAGGTCGATTATTCCGTCATGTGCCGCCTCCAACGTCTTGTAAGCCCAGTCACTGTGAACGCCGCTGATCACACCTACGATTCGAGTGGATTTCAGAACAGACGCACTTGGAATGACCCTAGTAACCATGAACTCAACCCAGGTCTTCTCATCATTAGCTCGCGCGAGACCAGAAAGGTCGTCGACAATCCTCAGCACTTCGGGG
>Ga0209324_10002219_pt1 | contig 13408 bp, 11 predicted proteins | sample Rifsed19ft3_FD_184015 | JGI IMG/M metagenome (GOLD analysis project Ga0209324, IMG submission 184015) | Soil microbial communities from Rifle, Colorado, USA - sediment 19ft 3 (version 2) | ecosystem: Environmental > Terrestrial > Deep subsurface > Rock core/Sediment | place: Rifle, Colorado...
CAGTAACGATGATCGTCAATGTAAGCCTCGCCGACACAGGCACAGCGAGCGAGGTGGTGACCGTAGACCAGGGTACGCAGGTCAACGTCACTGATTCGGGCTCGGCAAGCGAGACTGTCGCCATCGTAGCCAAAGACCTCTCGATTACGGATACGGCTCGGGGCCTCGACCATCTCTTCAGCTCGCAGTTCAACCTTTTCCTGCTCGAACGCTTTGACGGGGACCTGTCAGGCTGGATCCTCAATACATCGGGCGGGAATGCCGCAATCTCAACGGTCGATAACGACGAAAAGCTCGTGCTTACGGATACGGTGGCAGGGGCTGCGGTCTCGGCAAAGAGGTTCTTTGTCGAGCCGTCTTCGACCTATCTTATCGAGTTCGATATGTATGCCGCATCCGGCGCTGTCGGCTACCTTGAGCTGCTTGATGTCGATGAGAATGTCCTTGCGTACGTCAAATGCGACGGCGGGGCAGGCCAGGGCACGTTAGACACGGACGGAGCGACCGGCAGCACCTTCACATGGGCAGCGGCTACCTACAAGCAGATAGTCCTCAAGGTCGATGTCTCAAGCAACGCCATCCGCTGCTGGTACACCGTGGCAAGCGGAGATGGCGGCTCATCGTGGACTGCCGTCTCAGCCGCCAAGTCCTATAGCGGGACTGCCGCCGCATCTATCCGCTTCAGGACAGACTCGGCAGCGACCGGTGCTGTAAGGGTTGATGAGGTAAAGATTTATACGCCAACGGACTTTGCCATAGGCGACTCGAACACGGCGGGGCAGGGGTACACGAGCTCCGGCGATTGGAACCCTAACCCGGCCCACTCGACGAGCAGGCTCGGCGCCTATGAGGACGAAGCGCATCAGTGGCCCTACAAGTACAGCCTCAAGTACGGGCCGTACAAGTGGACCGCGAACAGGGGTGTTTCCGGCAACAAGAGCGCAGATATCGACGCACGGGTAACAAGCGACGTCATAGACCAGGGAGCGCAGCGCTGTATCTTGATGATAGGCACGAACGACGTCCTCTACGACGTGCCTCTCTCGACGATAGAGACCAATATTACATCTATAACTACGAAACTGGTTAATGCCGGGGTCGTGGTCGCCATCTGCAACGTGCCGCCGAATTCCTACTACGATGCCACGCAGAACTCGAACAAGTATAGCCTGAATAGCTGGATGCAGTCTCATTGCGTGTCGAATGGCTTCGTCTTTATTGACGTCCACGCAGCGGTACAGGACGACGTGGACCCTGATATCCAGGAGGCGGCCTATAACGCCGGGGATAATATTCACTTCAGTAACGCGGGGCTCCAGGCAATCGCAGACGCTGTCTATGAGGCGGCGGCGACATCCAAGATAATCCTCGACCTGGCGACAACAGCCGAGGCCATCTCCGTTGCGGTCGCAGTCTCGGTGCCAGACAGCGGCACAGGTGCCGATGCCATAGCCTTGATTCAGGTCATCCTGACGGATTCGGCCACAGGGTCGGAGGTCGCGAGCATATCCGCGTCTGTGCCTCTAACGGACGGCGGCGGCGCGACTGAAGAGATAAGCATCACGTCCCAGGATATCCATGACCAGTTACTCGAGGCAGTAAACGCTATAAAGGCAAAGACGGATATGATCCCGCGCCTCCTCGGCCTCTGCATGGAGAACCACGTCGAGGATGATATTGTCCGGGACGGGGCCGGGAACAAGTTGAGCTCGGTTCTGTATTCGTACGACTCGGCGGCCAGCGCGGCGACGCACGACAAGGTAACAGGCCTGGTGGCGAAGTACACTGTGACCGCGGCATATTCAGCCAACAGACTCACCTCTTTCAAAGTGGTAAAGGTCTGAGCGTGGAGACTGATTCGAGAAGCACGCGGGGCTTTTTGTCCGGGGCGGTCGGCCGTACTGCTCTGGGCATAATATGGGAAGGCGCTGAAGCCGTCTCCAATGGAATAACCGGCATCCAGCGCCTCGTCCATTCGAACTTTATTCCGCGCGCGGTCCTCGAGACTCAGATATATAAAGCCGTGCAGCAGGCGCGCGCGCCTCAGATTGTAGCCTGGACGGGCGGCTACAAGGCCATCCATCATTCTGGGGCGTTCAAGGCGGTTGCGCCGGACCACGCGGCAGTGAAGGCAAGCCATGGCGCTATTACGGCAAAGGTGGCAATGCCGTCCGATGATGTGGGCAAGAGCGTCAGAGATGAACGACTCGCCAGGGTCTGCGATACGAAATCGACCCGGGCCATTGTGGTCAATTCAGGTGGACGGTGAAAGGCGGCCAAGCGGTGCATTTACGGGTAAAGAGGCGCTCTCCAGAAGGCACTGCAAACCCTGATTGATTATTTTTTCCTTACAAAATAGCTGTAACTATCCCATGCCTTTCCGGCCCATGCGTTTTCCGCGACCCTTATGACCTCTCCGTTTATTTTGAGGATTCCGAGCACCTCATCCTTTGGTATCCCGTACATCTCTATTCTTGCCTCATCAGGAACGGGATCTGTTTTCGGTGGATCTTTTGTTTCGGCACTACTCGTTTTCCGGCCCAAAACGGAGATGGCATGAAAGAATCTATCAAGGAACGTGGGCTGGTTAGATGGCGCATCGCTTCTGGCCGGTGCAATAAACTCCGGTTTGACGTTGCCGGGGATCTGAAAAAAGGCAAGCCCGCCCGGGGCCAGCACCCTCATAAATTCCTTTATATAGTTTTTAGAGTACTCAGGCCGCATGTGCTGAAGAACGATGATTGAAATCACAAAATCGAAACTGTCGTTCTCGAAGATACGGAGGTCTTCCTTCTTGTTAAGGTAATATTTGCACCTTTCACCGTATTTATTGTATTGACTCGCGAGCTCTATCATTGATTCGGCAATATCAACGCCGGATACCTCATCAAAGTGTTCGCAGAGAGCTTGCGTCAGTCTTCCCGCTCCGCAACCGAAATCCAGCGCCCTCCTCCGTTGGAGATCCACGCCTAAGGAACCTATTTCGGCCATAAGCATGGGAATGGATTTCCGGCCGCTTTCGAAGAATTCATTAATATCCCATTTCCCGCCTTTTTTCGCCGGGTCGCTCAGGATAGCCCAGAAGGGGTCATTCTTCCCAAGCTGATTCCAGTTTTTTTCAAGCTCTTTAAATTCCATGGGCTTACCTTTCAATGTCAGGGCACGTCTTCAATGCAGGAGGAAGGGCAACCGCAAAAATCAAAAATATTCTTCCTCTTCCATCGTCCCTGTCTGTTATTTTACAGGGTTAAGTGAACGATTCAAATAGATAAATATTTGATGCCTGGAACGGGTCTGATTCAGGCTGGTCCGGGTCTATAAAAAAGGGGCTGCCTCGATAAGGCAAGCCCCTTTTTTATTTATGCAATGTTTGGTGGAGGCGGCGGGAATCGAACCCGCGTCCGGAAACGCTTGTACCGGTTCTTCTACATGCTTATCCTGTAGGGCAAGTCTCGCTCCCCGGTCCCCTTCAGGATTATTACCGGAAAGCCAGCCCGTTTAGATCTCGCCCCCAGGTCCTTCGGACCGAGCCCCAGGGGCCATCCTGCTGATTGTCGTCCCTAAAGCCCCGCAGGAGAAAGCAGAAGGAACGCTGGCCGGGATTTAAGCGGCCAGTGCGTAATCGTAGTCGTTGCCGACTATGTTTGCCTACCCTTTTTTACGAGAGGATAGAAGCTCGGCATGCTTCTCCCGGCTCAAAACCGTCCCGTCGAAGCCAGTCGCCCCCATTGTCAAAGAACAATTGTCTTACAATACTATTCTAACACGCAAGGCCGGTTTGTAAAAGGAATTATGCTTTTTGCCGCCTGCTCATCGCCTTGTCCATCTCCCTCTTGACGTCGCGCTTCTTTATGTCCTCGCGCTTGTCGTAGAAGGTCTTGCCCTTTGCCAGCCCCAACTCCACCTTGGCCTTGCCGTCCTTGAAATAGAGCTTTGTCGGGATGAGCGTATAGCCCTTCTCCCTGGTCTTTCCGAGAAGGCGCGTTATCTCCCTCTTGTGCAGCAGGAGCTTCCTCGTCCTCTCAGGGTCCGGGTGGGTGAAGCCGTCGGCCTTGGTGTACGGGCTTATGTGCGTGTTTACGAGGAAGATCTCAGAGTCCTTTATGCGCGCGTAGCTGTCCTTCAGGTTGGCTTTGCCGGCACGCAGCGACTTCACCTCCGCGCCGGTGAGCATTATCCCCGCCTCGATCGTCTCCTCTATGAAGTAATCGTGATAGGCCTTCCTGTTCTGGGAGACTAACTCTATTGCCACCGCTCGACCCTCAGTACCTGGGGCCTCATGGACCTGCCCCGCTCGTAAAGCACGCTTATGACCTTGAGCCCGATGAAGGCCGCCGCCAGAAAGACCACCCCGGAGACCCCCGCCACAAGGTCAGGGTTGTACCCCGGCAGCATGCCTGAGAATATTGCCTGCCCGAGAACGACCCCGGCTATGAAGCTCAGTATCGGGAATAGATAAAGGAGCATCCCGGCCTTCAATACCGAGCCCGCGCTCACGGCAAATACGACCTTGTCGCCCTCCTTTACGCCCACCGGGTCGTCGGCCTCGATGAGCATCTCATTCTCAGAGCCTGCCTGGGCGCAGGACTTCTTCGACGAGCAGCTCTCGCACGCGCCGGTCCTCTCGGCCCTGATAATGGCCCTTTGCCCCTCTTTCCTTATTACTATGCCATGCTCTTCCATACTTTTTATCGTAACAAATAAGGGGCCGGTTGGCAAGGAGGCACCGGAAAAGAAAAGGCCCTGTCCCCGAAGGGACAGGGCCTTTCCGGCCTGATTCAGTTCATGCGGCTGTCCTGGAAGCCCCCCTGGCGGGTATCTCGCCCTTCGCCTCCGACCGTGCCTCGATCCTGAAGGATTCCACGGTGCACTTCAGGTTGGCGGCGAGTTCCGCTATCTCCTCGCTGGCCCGGGCTATCTGCTGCGCGCTGGTCGAGGTGTCGGTTATGACCTCCGCTATCGAGGCTACGTCCCCGCTTATCTGGTCGGTTGCGGCTGACTGCTGCTGGGCGGCGGCGGTGACCTGGTACATCATGGAAGTCACGGCGTCGACCTTCTTCACTATCTCCTGGAGCGACTCTCCGGCCTGCCTGGCGAGGCTGACCCCCTGCTCGACTGCCCTGACCTCGTGCTCCATGGAAGAGATGGCCTTGCCGGTCTCGTCCTGCATGGCGGTTATCATGCCGCCTATTTCCTTTGTCGCGTTCATGGTCTTCTCGGCGAGCTTTCTTACCTCGTCGGCGACGACGGCGAAGCCGCGCCCCTGCTCGCCGGCCCTCGCGGCCTCTATGGCCGCGTTCAGGGCAAGGAGGTTGGTCTGGTCGGCGATGTCGTTGATGACGTTCACTATGTTGCCTATCTCCTCGGAGCGGGTGCCGAGCTTGGAGATTATCTGGCTCGATTCCCTCGCGGTCCTGGCTATGCCGTTCATGGAGACGATCGTCTCGGTGACTATCCTGCCGCCCTTTACGGCGACCGTGTTGGCGTCCTTGGCGGCATCTGCCGCGCCGGAGACGTTCTTGACCACCTCTACTATCGTCGCGCTCATCTCCTGCGCCGCGGTCGACACCTGGTCTGCCCTGGAGCTCTGCGATCTCGACCCTCCCGCTATCTCTACGGCGGTGGCCGAGAGCTCCTCAGAGGAAGAGGCGAGCTGCTCGGTAGAGGCGTACACCTCGGATATTATCGCGTGGAACTTCGCTATCATGCCGTTGAAGGAAGCGGCCATCCTGCCGCTTTCGTCCTCTGAGCCGACCTCCACCTTGAGCGTCAGGTCGTTCGTCTTCTCGACCTTCGTCATCGTGTCGCTCATGTATAGCATGGGCATGACGACCTTGTTCTTTATGACCCACATCGAGGCCATTCCGAAGAGTATTATGCAGGCCAGGCCCGCCATGGAGAGGAACATGGTCCTCTTCGAGCCCTTGATGTCGGCGGCCACGCGGCCCGCGACCATCTCTCCAACCGCCGCCGACACGGCCAGTATCGAATCTATGCCCTCGCTGCTGGCGTCTATCCACTCCTTGCCGGATAACTCGTAATCCCCGTTGGAGCCCGCCTCCATGACGGAGCGGCGCACGCCCTCGAACTTGCCGAGGAAGATGGATTCCATGTTGGAGACCGCCTCGAGCACGGGCTTGTCGATACCGTCCAGCTCCTTTACACGGAGGACCGGCTTCAGGTTTATCTCGACTATGGCCCTGAAGGTGTTGAGCTTCTCCCTGGTTGCCTCGTCAACGGGCTTTTTCGCGGATATTGCCCTGGCGAGAGTGGCGCGCTCCCTGCCGGCGTATTCGCCCATGAGCCATACCGCCTGCTTGAGCTCGATGTTCATCCTGAGCGCGTTCTGGTTAGCGTCCTTCGCCGCGTTCGACGCAAACGCCGCAAGCCTGGCCTCTCCCGCGGTCTCTATGAGGGAGGTGACGTATTTGAACCATTCCTCGGCGGAGTAGTCCTTCTCCGCCTTCCGGAGCTCGGAATCGACCTTGCTCCGGGCCTCTTTGAGGCCGGCGAACTTGCCTTCGAGCTCTTTTATGCCGCCGCGTAAAAGCGCGTTTTGCGGGTCAGCCTCCATGAGCTCCCCTGAGAGCGTGAACGCCAACTCTTCCGCGGAGTCCAGCTGTTCCCTTATCTCGCTTATCTTCCGGACTATCGAGCTTTCAGCCGGAGAGCCTGAGGAGAGGGCCATGGATGTGACGCCCCTCTCCTTTGCCGCGAACCCGGCTGCCTTCAATAGCGCGTCCGAGAGCTCGTTGGCCCGGCCCTCCCTGCTCGCGTCCTTGTATTGGCCGTAGCTCTTGAGCGTGTTGCCCACCGAAAAGGCGGTGAGCGCGAGCACAAGGAGCCCCAGGACCGCGAGCATGAAATTCCTGATACTGATACGGTTTAAGAATCGCATTGAATAATCCTCCTAAAGAACAGTGATAGTAGTTCTAAATATGGCGTGAATATCTTTAAAGATTGTGGGAATAAGTTGTGTTCGGCTTTAACTCTGCGTTGCTTGAGGTTTTTTTCGTCCTGAAGACGTATTCGCATGATAAACTCGTTGAAACAAACGCGGGGATGGGATTTGGAGAAGAAAGGCGCAAGGGCAGCTGCTTTCAGGGTCCTCAACAGGGTAGAGGCTACGGACGCTTACGCCGATATCGCTCTCGAAGCGGAGTTGCGGGGCATGGGAGCGCAAGAGGCTGGGCTCTCCACCGAGCTCGTCTACGGCGTCCTCAGATGGAGGATGAGGCTCGATTTCACGATAGGCCTCTTCTCGTCCATCAGGACGGAAAAGCTCGAGCACAGGGTCCTGAACGCGCTCCGGCTCGGCGCCTACCAGCTCCTCTTCCTCTCGAAGATACCGGCTTCTGCGGCCATAAACGAATCTGTCGAGCTCGTGAAGCCTGATAAGAGGCGGGCCGGGTTCGTCAACGCGGTCCTGAGGAAGATAGATTCCGAGAGGGAGCGGATAAGCATACCCGGCGAGGACCCGGTAAGGCATATCGCGATTGCATGGTCGCACCCCGAGTGGATGGTAAAGAGGTGGGCACAGAGGTACGGCATCGAGGAGACGATAGATCTCTGCAAGGCAGACCAGGAGGTCCCGCCCAAGACGATAAGGACGAACACGCTCGCCATATCGAGGGAGAGGCTCATCGAAGGGCTTACGTCAGAGGGCTTCGAGTCTCAGCCGACGCGTTATTCCCCTTACGGGATAGAGGTGAGGGCAGGCGGGCCGCTCAACGCGAAGGACAAGAGGTACTATATACAGGACGAGGCGTCGCAGCTCATTCCCCTTCTGCTATCGCCGTCTCCTGGAGAGAGCGTGATGGACGCCTGCAGCGCGCCCGGAGGCAAGGCCACGCACATGGCCCAGATAATGGGGAATAAGGGTGTTATATACGCCATCGACAAGCATGAGGCGAGGCTCAGGCCCGTAAAAGAGAGCGCCTCGAGGCTGGGCGTCAATATAGTAAAGACATTCACGTCTGACGCGGCAGAGCCTTTTGATATTGTGGAGAAGGGCTCGCTCGACGCCATCCTCTGCGACGCGCCCTGCTCAGGGCTCGGCGTGCTCCGAAGGGCGCCTGACTCGAAGTACAGGCGTAAGGCCGGGGATATCCTGAGCCTCGCACTTGTCCAGGCCGCGCTCCTCGATAACCTCTCCGGATATCTCAAGAAGGGCGGGAGGCTCGTCTATTCGACCTGCACCTTCGAGCCAGAGGAGACGGACGATATCGTCTCCGCCTTTCTTGAAAGGCACGCGGACTTCAGGCTCGAGGACGCATCGGACGTTCTGCCTGAAGGTTGCAGGGAACTGGTGGATGAGAAAGGGATCCTCCGCACCTTCCCGCACAGGCACGGGATGGACGGATTTTTCGGGGCGCGCCTGAGAAAGTCTTAGTAGATTGCTGGAAAAACTCCTATCTTGTTCAGGCTGCTCAAAAAGTCCCATATGCGAGGACCTAAGTTAAATCGGGGAGTGAGGAATGAGGCGTACTTTTTCCGTACGTCGCTTCTGCCGCGACTCGACAAGCAGATGGGACTTTTTCAGCGGCCTGCTAGGCAAATGTGTCGAGCAGGGATTCTGTCATCTCGTCGGCTGTCCGGAAGGCGGCGATATTGACCGAGAGCATGTGCCTCGCGGTCATGAGGGATACTGCCTCTGTGGCGATATCGACGTTCGAGGCCTCGTATATGACGCCGTTTACCTGGTATGCCGGGCCGGGCTTCCGGTCTATTGACGTTGAGGCGTAGACGCCGCCGTTGGCAGCCTCTTTGAAGGCAACAGAGGTGCGTTTGAAGCCGTCCGTGTTCGAGTTGGCTACGTTGTGGGCAGTTGCGTCGAGGAGCCTGAAAGAAGAGAAGATGCCTGATGATGAGATGCCAATCGCCGGGAGCATGGAATCCTCCTTCTTCACTTATCGGCAGATGATGTTTAAGACTTTAGGGGTTTTTGATGATTTTTTAATAAGTAAATCCAGATACTTAGACCAGAAATATCTCTGAAGCGGCTATCTCTCCCTCCCTCAGTATGGTAATTCTTTCCCCTGTCGCGTCAACTATTGTAGAACCCCTCTTTCCCCTGAGCCCGCCGCCGTCTATGAGGATGTCAATCGAGCCGTCGAAGTAATTCAAGACCTCGTCCGCCTTTGTAGCTGGCGGCCTGTCCGAGGGATTGGCGCTGGTGGATGTTATCGGCGATGAGAGCGTGCTGGAGAGCCTTCTCGCGTGCGGGCTGCCTGAGAGCCTCACGGCTATCGTGCCTGTGCCAGCGGTCAGAATCGATGGCAGCTCGGGGCGGGCCCTGAATACTATTGTCAACGGGCCGGGCCAGAACCTGTCCATTAACTTTTGGGCCTGGGGGGATATTTCAGATACAACCGATGAAAGCATGGACGCCTCTCCTATTATGAGAGGCATGGGCGACGCTGGCGGCCTGCCTTTGATCTCGTAGAGGGCCTTTATCGCAAGTTCATTGAAGGGGTCAACGCACAGGCCATAGAACGTCTCCGTGGGATAGGCGATGATGCCCCCTGCCCTGAATGGCTTCAGGGCAGGCAAATAGTCATCTTCTGCGGAAAGTATGCGGGGCCTCTCTTCCAATGGTCATGCCTTGAGCTTTTTGGCCTTCTCTTCGACCTGACGGGCCATCTCCTTCCTCTGCCTATTGAGAGCGTCCCTCAATGAGGCGTCAGAGGTGGAGAGTATCTCTACCGCGAATATCCCGGCGTTCATCGCCCCGGCCTTGCCTATGGCCATCGAGGCAACGGGCACCCCGGCCGGCATCTGCACGGTGGAAAGGAGCGAGTCGAGGCCCTTCAACGGGCTTGAATCTATGGGCACGCCTATTACAGGAAGGGTCGTCTCAGCGGCTATGAAGCCCGCGAGATGGGCGGCGCTACCGGCGCCGGCTATTATCACCTTTATGCCGCGCTGGGCCGCGCTCCTTGCGTACTCGGAGGTCCTCTGCGGCGTCCTGTGCGCTGAGGATACGGTCATCTCAAAAGGGACCTTGAAGTCCCTCAATACCTTTGCCGCCTCTTCCATGACACTCAGGTCAGAATCGCTTCCCATCAGTATGCCGACAAGGGGCTTCTTTGCCATTTGCATCTCCTCCGGAATCTTTATAGGGCCTTTTTGCCTATGTCCCGCCTGTACTGCGCGCCTTCCCAGCTTATCCTTTCAACTGCGGCGTACGCGTTCTCTATAGCTTCCTTTATCGTCGGGCCCAGCGCCGTGACGCCCAGGACCCTTCCGCCTGACGTGACAACCTTGTTGTCCTTCAAAGCGGTGCCGGCGTGGAAGACCATCGTATCCCTGAGCCTTGAGGCCTCTTCAAGCCCCTTTATCTCGCTGCCCTTGAGGTAATCGCCGGGGTAGCCCTTTGCGGCCATCACCACGCAGACAGCCGCCTCCTGCCGCCATTTTATCTTCTTCTCGTGGAGGGTGCCATCGGATGCCGCTATGAGTATCGGGACTATGTCGCTCTCCATCCTCATGAGTATGGGCTGCGTCTCAGGGTCGCCGAAGCGGCAGTTGAACTCCAATACCCTCGGGCCGTTCTTCGTCATCATAAGCCCGGCGTAGAGCACGCCCTTGTAGAGCCTGCCCTCCGCCTTCATGGCGTTCACCACCGGGAGCATGACCGTCGCCATTATCTCTTTCTGAAGGGCGGGCGTCACAACCGGGGCAGGGGAGTAAGCGCCCATGCCGCCTGTGTTCGGCCCCTTGTCATCGTCGAATATGGCCTTGTGGTCCTGCGCTGGCGCGAGCGGCTCTACTGTCTCGCCGTCGGTTATCGCGAGGAAGGAGGCCTCCTCGCCTGTGAGGAACTCCTCTATTATTATCCTCTTGCCGGCAGAGCCAAAGGCCTTCTCCGTCATTATGAGGTCTACCGCCTCCATTGCTTCTTGAGCCGTCTGGCAGATGATGACGCCCTTGCCAGCCGCCAGGCCGTCAGCCTTGACCACGAAGGGGGGCTTGTGCGTCTCTATGTACGACCTTGCGGCTCCGGGCTCGTCAAAGCGTTTGTAGAAGGCCGTAGGCACCTTGTAGCGGAGCATCAGCTCCTTTGAGAATGCCTTGCTGCCCTCGAGCTCCGCTGCCGCCCTTGTGGGGCCGAAGACCCTCAAGCCCGCGGCGTTGAAGGCGTCCGTTATGCCGAGGGTGAGCGGAAGCTCCGGGCCTATGACCGCAAGGTCTATCTTCTCCCTCAGCGCGAATTCCTTGAGCCCCTCGATGTCCTCGGCCGGTATCGCCACGTTCTCGCCGTGCATGGCTGTGCCCGGGTTGCCGGGCGCTATGAAGAGCTTATCTACGAGAGGGCTCTGAGATAGCTTCCACGCGAGGGCGTGCTCCCTGCCGCCGCTGCCGACTAAAAGTACCTTCATCTTATGAAAAGACTCCCGTGAATTATCAATGCCTGAAGTGCCTTACGCCCGTGAAGACCATCGCAATGCCGTGCTCGTTGGCCGCCCTTATCACCTCTTCGTCCCTTATCGACCCGCCGGGCTGGATGATGGCGGTGACGCCGTGCTGCGCGGCCATGTCGACGTTGTCCCTGAACGGGAAGAAGGCGTCCGAGGCCATTACAGAGCCCTTGACCTCGAGGCCAGCGTCAGCGGCCTTCTGAGAGGCTATCCTCGTCGAATCTATGCGGGACATCTGTCCGGCGCCTATGCCGACCGTCCTGCCGTCTCTGGCGAAGACGATTGCGTTGCTCTTCACGTGCTTGCAGACGTTCCACGCGAAGAGGAGGTCTTCGAGCTCCTTTTCGTCCGGCCCGCGCTCTGTGGCTGTCTTGAGATCAGCCGCGCTCTCGATATCGAGGCCCTGCAGGAGTATTCCGCCTGAGACCCTCTTTATGTCCATGTCAGAGGGCCCGAAGCTCAATGCCGCGGGCTTTATCTCGCCTATCTCCAAAAGACGGAGGTTCTTCTTGGATGCGAGCGCCTGGCGGGCCTCGGGCGCGAACTCGGGGGCTATGACAGCCTCTAAAAATATCTTGCCGAGCTCCTCTGCCATCTCCTTTGTCACTTTTCTGTTGAGGCCCACTATGCCGCCGAATGCGGAGGTCTTGTCGCACTCGTAGGCAAGGCCGTAGGCCTTCAATATCCCGGCCTTTGACACTGCCGTTCCGCAGGGGTTGTTGTGCTTTACTATTACGGCAGCGGGCTCGTGGAACTCCGCCACGAGGTTCAACGCGGCGTTCAAGTCGAGTATGTTGTTGTACGAGAGCTCCTTGCCCTGGAGCTGTTTCGCGTCGGCGAGGCCTGCCTTGCCCCTGACCCTTCTTCTATAGAAGGCGGCCTTCTGGTGGGGGTTCTCGCCGTAACGGAGGTCCTGCACCTTCTCGAACTGGACGGTGTAGGTCTCGGGGAACGTCTTCATGGGCTCTGCCTCGGGGATGTCGGCGACCGCCCCGAGGTAGTTGGATATCGCCGCGTCGTAGCGGGCAGTGAGCTGGAAGACCTTCTTCGCAAGAGAGAACCTCGTCTGCTTCGAGAGGCAGCCCTTCTTGTCCTTCATCTCGGCGGTTATCCTGCCGTAGTCGGCAGGGTCTACCACTACGGCGACGTCGTTGTGGTTCTTGGCTGCCGCCCTTATCATGGTGGGCCCGCCTATGTCTATGTTCTCTATGGCGTCCTCGAGCGTGCAGCCCTTCGCTATGGTCTCCTCGAAGGCGTAGAGGTTGACGACGACCATGTCGATGGGGAGTATCCCGTTCGTCTCCATCTCCCTGGCGTGGGTGGCGTTCTCTCTCATGCCGAGTATGCCGCCGTGTATCTTGGGGTGCAGTGTCTTCAATCTGCCGTCGAGCATCTCCGGGAAGCCCGTATAGGACGATATGGGTATCACGGGCACGCCCGCGCTCTTTATCATCTCGGCAGTGCCGCCGGTCGATATTATCTCGACCCCGGCCGCCGAAAGCTCCTTGGCGAACTCGACGACGCCGGTCTTGTCCGTGACGCTTACTATCGCTCTCCTTACCTTCTTCATCTAAACCAGCTCCTCCTTGCGAATGATTCTCAAAGCATCAAATGCCGAAGTCCATATTCCTTATGAACTCGCGTTCAAAACGGGCGCTGCCTGAAAGGGGCACGTACCTGGCCTTCTTCGCTATCTCCTCGGCCTCTGTCCTGTGTTCTTCCTCAAGGGCCATCTCGGCGCCCTTCAATGCGGCGTCGCCTACGTACTCGACGTTCTCCCAGAGAGCGTGAAGGAGGCCGATGCCCTTTAGCGAACCCTGGGAGAGCCTGCTGCCGAATGCGCCGGCGACATAGACCTTTTCAACGGCTCCGGGCAGCAAGCCCGCCTTCTCGAGCAGGATGTTCATGCCTGCCCTTGTCGCTGACTTCGCTGTCTGCAGGGCCCGGACGTCCGCCTGAGTGAGGCTTACCTCGCCCTTTGCGCCCCT
>Ga0209324_10002240_pt1 | contig 13366 bp, 10 predicted proteins | sample Rifsed19ft3_FD_184015 | JGI IMG/M metagenome (GOLD analysis project Ga0209324, IMG submission 184015) | Soil microbial communities from Rifle, Colorado, USA - sediment 19ft 3 (version 2) | ecosystem: Environmental > Terrestrial > Deep subsurface > Rock core/Sediment | place: Rifle, Colorado...
CGAGGCCGAGAGTGGCGGAAAGCCCCATGCCCCGGTTGTCCTCCTGTAAAAGGAAAGAGGGTATCCTCATGCTGTTGAACATCACATGCGCGTGGACTCTGTATCCCACATGCAGGTCGCTTTCCCTGTAGAAGGCTATTCTTGCCAGGTCATACGCGGCGTCTATCGACCTTATATTGTACATCCTGAAGACGGCAGCGAGGAGCTTTGACCTCAGGGCTTCGCCGCGCGGCGTGTGCTCATCGGAAGCAAGTCCCCTGTGAAACGAGGCGGTTATCTCGGCCTTGGGAAAGCTTCGCCTGAGCAATTTCGCGAGCCTCATGGACTGGCGGTGCAGCCTTTTTCCGGCTGGAGGGGTGAATACAATCTTTCTTATGTCCGTGTTCCTGCTGAACGGCTTGCCGAAGCTGGGGAAGTCGTACATCACCGGGCAGCCCGTGAGGATGGCGTTTTCTACGCGGCTGCGCTTCAGGATGTCGAGGGTTAGGGAGTCCCGGACGCCGGACAGGGAGCACCTTTCATGTATATAGTTTATTGCTTCGAGGCTTTCCTTTGAAAATTCGAACGAGGCTGCCTTGTCAGGCCTCAGGCTCTGAAGACCAAGGCCTATGGGAACGACAGGCACTTTTATCTTTGAGAGGTCTTTTACAAGGGGGAGTATCCCGGGATAGAAGTCTCTGGCGTAGGCAGGCCCGCCGCATATCACTATGCCCTTTGTGGAATTGACTTCATCAATGCGGCTGTCAAAGGGCTTCCATCTTTCGATTAAAAGGAAGTCCGTCTCCCCGGTTATCTTGCTTACGACCTGCCTCGACCTTTCGGTTATGAGGTAGTCCCCTATGTTTTTCTTGGCGCCGGTCAGGAGGGTTATCATCGATGTCAGCCCAGGTGCTTCCAGAGGATAAGCTCGTCTTCGCCGATGTCGGATGCGGCCCTTTTGCCTATGACCTCGTCCCAGAAAAGAGGGCTTATGCCGTGGCCGGGCCTCTTGGCGATGAGGTTCTCTTCGGTGAAGAGCTCGCCCGTTTTGATCGGCCTCGAAGTAAAGATGCTCCTCCTGGCGTGCAGTCTCGCTCCTGTTTCTTTCGCGAGGTCCTTGCTGCCGGGGCCGGTAAGCCGCCTGTACCTTTCGACCTTGGCGCAGAACCTGGCGAGATCTGTCTTGTCCATGGCGTGGTAGTGGTCGTTGCCCGGGAGGGTCTTGTCGTGCGTGAAGTGCTTCTCCAGTATGACGGCGCCCATGAGGAGCGCGGCCTCGAAGGAGCTTATGGTCTCGTCCGGCACGACATGGTCTGAATATCCGATGAGGCAGTCAGGGAATACGCGCTTTAATGTGTTTATCATCCCGAGCTGGGCGTCTTCTTCCTTCGTAGGGTAATTGAGGACGCAGTGGAGAAGCGCTGTCTCTTTAGATCCGGCAGTTTTGAGGATATTCAGGGCATATTCCACCTCAGGCAGGGTCGAAGCGCCGGTGGACAGCATAACGGGCTTGCCGGTTTTCGCGACCTTCCTTAGAAGAGGGACATTTGTTATGTCAGCCGAAGCGATTTTAAAGACTGGCACAAGCGGGTCAAGGACATCGACAAAGGCGAGGTCAAAAGGCGTGGAAAGGAAGTCAACTCCTGCCTCGTTGCAGCAGGCGGCAAGCTCCCTGTACTCTTCCGGGCCGAAACAATCGTATTTTTTGAAGAGCTCGAACTGGCTTGTGGTGGCTTCCTTTGAAAGGTCCCAGTACGCAGGGCTGTTTTTCTTTGATGCGATGGTCTCGGCCTTGTAGCTCTGGAATTTGGCGGCGGACGCGCCGCCTTCGGCGGCTTCCCTTATCTGCCTTTTGGCAAGCTCCATAGACCCGCCGTGGTTTACGCCAATCTCCGCGATGATATAGGGGCGAGTGTCCGGGCCTATCTCCCGGCTTTTTATCTTCATCCTGTTCAAGGGTTGCTTCTCCTTTCAAGCAGTTCCATTATCCTGCCCATTACCTGGCGTTTGCCGCCCCGCAAGTCTATCTTCTCGAGGCGCTCGCGCATCATCTTCCTCAAGCCGTTGTCCACAAGTATCTTTTTTACCATGCCTGAGAGGTCTTCGTCCTTGAGTTCGTGCCTGATGCCGAGGTTTATGATCCCGTTTTCGCTGTTGGCGAAAGTGTGCGTCGTCTCCCTCAGGTTCTGGCATATGACGACCATCGGGACCCTCAGTGAAGCGAGCTCAAAGACTGTCCTTCCGGCTGAGGTGATGGCAAGGTCAGCCTTTGACATGTAGTCGCTTATCCTCGGGGTCGAGCTTATGACGGTCACATTGGTGAAGCCCTTTTCCTTGATAAGCCTGTCAAGGCTATCGCGGTGCTGATAGCCGAGCCCGAGAATTATGTCGGCCTCTATGCCTGCTTTGAGCAGCTCCGGGCCTACGACCTTGAGAGTCCTGCCGGTAAGGTCAGCTTCATCAACGCCGCCAAAGAGAAGAATGACCCTCTTGACCTCGCCTTCGGGTTCACGCTCCGGGGCATTGAGAAACTCGTCGCGCAGGCAGAAATACTTCGGCCCGACGAGTATGCGCGGGTTAGGCACCTGGTGGGGGTAGAGCGCGTTTATGGCCAGGTCAGCCACTTCGGCCCCAAGACCCATGTCCTCGAAGTTGACCGTGAGCACGCCCGCCTTCCTGAGCGCGACGATATAGTCGGCGTTGGTGTCGAGTATGTCGTTTATGACCATGTCGGGCTTCAAGGCAAGGACGCTTTCCAGCCTCTTGCCGTCAGGGCATGTCTCGACCCTGTAGTTTTGTCTGGATATGGCTTCGATGGCAAGGCAGTCCTGCTCGCAGCACAGGAAGACTACTTCGTGGCGGGTAAGCTCGTGGGCCACGAGAAGAGCCCTGAACGCATGCCCCAGGCCGGTCTTGCTGCTGCCGATGACCGTTATTACTATTTTTTTTCTGCTGAGTATGTTCTCGCAGAGCCACAGGTCGTTGTATGTGTCTATGTCGATGCTCTTGTCTTTGTCCACTAGGAATATGGAGACATTGCCGGAGATGCGCGTACCCGTGTCGATGACATGCCTTTTGCACCCGATGATGGCCCCGGTTTCACGAAAGGCCGCCGGGAGGAGCTGCCTGTTGACCCTCGCGGTGTACTCGGGGGCAAGCCCGTCCTTTGTTTCGACCCACCGGAGGTGCCTGTCGTCTGTTACCGACAGGATGGTGTCAGTGCCGTTGGAGGCAAGGGTGGCTATGGCGCTGTCAATCTCCGCGCTTGTTATGAGAGGGGAGGTCGGCTGGACTGTTATTATGACGGCGTAACGCTCGCCCCAACGCGCTTCGCATTCTTTTACGGCATGAATTATGACAGGGTCAAGCGGGGTAGAGTCGGCCGCGAGCTCGCCTGAACGGCGTATGACTTCAGCGCCGTACCTCAGCGAGAAAAGCTCTATCTCGTCGTCATCGGTCGTGACGACTACCCTTGGGGTCGAAGCCGCCTTCGCGCCCAGAGCCGCCTTTATGGAATAGGAGATAAGCGGCTGGCCAAGAAGGGGGCGGAGGTTCTTTCTCGGAATCCCTTTTGACCCGCCCCTGGCGGGGATGACTATCAGTGTTTTTTCCGGCATCGACGGCTGTCTCGCTTCCGTTCAGGAGTTATAAGGGGCTTAAGCCTTGCAGCCCACGCTTTCCATCAGCTTCCTGTGAAATTTGATATTGCTGTCCAGTTCCTTGTTCGCGCCCAAAAGGTGCTCCTGGTGCATCACGACCTGTATTTCAGGGTAAAGCAGCTTTACATAATAAAGCCCGCCGGTCCTGCACCCGTGCAGCACAAGGTTGTGCTTATCCCTGATGCCGTTCACATACTCTTCGATGGATACCCGTTGGCCCAAGACCTCGACCCGTTCAATGTGTTTTCTGAACGCGTCAACGGTCTCCGCGAACTTATCCCCCGATTCCCTGGGGTGCGGCTTCACGAACAGCTCTTCGGTCATCTTTGATATAGCCGCTGCGCACCCGTCGATGTACCTGAACCAGAGCTCCGGGCTTATTGTCCTGGCTTCTACCAGGACCTCGGAAAGGAAAATATGCGTTTTCTTGCCGAGAAAGGCGCTTTGAGCGCTTTGCGCCGCGTCTGCCAGCCCTTGCATGTCCAGGACGGTAAGGGGTCTTGAGTATTCGGTGCGTTCCTGCCGGAAAGATTCGTCTGAAAGGCCGACATAGTGGTCTGCCAGAGAACCGCGAAAACCGTTCGCGTTGAAGTAGTTGCCCGAAAACAATAACCTGTAGGCCTGTTTTTTTAAAAACTTCCACGGGCGTCGTTCCCGGTGCTCTTCTCTGTCTCTGAGGCTTCCGAGCCCGTCCTCGTACATGACAAGCTTCAGCTTTTTCGCGCTCTTTTTCAGGCAGCATATGGCGAACTGGTACTCGAACCCATCGTCGTTAGGGTAAAACAGGGCTATCGGCTTGTCCGTGACCTTGTTTTCAGCGAGCAGTTTTTCAAGGCTTTTGCGGATGTGCCTCAAGAGAGTTATTTTTTTCAAGAAGGAATTCCTGAGTTTCGAATCAACGCGAATGGTCTGCCAGTCGCCCTTGTTCTCGGTCCTGGAAAAGACCAGCGTAAGGTCAAGCGGCGTCATCTGCTGCTTTATGATGTCCTTCATCAGCAGGTGGAAGTTGGTGCTGCCCAGAAAGACCTTGAAATAGCCGTCAAGGTCCCTGGCTTTTTTAAGTGGCTGCTTCGCCTGTTTTTTCATTGTTTGCGCTTGGGCTGCTGAGGTTTTTTTGTTATGGCAACCCCGCGGACCCGTTTGAAAAAGAGGGGTTCAGGCCCTGCGTATTTTAACATGGTAAACACTGAATGCTCAAGATTTCTTCATATTCGGGCCATGGCCGACCTTGCGAAGAGCTTCACTAAGGATTCTCGCGGCCTGAAAATAAAAAAGGCCAGCTGAAAAACCAGCTGGCCTTTTACTGGGGGAAGGGGGTTCGAAGGTCTCTGCTCGGGCCTCCCGGCAGGCTTTTTCCTCGCACTTGCTCGGCTTCCATTCCTCGCCATCCCTGGCTCGTCATTGCAGTCCCACGCCTGAACTTCCGGACGCACTGGAGGAAGGGGACTCGAAGGTCTCCGCTTGGGCCTCCCGGCCCTGCGCTCTGACCCGCGTTTGCTCGCTTCCGGCCCGCCTCCCGGCAGGCCTTTTCCTCGCACCTGCTCGGCGCTCGCAACTGTTCTCGTCCCGATGTCAGCATGAAATTAAAAAAGCCGACCATTTAGGCCGGCTTTTTTTAATTTGGTGCCGAAGGGGGGACTCGAACCCCCACGGGTTTCCCCACTACCCCCTCAAGATAGCGTGTCTGCCAATTCCACCACTTCGGCGTGTAAACAGAGGGGTAAGAAAAGCCTGCGCCATAGCGCAGGCCGTTGACTAAACTAACATGAACCTTTTTGCCAGTCAAGAGGATTCCGGTTGAAATCCTCTTATTTCGCAGGCACCACGGGCGCTCCAGGAACTGTTGAAGGTGCGCTCGGCGGGACGGCCGGCGCCGCAGGGGCCGGGGCCGTTGCAGACGGCACATCCTGCATTATCGATTCAGTCCTCTGCCTCGTCGACATGTATGTAAGCGTGATCGAGGTGATCATGAAAATGGCCGCGCAGCCGTAAGTCACCTTGGCAAGCAGGGTCGCGGGACCCGCGCTCCCGAAGATGGTCTGCGAAGAAGATGAAGAGCCGCCAAAGGTCGAACCTATGGATGCGCCTTTTCCGGCCTGAAGGAGCACGGCCGCTATTATGACCAGGCTCACCAGGACATGAATGACTAGAATCAGGGTAAACATTGAACTCCTCCGGAATATGAGAGCCCCTGTCCGGGGCAGATGGCATCAATACCGCAAAACAGATATTTTACATATTGGCGGCGAAAAAGCAAGGGGAAAACAGGGCCTTTCCATAGAGGGCGTATGGCGGCGCGGGAGGTCAGACGGGCTGGAACTTTATTATCCTGGCGAATTCTTCGGCCTTGAGGCTCGCCCCGCCTACCAGGGCGCCGTCTATGTTGGGCTGGGCCATAAGTTCGTCTATGTTGTCTGATTTTACGGAGCCGCCGTAGATTATGCGCCCGTCTTTTACGGTTTCGGTGTCGAAAAGCTCGTACAGGAGTTCCCGTATGGAGTTGTGCACCTCTTCGGCCTGCTGCGGGCTGGCAGTCCTTCCGGTGCCGATGGCCCAGATGGGCTCGTAGGCAACCGTGATGTCCCGCATGGCGGAGCCGGTAAGCCCCGCTAGGGCCTTCGTGACCTGAGACCTGACCTTCGCGAGGGTCTTGCTATTTTCACGGTCTTCGAGGCTCTCGCCTACGCACACAATGGGCTTCAAGCCGTGCCTCAGGGCCGCCATGACCTTTTTGTTTACAGCCTCGTCGGTCTCCCCGAAGAATTGGCGGCGCTCGGAATGTCCGATTATCACGAACTTGCAACCGACAGAGACGAGCATCTCACCGGATATCTCGCCGGTATAGGCTCCGCTTTTTTCCCAGAAGATGTCCTGGGCGCTGAGGTCGATGTGGCTGTCCGCGAGAAGATGGCTCAAGTGGTGTATGGCCGTGAAGGGAGGCGCGATGACGCAATCGACCTGCGTGTGCCCTTTGACAAGTTCGCGGAGCTTCAATACCAGGTCAACGCCCTGGTTAAGGTCGGTGTTCATTTTCCAATTTCCGGCAATGAGCGGTCGCATTCAGGTTCCGGTTAGCCGCGCTCAAGAGAGTCGGCTCAGCTGAGATGGGTCGGTCGTAAGTAAGTCACGAATTTATAAGGGAAAAACAGGGCGCTTAGCCCGGGTAAATCAGTTCGCGGCTTTTTGCCTGTCCTTTTTGCGCCTCAGGGCGGCAATTCCGGGCAGCTCCGAGCCCTTGAGGAGTTCGAGGAACGCCCCTCCGCCCGTGGATATGTAGCTCATCTTGGCGTACTCTCCGGCCCTGTGGACCGCGACATCGGTGTCTCCGCCGCCGACTATGGTCATGGCGTAGGTGCTCGCCACGCTGGAGACCATCGCGAAGGTGCCGCGGCTGAAGGCGTCTATTTCAAAGACTCCCATCGGGCCGTTCCATACTATTGTCTTGGCGTTCGAGATGGCTTCCGTAAACAGGGTCACAGTTGCCGGGCCTATGTCCAGGGCCATCCAGCCCTTTGGTATTTCCTGATAGGTCACGACCTTTGTCTCCGCGTCTCCGGCGAACCTGTCGGCTACTACGAAGTCAACGGGCAGATAGAGCTTTATGCCATTTTTCTTTGCTTTTTCAATGACTTCCCTTGCAGTTTCAAGGACTTCGTCCTCGGCGAACGAGCTTCCTACCTCATAGCCCAGGGCCTTGAAAAAGGTAACGGCCATGCCGCCGCCTATGACGAGCTTGTCGACGCGGTCGCACAGCGACAGAAGCACGCCGACCTTGTCGGAGACCTTCTTGCCGCCGATTATCGCCACAAGGGGCCTTGTCGGCTTCTCCATGGCCATGCCGAAATAAGTGAGCTCTTTTTTCATGAGGAACCCGGCGCCGGTTTCCTTGACATGGCCGGTTATGGCCACATTCGAGGCGTGGGCCCTGTGGGCCATCGCAAAGGCGTCGTCTATATAGACATCCGCCAGCTCGGCAAGCTGCTTGCCGAATTCTTCTACATTTTTTTCCTCTTCGGGGTGGAACCTGAGGTTTTCAAGGAGTACGACATCGCCGGGCTTCATGTTGTCGACGATCTTCTTTGTCTCCGCTCCCACGCAATCCGGGGCAAGGACAACTTCCTTTTCAAGGAGCCTGCCGAGCCTTTTGGCCACAGGGGCAAGGCTCATCTCAGGAACCCTCTTGCCTTTGGGCCTGCCCAGGTGAGAGGCCAGGATTACCTTCGCGTTCTCGTCAAGGGCGTAGTTTATCGTGGACAGTACGCCCCTTATCCTGGTGTCGTCGGTTATATTCTGGTTTTCGTCCAGGGGGACATTGAAGTCGACCCTGATGAAGACCTTCTTGCCTTTAAGATTTATCTCGTCCATGTACTTAAGGCCCTGGTTCAATATCCACCTCCGGTAAGCCGTGTGGGCGACATTCCCTTGTCTTTGTCTTAAAAATTGCTATTTTTCCTGATCTCTGCGTCAGGGCGTAAATAAAAATGCTCACATATTGTCATATATGCTCCGCTTTTTATTTCCGCCCTTCCTTGACCTCAGAAAAAATATCTAATTTTTAGAGATGCTTGATATTTTTCCTGAATCTCTTCGTTAGGTTGAAAATAAAAATGCTCACATATTGTCATATATGCTCCGCTTTTTATTTCCGCCCTTCCTCGACCTCAGAAAAAATATCTAATTTTTACGGTCATCCTTGACTTTTCGACGGCCTGCGGTTTTTTACAGCCCCTTCTGGGCCATGTAGAGCACCACATCCCTCATCCTGGAAGAGAAGCCCCATTCGTTGTCATACCAGGCGAGCACCTTGACCATATTGCCGCCTATGACCTTCGTGGAAGGCGCGTCGAAGATGGAGGAATGGGGGTTGCCCTTGAAATCGACCGATACAAGCAGCTCATCGACATATTCGAGCACGCCCTTGAGCTTTCCGTCGGCAGCGGCCTTGAAAGCCGCGTTTATCTCCTCGGCGGTCCCGGGCTTTGAGAGCTCGGCCGTGAGGTCAACGACTGACACTGTCGGCACAGGCACCCTTACGGCCATGCCGTCGAGCTTGCCCTTGAGCTCGGGAAGCACCAGGGATACGGCCTTTGCCGCGCCCGTTGAGGTCGGTATCATGGAAAGGGCCGCGGCCCTTGCCCTTCTAAGGTCCTTGTGCGGCAGGTCGAGTATCTTCTGGTCATTAGTATAGGCGTGGACCGTGGTCATCAGGCCCTTTACAATGCCGAAGTTGTCGTTCAAGACCTTCGCCACCGGCGCAAGGCAGTTGGTCGTGCAGGAAGCGTTTGATATTATTGAATGTTTCTTGGGGTCATAGTTCTCATGGTTGACCCCGAGGCATATGGTTATGTCCTCGTCCTTGGCAGGGGCGGATATGAGAACTTTCTTAGCGCCCGCAGCCAGGTGCAGCTCAGCCTTCTCCCTGTTAGTGAACAGGCCCGTGCACTCGAGGGCGATATCGATATTCAGTTCCTTCCAGGGCAGCTTTGCCGGGTCCTTTTCGGCGGTGATCTTTATTTCCTTGCCGTTCAGGATTATCGAATTGCCTTTTACCGATACTTCGGCGGGTATCTTGCCGAATATCGAATCGTACTTCAGGAGGTGGGCAAGGGTCGGGGCGTCGGTCACATCGTTTATGCAGACGAACTCGATCTTGTCGAGGCTCCCGAGGGAGGCCCTGAGAATGTTTCTCCCTATGCGGCCAAAACCGTTAATCGCAACCCTTACCATTTATATCCCTCCGTAGCCGTATTTTTCTACCCCAAGGGGTAAGTTCTGGAAAAAATAAGCAGTTATTCTAATGCAAGCAGAAGGCCATGTCAACCGGGGCAAAGATTTTTTCAACCCTGGCGCACATCAGCTTTGAGAGCCGTTAAAAACCGTAACGCCTCAATTCGGTTTGCATTTCCTTGAGACTCATCTGTCCTGGCGCCGTGCTCCCGGTGATCGAGCCGTAGGTTATAAGGGAGCCGAGCATCGGAAAAAACACTCTTGACGGCTTGCCGAGAGGGCCCATGCCGATGACGATCAGATTGTCATCGGAGCATAACAGCCCGGCAAGCCGTTTCAAGTCGTCCTGTGTTTTGACCATTGAGGCAATCTTGACTATGTCGCCTCCGGCTTTACGGGCCGACTCGATGATTTTGTTGAGTTTTTTATCCCCTGGCGTGGATTCGAAGTCGTGGTGGGAGACAATAACCCTTTTTTTTGCCCTTTTCGCAAAGTTTACCACATTTTTTCGAATCCCGCTTGAGCTGAGCTCAATATCTACGAGGTCGGCAAAAGGAATAAGGGCGTGATACAAGTCGGCTCTTTCCCTGTCGGGAATTTCCGCCTGGCCGCCTTCCCTTGTGCTCCTTATAGTCAGGAGTATCGGCAACTTGGTAATTTTCTTTAATTTTTCAAAAGAGGCCAGCAGCCGTCCAGGCTGGGTCGCCGTGAAGGTGTCAACCCTGAGCTCAAGAAGGCCTGCCCCAAGGGAGGCGGCTTTTTTGATGGCCCCGGCGTTCACTCCGCCGGTTATGACGGCGGCTATAAGGGGGGGATTTCCCACGGCACCTGTCTTTATCCGGACTGACCCGGCCCTGCCGGAAGGTTTTCTCATAGCTAGCGCCGCAGGTTTCGGGGAATTTTCGACAATATAACTTGTACTTAAACAGGCCTCAAAAGTCAAGGAAAGACTTGGGATGGGAGATTCGCGTTAATTTAAAATTATTTAATAAAACGGTTCTTGTAATTTAATGTTCATGCCGCATAATGGTTTTGCGAGTGGTTGAACCTTTTCTCTCCTTTCTACAATAGATGTTTATAGCTTGAACTCAGGGGGTGCCACGGGGTATAATTCCGGAGAGCACCCCCCGTGTTTGCTTTCAGGCGCGTGGGCTGATTGCCCGCGCTTTGGATGTTGGATGGCGGGTGAAGCGAGCGGAATGAAGGCGCAAAAGCCTTTCGCTTCAAAAAGCGGCTTGCCGCGCAATCACTTGCTGGACCTTCATATCGTACTTTCAAGAGGTGTGGAATGGGTGGAGTAGGAGCGATAGTCGGCGTATTCCTGTTGTTTTCACTGGCTCTCTCATGGGTATCCGGAGACAAGGAAAAGACGCGCCTTGAAGACGCGATAAAGGAGAAGTCAACGGTAGAGCAGAAGCTCGAAACTGACCTCACCACAGCTAAATCAAAGTCAGTCAAGGACGCAGAGGCCTTCAAGGAGCTGGAAGACAAGCTCAAGGCCGAACTGAACGAGAAGAAAAAGCTTGAACGCGCCCTGGCCTTCGAGGAAAGGCAGAGAAGGATCGCCGAGAAGGAAGGCATGACGGTCGACCTCGAGAAAGAGCGCGAGAAGATGAGGGCTGAAATAGAGTCCAAGACCCGCCAGGAAATATCCGACCTCGAATCAAAGCTCGTTGCCGTGCAGGAGGCCAAGGCCCGCAGTGAAGCCGAGATGAAGCTCAAGATCGAGGAAGAGGCCAGGAAGAGGGCCGAGGAAGCCTGGACACAGGCTGAGCTTGCCAGGTCAAAGGCTGAGGAAGCGAACGCGAAGAGCCTTGAGCTGGAAAAAAAACTGGTTGAACTTGAGACGGCCGGCCAGTCCATGCAGGCATCCATAAAAGAACAGGAAGCCGCGCGCAAGGCCGCGGAGATCAAGCTCGTGGCCGAGACCGAGGCAAGAGAAGACCTCGAGGCAAGGCTTGTTGAGGCTGAGCAGTCGCTTGTGGCCGCCAAATCCACGATGGACGGCGTCAAGGAGGTCACAGTTTCTCAGGCCGGGCTTGCCAGCCCCGCGGAAATTGAGGCAGCCAGGGCGGAAGCGGCCGTGGCCAGGGCCGAGGCCGCTTCGGCAGCCCTTATCATAGCGGAGCTTGAAAAGTCCAGGGACGAGGCCCGCAAAAAAGTCTCCGAGAGCACAGGGGCGATAGCGGGGCTTGAAAAAGAGATAGCGAGGCTTAACAGCGAGCGTGACCTTATAGGGAAAGAAGCTGCCGAGAGGGCGGCCGTAAGCGCTTCTCTCAAAGGCGACCTTGACGCGACGAAGGCCCGGGAAGCAGCCCTTCGAGCCGAATTGGAATCAAAGCCCATAATAATGAACCCCAGCCTCATGGCGAGCAAGGCCGGGGAAAGGGATGAGCTTTCCAGGAGGGTAGTTGACCTCGAAGGCAAACTTACCCTGGCCGAAGAGTCCAGGAAAAAGCTTGAAGAGTCTTCAAGGTCCGAGCTGGACTCTCTGAAGTCGCGTACCGAGGAACTCCTGGCCCGGAACAAGGACCTTGAGGGCCAGTTGAGGGATACCAATGGCTCGCTTGCCAGAGCTGAGGCGGCAAGTGAGATGGCCAGGGACCTCATCGCCAAGAACACCGAACTCGAGCAGAAGCTCAAAGAGGCCGGCCTTGTGAACCTTCAGGGCAAGGCCGCCAGCTATGTGGCTCAGAAGCTTATAGAAAAGAATACCGAGCTGGAGATGAGGGTTAAGCAGGCTGAGCTGTCCCTGGTGCAATCCGAGGCAGCCAGGGGCCAGGCAGAGACGGTAGCCAGGCAGAACCGTGAGCTGGTCTCGAAGCTCAGGGATGCCGAGGTGACGCTCGCCAGGAGCCAGGCAACCGCACCCCTTATCGAAACTCTCAGCCAGAGGAACGCGGAGCTGGAGACGAGGATAAAGGCGACCAACGAGGCCCTGGCCCAGGCAGACGCAGCCAGGTTCATGGTCGAGGAGCTTGACGCGAAGAACAGGGAGCTCGAAAAGAAGCTTGTCGCGGAAGCTGCCAGGCAGGGCGTGGAACCCAAGGCCCTCGAAGAGTTCAAGGCAGCCAGGCTGGAGATAGACGCCAAGCTCAAGCAGGCGGCCCGGGTCAGAAGCTCTCTTGAAGCGCGTCTTCATGACGCGGAGCTGGCGAAGTCGGCAGGAGAGGCGGCAATAAATGAGATGAGCGTTGCCGGAGAGGCGACAAAAGCCAGGCTCGAGCAGGAGACTTCCGCCAGAGCGGCTCTCGAAGCCCAGCTCCGGGAGGCCATTCTGGCCATGAAGTCCGGAGATTCTTCCATAAAGGCCATCCAGTCCGCAAAGCAGGAGATGGAGGCCAAGCTTGCCGAGGAACGGGAATCCAGGCGAGTGCTTGAGGCGAGGCTACATGATGTCGAGACTTCGGATGGCGCAAGCAAGGCGGCTGTAAAGGAACTTCAGGACACCCTGAAGGAGACCGAAGAGAAGCTGACGAACGAGACGAACGCGAGAAAGGAACTTGAAATCGAGATCACAAGGCTCAGCAGGGAGACAGATACCCTCAGGAAGGCAGGATTGGACCTGGCGAGCATGACAGACCTCCAGCTTCAGTTCGCCAGCCTCAAGATCAAAATATCTGAAAAGCTCAAGAACGGGGAGATAGAGCCTGCTGATGTCATAAAATTCATGAAGGTCGATGATGTCCTTGGCTTTTATATCGTGAAAAAGGGAGATACCCTCTGGAAGATAGCGAAAAAAGGGGATGTATACGGTAACGCTTATATGTGGCCGCTCCTTTACAGGTATAACATCACAAGGATGAAGAACCCGGACAAGATAGAGCCTGAGGACATACTCATCGTCATAAAAGACGCGAGCCTCAGGGAGACCAGGGACGCCATACGCAAGGCAAAGAGCAGGGGCGACTGGAGAAAGTGGACGGACGGCGACCGCAGGAACTGGATAGAGAACTGGGTAAATTAAGCGTAACCGGGATAGGCAGTAAAAACGGGGGGGG
>Ga0209324_10002245_pt1 | contig 13341 bp, 12 predicted proteins | sample Rifsed19ft3_FD_184015 | JGI IMG/M metagenome (GOLD analysis project Ga0209324, IMG submission 184015) | Soil microbial communities from Rifle, Colorado, USA - sediment 19ft 3 (version 2) | ecosystem: Environmental > Terrestrial > Deep subsurface > Rock core/Sediment | place: Rifle, Colorado...
ATTTGAAAGCAGCCAGCCTATACGAAAAAGGGGACTACGACTTTGACCCGATTGAACCGCCGCTACTCCGCCGGACGGTCCAGTTCATCGGTCGCAAGATTGAAACACTCACCGGCCCCTCGCTAACGCTCTTGCCCTATCGAGCCGCCGTCGTTATCGCCACCGGCCTGGCCCTCTGTCTCCTGCTCTGGCCCCTCTTCAGCCGCTCTCTCTTTGCCGGTCTTCTAGCCAGCGTTCTCCTTGTTTATGAACCGAACCTCATCGCCCATAGCCACTATTTCACCACCGACGCCCTTTCGGCCATCCTGACCGTGTTTACCTCCTTGTTGATCCTCAAAGAGACCTGGCGGAAACCTGGTGCCCTTTTTGTCCTCGCCTTTTTCATCGCTCTGACTGCCTCGATTAAAGTCGCCTCGTTATCCCTGATTCTTCCCTTCCTATTACTAAAAAGCTTTAAGTTGGGCAAGCGCCGCCTGGCTTTTATTGTCAGCTTTTGTTTTCTCTTCATCTGGGCCACCTACGGTTTCCGCGCTCAAGTGCTCGGTAACTTCCTCGATCTTCAGATTCCCTTTGGCGGTTATTTGCGGGCCGTCAAAGAAAATATTCTTTTTGCCCGGCGGGGCCAGCCCATCTTCTTTAACGAAGTTCTCTACCAGAAATCACCCTGGACTAAAACACCCGCCGTCATTTTTCTAAAAACCGGTCTGCCGCTTTTAATCCTGGCCGGTTGGGGACTGGTCAAGGGCAAAAACAGAAGACATTTGCTTCTCATCTTCCTCATCGCCTTCATCATCGGTATCTTTAAACCGCTTAACTTCGGTATGCGCCACCTTCTCCCCATCGAGATCGTTCTCGTCCTGCTTGCGGCCAAGGTCCGCCCCAAATCAATGCTTAACTGGCTGGTCTTCACCCTCCTAATCATCTGGCAAATTGCCTCCTTCTGGCGCGTCATGCCCCAACCGCTTACTTACGCCAACGAGTTGGCGGTTAAACCATACCAAATCTTCACCGATTCAGATTTTGATTGGGGACAGGGCTTGGTTGAACTCAAAAGCGAACTCGCCCGCCGTCGGATCGACGCCTTTCAACTTGCCTATTTTGGCAATAATGACCCGGGTGATTATCTGACTAATTTCACCCCCATCGCTTCAAATAATCAAATTGATCCGACAAAACCGGTCATCATCAGCGTCAGCTGCTATTATCAGTGCGGCTATTATCAGGACGCTCGTTTTTCGCGCCGGTCCAAAGAGGTTATCGCCAAATCATTTTTCTATTTCCCATGATCAACCTCCTCCTCACTACCGCCATCTTGGTCTGGCCCTTTGGTCAATTGCTTTCGCTCACTCCTTTTGGCGAGGTCTTTCGCCTCCAACTACTCGACGTCCTGGCCGTGCTTCTCTTTATCTCGCTTCTGCCTTCGTACCGGAAAATAGCTAAAGATCCGTTATTCAAACCCCTGGCTCTTTTTTCCCTGGCCGCCCTGCTGTCTCTGGTCGTTAACGCTGGTTCGGTCGCCCTCGCCGGCCTTGCCTATTTTCTCCGCTTCATCTGCTACACGGCCTTTTATTTTGCTTTTCGAATTGCGGGGGTCAAAAAATATGTCCGCCATCTTCTCTTCGCTGCTGCCCTTTTCCTGGGCCTAGGGCTGCTCCAGTATTTTCTTCTGCCCGATGTCAGGTTTCTGGCCTATCTTGGCTTTGATGACCATTATTACCGCCTAATCGGTTCTTTTCTCGACCCTAACTTCAGCGGTCTTATTCTGGCCATCCTGGTCATTCTCTCGCCCTGGCCGCTCCTGGTCGTTCCTCTGATCGCTCTGGTCCTGACCTTTTCCCGGGCCTCGTTTCTGGCCCTGGCTGTCGGTTTGGTCTACCTCTCCTTAACCCAGCGACGCTTCAAACTCCTTTTGACCCTGCTTCTCCTTGGTCTTTTCCTCTATCTCGTCCCCAAACCTTTCGGGGAAGGCGTCAATCTCTGGCGCACCTTCTCAATTGCCAGTCGTTGGCAGAATCAGAAAAACGCCCTCCTCCTTTTCAGCCAAAAACCCATTTTCGGTCACGGCTTCAACACCCTCAAGCAAACCGGAACTAATGAGATTCCTAACCTGACCAGCGGTGTCGATAATAGCTTTTTGTTCGTCCTCGTCACCACCGGCCTGACTGGTTTTAGCGCCTTTCTCTACTTTTTGAAAACCGCATTCCAGGGAATCAAATTGTCATTGGTCAAAACCGCTCTGGTCATTATCTTTGCCCACTCCCTTTTCAATAATAGCCTTTTTTACAGCTGGATCCTGGCTCTCTTTTTCCTCCTCATCAGCCAGAGATCTAAAAGATCAACTTGACCTTGATCGTTTTTTCCGCCGCGTTCCCCGCTCTGCCGACCGCTTTCAGCAAAAGATCATTGTCGCCTTCGTTCAGGCGGATGACGACGCTGAATTTTCCTTCGCCATCGACTCTGGCGAAGCTGCCATTGACCGTCACCATCGCTTCCGGCTGGCTTACCTTGCCGTTGACCGTCAAATTCTGACTGTTCTTGCCAAAAACCTCGGCGCCGTCAGCGGGCGATTCAATCGTAATCGTAATTTCGGACTTATCATAGACAATTGTCTTCACCGCCGACTCGCTTTCGTTTTCCTTGTCGTCCTTTGCTTTCACCTGAATTCGGTTTTCGCCTTCAGACAAGCGCACATTGATCTTGAAGGCCCCCTGATCGTCACTTTTGTCGCTGGCCACCATTTCTTCGTTGCGCCAGACCGAGATCTCCACCTTCGGTTCGGTATATCCCTCAATTAATATCTCCGCCAAGTTAGTTACCTCCGGCAAGGCCGAAAAGATCGGTATCTGCGGCGGCACGTTATCCTCGCCGTTATTCAATATGCCTCCCTTTGACCCCGTTGGACCGGCGACCAGGTTAATGAACAGGGGAACACCCCACTTCACCATGAAGAAGACAAAAAGAACGGTCAGAAAGAAATAAACCAGCCCCGATTTATTTTTTTTCCTGGTGCTGTACCTGTCTCCGGCCATACCCCCATCTTACCAAATCCCACCGTATAGAGTAGAATACTTATGAGTTAAAAGAAAACAAAAAATATGGCCGAAAAACGCAAAAAAAGTCCCGAAACAATCAGTCGCGAAGTGACCCCCTTTGAACTTGTTCGTCTGGGGAAGCTGGTAAACATGTGTTTGGGAGAGGACATCTCCTTTGAATTCAGTTTCGAAACCGGCCGCTATGTTTCCGGCGAACACACCTTTAGCCCCGACGGAAGGCTTCTCATGCCAAACGAGATTCCGGCCGAGCACGTTGTCCAAGGCCCCCAGGGTCTAAAAGTAGAAGTTGGTGGTTCTAGCCTTCAAAACGAAGAAGGAAAAGATTCACTCTACCCGTCCTTTCTCGACGCCATAAATGCCGGTCTCCAAATTCTCTACTGGAGAATCGTCGAAAAAAGGGGGGAACTGGCCGCCAAGGAACTGTTTGAACGGTATTTCAAGGTCATCGACTAAAAACCGACTGGAGCTGGTAACCGTACTTCGCTCGAACCTACGGGATGTGGTTACTTCAGATTTAATTTTACAATTAGATGCTCTTAAGAATCATCTAAACATTACTTCTTTTAGATCTTTAGTTTGAAAGGTTATAAATCTTTCTCTCCACAATTTTTCCTTCAGAATTTTGTATTGCCATGCTAATTTGTTTTACTGTAAATTCAGAAGCCTCGAACTTTTCACTAAGCTGATTTGTTATTTTTTCCAGCTCAGTTTTTTCTTTCTTTACATATCCAACTGTAATGTGAGGAGTAAATGCGTCTAGTACATGAGGATTACCATATTGCTCTCTATAGATTTTTTGTTGTTCAGTGTACTGTCTCCAAGGTTCCCAGTATTCTTCTGTTCTACAAGTTCCTTTAAAAGGAACGATTGCTTCAACAATTTCTCTCTCAAAAGTTTTGAGTGGTTCGTTTGGTTCACAAGCAACGAAAATGCTTCCGTGTTCAAAAAAGGATACTTTGCCTAATTTTATTGAGAAAGTACTAGACTTGCGCGTCACTTCTCTCAATATGACATCCGCTTTTTCTAGATTATCCTCTGATATATCGAGGTCGTATAGATTTATGTGTAGGGGATTTAATTTAAGGTTATAAGGGCTACCAAATTCTTGATTAAGTTGACTGTTTAATTTGGTAAGTTGCGAAAAAACACTATCTGAAGGAGCGATATCAATACCTATTCCAATCCAGATACAATCGGTATGTTTTACTGTCATTTTATGTAATTTTTTAATAACTTTCTGTTTATTTCTGTCACTTCCGGAGCGGGTAACCGTACTTCGCTCGAACCTATACGAACTTTTAACTCCTAGATTAATTGTACAACTCAAGGAATTGAAGCACCACATGGGCCTTCTAAATTTTAAGGATCCGTATATCAAAAACCGGTTAAAAGGAAGAAGAAATAACAAATTTGAGCTATACTCTGCTTACCGAATGATCTCTGTGGTGAAGGTACCTTACTTTTAGGGAACTGATGGCACGCAAGCGATCCATCTTAGCCGCAGGGACCGCTTTTTGGGTGTATTATGAAGAAAAATGTATTAGTAATTGGACTTTTGGTTTTAGTTGGCACTCTTGCTACTGGATATTTCTTTCTAAATAAGCCCCTTCCACCGACCCAGGAAGAGTTGGCCTCCCGGAAAACGGTAGAGGATTATTTCATTGAACACATGCGGGTGAGTACTGACGAAGCCAAAACTATGGCATCTGATGGAGTAATTCTCCGATTAAGCGAAAGTAGCACTCTTCAAGGAGTTGTTGGAAATCTCTATTACCACAGATTTATTGATGATGAGGCAAGATTTGTGAAGTTATTGCAAACTTCAACAGACTCAGCCCCAGGCAAAGAGAATTCAATCAAAGTCGGCAATAACACCATTGACGTGAATTCCAATTACTACCTTAACTACAATATAACTGACGAAGAAATTGCAGATACATTGCTAAACAAGGCTAAGTTTGAGCCAAACTTTACTCAATATAACTATCTTTTTATGCCAGGAGGTCCGCAAAGCGGAGACCAGAAAAGGCCTGAGAAGTAAAAGGTCTTCATAATGACATCGGATATATATGAAAGAAGAAAACACTGATTGGAAGAGCACAGTTGAAAAATTGTCTCATCTTTTTAAAGAATATTCTGCTGGGGATGTAGCTACCGCTCTTTTTGTTTCAAGCCTTTGGTTACCTAACAACGGAAGTACGATAAAGCACCTTCTTTGGACTACCATACTAGCTTCGTTAAAGTCTGAAGATTTTGCCAAAGACAACGGAATCACTAAATACAAAGATTTTAAGGAGTTTTGTGAAAAGCTTTATGCTCAAACTCCAAGTTTTCCATTACTGGAAGACTACATCCCAAATTTTGATTGGGGCACTGTTAAGTTTCATCACAATAAAGTAAATTACAAAATCTTTTATGGAACAGAGATCAGTCATATTTACGATTTTTTGACGGCTTTTCAGCTTGTTTATGTATCGTTCGATAAAGAATATGAGGCTCTTTCGGGTAGATCACCCAGTCTTGAATTAAGGCAATGCTTCTCTATTCAGAACAAGATAATCGAGAGCATTGACGAGCAGCCTGCAGAAGACAAGTTGGTCAGAATACCATTGGGACATATTGAAATTGCCCCGAAGAAATTCTGGATCCAAGCAACTCGCATTTTTGATACATTAAGCAACTCTGACTATAACAATTTGTCTGGGCAGGATGATTATGTTATCGAACCAGGAACAATTCCTAAAGAGTCATTAAACTTTGACCAATTTGGCAATAAAGCTTTTGAGGGTTCTTTGGTCTCGGGTTACTTTATTAGCAACAAGGGTCGATATCTGCCCATACTACCCAGAAGATATTCTGGAATATTAATAGACAAATGGTCAAATATATTCTCAAAATATGGCTCATTCATAAAAAAGGGAAGCTTTGACTATCAAAAGGAACTATCTTTTCAAGTTGCTAATTATTTGCAACAGCGATTTCATAAGGGTAGATTCTATCCCATTGTTAGTGCCATCCAGGATGACGGCAAGCCTCATGAGCTAACTTTTTCTGGATATATTCTATCTGAGGATAAGCTGGTCTTATTTTATACAGTAAATCCATTTAATACTGAAGTTGGTATCGAAAAAGAGCTTAAAGAACTTACGCCGAAATTAAAAGAGGCATTAAGGTTAATTAGCAAAGAGCCTGTAACGCTGGGGCTACACATCGAAAGAAAGAATGTTGTTTATGAGCCGACGGTCCCAGATCGAAAATTAAAGATTGAACTTTTTGTTATATTGCCACAAGCAACTAACAAAATGATTAAAATTGCTGGACCAAAAGAATTACCTGGAGATATTGCTTTTATTGATCAGTTTCTAGGGGTCATGGACGAAATAGATGAACACGACGAACTTTCGCAATTTATTGACTATTTGAGAAATGTAGAAAATAGAATTAGCGCTCCGATTACTACTTTGTTAGACAAATACGGCTCTTTTAAGGATTCTTCGGGAGTATTAATCCCAGGTGCGAATGAGCCAAATATGATAATGATTGATCTGCAATGGGGTACGGATTTTAGATATAAGTCTCTAAAGGAATTTTGGTCCATTTATCCAGAAATAGATTTTATGGACCACCCGCGAAGTTGGAGGGTAAAACAAGAAACGCCTAGTAGGGTGAGACTTTCTGCTAAGAGTTATCTCGGTTGTGCTATTCACTTAAAAATATTAGATACTCATATTTTTCTTACGTCGCCCTTAGACAAGCAAGAGTACATTCAAGGCTCTATTTCTAATTTATTAATGGAATGCCTAGAGGATTACATGTCTAGATTTCAAAGCATATTGCAAAAACATAGCTTTTTCCAGACTTATACAGAGCTCGAAGTTATCATTTTCCCAAGCACTTTCTTAAAAGAAGATGAGTTTAAGCACATTCTACATTTGGATCCAAAAGATAAGTACTGGAAAAGTGATACTGGGTATCCTAAACCTAGTTGTCCTGGGATCAGACTTGTATTTAATCACGAGAAACTACTGGAGGTCTTCAAAGATTCTACAAAAAACGATATAGAAGTTGAGTTATTAATTGAGGTAATAACTCAATTAAATAAGTTTAGCCCCGATCCTAATTTGGCAAAATACATTTCAGAAATTGAAAAAATTAAAGGTGGACGTCCAAGATTTAAGACAATTCATATGTCTAAGGGCGTAGCATTTCCTGAATTTATTAAAGCCGAAATACCAACACTACATGATCACAAGCTTTCAAGAAAAACTGAAGCTGAGATAGCACTAAGTCACGGAATAAAGCCAGGAAAATATAAACTCGATAAAGCCAAAAAGATAATGAATGATCTTAGAAAAGAAATGGTAAGAGAAATTGATAGAGAAGTAGCTCTGTATTCTTATGACGAAAATATTAAATATCTGATCACAAGAATCGATGCTTTGATAAATGATTTTGTGGTTGAAAAGTTACGACTTGAGGAATCACTTAAACACGAGGTGGATTTTGTTCGAGAGGAGCAATACTCGGAGGCTCATGAAAAGTTTACCCCACAACACAAAGATTATCGTTATCTGATTGAAAAGTTTGTCCAAATTACTCCAAAAGGTACAAAGAGATTGGACGATAGATCATTTCGTTATCTAGTTGCTTTGGTAGATAAGATATCTGAAATATATAGCGCCAGTGACAATCTAAACTACGAAATTTATTCTGTTGGTTTAACCATTGATCGAGACTTTTTATTTCAAGTTAAGTACAAAGACGATTTAGACTCGATGCAGAAAAAGTATGGCCTTGGTCAGGCCAGAATTGAGCTCGGGTCAGACGGAAATCAATCCGATAGAGTTGATTCTAGTATCCCCATTGAAGATCACCTAACACAGCTTGATGAGGCATTTAAGAAAGATTTCGGATTTGGAGTAAGGAATTTGGTCAACGTTCTTCAGGTTTTGTCTATGTGGCCAGGTTATATGAAGGGGGTAAAAGAAGCTGCATATTATTCAGCAACCAAAGAAGAAATTGGGAAAGCTGCTAAGACATCAATCAAAGGTTACGATCTATTGGAAACAGATAAAATATTAGATTTCTTGACATTGAAGCAGGAAGGAATGTTAACAGTATTGGGTTCACCTAAAGCCGCAGATGATTTGCCTGTTTGGGAACATCGTAATAGGCCTTATAGGTACACAATCAAACCCTTGTTTAATATGGGTGGAAAATACTATTGGGGCCCTCATTCTGCAGAAAGAAGCGCTAGGGTCTGGGTGAATATCACTACAAACGGAACCTTACCAGCAAATTTGACAGCCCCGAATGTTAATAAAGTATTACACGAAAACCAAGTAACTTTAGAAAAGGATTTAGAGGTAAAAGCACTCGAGATATCAAAAAGACATACAATCTATGCCGAACGGGTAAACTATGGTCGACGAACTCACGATCAGTCTTTGGGTGAGTATGATGTTTTGGCTTATTTACCTCAGAAAAATATATTACTTAATATTGAGTGCAAGGATATTATTGGAGCGTTTTGCTTAAAAGACGCAAAAAGAATAAGAGATAGAATTTTTAGGCTCGAACAAGAAAAAGGACGAAAAGTTAAGAATCCCGGAAATTTACTTAAAGTAGAAAAAAGAGAAGTATGGCTTGGTAAAAATATTCCAACATTTGTCAAAGTTTTAAAGTGGCCGATAAAGAATAACCCTAAGATTATTTCTGTATATATCACTCGAACAGACTATTGGTGGACGAAGTTTCCCCCCAGACCAACCACTGTTAAATTTATGAGAATTGACTTCTTGGAAAAGTTTATTAAGGATCAAATTAGTTAAAGAGGTTCGATTCTCGTTAACCGTGTTTTTAACCCCCTGGCTAAATCTCAAAAAACAAAAAACCTGGTTTGGACCAGGCTTTAGATTGAACTTAAGGCTAAATTTGAGAAAACTTAATTTTAGTATCGTCTTGAGCTGGTAACCGTACTTCGCTCGAACCTACGGGACTTGATTACTCCAGATTTGATTTTACAACTTAATGCCCTTAGATCCTATATAAACATCAAATCTTTTAAACTTTTAATTTAGAAAAGTACTCCCTCATTGCTAAGGAAAAAGGTTTTCTTTCTTCAGGATCTGCAACCCTAACGTTAGATTGATTTTCCCAAAAATGATCATCTTCGAATCTCGGGAAAATATGCATGTGATAATGAAAAGCATGCTGTCCACTTGCAGGTTCATTATTTTGTCGAATCATCACTCCGTCGCTTTTTCTTACTTCCTTCATGGCGATCGCCACTTCTTTGGCAATTTTCATTATTTGGGTTGCTTCTTTTTCCGGAAGCTCATATAGATTTTCGTAGTGTTTAAGAGGAACGACAATTGCATGCCCGGGATTATTACCAACAAATTTTGAATTAATAACCGCCATTACTAAGTCGTCACGATAAAATATGTCGTCTTGCTTCACCATCGTTTCTTCGCTTTCAATTCCTTCAACGGCGAGGCAAATAGGACATTTATAATCTGGTGAAGCGTGATTGTACATTGTTGTTAATTTATGTAACTTTCTGTCACTTTATGAGCGGGTGATGGGAATTGGACCCACTTCTATTCCTTGGGAAGGAATCATTCTACCGGTGAACTACACCCGCTTATGGACGAAATTATACAGCTTGGCCAGCGAGAGTAAGCCGCAATAAAAAAAAGACCCCGGGTTAGGGGGTCTTTCGCTGGTCGTCCGGGGGCTCGATGTGAAAAATGCCGGTGACGATTTCAATCCCCAGCATTATGAGCACCAGGACGAAAGTGGTGCCAAGAGTGACGGTAACAGCCTGCATCAGCGGCGCATTAAAAAATAAGCCAAAGACGAAGACTGCCACAAACACGAATACCACCAACGGGACAACTAGAACAAGACAGCCGTCTGTTACGCCGCGTTTATTCATTAAGCTCTCCTTAAGTGCCAGGGTGGCGCATGACCACCAAGGCGAAATATACCCCCAAACCATCCAAAATGCAAATTATAGGCTTCTAGTTCAGCAGCACGATGGCTAGATTCAAGACTAGGGCAAAACTAACCCCAAGAAAGTAGGGAACAAGCAAGTATCCGGCCATCTTTTCTATTTTCAAAAACTTCATTTTCGTAATCAGAATTGTTCCCCAAAGAACAACAATCTCAAAAAAGGCGAGTAAGGGATTACGCAAACCGAAAAAAAGATACGACCAGACAACGTTCAGAATCAGTTGGACACCAAAAAGAGCGACCGCGTCGGTCACCCCTTTCTTTTTCAGACCTTTGTTCCAGACTAAGTACAGCGAGTAGCCCATCAGAATAAAAAGAAAGGTCCAAACCGGTCCAAAAACCCAGGCTGGCGGAGTGATCGCCGGCTTGTTTAACAGCGGGTACCACCAAGAAACCGATTGGGCGGTGTAAAGTGAACCGGCCACCCCAGCCGCCAGACAAACTCCAATCGAAAGGAGCAACCTCTTCCAATTCATTTTCATATTTTCAGTATACCCTCCTGGACAACCGCCTTACAATTAAAGTGTTACCAGTTAAATCAGCGCATGAATATTGAACTCGTCGACAGCAACGTCAAATTCACCGACCGCTACCAACAAAGAATTCTAGGCAAGTTTTCCTTGCTTGATCGCTACCTCAATCACCTCGAAGAAGATTTGAAAATTGCCAGCCTCAGTATCCAAAAAAGAATTAGGGGCAACTACGAAATGAAGTTCAAAATGAAACTGCCTTTCTCTGACATTTATATCCACCACAAAAGCCCCGACCTCATCCCCGGCATCATCACCCTCCGCGATCAGGTCAAACGCCAAATCAAAGAAAACATCGAAAAAATCAGGCAGCCCCGTCGCTAGGGTACAATTGGGCCATGCCGTCAGCGACCATCGTTTGTCCCAAATGTAAAGCCGAAATCCCCGTCGAAGAGGCCCTAAGCCACGCTTTCCGCGAAAAAATTGAACACCAAGCCAAAGAGAGTTTTGAGGTCGAGAAGAAGCTCCTCCAGGAAGAATTGGAGATGAAAGAAAAAAAACTTGAAGAATCTCGCCAGGCCGAACTGGCCCTGCGCAAACAAAAACTGGAGCTCGTTGAGGAGAAAAGATCCTTCGAAGTCGAAAAACAACGCCAGCTCGACGAAGAGCGGGCGAAAATTCGAAAAACTACTCTCGATGAAGCGACTGAAAGCTGGCGACTAAAGGAAAAAGAGTTTGAGAAACGGCTCTCGGATATGAAAGAGGCGGTGGAAGACGCGAAACGAAAGGGCGAACAGGGTAGTCAGCAAACCCAAGGCGAAGTCCAAGAGCTCGATCTGGAGGAGACGCTCAAACAGCATTTTCTCTTCGACACGATTGAACCGGTTGGCAAAGGTGTCCGCGGCGCCGATATCCGCCAAGTGGTCAAGACCCAACTTGGCAATACTTGCGGCGTTATTCTCTGGGAAAGCAAACGGACCAAAGCCTGGGCAAACGATTGGGTCGCCAAGCTGAAAGACGACCTGCGGAGCGAAAAGGCCAACATCCCCGTGATTGTTTCCTCTGTCCTGCCCGAAGAAGCCAGCTCGGGCATTGGTTTGGTCGAGGGTGTCTGGGTAACTAATTACTCCCTCTATCTCGTTCTGGCCGAGCTTCTGCGGGGCAAATTAATCGAGGTCGCTCGCGAAAAATATGTTTCCCAAAACAAAACCGGCAAAGCCGATATTCTCTATAACTACATCACCAGTCACGAATTTAGCCAACAAGTCGAGGCGATTGTCGAGGTTTATCAGGATATGCAAAGTCAAATTGCCAAAGAACGGGCCGCCTTTGAGAAACTTTGGAAGACCCGTGAGGCCCAGGTCAACCGTCTCGTCGGCAGCACCGCCAATATCATTGGCTCGCTTCGCGGCCACGTCGGTTCGACCCTGACCTCAATCAAAGGCCTCGATCTTCCCGGTTTAGAAGAAGGGGAGTCTTAGGGTACAATTTACTCCATGTCCAAGTACTACCAGCGCGACCGCAATCTTTTTAACCCCAAATCAAAGGAGCCGTTCACTCTCAGCCGCAGCAAGTTTGATCTCTTTTACCAGTGTCCCCGCTGTTTCTATATGGATGCCCGCTATGGCCTGGGCCGTCCCAGTATGCCCGCTTTTACCCTCAACTCCGCCGTTGATGTTCTTCTCAAAAATGAATTTGACCTTCTTCGTCAGGCGGGGGAGTCGCACGAGTTGATGAAACAGTATCACCTGGCCGCCGTGCCGCTAAACCATCCTGACCTGACCAAGTGGCGCGGCGAGACCCCCGAGACGCGTTACAAGGGCGCTTCCGCCATTCACCCAGCCACCAACTTTCTGCTGACCGGCATGATCGACGACGTTTGGCAGTCGGACAGCGGCGAGTTAATCATCGTTGACTACAAATCAACCAGCACCAGCAAAGAAATTAGTCTGGAAGACGAGTACAAGCAGGCTTACAAGCGGCAAATGGAGTTCTATCAGTATCTTTTCCGCCTCTTGGGCTTTCCTGTCTGCGACACCGGCTATTTTGTCTTTGCCAACGCCAGCAAAAACCGGCCCCAGTTCGACGGCCGACTCGAGTTTGAGATGTCGATCATCGCCCACCAGGGGGACGACTCCTGGATTGACGACCAACTATTGGCCGCCAAGGACTGCCTGCTCTCCGCCAAAATCCCCAGTCCGGGCGCCGGCTGCGAACACTGCGACTATCGGAAAAAGATGGCCGAGGCGGTCGTTCGTCTGCTGAAGTAATATCACCTGTGCTATTATTATGGGAATGTGTGGTATCTTCGCCACTACCAATGACAAAAACTCTGCCCAAACCATCCTCTCCGGATTAAAGAAGCTCGAATATCGCGGTTACGACTCCTGGGGCATCGCCGTCAAAGGCCGGACTCGGCTTCGATCACAAAAACAGGTCGGCAAGATCTCGGTCAGTCAGACTACCCTGCCCCAAAGCAACATGGGTATCGGTCATACCCGCTGGGCGACTCACGGCGGGGTGACGATTCCCAATGCTCACCCCCATTTTGACTGTTCGGGAAAGCTCGCTCTCATTCATAACGGCATCGTCGACAATTATCAGGAACTCGAGAAGAAGATTAAAGGCCATAAACTCATCGGCCAAACCGACTCGGAGATTGTCGCCCATCTGATCGAAAAAGAGCTTAAAACCGAAAAAGATCTCTTCCGGGCAGTCAAAAAGGTGGTTAGGATGACCGAGGGATTCAATGCTTTTGTGGTGATGCATCAAGACTTTCCTTATTTAGTTACTGCCAAGAC
>Ga0209324_10002251_pt1 | contig 13321 bp, 13 predicted proteins | sample Rifsed19ft3_FD_184015 | JGI IMG/M metagenome (GOLD analysis project Ga0209324, IMG submission 184015) | Soil microbial communities from Rifle, Colorado, USA - sediment 19ft 3 (version 2) | ecosystem: Environmental > Terrestrial > Deep subsurface > Rock core/Sediment | place: Rifle, Colorado...
GAGCAGGGCACGGTGCCGGAGCAGAACCGGGTTCAGAGGGCAAGCCGAAAGAAGATGTTGTGGATGCGGATTTTGAGGAAGTGGATAAGGATAAGAAGTGAGATGTCAGACGTTAGACGATAGAAAATTGCGATTGAGTTTTTGACATATGCGATTATTGGGGCATGTAAGAGTTGGCTAATAAGAGAGATTACTATGAGGTCCTTGGTGTAGGACGTGATGCAACGGCTGAAGATGTAAAGAAGGCCTACCGTAAACTTGCCCACCGTCACCACCCTGATAAAACGCAGGGAGATAAAGAGGGCGAAGAGAAGTTTAAGGAGGCAAATGAGGCGTATGAGATATTGAGTGATCCGGATAAGCGCAGGAAGTATGATACGTTTGGACATGGCATGGAGGGCGCCGGGTTTGGAGGCGGTGAGGGTTTTGGCGGTTTCGGTGATATATTTGAGGACATATTTGAGGACTTTTTCGGGGCAGGTACAAGGAGAGGGAGGCGCACTCAGAAGGGGGCAGATCTAAGATACAACCTTGAAATATCATTTGAAGAAGCAGCGTTCGGCTATGAGACAAAGATAAACATACCAAGGATGGAGGCATGTGCCGCCTGTCATGGCACAGGGGCAAAGTCCTCTACGAAACTTTCTGTCTGTCCCACCTGTAAAGGAACCGGTCAGGTTAGATTTCAGCAGGGTTTTTTCACGCTTGCAAGGACATGTTCCCATTGTAATGGTGAAGGGCGGCTTATCACTGACCCCTGCGATAAATGCCATGGCAGGAAGAGGGTACAGAAAGAGCGTACTCTGTCAATAAAAATCCCGCCAGGTGTTGAGTCTGGTTCAAGGTTAAGGCTTGCCAATGAGGGCGAGGCCGGTATAGAGGGGGGGCCGTCCGGTGATCTCTATGTTGTTATCACTGTAAAAGAACACCCGTTCTTTGTGAGAGAGGGTAATGATGTCTTATGCAGTGTCCCTGTAAGTTTCGTTCAGGCAGCTCTCGGTTCCAAGATAGAAGTCCCTACTCTAAAAGGAGATGTATCCGTTAATATACCGCCTGGAACCCAGCCTGGAAGTGCCTTAAGAATAAAGGGTAAAGGGATTCCGGACCTCAGGGGTTACGGCACGGGTGATCAGATTGTAACAATAGATGTTCAGATTCCGAAGAAACTTACCCCCAGACAGAAAGAACTCCTCGAAGAGTATGCTAAAATATCCGGCGAGGAAATAAATACCGGAAGCGGCAGCTTCTTCCAAAAGGTAAAGGATATTTTCTAATAAGCCCTTGTCTGTCTTCTTCATCAATAAGAATCAATTAAAAGAAAATAAAATAAGAATAACAGGTGAGCTGTTAAAGCACCTGCGCGACTCATTGCGCATAAAGAAGGGGGAGATGATATTCTGTGTTGACGAGGAGGGGACTAAATATGCTGTCCTTGCTACATACACAGGTCAGGATTTATTCGTTGGTGAAATAATAGAAACAACGAGCAAGCAGAAAGAGTCTGCAATTTACATCCACCTGGTCCAGGCAGTTCCAAAGGGCCCAAAATTAGATTTTATCATTCAAAAGACGACAGAGCTTGGCATCAATGCAATTACTCCGGTTATATCAGACCGGTCTGTAGTCAGGATAGAAAAAGATAGGGCAGAAGAGAAGTTAAGACGCTGGAAGAAGATCGCCATTGAAGCGGCCCAGCAATCAAACCGCCTGGATGTGCCTGATATGGCGCTTCCAATCTCCTTTCATGATTATATGGCATCATTCAAAAAGGGTGACTTAAATCTCCTCCTTTATGAAGGAGAAAAAAAGACTGGGATAAAAGAGGTATTAACGGCTGCTCAGGAGGCTAAAAGTGAAATAAAAACCATCATATTACTTATAGGCCCTGAAGGCGGTTTTTCTCATGAAGAGGTTGAAATGGCAGTGGAAGCCGGATTCACCCCTGTGTCACTTGGCGATCTCATACTCCGTACCGAGACAGCACCTATAGCTGCATTGTCTATATTGCGGTATGAGTTTGGAGTGTAACTGCTCCTGTCCTTGCTTTTGCCTTTAGTTTATAATATCTTTCATATTGGTAATTCAGCTTGTGGATTGTGAATTACCGGCACCTCAGTAAAATTGAAGAAGTAAAGAGTGATGGGACATAGGAAACGAATATGAGGCACATCCTTACAATTATTGTTGCACTCTACTACAGCTTTTTCACTATTACATTGCTTTTGTTTTGTCCATCCGCTGGTTTTGCCCAGGGCAAAGAAATTATAGCTGAAGGTACTTACAACATGGGTGATGGGGAGACGCCGTCTGTTGCAGAGAGCAGGGCAGTTCTTTAGGTTCGAGAGTATGGTTGGAGAGGAGGTTGGGAATGTTGAATGAACAAGAAATTTTGAAGTTGATTGCGAACGGCGAAAACTCCTATGTTGAGTTCAAGGAAGACAGCGTTGAAAACCTCAGGTTGGCAAAAGAAATGGTTGCCATGTCGAACCATAAAGGTGGATACATCTTATTAGGAGTTGAAGACTCCGGCATTATTACCGGACTTTCCAGAAAAGATAATGAAGAACGGATTATGAATATCTGTGCAGATATGATCCGGCCTTTGATAACCCCTTCTTATTACGAGGTTACTATAAGTGAGAAACGATTAGGTGTCGTGGAGATTGAAAGGGGCTGGAACAAACCTTATTACTTCCAGGACAGCAAGGCGAAGACAAACAGATACTATCAAAGGTATGGCAGTACTACCAGGGAGGTAAAACACAGAGATGAATTACAGCGGCTTTTTCAGGCTTCCCAAAATATCCATTTTGAAGTCATCCCGGCTGCCCGCACAACGATAAACGATATTGACAGCGACCGGTTTGAGGAGTTCCTGAAAACCTACAAAAGCAGTGTGATTAAAAAAGAGACTGATATAACGATAATACTTAAAAACCTTGAACTTGCAGACGATGATGAAGGAGTCCTGAGACCGACGATAGCGGGACTGCTTCTCTTTGGCAGGAATAGCGTTAAAAAGCTACTGCCGCAGTCAGGCATTATGTGTGCCAGGATATCAGGCATAGCAATAACGGATGAAAAAGAAGATGTGAAGTTTCTTACCAGGAACGTCTTTGACAACTTTGATGATGCTGTCAGGTTCTTTCATATTTACAACAAACATTCCTTTGTCGTAGAAGGCATCAAAAGGAAAGACTATTTTACTTATCCCGACAAGGCGTTCAGGGAACTTCTTGCCAATGCTATAATTCACAGAGACTATACCATTGCAGGAAGCGAGATCTCTGTCTGGATTTATGACGACAGGGTAGAAATAAAGAGTCCGGGCGGGGTGCCAAATAGCCTTAACATAGAAAAAATGAGGTTCGGGGCAAAGTATCACAGGAATCCTGTTCTTGCCCAATTTTTTTCTTATGCCGGGATTGTAGAAATGATGGGACAGGGTATTCCAAAAGTTGATGAATGGTTACAGGAAAACGGAAACCCTGCGCTTGGTATCATAGAAGACGAGCATGAGGTGGTGGTTACGATGTATAAAAGGAATGGAAGTAATAAGCAATGAGTAAAAGTGTGACGTCAAGATTCAAGAGCCGAGTTGTCTTTGTTATTTTTATGATTTCAAATCTTCTTCCATGCATCGAGAAGCCTGAGGGGTTTTCCGGAGTTGAGACATTCAGCAGACATTCTGACCCCCTCATCTATCGAGCGGGCTTTTTCAGACGTATACAGGATCAGTGCAGCATTTAGGACTGTTATATCCCTTAATGACACTTCGCCCTTTCCTTCCAGAATTCCCAGGAGTTTTCCGGTCTGTTCCACGATATCGGATACCATAATATGGGATCTCTCCCCTGTTGAAAAGCCATACTCAGATGGATCTATGTTAAAAGGGGCGACCTGTCCCTGGATGATCTCAAAGCCTTTGGAGGTCTTATAGGTAGGAACCTCCCCTGATCCGCTTATGCCGCCAAGCATCATACCGCGTTTGATCCCTGAAACAGCCATAATCTTTGCAACCTGCTCCATATTCCCTGGATGGAACATCCCCCGGATCTGATAGGGCGCTTTGGCGGGGTTCAGACTGACCTCTATTGTGTTAATTGGTGTCCGCAACCCGATATCCTCCCGGATGCGATCGAGATCAGGGTTGTTCAGTGCGCGGTTGACATCATGAGTATCAATGAACCCTATCCTTAAATGCTGCAAATGCCCACCCACCTCAGGTAGAGAGGCATTGACCCGTATGCCGAGCCCCTTTAGCACATCCTGTAGCGTAACCCGGTTCCTGATGTTATTATTTTTGGCCTTCCCGCCGGTCAGTACCACTCTTGCCCCAGCGGCAGCAGCCACTAAGGCAATAACAGGGGATAGTTGAATTTCGCCATCCCTGCCATCATAAAAATTGCTGTAATCGAGGAGATCAGGGAAATTGAATCCAGCCTCTTCATTGTACTGCCGGAGGATGTTTAGCAGGCCCAACCGCTCCTCGTCAGAACTCCCCTTGATTCTGAGAGCGATTAGAAAGGCAGCCGTCTGTGCCTCACTGCTCTTTCCTTCAAAGATGAAACTAAAGGCATCTTCCGCCTCCTTGAGCGTAAGGGATCTGGAGGTCTTGTGCCCACCACCTACCTCACCCAGGTAGAAGCTCATCCGTTTACGGATATCCTCAGAACCTGTCTCTTGTGAAATCCCATCACCCATTACAAAACTCCTTTACCATAAAACTGTCTCAACTCTTTTATCTTAGCTTATTATCATCCCTGCATAACCGACTACTTGATCATAGTCGCCGCTTACGTCGCCTGAGTTCATATATTTTACGAGGGTTGCTTTGGTTGCGCCGAGTTCAATGGCAGCGTAGAGCATTGTTACGGCCGGTGCGAATCCGCACATGGTTATACCATACTCCTTTACTGTGTGATGAAGGCCGGCTGGGTCCAAGGCGAGTATTTTTTCGATGGCCTTCTGATCCTTTTCCTTTGCAGATTTGCTTGACTCGTAATGAGTCATGTCAGAGCTCGCAACAATGAGTACATCCTTTTGTGTTTCCTTAATAGCATGGCTGATAGCAATACCTACTTCCCTGCAAACTTCAATTGCTGTGCTCATCATTGTGATAGGAACAATCTTAAAATCCCTGCTGAAATACTGAATGAATGGTATTTGTACCTCAAGGCTGTGTTCTCCTGTATGTGCAGTATAATCTTCTGAGGCATACCTGGATTGTCCTGCAATAGCCCTTGCGAGTTCTGCATCAACCTTTACACGGCCATTTGGCATATCCCATTCACCCTCGGAAAATACAGACACGGGTGCACCCAAGCCTGTATGATTGGGGCCGATAAGAATGAATGTCTCCGGAAGAATGACCTTGGAATATACTGCCCCTGCCACGGCGCCTGAGTAGACGAGTCCGGCATGAGGGGAAAGCACGCCTATAGCTTTGATACGGTCAGTATCAGTGTTTACATATCTCTCTACCTGTTCTCTTAACCCATCGGGCGAACCTTGATAGAAGTAATCAGCAACAGCGGGTTTTCTAAGCATAATTTCCACCCTTTCCCTCTAACAATAAAGAACATTTGCGCAACTGAGCACCTGCTTCGGCTTGCTTCCGCTTCTGAATACCGTGACCCCTTTGCATCCTGAACTATAAGCGGTAAGAAACGCCTCTTCTACATCTTTTCTCGTGGCTGTGGCAGGAAGGTTAATAGTCTTGGATACAGCGTTATCAACATACTTCTGAAAAACGGCCTGCATCTTTACATGCCAGGCCGGTGATATATCAAAGGTAGTTACAAATAGTTCTCTCATCTCCTGAGGTATCAGCGAAATGTTCTGTATAGATTCTGTACAGGATACAGCCTCGAGCAGATCATCGTTGTATATACCAATATCAATTGCCATTTTCTTAAAGACAGGATTAATTTCAAAAAGTCTTTCTTCATCGAGCACATTCCTTGCAAAGCTTACTGCATAAAGCGGCTCTATGCCGCTTGAACATCCGGCGATTATGCTAAGAGTGCCGGTCGGCGCTATAGTTGTGGTCGTAGCATTTCTTAAAGGGAGTGAGCCGGATCCATAATAAATGCTGTTATTAAAGTTTGGAAATGCCCCCCGCTCTTTTGCTAATTGATAAGATGCATTTTTGGAGACCTGCTGGATAAAGCTCATTATATCTCCGGCTATTTTCAACGCCTCTTCAGAATTATAAGGAATACCAAGCATAATCAGCATATCTGCAAATCCCATCACACCCAGCCCGACCTTTCTGTTGGCCTTTGTGACAGATTCAATCTCAGGAATTGGATAACTGTTTATGTCAATGACATTGTCCAGGAAATGAATAGCTTCTTCTACGGTTCCTGAAAGCTTAGCGAAGTCTATACTATATTTCCTGCCTTTCTTTCTAATCATTTTTGTAAGGTTTATAGAACCAAGATTGCACGATTCAAAAGGAAGTAATGGTTGCTCGCCGCATGGGTTCGTTGCTTCTATCTGTCCAATTTTGGGTGTCGGGTTTGCCCGGTTTATCCGGTCTATGAATATAACGCCGGGGTCTCCTGTTTTCCATGCAGCCTCAGTAATTTGTGTAAACACATCTTTTGCGTTAAGATGCCGGACAGCCTTATGGGTTCTGGGATTAATCAGCGGGTATGATTTATTCTGTTCTACAGCCTTCATGAATTTGTCAGTGATCGCTACAGAGATATTAAAATTTACAAGTTCCTGTGGTTTATCCTTGACCCATATAAACTCTAATATATCAGGGTGATCAATCTTCAATACACCCATATTTGCGCCTCTGCGGGTTCCACCCTGTTTTATTACCTCTGTTCCGACATTAAACACCTTCATGAAAGACACAGGGCCGCTTGCGATACCACCTGTTGTGGAAACTATGTCATCCTTAGGGCGGAGTTTACTGAAAGAGAAGCCTGTACCGCCGCCGGTCTGGTGGATAATAGCTGTGGTTTTTACTGCTTCAAATATGGAATCCAAAGAGTCCCCGATGGGGATAACAAAACATGCGGAAAGTTGTCCTGATTCCCTGCCTGCATTCATCAAAGTAGGAGAGTTGGGAAGGAATTCAAGGCCGGCCATCATTTTATAGAATTTAGAAGCCGTCTCATTGCTGGTATTACCTGTCTTAAATGCTATGTCAAATTGAGCAACACGATTTGCGACCCGATGAAACATCTCTTTGGGATTTTCGATGACTTTTCCATGCTGATTTTTCTTAAGGTATCTTTTCCCAAGGACTATTAAGGCATTTTTTGACAGCCTGGGTGTTACCATAAAGATAAAATATCACAATGCTGATAATAGATGCAACACTCAATTACACATTATGAGGAAAGGTATGAGATTGATGTGTATTAACTATGGAGAAGACTCAGTTAATGCACTAACACATTATTAACTTTAACGTCACCTAATTTGAGAGCAATGTTCGTGGACAGGATGTAGTCTGTTCTGTTTCGTTCGAGATTGATCTTATTTTCACGAACCAATTTATCAATCGCAAGGAAAATTACGTTATATGAATCACTCAGGCTTCCTTCTAACTCTGAAAAAGATATGCAACCCTTTTCTTTAACCAACGTTAGGATTTTATCCGACGTTGAGATGACCTTTGATTCCATAAAGCACCTCCTGAAGATTGTTTTTCAATTAAGTTCTCTTGATACTATCGCACCTCCTTTTTTAGGATGTACACAATATATATGCTTAACACTTTGCGATATGGTTGTCAATCATTTTTATAACAAAATATTAAACCGGTGTAAACTCAATCGGATAGGTTACCACTGTATTACCACTATCAGGATATGCAGGGAATTTCCATGTTTTTACGCGCTTCAGCACATCTTCCTCAAATGACGGGTCGCTGATTGTGCTTGAGACGATTCGGGCGCTTATCACTGAACCGTCAGGGGATACAGTAAATTCAATATTAATGATGCCTTTAAGGGTGGGGTCACTCCTTAGTGCCTTTCTGTAGGCAAAATCGAGACTGCCGCGGTGGGACTTTATTACTTCCTTAATGGATTCCTGGCTTCTCGTCTGGCGGAGTGTGGATTTTACGAATGGGGATGTCCCTTCCTTCCCTGGTGGGACAACGTCCCTCCCTGAGATTGTCCTGCTTCCGCTAAGACTACCCGGTTGACCTTTAGCTACACTTGGCGCTGCATTTCCTATACCTCCGCTACCTTTTAAGGCCGGCCGTTGAACGCCGGAGGTGCCAGTCGCTGTTCCTGCTGTAGCGCCAGACTGAGTACCGCCCTGCTGAGGTTTCACAGACTTTACCTGAGACTGGGAGAGGACATTTCCTATCTCCTCACTATTGATTAAATTATCTACAGACTTTCCCCTTCCCTGCATAGCTTTTAAGAGACCTGTATTTTTTGCAACTTCTTTGTTCCTTTCTTTTGCCAGTCTCTGCTCTTCTTCAGCCCTTTTCCTTTCCTGCTCAGCCCGCTGTTGTTCATCCTCATGTCGTTTGGCCTCTCCCTGCCTTTTACGTTCTTCTGCAAGTCTTTTTGCCTCTTCCAGCTTCTTTTTATCTTCCTCTGACTTCTTTGAAGCTTCTGCCTTCTTCCGCTCCTCTTCACGCCTCTTTTGCTCTTCCAGCAGACGTTGTTTCTCCCTGATCTTTGCCGGTATTACTGCTGGTACAGGACCCTTCAACGGGATTTCAGTCAGTTTGACAGTCCTCTGCGGTCTTATAGAAATTTTCTGCAGGTCAGGTTTATACGGAATAAGCACTATGAAAAGGGAAAAAATAAAATATGCTGCCAAAGAGATAATAAGCAGTCTCCTGAACACTGCCTCACTGTTATCCTGTAATGGTGGCTGCATTATAATTTACTCTTTTTGAATTACCGCCAGCGAAAGAGTAGGATATCCGGCCATGGAGCAGGTGTACATGACCTTCTTCAAAAGGGTAAATGGGATCATCTTATCACCCATGATGATTATCTTATCCTGACGCACGCTTTGTTCCCCATCCTGAACATTCTGAGACATCTGAGACAGTAACTCCTTTTCTAAACTATCTATACCCGGCTCACTGCTCTTTAACACATCCTGCGTATTCGCAACCTTTTTGTCTCCAACAAGAATCAGCTCACCAGTAATATAGACTGTTGTAGTAGGTTCGGGTTTCACGGTAGATATTGATGCCGGCAGGCTGACTATATCAGGTACTGTTATAGTTTCCTCTTCACCCGATACATGAAATAAAAGAAAGAGCAGTAGTATCGTAAAAATATCCATCAGGGAGACGAGATTAAGCCCCGTATCCATAGCAAACTTATTTTTGTGCCTTTTAACTCTTGATGGTACGTATATCATAGTTCACTTAGTGAGATACCCGGGAATTGCCCCCTGGCGGCATCTATTGTCTCTACAAGTATCATATATGGTATGTTTGGCCTGCTAAGGATCACAGCATCCTTTTCATCAGGATACTGTTGCTTCAGTTGAGCGAGCAGGGCAGAGAGTCCTGTAAAATCATATGCCCCGTTTGCATCCTTTTTGAAAACTCCCAGCGGTGTTTCACCATTCAGTACATTTATCTCATCATCAAGGATAGCTATAGTCAACCTGAACTTAGCCTGCCGGTCTTTTTTCTCCTGAGGGGGTGCGCCTGACTGTTGTGATGATGTTGTTGGCGGTGTCAGCTCTATAACAGCCATCTTTGCGAATACCGCTGTCATCAGCAAGAACGGGATGAGGATGACCATGAGATTCAAGAATGTAATTATCTGCAGTTCTTTATCAGAGGACATCCTGTGTTTTCTTGACGAAGGCTTTGGGAGCATTTTTACTATTCTGAGGTTGTTAGTATATTAATAAGTTTAATTGAGTACGCATCCAGAGTATCTACAATCTTTATAGTACGGGATTGTATGTACGCATAACATAGCATGATAGGTATCGCCACTATCAGTCCGAATGCTGTTGTGTTCATGGCAACTGAGACCCCCTGTGCAAGGAGGAAGGCTTTCTGAGAAGGATCAGCTACAGCAATAGATTGAAATGACTGGATGAGTCCGATAATTGTGCCGAGCAATCCTAATAAAGTTGAGACATTCGCCAATGTCGGGAGATAGTGGGTGCGCCGTTCAAGCTGCGGCATTATATTCAGCATCGCCTCCTCAAGATGATTTTCCAGATCCTCACGCGAGCCTCTCGTTAGTTTGCCGGTCTTTGCCTTTTCTAACCCTGCAGAGAGTACCATTGGCAGTGCAGCTTCCGACAGGCTGCACTCTTTGATTGCATCATCGAGACGATTTGCCTTTATATTACTCTCAATTTTATTCCACAGTACATTACCGTCTGTCCATGCCTTTTTAAGAAATTTATACCGTTCAATAATTATTGCTGTCCCAAGAGCAAGGATAAGCATAATAGGGAACATGAAAACCCCCCCTGCCTTGAAAAACCCTATGATGCCAAGTATTACTCCCATAAATCCTCCTGCCTGATGGTTTCCATATCAATAAACTCAAATATCTCTTCCTCGAAACTCCTCTCGAGTATCACTGTCTTGGCTGCATGTCCTTCAGGATATTTCCACCGTACAGGGAATATAACTGCAGGCCGTTCCAACACTCCAAGCACCTCGGTCTTTTCAATCGTGATCTTCTTTTCCTCCTCTTTATCTTCAGCATAAGAGGTACCGTTGCAGAGCAGTGATATAAGCACTATTAATAATGCAGTTAACATCATGATGTGAATTTTCTTCATTTATTTAACTCCAGTCCTTTTCTCCAGCATCTCAATCCATGACAGGACCTCTTTCCTGTCTCCTCCTAACTTAACATATTCCTTATAATTTTTTAAGGCATCTGCAAACTTCCCAAGGTAAAGTTCATAAAGGATACCAAGGTTCAGGACAGCGCTGTTGAAATCAGGTTTTAATGCGATACTCCGTTTATAATCCTCTTCCGCCTTTTTGAATTCACCATTTTCCCTGAATGTCATTCCTCGGTTATTATAAGTATCAGGGTCATCAGGTATATTTGCGGATAAATCCCCTGTAAATGGTTTTCCTGCTTCTTCCCTTTTGTACTTTGCCGGTACAAGCGTGGAAAGTCTTTCATAACTTTTCTTTACCCATAAATTATAAATCCCTTCCTCTACCGTTTTTTTAACATTACCCTCATGAATACTGATTGCCTTTTCCTCAAAAGGATATGCCTGTTCTTCAAGGAGGTAATTATACTCTTCTAACTGCTCTCCTGTAAGTTCAGATGGCCTTTCTGATGTCATAATGGCATCCTTATGATGCTCAAACATCTCTCCCATCCTGAATGTAGCCTCAGTAGTAACATCGCTGATACGGTACTTGGCAGCGACAGTATAGTCGGCAAGCGCATCTTTAAGCAATCCCTCTTTCTTCTTCAGATTTTCCTCCAGGGGCTGGACTATCTTTATATACTCATAAAACTTCTTTTTGTAATCTCCAAGGATGAGTTGTGCCTTTGCAGCAGTGATCGTTGTCTCCATAGTTGCAGCGGCTCCGAGTCTCTTGTGAAGTGATATTGTTTTTTCATATAAGGTTTTTGCGGTGGTATGATCCTTCAAAGCCTCTCTGCTTGCGGCCGCATCGAATGTGAGTTCGATTAGTTTAGGGCTATCAGGAAACTCCGTCTGAAACCTTTCGAAGTTCTTATAGTAACTGTTGTACATAGTGTCAATATTCCCGCTTTTCTTATACAAAATAATAGCCTTGTATAGTAAATCTTCCCGTACCCTTCTGTCTTCAAGTACTGCGGAAGCCTTCTCGTATACCTGGGCGGCGCTAATGTATGCGCCTCTTGACTCTAAAATCTCACCCCACTCAGAGACAGCTACAGGTGTATACCTTGAAGTGGGATATCTCAGGAAGAGAAGCTGAAATGCATTTATTGCATTATCCATATCCTTGTCCTGTTCGTACAACACGCCGGCATCGTAGAGCGCTACTGATGCGATGTCGGTGTTCGGGGCAGTGTCGTAGACCTTCTTAAATGCCCCGGCTGCTTCTTTTACCTTTCCCTCAGACTTCAGTCCCTCTGCCTGCTTATATAGTGAAACCGCAAGCGCCCTCTCCAGCATGGGGAGGTCTTTCCTATCTGTAGTGGGAACAAGCGCTATAGCCTTTTTAATTTCTTCCTCACTCTTGCCATATGCCTCTTCTTTCAGAAAGCTCTCAGCTATATATCTCTGGGCAACATATTTATCTTTCTCAGTAGACAACTTGTGCTGCATCAACTGTTGCGCCATTGTCCTGCTCTCCACGAAATTCCCTAAATGAAAGAATACCTCTGTCCCGTTCAGGAGGACTTCGGTGACCCTTTTGTCTTCAGGAAATGCGGCAGCAAACTTTTTGTTGCTCTCTCCAAATCTCTGGATATACTCATTGTCTGCACGTATCTCACCTGATGGCCTTGCAATCTTTTCAAGAGACAGGAGCGCGCTATAGCCTGATTCCATAGTGAATGGAGACGGGCTGTACTGATAGGCTATCTTCTCGTACTCAATTGCCGCCCTGTCGTAGTATTTCATCTCAAACAGGATTTCTGCCAGGATGAAACTTAGTTCAATGGATTCAGTATCTTCAGGGAAATTAAAAGGGTAACGGTGTAACCATTTAATTGCCTCGTTAATGTCTTCTTTTTTCTTTGATGCACGGGCCTTTGCGTAATGGAATTTTGCCAGTTGAAACAGGTCATTTTTTACAAGCGGCTTGTTTGCCAGTACGAGTTCTCTTGCTCGTTTCTGTGCACCTCTCCTGTTAGACTTGAACCAAACGCTGTCATCTCTGTATATTTCAATCAGCCTTATCCTTGCGTTAAATGCGAGGTCTAACATGTTCCCCCGTATATATGCCTCTACGATCTTTGAGTGAAATGCAGGCGCTTCTTCATGATATGGGTTTGTATTTATAAATGCCTCATAGATATCTGCAGCTTCCTTAAATCTTCCTGTTTCAAGATAAATATCTCCAAGCTTTCTGTAGATATAAGGCTCGAAAGTCTGAACACCTCTCACCTTGAAGTAATTGGCAATCCTTTCAGCCCCGCCCATATAATCAAACAAGAGAACGAGATTCCTGATGGAGTCCCAGACCATATCCCTCTCTATGATCAAAATTTCTCCTATCTCCTCTTTTCCCTCAGGTGTCAGCTTTACCATTCTCCTTTCAAGCAGTGACATGAACTTGTCAGCAGCACCCTCATAGTCTTTGCCCTGAAACAGCGCCCATCCCAGTTTATAGAGTGCCTTGTCGTAGAAGTTATAATCATCATTCTTCAGAACCTGACGG
>Ga0209324_10002258_pt1 | contig 13301 bp, 15 predicted proteins | sample Rifsed19ft3_FD_184015 | JGI IMG/M metagenome (GOLD analysis project Ga0209324, IMG submission 184015) | Soil microbial communities from Rifle, Colorado, USA - sediment 19ft 3 (version 2) | ecosystem: Environmental > Terrestrial > Deep subsurface > Rock core/Sediment | place: Rifle, Colorado...
CCCGCCCATACGAAGACCTTCACCTCGAACCAGACGGCGCGGATCCATTTCGGAAACGGCGAGCGATTCTTCGCGGATGGGCGCTACCACGAAGCCATCGAAGAGCTCCGGACAGCCGTTCGCCTGGACTCTTCGAGAGCCGAGTACCATCGGGCGCTCGGGCGCGCCCTGTCGAAGAACCCGAAGTGGAGGAAGCCGGCGGAGGACGCCTTCTCGAAGGCGCTCGAGCTCAATCGATTCGACGCCGACTCCTACGTGGGCCTGGGCGAGCTGTATCACCAGGGCGGGCTCGAGACCCGGGCGAGAAAGATGTTCGAGGAAGCGCTCGCCCTGGACCCGGACAACGTCCACGCTCTCGAGCGGCTCGGGTCGGGACGCCCCCAAAGCTCCACGTCGGGAAAGTTGAGGGGGATGAATCGCTCCCCGGGCCAGTAGCTGCATGGAAAGGCGTCTCTACTTCGTCCTCGGGGACCTGTTGGTGAACGCAATCGCGGGAGTCGCGGCCGCGTTTTCCGCCGGCCTCGTCCCGCCCTCCTGGCATCCGCTCGTCGCGATGCCTCTCGGCATGTGCGTGGGAGCGGCCTCGGCTTCCGTCGTCGCCTTGCTCTTCATGCCTTTCTTTGGGGCCTTCGAGGTCATGCTCCCGGCGATGCTGACGGGGATGGTCGCAGGAATGACCGCCTCGATGTTCGGAGCTCCGGTGCTCTCTGGAGCTTCGATCGGGCTCGCCGTCGTCGCCTGGGTCTACTTCCTCACGGCCATGGCCGCGAGATCGCGCGATGGACGTTCGAGCCGAGCGTAAGTGGGACCGAGCCGCGGCGCGGTTCGACGTCATGACAGGCCTCGGTCCCGAGAGACGCTGGGGTCCCATCAAGCGCGAGCTCTTCTCCCACATGGGGGCGGGAACAATTCTCTTCGTCGCCGCGGGCTCGGGGCTCGATTTCGAGCATTTTCCACCGGGCCGCGACATCTTTGGAATCGACATCAGCAAGAGGATGCTCGAGAAGGCGGGGCCGCGCGCCTCTCTCTATGAGGCCTCGGGAGGATCCCTCGAGCTCCGCCAGATGGACGTGGAATCTCTGGAGATGCCCGACGGGAGCTTCGACCAGGCCTTCACGTCTTGCACGTTCTGCTCCGTCACCCGTCCGGTCGAGGGCCTGCGAGAGATCTTTCGGGTTCTCAGGCCCGGAGGCGATCTTTACATGTTCGAACATACCGGCTCCCGCTACTTCCCGTTCAACCTCATGCTCGATGCGATGACGCCGCTTTCTCGCCGCGTCGGTCCGGACCTGAACCGGCCCACGGTCGAGAACGTGACCCGCTCCGGCTTCGAGCTCCGCGATGTCAGGAACTACTTCCTCGACGTGGTCAAGACGATCTACGCTACCCGCCCGGCCGTAGCCGCTCAGCCCTCGACGGGAAATGCGTCGAGCTTCTCGAGGTAAGGGGTGAGAAAGCCCGAGAAGCTCTCGGAGTCGTCGAAGTAAATCCCCGAGACCAGCAGGTACACCACCCGCTTTCCCTTCTTCGCCACGAACACGTTTCCGAAGGGCCGACCGTCCGCGAGGAGAAGCCCGAACCGGGACTCGTCGCCCCAGCGAAAGAGCTCGTTTTTCTCCTGCACTTCGACCTGCACCTCGCCGAAGACGTAGAACGCGACTTTGGTTCCTCCCCAGAGCGAGACGTACGTGGTGTTCGCGTCGCTCTCGCTGGGCTCGAAAGTGACGCTGTAGGAAAGATACGGCGACTCCTCGTCCTGGGGAAGGTCGTAGACGTACTCGATCTCGAACGAGTCATCGATATAGCGCGTCTTCTGAAGAGTCTCGCCGGACGGGTCCGGGGTGTACCCCTCCATCCAGCCCGTCAGGTGGGAGATGTCGATCACGAGCTCCCGTTCATCCGCCGCGAGCGCGACGTTGGTTCCCGTCAGGTTGAAGAGAGCGCCGAGCCCGACGATCGCGCCCAGCGACACGAATATCGCCACGGGGATGAGGATCAAGATCCAGAGCCAGGGCCGCGGGCGGGAGCGGGGGGCCGGCCGCGGAGTCGGACGAGGGCGCAAGTGGGCGGGTCGGGTCATTTCCATGACGTTTCGATCTCGTTTCGCCGGGTTTTGTGGGGGACAACTCCATTGTACCGAAGCCTTCCCGGGGAGGGAATCCACATGGTCTGGCTAACAGACCGGCGGCGAACGAATGGCTAAAGTCTGGCTTCGGCCGGCAATGACGTCGGTCGAGCGAGCGGTGTGGGGCTTCTTCTCCGTAGCCTCACACCGCTCTTAACCCAGTGCTTCCGCCTACGCCCTCCGGGCTACGGCGGACCCGCCGAAGCGCTCCGCGCGAAGGCGGGCGCCTCGCTCGCCCACGGTCATTCGGCTAGAACGGGACGTCGTCCTCGGTAGCCCGGAACGACTCCTGAGGGAGATCGGAGGCCTCCGGCGGCGGCGGCCCAGAATCGCGGGACGACATCCCGTCTCCTCCGCGGCCGCCGAGCATCACCATCTGATCGGCCTTGACCTCCGTCGTATACCGCTTGACGCCTTCCTTGTCCTCCCAGGAACGCGTCTGCAGCCGCCCTTCGATGTAGACCTGCTTTCCCTTGCCCAGGTACTCCTTGGCGATTTCCGCGAGCTTTCCCCAGGCGACGACGCGGTGCCATTCGGTGCGCTCCTGGCGCTGGCCGCTCCCGTCGTTCCAGGTCTCCGTCGTCGCCAGGTTCAGGTTGGCGACGGCGGTTCCCTCGCGAGTGTAACGAACCTCCGGATCCCTTCCCAGGTTCCCGACCAAAATTACCTTGTTTACGCCCCTCATGAATATGCTCCTCCTGGGTACTTATGACGACAAAAACCCACCCGGACCTCCGTACCGCCTCAGGGCTGCTTCGGCGTGCTCCGCATCAGATCCTCGAGCTTCCTCCGGGCCACCCGCTCCTGAGTCGTTCGGGGGAACTGTTCGATCACGAGCTCGTACATCACGTTCGCCTCCGATCGGCGTCCCATCTCCTCGAGGGTTATCGCCTTCTTCAAGTAGGCGTCGGGGCGCTTGTTGCTCTGGGGGTAGTCCCGGATGATCTTGTCGAACTCGCCGAGAGCCAGATCGTACTGCCGCTGCGCGAGATAACTCTCGCCCATCCAGTAATGGGCGTTATCGGCGAGGTCGCCTTTCTTGTCGAGGTCGAGGACGTCCTTGAATCCCAAGATCGCCAGAGGGTAGCGCCCCTGGGTGTAGTCGTTTCTCGCCTCGTTATAGATGTCGATGTAACCCGGACCGGCGGTGACCACCGGGGGTGGCGCGGGCGTCGCCCCGGGGCGCGCTTGACCCGACGTGGAACCGGCCTCGGTCGCGACGGGCTCCGTCGCCGGGAGGACGAGCGGCTCGCGATTCTGGCGCAGAGTGACCAGATCCTCCCGGAGACCGCCGAGCCGCGAGTTCGTCTCGTCGACCCGCTCCGAGAGAATGGACATGTCCTGCTGGACGCGCTCGAGGACGATCTTGGAGTCCGCGAACGTCTTCCGGAGCGAGTCCTGTTGCTCGGTCGCTCCCGCGCTCAAGGCCTCGACCACCGACTTGAGGGCCGCCTGGGACGTCTGAAGCATCGCGAGCTGCGCCTGAATTTGACGAAGCTCGACGAGGATGATGTCTTCTTTCTTCTGAGCCGCACCCGCATCCCTTCCGGAAGCCCCTGCGACCGCGAGGGCGAGCGCCAGAAAGGTCCAGAGAGTCTTTTGCTTCACGCCCTCCTCCTTTCGTTACTTGGAGGTTACCTCGAAATGAGCCCTTCGATTCCGCGCCCAGGCGGACTCGGTGTGACCGGGATCGAGCGGAAATTCCTTCCCGTAGCTGATGGTCTTGAGTCGGCTCGCGGGGATTCCGAGGCTCACCAGGTAATTATAGGCCGCCGTGGCCCGCCGCTCCCCGAGGGCGAGGTTGTACTCGACCGTGCCCCGCTCGTCGCAGTGGCCTTCGACCAGAAGCGTGACCGTGGAGTAGGACTGAAGCCACTCCGCCGTGCGATCGAGGATCGGCCGGGCCGATTCCAGGAGCACGGCGCTGTCGAAGTCGAACGGCACGTCCCGGAGCGGCGAGTCGGCGTTGATCTCGTCGAGGGTTCTGCCGTAGATGTTGTCGGGATCCGAGACGGCGGAGATTTCGCCCCCCCTTGGGTCAGTCTCCGCGACGCTCGTCGGGCGCGAAGGCGTCGTCGTGGTCGCGCGCGGGAGGTTCGACGCTCCTCCGGAGGTCGTCGCCGGAGCTCTCTCACTCTTGCCGCCACAGCCGAGCGAAAGGCTCAGCGCCGACAGGCATAAAATCCTCAAAATCCAACGCATGCTCTCTCCTTTGGAGAATCGGATCACGAATCCTGCCCCGGCACCGGACCCCACTGCGGGGTGGTGTTGTTGCTCTCCCTCGTGAGCTGCCTAGGGTTCGACCCGTCGCGGTTCATCAAAAAGATCTGACTCGTGCCGGTGCGCGTCGAGGTGAAGACCAGATGGAGGCCGTTCGGAGACCAGTCCGCACTCTCGTTGCTTCCACGACCCGTCGTGAGCTGCCGGGTCTGCTTCGTCTGGAAATCGTAAATCACGATATCGAACGGCCCGCGCTCGATCCTCGACGCGTAGCTAAGCTCGCTATACTCGCGGGACGGGGACCAACTCGCGGAGTCGTTATAGCTTCCCTCGAAGGAAATGCGCCGGAGATTCAGCCCCTCGGTGTCCATGGCGTAGATCTGCGGAGCTCCGGTGCGGTCCGAGGTGAAGGCGATCTCGCGCCCTGTGGGCGACCACGCGGGCGAGGTGTCGATGGCCCCGTGATGCGTCAGCCGTCTCATGTCGCCTCCGTCGGCGTTCGAGACGTAGATCTCGGAGTTCCCGTCCCGGGTGGAGGTGAAGGCGATGAGCTTTCCATCGGGAGACCACGCAGGGGAGAACGTCATTCCGCCGCCGGAAACGATGGTGTCTCCCCGGCCCTCATAGATAAAAGCGCGGTAGAGCGACGGCTGTCCCGTGCGGTACGAGATGTACGCAAGGGCGCGGCCGTCCGGCGACCACGTGGGCGTCAGGTTCAAGGACTTGTTCGCGGTGAGAGGCTTCTGGTCGAAGCCGTCGTAGTCCATGAGGTAGATCTCTTTGCTCTGCTCGCCCCGGCGGTCGCTCGCGAACGCGAGCTTCGTCTGGTTGATCCCGCGGTAGTTTCCCGCCTGCAGCAGGATGTCGTCCGTGATGCGGTGGGCCATGCGGCGCGCGGCCGAGAGCGGCCCGTCGTAGCGTTTGCCGAAAACCATCTCCTGCGCGAGAACCGCGTAGATCCGGACTTCGGTTACCAGCCGGTCGCGCTGCACCTCGCTCACCGCGCGAATCAGGATGTCGGCGCCGATCGACTCCCACTGGTAGAAGTCGATCTTCCGCGCGTCCGCGGGATTGCCGGCGATGCTGTAGAGCCTCTTGGGAATCAGCCGGTAGATCGAGGCGAACTCCATGTCGTTCCACACGACTTCGGAGAGAGTCTTTCCCGCTTCCGCCGCATCCGAAGTCCCGATCTCGAAGTCCGGAATGGCCATGGTGACCGGACGTCCCGGGCGCGCGATGTTGACGTACCAATCGCCCGAGCTAGGCTGCTGCGGCAGGTTCTCCTCCTGGATCCGACCCGCGGAGTGGATTCGATTCTGGAGCAGCACGAGCGCGACGAGGACGCCGCCCATCACCAGAAAAGCTCTCAGCAAATGTCTCATCGTTGTCCTTTTCAGAGTTGATCCGTATAGGTGAATCGCAGATGGACCCCGACCTGATCCCGCGGATAGGAGTTGGGAAGCGGCGGCATCGGATCCGCGAGCATCACTGCCCGGAGCGAAGACCGATCGAGGATCGGGACCCCGCTCGAGGTCTCGATCGACGCATCGAGGACTCGTCCGTCGCGAGCGATGGTGAAGCGGACGATCGCGACCGCGGTACCCCTCACGGCGGTGCGCTGCCAACGCTGATGGATTCTCGCGAGCATCTGCTGGACGTAGTACGCGTACTCGAAGTCCTGGTCGAAGGGTGAGCCGCCGCCCGAGCCTCCGAGTCCGAGACCAGAGAGGGCGGGTCCGCCCGCGATCTGCGCCGAGGCGGCGCTCGCCGCGTCGGCGCCGCGGAGCCCCGAGTCGGGCTTCGGCTCGGGAGTTTTTTTCTGCACTCGAGCGTCGGGGAGCGGCACCTCGTCGCGGACTTCCTTCGTGGGTCGAACGACCGAAGGCGGCTTTTCTTCCGGAGGAGGCGGCTCGGGAGTCGGCTTCGGTGGGCTCTTTGTCGCTCCGCCTCCGGCCCCGGACATTGGACCGGATTGACCGAGGCTCACGTTCATAAAGGTTGCGTCCGGCGGCGGAAGAGAGCTCGAGCGAGGTCTCAGGGTCGCGGCCAGGGTCATTGCGGAAACGAGGAGAATGTGGAGCGCGAGGGACCACACCAACATTTGCCGGAAGCGATCCCGCTCAGCTCGCGCGACCCTCATGACCCGTCCTTCTCCTCGGGGTAGACGTAGACGAGACCGACGTTATCGACGCCCGCCCGCTTCAACAGATCCATCACCCGGATGATCTGCTTGTATTGTAGCCTTTCGTCGGCTTTCAGGTAGGCGAGTCTCAGCCCCTCGACCTCCACTCTCATCTTCATCTGCTCTTCGAGGAGCTCGATATTGACCGCCCGGTTGTCGATGAACGTCCGGCCCTGGGCATCGAGGGTGACGATGGTCCGCTCCTCCGCCTGATCGCGGCGCATCGTAGCCGAGGGGAGGCTCACGTCCATGGACCGGATCAGCATCGGGGCCGTGACCATAAAGATGATCAGGAGCACCAGCACCACGTCGACGAACGGCGTCACGTTGATTTCCGAGAGCGTCTGGTTTGCACCTGTCGAGCGACGGGACAGGAGCATCGCGGTCGCAGACGTACCCCGGGAGACCCGCCCTCCCGCGCCCTCACCGGAAACGTTGGCTCCCATACTCGGTCGGCTACGTAAAGTTCCGCTCGATGACGTTCAGGTACTCGAGCGCGAAATCGTCCATCTGGGTCGAAAGCCGCTTCACCCAGTTGACGAAGTAGTTATAGAAGATGACCGCGGGGATGGCCGCCGCGAGACCGGCGGCGGTGGCGATGAGGGCCTCGCTCACCCCGGGGGCAACGACGCTGATATTCGCCGCCTGAGTCACTCCGATGCGCTGGAACGCGTTCATGATGCCCCACACCGTTCCGAAGAGACCGATGAACGGAGTGGCGCTGCCGGTGGTGGCGAGAAACGGAAGCCGGCTCTCGAGCTTCAGCATCTCCGTGTTCGAGGCTCGAACCAGCGCGCGCGCGACGCTCTCGAGGTTGTGAATGCGGGCGGAATCGCCTTCGCTTCCTTCGCTCGTCCCTCGAGCTTTGAGCTGATAGTTGAGCTCGCTATAGCCCGACAGAAAGAGTCCCACGAGAGGGCTCGTCCGGAGCTGGTGGCAGACCCCGTGGACTTCCGAGAATTTCTTGCTGCGGCGAAAGATCTCGAGAAACGCGTCCGAGTGGGACTCCGCACGCCTCAGCAGGGTCCACTTGCTGAAGATGATGGCCCAGGATACCAGGGAGAACCCGAGCAGGATCAGGAGCACCACGAGCGCAACCGGACCGGAGTCCAGAACGATTTGAAAGGGGTTGAGAGCGGGTATCGGGGTCGAGGGTATAGTCTGCAAGAGTCGAGCGCTCGCCTCTGGTCTGTTTAGTTGTCGTCTACAAGATACGGTACGCCGCAGGCCACGCTACCACGAGGATTTGTAGCCTGTCAACGTTTTGAGGCGCTGTGATATAGGTGATTTCGTGCTTCGATGGATGCGGATCCGAAATGTGGCGGTCATCGATCGTCTCGAGGTCGACTTCGAACCGGGGCTCAACCTCTTGACGGGCGAGACCGGGGCGGGGAAGTCCATCCTCATCGACGCCCTGGGTCTCGTCCTCGGCTCAAGGGCATCGAGCGACCTCGTACGCAGCGGGGCGGACACGGCCGTCGTCGAGGCGGGGTTCGAGCTCAAACCCATGCCGCGCTCCCTTGCTCGACGCCTCAAGGACATTGGAGTCGAGGTCGAGGACGAAGTCGTCATCCGCAGAGAGCTTCAGACTGAAGGGCGGGGCAAGGTCACGGTCAACGGCGTCGCCGCCGCGCGGCAGCTTCTCCGGGAGATCGCCCCGTACCTCGCCGACATCCACGGGCAGGGCGATAGCTCCTCTCTTCTGAGGCCCGAAGCCGGGCTCGACCTCCTCGATCGGTTCGGAGGATCCCGGGAGGATCGCCGCGAAGCGCGCGACTCGTTCCGCGAGGTGAGGCGTCTCGAAGCGGAGATCGCGAGGGTCGAGCGCCGCGGGCAAGAACGAGAGAAGAGGAAACGCGAGCTCGAGGAGGCTCTCGAGGAGATCGAAAAGGCCGCCCCCCGCGCGGGGGAGGACGAGGACCTGCTCGCGGAGAGACGGCTCGTCGGCCACGCGGAGAAGCTCAAGACTCTGTCCGAGGAGGTCTTCAGAACGCTCTACGAGGACGAGGAGTCCGCGCTCACCCGGCTCGCGTCCGCGTGGAAGCGGGTGTCGGAGCTCGCGAGCATCGACCCGCGCTGGCTCGGCTACCTCGGCGACAAGGAAGCTCTGATGAGCCCGCTCCAGGACCTCGCGCTCCACGCCCGCGACTACACGCGGAGCATCGACGTGACCCCCGGCCGCATGGACGAGCTCGAAAGCCGCCTGGCGCACCTCGAACGGTTGAAGAAGAGATATGGAGGGAGCCTCGCCGAGGTGCTGGCGCTGCGGGATCGGGCCCGCCAGGAGATCCTCGAGCTCGAGGGCTCCGAGGAGCGCGTTTCCGAGCTCCAGAGGCTTCTCGAGGCCGCCCGCGCTCGATATCGCGCTCTCGCGAAAGGGCTCTCGTCGCGCCGGCGACAAGCGGCGAGTCGCCTCGAAAAACTCGTCGCCAGGGAGCTGAAGGATCTGGCTCTCGCGAAAGCCCGCTTCCGGTTGGAGCTCACGACCGCGGAAGACTCCGACCCCGCGCTCTGGCGCGAGAGCGGCCTCGATTCCGCCGAGCTCCTCTTCACCGCCAATCCGGGGGAGGACCCCCGGCCCCTCGCCAAAACCGCGTCGGGGGGCGAGCTCGCCCGCTTCGTCCTCGGACTGAAGGCCGTCTCCGCGAAAGGCGAGCGGGGGAAGACCCTGGTCTTCGACGAGGTGGACGCGGGCATCGGGGGACGCGTCGCCGACGCGGTCGGGGAGAAGCTCAAGGAGCTCGCCTGCATTCACCAGGTCATCTGCGTCACCCACCTCCCGCAAATCGCGAGCTTCGCGCCCGCCCACTATCGAATTGATAAGATAGAGCGCGAGGGGCGGACCGAGACCCGCATCGCGCGGCTCGACCCGGAGTCCAGGGTCGACGAGATCGCCCGGATGCTCGCGGGGGCCGTCGTGACCGAGAGCGCGCGCCAGCATGCCCGCCAGCTCGTAAAGGATAAGTAAGAAATTTGCTATCAGAAATTATGTCGAATCTTACTGGCTATCGCCGCTACTGGATCGAGACCTGGGGCTGCCAGATGAACGCCCACGACAGCGAGAAGATCTCCGGAAGCTTGAAGAGGCTCGGCCTCGAGGCGTCGCCGACCGAGCACGAGGCCGACGTCCTGATCTTGAATACCTGCAGCATCCGCGAAAAGGCCGAGGAGAGGGTCTTCACTCGTCTTCTGAGCTTCTCGCACCTGAAGCGGAAGCGCCCGGTGATCGTGGGGATTACGGGCTGTGTCGCCCAGCAGGAGGGTGAAGCCATCCTGAAACGGGCCCCGGAGGTGGACTTCGTCCTCGGAACCCAGAGCCTGGTGCAGCTTCCCGAGGTGCTCGCGACCGTGGTCGGAACGAAGGAGCGGGTCGTCGAGATCGGCCGGCATCCCGAGAACCTCGACGTCCCTCCGGAACAGATCGAGCGAGTGCCGGGCGTCAAGGCCTACATCACCATCATGGAGGGCTGCGACAACTTCTGCTCGTTTTGCATCGTGCCTTTCACCCGAGGGCGGGAGCGATGCCGCCCGATCGCCGACATCGTCAGGGAAGCCCGATCGCTCAGCAAGTGGGGTTTTCGAGAGGTGCAACTTCTCGGCCAGAACGTGAACTCTTACCGCGACCCGGAGGACGGACGCGGGTTCGAGGATCTTCTCGATGCGGTCGACGAGGTCGAGGACCTGTGGCGAATCCGTTTCACGAGCCCGCATCCCAAGGACTTCGGGGAGCCCTTGATGCGGCGATTCCGCGACCTTCGAAGGCTCTGTCCCCACATGCACCTCCCGGCGCAGTCGGGGTCGACGTCGGTTCTCGGCCGCATGAAGCGCGGCTACACGAGGGAGGAATACGAGCGCAAGGTCGCGCGCGCGCGGGAGTACGTTCCAGGCCTTGCGATCTCGACCGACCTCATCGTCGGATTTCCTGGCGAAACCGAGGAGGAGTTCGGCGAGACCCTCTCGCTGATGGACGACCATTGCTTCGACAGCATCTACTCCTTCAAGTACTCGGAGAGACCCTACACGTTCTCCGCGCGAGAGCAGCCGGACGATGTCCCCGAGCCCGTCAAGAGCGAACGACTTACGCGGCTCCTGGATCTCCAGAAACAAATCCAGCTCGAGAAACATGCGCGGTGGGTGGGCAAGACTGTAGAGGTGCTGGTCGAGGGGGAGAGTCGCAAGAATGCCGCGGAGTTCTCGGGGCGAAGCCCGGACAACCGTGTCGTGAACTTCCGCGGGGGGCGGGATCGGGTGGGGGAGCTCGTTTCCGTCGCGATCACCCGCTTCGGTGCGAACAGCCTGTTTGGCGAAACGGTGCCGGCTGTGGCATCCTTGGGGTAGAGGCAGGGCGCGACCACTAAATCCTGTTGACAACATTTCTGACCGCCCCTATATTTAGGGCCACATCACCAAAGGGGCGATGCGAGGGGTTCCACCAATGGAAATCGAAATGACGATCAAGGGCCTCATGATCGACCCCATCACCAACATGCCGATCGTCATCCTGAAGGACAAGGCGGGGGAACGAGTGCTTCCCATCTGGGTGGGAGTCTTCGAGGCGAACGCCATTGCGCTTCAGATCGAGAACATCTCGACACCCCGTCCGATGACGCACGACCTGATCAAGAACATCCTGAGCGAGATCGAAGCCGACGTGCAGCGAATCGTGGTGAGCGATCTCCGCGACAACACCTTCTACGCGATGATCTACCTCGATCGGGATGGAGAGACGATCGCCATCGATGCCCGCCCCAGTGATGCCATCGCCCTGGCTTTGCGAACGAGATCCCCGATTTTCGTCGAGGACTCGGTCGTGGAGAGCGCCAAGGGGTTGGACTTGTCGAAGGAACCCACGGACTCCGAAAGACTCCAGAAGTGGTTGGAAGGACTCAATCCCGACGATCTCGGCAAGTACAAGATGTAGCGCCTCGGGGCCTCTCGTCCTCTCGAGCCGCTCGTCCGCGAACGAGCCATCTTTTCTTCATGGTCCTTTGTTGTCTTCAGTATTCGTGTGTGGAGTAATCCGAAGTGTCTGTCATCATTACGATTGCGAACCAGAAGGGCGGGGTGGGGAAGACCACGACCGCCATCAACCTCGCGGCCGCGTTAGCGGCGAAGCACAAAAAGACCCTGCTGATCGATATGGACCCGCAGGGTAATTCGACCATCTCGTTTCTCAACGAAGTCGACGTCCATGGGTCGATCTACGAAGTGCTCCTCGATCCCAAGGTCAACCTCAAGGAGGTGGTCCATGAGACGTCGGTTCCCGAGCTTTCGCTCGTTCCCGCGCGTATCTCGCTCGCGAAACTCGAGGGGAAGCTCGTCGGGGATTTCGACTCGCACTTCCGACTGCGAGATCGGATGGAGAGCGTGAGAGCTCACTACGACTTCATCATCGTTGATACGCCGCCGACTCTCGGGCTCATCACCGTGAACGCGCTCGTGGCGGCGACGCACCTCCTGATCCCGATTCAGTCTTCGTACTACGCGCTCGAAGGGACGGACGACCTTCTTGAAACATTGGACAAGGTGAAGTCGCGCCCCAACCCCGAGCTGCAGGTCCTCGGAGTTCTGATCACTCTCCATGACAAGAGGACCACACTAGCCCGGGATGTAAGCGACAAGATCCTGGAAGCCTTCGGCGACAAAGTCTTCAAGACCGTGATCAGCAAGAGCATTCGGCTCGAGGAGAGCCCCGCCTACAAGGAGTCCATTTTCTCTTTCGCGCCGCATTCGAGCGGAGCCTTTGAATACTACAGTCTCTCGGAAGAGGTAATGTCCCGTGTCTAAGCGAGCAGGTCTACCGGAAACGATCAAGTTCCGCAACGACGCCCATTTCGTCGAGGAGCTCGGCTCCCGCCGCGGTTCGGCGATCGGGCGAATGATCTCTATCGAGGATATCGAGCCCAATCCCAACCAGCCCCGCCAACAGATGGGGGATCTTTCGGAGTTGACCGCATCCATTCGAGAGAAGGGCGTTCTCGAGCCCTTGATCGTTCGGCGACATCTGGATCGCTACCAAGTTATTTCCGGCGAACGCCGCTATCAGGCTGCGGTCCAGGCCGGTCTCACGGAGCTTCCCTGCGTCGAGCGCGACGTGGACGATCTGGAGACCATCGAGATCGCACTCGTCGAGAACATTCAGCGGAAGGATCTCACTCCGTTCGAGGAAGCCGAGGCGTTCGCTCAGCTCGTCAACGAGCACGAGTACACACACGAAGGGCTCGCCGGCCGTATCGGGAAGTCGCGGACGAGCGTAACCGAAACACTCAGCTTGAACGCTATGCCGGAGCAGGTGAAAAACCTTTGTCGGCTCGCCGACATTTCTTCTAAGTCATTGCTATTACAGATAGTTAGACAGAATTCTCCAGAGAAAATGGTCGCCTTGGTGGAGAAGATCTCGCGGGGCCATATCAACCGGGAGCAAGCTCGCCAGTTGTCTCGGAGACCGCAGCGCGGGCGACCCAAGAGTTTCGTCTTCAAGTACGGGGTGCGGGGGAAGCCGTTTCGCCTGCAGATGACGTTTCAGAAGAGTCAAGTCGAGACCGCCGAGATCATCCAGGCGCTCCGGTCCCTCATCGCGGAGCTCGAAGGCGCCTCCTGATCGGATTTCCACAAAAAAGTTCCGTCGCCAGCGGATAACCTGTGGATTTCTTGTTGACATCAATTCCGGACGTTTGATACTTTCTCCTTCGCGCCGAGTGAGGTCCTCACGTCGTCACTTACCGAGACCTCGTTATAACCGAACAAGTTAGCTGAACCATGGGGGGGGCTGGA
>Ga0209324_10002259_pt1 | contig 13298 bp, 28 predicted proteins | sample Rifsed19ft3_FD_184015 | JGI IMG/M metagenome (GOLD analysis project Ga0209324, IMG submission 184015) | Soil microbial communities from Rifle, Colorado, USA - sediment 19ft 3 (version 2) | ecosystem: Environmental > Terrestrial > Deep subsurface > Rock core/Sediment | place: Rifle, Colorado...
AATGATATGACGTCCCATATTCCCGCTACGGCTGGATTTGCAGCCTGGGTGCGGGTGGAGAAAACCAGCGCCGGGGCGCTTGCGGTGGTGGACGGGGTCGCGGTTGCGGCTGATTTGTTATCGCCCGATGACATCCCGGCACAAACGGCGGGGAATCAAACCATTTGGGCCGTGCGTTGTATCAACGGGATGACTGAGTTTATCTACTCTCCAGTTACGAAGGACTTGCGGGATTTACGCTTTGGCGGGGCGGGAAGCGCGGGGAATACCATCGGAATAGATACATTCGCCCCGCAAGGTTGGGACGCTGCTCAAATTTGGAGCAAGGCGGTGGTGAGTGTTGTCACCACGAAGTTGCGGATTGTCGTAAGTGCAAGCACGGACATTACCTACTACTGGCGCGGGAGAAAGGTTGATACCGGGCTTACATCTATTACGGTCAATTCAACCGACGATAAAGCCGAAGGTATCTGGTACTGCTATTCAACCGATGGTGTAAACTTCGTTCTAAATCAAACCCCATTTTATATCTTTGATATGGTTAGCGGGGCGATCCGCTCTGACTTGATGCTATGGGAATTTTATTGGGACAATACAAATAACGCTGCGATCTGGATTCAGCCCGAATTTCATTCGTCCGCTTTTTACAGCCCTTCCATTCATGGCTACGCTCACGAGAGCTTTGGCACGCGCTACGCAAACGGGCTTGACATTTCCTACGGCCTGACAGCGGCAAACAACGATACCCGCGTCAAGCTAACGAATGGCGAGATACACGATGAGAGTGTTTCTGCTTATATCACTCACTCCGCCACGCCAACCGCGATATGGGAGCAATTGCTGGGCAGCGCAGGGACGGCGGATGCTAACTTTGCCGCGCTCCCGATTTACTACCTGAGCGGGGCGACTCCCGTATGGCGTAAAGTAACCGCCACATCCTACCCATTTCAGCCGGTGAGCAATAACTACATTTATTACAACCGGAACAACGCGGGCACATGGGATTACACTACTTCCATTGGTTCATCGTCCTGGGTAGTGTATTGGGTTGTCGGCACAACCAATCAAAGCGAACCAATTGTAGTGATACCGGGCAGGCTTGATAACGGGAATCTCACGGCGGCACAAGCCGAAGCGTTCCCAAGTTTACTAACGCTATTCACGGAGTATAAACTCCTATATAGGATTATCTACAAGACTTCGGCGGCCAATTCTAACAATGGCAAATGTCAGATTATCTCGGTGACTGACTACCGAAGGGACGCAATAGCAAATAACGCCGGTAGCACAAGCGCCACGAGTGCGTCCCTTGTTTCGTTTACGCCATCCGGAAACATTGCGGCTACAAATGTTCAAGCCGCGATTGAAGAACTGGATACCGAAAAACAACCGCTCGACGCGGAACTAACGGCCATCGCTGGGCTCGTAAGTGCGGCGAATAAACTGCCTTACTTCACCGGCTCTGGAACTGCGGCGCTGACTGACCTTACCGCAGCTGCCCGAACCGTGCTTGATGACGCAACTATTGCGGCTATGCTCGTTACCCTGGGAGCGCAATCCAAAAATCTCGCTCATTTCAGCCCATCGACTGGGAAGATTGTACGAACTGGAAACCAAGCACTAAAACTATCTCTTGGTATTGATTGCTGTTGCGAGAACGGAGATGTAATACAGTCCGCGAGTGACATATCCCTGGCGAGCATTTCGCTCACTGCGGCCACTTGGTATCATATCTATGTCTATCTCAATTCGGGGACACCTACAATCGAAGTCGTAACAACTGCCCCGGCCACGCCCTACAAGGGTACGGCCCGCAGCAAAACCGGCGACACGTCCCGGCGCTACGTTGGATCATGGTATGCGACTGCTACCAACGTGCTTGGATATTGGAGCCACAATCCGCAAACTGGAAAAATGTCTGTGCTGGAAGACACCGATCAATCGCCTTGGTTGGTGGTTTCAAATGGCGGAGCCTTAACAGAAACAAATGTAAGCACAATCACACCCATCACGGCCATTGGAATATCCCTCTACATATCCAGCGCCAATGCTTCATATCGTATCGCGCTAGGAAATAGTGAAGACAACGCCGCCCTTTCCAATACAAAAGGCGTATTTCTGGTCAATCCCACGATGGCAATTACAGCAGACATTCCTCTTGATGCCAACCAACAATTCAATTATTTAATTGGTGGAGCAGGAAGCGGAGCTTATATCTTTGAAACTGGATACTACTATGGCAGATAAAATACTTGGTTATGCCACATCAAACAGCGGCAACTCGTGGCGACGGGCTTATGATACCGATCCGCTCTCTCCAGGAGAAACATGGAGCGAAACAGAACCAACGCCTACGCCGGAATTTGTAGCGGCAAAAGCGGCGGCGGAAACTCGCAAGAGTTTGGCGCGCTCCAATGCAAAAGCCGTGACGGCTCTAAAGACAGTTACGGCGGCCAGCGTAGCGGAGTACATAGAAAATAATGGCGGAAATGTCGTAGCGTTACGGGCCAGGGTTATCGAGTTGGCTCAATTAGTTATTGCGATTCGGGATGTTCTTTGGTCTGACCTGCCCGAAAGCAACGGACAGGCGCTTAAATAACAATAGAGCCGGGATGACCGGCTCTATTTTGTGTTACTAACGGCAGGCGTTACCGGCGGGGCGAGTTTCCCCGCACCTTATACAATAATCAAGAGTTCCATCCGTGACATCAAAATCGTGGCGGCATATAGCCCCAGACGCTTTACGATGTGTTAGGCGGTGTACTTTGGTTACTGTAAAAACACCGTTCAACCAGTATCCCTCGGCAATTGCGCCTTCATCTTCATCATTTGATAAATCAAGACCGACAACATATTTTTTAGTATCCATTTTCACCTTTCTACGGGTCACACGGCAGCGGCTTCATCCGCCGCGCCATGTCAGGGTCATTATCATAGCTGTATTTTGTCCAGCTTTCTGCCTTTTCAATCTCGCATTGCACGTGCAACGGGCACGCGCTACAGGTTGTGATACGCATTGGTATCTTCCCGGCCTCGGCGCGTTTCTGCGCATTGCGTAGCCGCGAAGCCTGCACCCGGTCAGGGTGGCGCTCGTTGTAGCGGCGCTGTCGTTTTGCGTTGGTCATTGCTTTTTCACCTATTGGTTTGCCTGTCATCTCGTCTCTCCCGTCTCTCAGAATAATCTTTCTTGTTTATCGGCTCTTGCCATAATCGTGGCGGGCGTCCCTTGCAACTCCGCGATTACAGCAAGCAGCGCCTTGCGTTTTTTCGAGCAATTTTCAGCATGGGGATAATCGCCTAAGCCCGTATCATATATGTTTGCATCGAACGCAATCGGCCTAATTTGCCGACGCAGCGCTTCAATCGCCGCTTGATTTGTTTTGCTTATTTTGTTCATCAAGCCACTCCTTTAGTTCAATCCATGCGTTCCAGCCGTCTTGCATTTCCGGGTCATCTTCAATCTCTTGCATTTTTGCAATAATTTCATCAATCGTTGTCATCTCATCTCCCATCTCGCCGGGCCGGGGCCGCGGGCGGCTATTTCGGCGCGGGCTTGTGTTTCTGCCTGTACTCATGTGCAAGGTAGTATCGGCGGTACGTTGCAAGCTGCTGCTTGTCTGCGCATTCCCAGCGGCCACAAGTGCCGTGACGCCATGTCAGGCGCGGGCGGTTACAGAACGGGCATCGCTTCATACGACTTTTACCGCGCCCTTGAATAACTGTTCTGTAAGCGCTACTCCCTGACAGGTGGAACACTGGCGGCGGTGGTTTACCAGAAACGCGATAATGTACGGCTTATCATGCGGCTTGTAGTGCTCAAAGTTCCCGCTTTCCACTTCGATCAGGGCTTGCAGTATTGCATCTTCGATGTAGCAAATATCGCGATCAATCTCTTGTAGTTTCATTTCATTTCCCCTATCGCGGCCCGTAAATCCGGGTCGGTGTTTTTTACAGGCTTATACTCACTCAAACGAGATACAACGGCGGGCCAGGGCAAAGTGTTCATTTCTCCATTCCAACAAATGACAGTCCCTAAAATCTTTGCATCCCTATACCGTTCGTTTATCAGGTGTTGCTGCATGTCGGCAGCGTACTCGGTATCTTTTGCCTTTTCGAGTTCGTCAATTACCAGAACTGGTATTCTTGCAAGCCGATTGATTCTGGCGATGTCCGTATCCATCACTTTAGGGTCGAAGGCTTCTTTCAGATAATCCATCAATTCGTGGCCGGTAATGTAGCGGGCTTCGATACCCTTTTCAATACAAGCGTTTACAATCGCCATAAGCGCAATAGTTTTGCCGTTCCCGTTCGTGCCGTATATTGGCAGTAGCCCGCGTGGATTGCCGATAAACGCCTGGGCACGCCGCTTTATTTCGGCGGTGCATGGTGTAGCGCTTGTCACCCTTAGCGTTTTGAGTGTTATTTCTCGTTCGTGTGTGCGCAGTCCACAAAGCGCATCCAGGGCGGGCTTGTTGCATTTCGGGCAAGGAAACGCCCGGCCAAAGTAGGGATGATCTACATCAACGTTGTATGTGTAGAACTTCCTGCCGTCGCAATAATCGCACTCAATCACCGGCAAGGATTTGGGCTGCGAGGGCGCGCTGGGCGTCTGTGATAACTGGCGCTGGTGTAACAATTCTTTGAGTTCTGTAATTCTGTTTTGCATAATTCCCTTTCTGTCTGTTATCAACCCGGAACCCGTTAGCTTTCCAACCCTTTAGGATGGCTTCGCAGTAACGGATATTCTTGTGATTATATTCGGCGCAATCTTCCAGGGCTTCCATCACCCAGTGGGCGGAGTAGGTATCGATAAAGTCACCAAGAAGCTGTGAATTGTAGGGTGTTAGCATTTCGATGTTGTTCTGGTAAAAGGTGAATACTTCGGCGGATTTTGCAGCTTCTTCTTTATCGTTAAGTAGGTCGTTAATTGGGGCGTTCTGATTAACTTCTGGGGTTAATGGGGTATTAATCTCAGTAGTTAATGGGGGGTTAACTTCTGGGGTTAATGGGGGGGTAACTGACGTGTCAAATAAAATCCTGTACATATTTGTGATCTGTGTATTGTCCTGGTATCGTTCCTTCTTTTGGACATATCCCCGCTGAACCAATATCTTTATATCTGCGCTGATTCGTTCTTTCGATACGCCGCGCATGTCTGCAATCGTTTTGAGTGAAGGCCAGCACCAACCGTTTTTGTCGCCATAAACGCCCAAGCAGGCAAGCGTCCTGAACACAGAATCGCTAAGGGTTGTATCTTCTACTGCAACCGCTGGCGTAATTGAAAATCTTTGATTGCCGCTCATAGTTCATAATCCTTTATGGCACAAAACGCGGCCACGTCCTTATCTGACAGAATAAACCATTCACTAACAAGGTGAGCGTGAGAAAAAATAATATGCGCATCTTGCTCAGAGTGAAAACAATTCTTACTTCTAAAGGCGTGAATAAGTTTTACTGAGTGCTTTAGTTTCTTTATATTCTGGGTGATGCGCTTTTCCAGGTTAGTAGTATTCCCAATCTTATATACATTATGACCAACTGGTTGTATTAGATACACCCATCCGTCTACTTTGTATTCGGCTTGTTGTTGGCTCATCTCTCCCCCAATCTTTGCGCGTGTTCAACGCGCCTTAATGCCGTCTCGAAGCCCATCACAATCCATAGATAGGTTTCGGAGCTTCGTGAGTAACCCATGCGCTTTATTTGACTGCGCAGTACCCACAATTCATGTGCCATAATTTTGCGCAGCAACGGGTCGGTAACACTTTTATGAGTAGCCATTTTCAAGTAACCTTTCTGCCAACTTTAGCGCCTTCCATTTGTCCGGTTCGTTGAACCCGATACGCTTTAAGATGGCAACTAAAACATAATGCTCCCCGCTTGCACCAAAGGAATCCCCCGGCGCTGGCGTTCGGTCATATTGCGCTTGTAACTCGTAATACTGGTTTGCTGTCAGTTTGTCCATAATAAAAATCATTCCCTTTCGCGTGCCTGCGCCTGTGGCTGGCACCCCCGGCGGGGTGGGCGACAAGCACGCAAAAAGAAATGATTCGCTTTGCCGGTTTGTTCTCTATAGCGGCAGCCACTCCGCTTTTGTCTTACTTCTCAATATTACTCGATACCGTTCGAAGTGTCAAGCGAGTTTGCCATACATTACCAATTCCACAAGGTAATCAAGGCTGAACGTCGCAATTTCACGGATTTCGCCTTCCCCGACTTTTTCATAGAGTACCAGCTTTTGACATTCCCATTCGCACAAATCTAACTCATGCGTTTCGGTTTCTTTCAGCACCTGTGCGGTGCAGTGGTCACATTCGTTGTCGTTCATCGTTTCTCCCTTTCGTTGCATCGCCCGAAGTGTCAAGCGGATTCGTGGGTCTTTAGAACTTTCTCCAATCGCTCGATTTCGTCTTGCCAGTCGCTGATTCTGCTTTCTGGCATTGTTTTAGACAAAATCATTTTGCGAATATAGTCAATCTGCTTTTCAATACGCCGCTTTATTTGGCTATTATTTAGAATTTTTCCGCTCATTTTCTCTTTGATTATCATCGTTTCTCCTTTTGAGTTTTTCGTACTAGTTACCAGCCGCAAATTCCGCGAGATGCAGGCTGGCAATGTTTTGTTGTGACCCGCGCCGCTCTGCCGTCTCTAGTTTAGCACCGTAAAAACGGGTTTCTGCATACACGGCGCGGGTCTTGTGTTGCTGCGGGCGGGCCTTCATTGTCACCGCTAATCGGTATGATTAGGAGTATAAGGCTATTAGATTTGCTAACGGCTTTCGCCGCCGCCCGCTTTGCCAGTTTTCGCGTCCCACTCTGTAGCCGATCTGCTACGGGTCAACCCGCTGGCATACTCATTATACAACCTTCGGAAGAAAGTAAAGGGTGATATTTGTGACCGGTCACTTCGTGAAAGTTACCCAATGCGTACCTGTTGCGCGCCCTGTCTTGTGACCAAAGAGTGGTTGTTCTGGCGTAAGTTTCAGAATTTCCGCGAGGCCATGCTCCATCTCATTCCACTTGAAAATCAAAACACCTTGTGGGCGCAGAACGCGAAAACACTCTACAAAACCTTTGCGCAGCATTTCGCGCCAATCGCCTTCAAGCCTGCCGTACATCGCCGCCATGAAACTTGTTTTACCGAAACTCACATGCGGCGGGTCAAAGACAACAACGGAAAAAGAATTATCAGCAAAAGGCAATGCGGTAAAGTTCGCAACGCTATCGGGCTGGATAACCCAGGGCTTGCGCCCAGGGCGTTTATCGGGGGTGATTACTTCATTGCGAATGTCCACGTAAAAAGCCCTTTCATCTTGTTTATCAAACCACATCGCCTTTTTTCCGCAACACACATCAAGGATTGTTTTCACAGCATCACCGTTCTCGGCTCAGAAACCACCTTACCCCAGGCCGTCCACTTTGCCCGCTGAAACGTGCCGCATTTGCAAACGCGCTTACAGCAGTCCGAGATAACGCCGGGGCGCGGGTCATCTGTGAACCATTGCCCCCACTTGTGTACATGGCCCGCCGGGATGCGGGACTGCTCGGCGCGCTCTTGGTCGGAGAGTTTGCAAATCATGACAGCACCTATACCGTGATGACTGCGTCTGCTATAGAATCGTAGATTACCCAATATTTGCGGTTATCCTTTTCGGAGCAGGTAACAACGCGGTTAAGGGCGGGATTATCTTGAAACATTTTTACAACTTCGACGGGAATTTCTGACAAAGCCTGCGGGCCTGCCAAGTGAACTGTTCCCGACATTTCCAGTTCACCTGTACCGCGATGGGTATAAATTCTCTGCATCTTACTTTCCTTTGACTAATTTGTACCAGTGTTTGCCCCGCATGGCACATGACCTAATTTCGTACCGCTGCGCGTGTAGAATGCGCAAATGGTACGAAACAGCGTGCCGGGTGCTGACGTTGAAACACGCGGCCAATTGTTTCCATGTAGCGCCGTCCACAAGCAGGTCAAGCGCGGCGGTGTAGGATGCGGGGAGCGTGGTCATTGTTCGCCATCCATCTTTCGGCGACAGTACGATTCCCACTGTCCCTCAAGGAACATCTGCGCTGACATTAGCTCGAACGCCAGTTGCCCGGCGGGTAAATCTTCGCCGTACTTTTCGGCTAATTCGTTACCAAGCACTACGGCTAATTCGTTGAACGCGTCGCCGATTTTGTCCTTTATAAAAACTGCTATGTTTGTGTCTGTCATTTTTGCGCCTGTTCCTTTTCTTTCTGCTCGCGTTCTTCTTTGTTCTGGCGTTCCCAGTCGAACGCGGCCCACTCGTGGTATGCCTTGACTTCACGGTCTACAATCGCGCATAGTTCGCGGATGGCTGTGTTCTTGGTGATAGGCTTTGGAGTGGGTGTCATTCCGTCACCACTTCGCAGGCGCATCCAGGCACAACCAGATAACCGCGCGTAGTGCTGACGCGATAATTCTTGCCATCGGCGGCCTTTTCAGCCGTCACCTTATCGCCAACTTTCAGGGCGACTTGTCCGCGCGTGCGGATTGGCTCGGTGATTTTGATTGTTACGGTAGTCATTCGTCCCCCCGTTCAGCCCGGCGCAATTCGACCGGTACAGGCATGTGGACGGATACCCACTGCGCAAAATAGGGGTCGGTTACAGCCGGGGCATAGTCGGGAAGATAGCCAGGATGGTTACGGTAATATTCTACCGCGTTGATAGCCGTCTGGCCTTTTGGGGTCAGTGTTTCGGTTCGTGCGGTGCATCCTGAGTTTGGCATGTTATTCATCCCCCTTCAAAATGCGCACGGCTTCGGCCATGTCGGTGCCTTCGTATTCGCAAATGGTAACTCTTTTTCCGGGGCGGCGGCTGTATACGTTGATCACATTATCTTCGTGCATTACCAGCCAGCGATAGCCGTATTCAATCCGGGTGTTCTCGTTTTTCAGAAATTCAATCAGTTCATCCATTTTGTCATCCTTTCCACGGTCGCAAGGCCGGGGGCGATTTTCTATTCGGTAAACATCGGGCGATACCACGCCTTTGGGCAATTCGCGTCAATCCATTCGAGCGCCTTTTCTTTCGCGGACATCCACGCCAGGATAAAAATAGCGGGCGGATAACCTTCGGCGCTGTCTGACCATCGCCCCTGCATAGCTTCGTTTTCCGGGGCGCTTTTTACGGCTTCCATTACGGCATCGGCGGCGGGCGGGTTCATCCCGTTTTGCATAAGCAGTTCCTTGATTTTATCTTCGACCGTTTTCATCGTCATAATCCTTTCGTCTTGTATCCCCGCCGCCGGGTGACGGCGGGGAAGGTGGGTCAGGGGCGCGGGCTAGTCGGGAAGGCCGCCAGTATGAGATGGTTCCATACCGGGCAGGGCTTCATCGATGTCGGTGGGCGGGTCAAGGTTGAAATGGTGTTTCAGAACAATGGTCGCGGCCTGTCGGCTATCATTGTTCTTTGCCGATGTAGCAAGCCAAGAGAGTTGATTGATGTCCTTAATCTCTCCCATTGGCATCTCGCGGCCCCTGACGGTGATTTTGAATGCGGCGGCTTGCTCGTAAGTCATTTTTACGGGCGCAGGCGCGGCTGGCTTGACAACGGGAATATCTGAAACGGTGACATCGATATAGTCTTCAACGTCCTGGGTAAAGTATTCGCTCAACCCGGTCGCGATCAGGGTTGCTGCTACAAGCGCGCGCTTATCGGCCATCTTCAAGATTGTATTTACAATGTCGGCGGGGTCTTCGTTTGGAAGGCAGTACATTGTCCCGTCAATTTCCCACGCTGGCGATGTCCCCTTGCTGGTTTTGCGCGAAATCTGTACAGCCGTTCCGTTTTCAATTGCATCACGGAACCGTTGCCAGTATTCGGCGGGCTTGCCATATTTGCCCGATGTCTCTGCCTTTTCGATTGCAAAGACAAATTCTGAGACGCGCCCGCCCTGGGTTTTCAGGGTGCTTTTGTTGATGTGCGCAGGAACCTGACTTTCTTCAACCCATCGGTAGCGGTATTTCTTTTCCCAGGAATTGCAAGAGCCGTCAACGCTGGCAACCAAAAGATTGCCCCGATAAAGATTGCAGGTGCGGCGATAGTAAAAGAACGGCTCGCCGTTGTGCTTTTCTCCCGTCCAATCTTCGACGGTTTCGGCGTCTGTAAAACGGGGGCACAAGCCAAAGAAAGACGTTGCCTTTTCCGCGCCCGCCTTCAGGAGAGATGGTTTCTTGCTGCCAGGAATAACGCCATAGTCGACGTTTTCCTTCATGATACCGTCAATCAAATCTTTCTTTGCTTGGTAGGCGATCAGCGCATCTTTGGCTGTGACAACCGGTGCTAAAAATCCCGGCGCGTCTTGGTGGATAATCATTTCGTCTGTCATATTTTCTCCTAAGGTTACGCCGGGAACGCCCCGGCGGGTATCACTTGTTATAGCGGGCCGAAGCCGCCGAACCCAGCATCGTCCAGCGCGGCGGCCAGCATGTCGTTGCTGGCGTCTGGCTGAAAGCGCGGGTCAGGCGTCTCATCTTCGGTCGCGGCGGCGATAAACGCGGCAGTGTCAAGTTCGGATTCGGCCCGCTTGACCGCCTTGCGAACATCGGCAAGGGTAAAGCACTTCCGGGCATAATCTGGGTCAAGGTAGCCCAGGCGTACCAGTTCGGCGGCGCGTGTGTTCAGGGCTTGCGCTACATCGCGTTTATCTTCGATGTAGTCGGCTTTTTGCCATTTCTCCGAGTGATTCATACTGATGATTGAGTTCATTGTCATTTTCTCCTGTTGCAATAATATTATCATGATACAATGGATAAGTCAAGTATCAATATTGAGTATTGACATAGCTATGTTTAGGTGCTATCATGTTTGTCAGGAGAACGAAAATATGAGCAGAAAAAAAGGTGTACAAAATTACGTAAGGCGAACGGGGGAGCTAGAGAACTTTCAGGTGCGCATCCCCGCTGAGCTAAAGGCCAGATTTGCCGAGGCGACCTACCCGCGCCCGATGGTGTCTGTTGTGGTTGAAATGATGACGCAATATCTCAACCGAGTAGAAGCAGAGAAGGACGGCGAAAAATGACATACTACAAATTTACTGGCACGAACGGAACCGCCACGAGTGGAAACGGATACAAGTGGCCGCTCCCGCGCAAGAACGATGACGGCTCGTGGACTCCGGGAAAATGGACGCGCAAAATCAAAGATATTGAACTTTGCGAAAGCGGGTATCACTTTACGGATTCGGATTGGCTGGCAGGATGGATTGATGCGGAGCTTTACGAAGTCGAAATAATGGGCGACTTCGACGCATCCACCGATACGCCAACAAAATACGTTTGTCACAAAGCGCGGCTTGTTCGTAGAATCGAAGCCTGGGATGAGAAATCAGCCCGCTTATTTGCAGTTCGGTGCGCACGGGATGCAATGTTGCTCGTGAAAAGCCCAGACCCGCGTAGTGTGGCCGCTATTGATACTGCCGAAAAATACGCCAACGGAGACGCGAGTCAGGAAGATTTGGCCGCCGCAAGGGACGCCGCAAGGGTTGTTGCAAGGGTTGTTGCATGGGACGCCGCAAGGGACGCCGCATGGGCCGCCGCAAGGGACGCCGCAAGGGCCGCCGCAAGGGACGCCGCAAGGGACGCCGCATGGGACGCCGCAAGGGACGCCGCAAGGGACGCCGCATGGGACGCCGCAAGGGACGCCGCATGGGCCGCCGCAAGGGACGCCGCATGGGACGCCGCATGGGACGCCGCAAGGGACGCCGCATATCAAAAATACTCTGGCTGGCTGCTGGAAGCTGTGGGAGAAACGAAATGAAATTGACTACGGTAATCCTGTTCTTTACGTTTCTTTTTGGAATGGCTGTTGCTGCGGTGTGGGGATAACATGGCTGACAGTTTTTACTCTCAATATCTTGCGGCGCGCACGGAAGCCGCAAATCTTCTACACAGCGCAGAGCCGAAATCTGCGAATGAACTTTACGCCCGCTCGTTGCTTGTCGAAATTGACGCGGCCTATGATGCGCGCCTGCGCTCAAAAGCCAGCGGCGAACCTGCCGAAATTCTACCCGGTGACGTATCCCGGCGGGCCGTTGCCAGCGTGGCCGCGATTGATGTCTACGCTGGCTTTTGGCAAAGGGCGCTAAACAAATGACCGACGAAAAAGAACTCACCGACCGCCGCGTAGACCACACGAAAACGATAATTGTTACCGTGTCGTTGGTGCTTGTCTGCGGCGGGATAGTGGGTTCTGGCTGGATGGTTTTGCAGTCTATTAGAGAACAGCTTGCCATCCCCGGCAACATAACCGCAACGTTATCGGCCCCTATCGCGCTGATGGCCGAAGCTACTGCGACGGTGGAGCCGACGGCAACCGGGACGCCCTGGCCTACTGCCGACATGCGCTACCTGTCGCCGCACCAGACCGAAGCCGCGATAGCATTGCAGTTAGCAGACGCACACCAAAAAGAGATTGACGCGTTCGCCACTCAGCAGGCGCTCAATCTGCAAGCGGGGCAGGCGACCGAGACAAAGCAATCCAGCGAACAGGCGACCGTTCAGGCGGCACAAACCAGCCGGGCAATCATCGGCATGACCGAGACGCCCGCCGCGCGTTCCTTTATGGCGCAAATGGCGACGGCAACCCAGCAGCAAGCCGTTACTGACAGGGCCGATATGGTTGCGGGCGGTTGGCAAATTGTCGGCATGGTGGCTGTGTCTGCGCTGATTCTCGCGGTGATTTATGTCGTTGCCGTCACGGTGGCCTATCGCGTCAATGGCGGTGGAGTAGAGCCGGAACCTGTCACCGAGGCCGGGGATGGTGACGAATTACAAACGGCGGCGCTTATCCGCAATGAAACAGATGACCCGCACGTGTACAGCGTTAGCCGCGTTCCTGACCCGCCCGGTGATAGCGTAAAGGTTTTGGAGTGGGCAAAGAAGGCGCTAGCAGGCGAATCGGTTGCAGTTGACCCGTGGGAAAAGTCCGGCCCGCTGACTGAGTACCGCGAATATCGGAAAGGCGTTTATGCTTGGCTAGCAAACAACAAGCTGATTGTCTGGAAAAATAAGCAAATTTTGAACGAACGTGGTATCGAAGTTGTCACGCGGTACGTTGAAAAGCACCGCCCCACTCAGGCAATACGCCCCGAAACCCCTTCTACGCCATCCGTAAGTGGCAAAAACGGTACGGATAGCAGCGGTGGGGCGGAGGGGGTGGCCTGGACGCCATACAATAGCACGAAAGGAAACGGGAAAAATGAAAGCAAAATTTGATTTGCGATGGACTCTGATTATCGCAAGCGTGGCTGTAGAAATCCCCCGCTTTGCTG
>Ga0209324_10002261_pt1 | contig 13297 bp, 17 predicted proteins | sample Rifsed19ft3_FD_184015 | JGI IMG/M metagenome (GOLD analysis project Ga0209324, IMG submission 184015) | Soil microbial communities from Rifle, Colorado, USA - sediment 19ft 3 (version 2) | ecosystem: Environmental > Terrestrial > Deep subsurface > Rock core/Sediment | place: Rifle, Colorado...
GCTGATCCTTGTGACAGGCCCAACAGGCAGCGGCAAGACCACAACCCTTGCCGCCATGATAAATAAGATAAACGAGGAAAGGGAAGACCACATCATCACCATTGAAGACCCTATTGAATACCTCCACCCATCCAAAAAGGCCCTTGTAAACCAGAGAGAGGTAGGCGCAGATACCAACAGCTTTAAAAAGGCATTGAAACATGTATTGCGGCAGGATCCGGATGTTGTTCTGCTGGGCGAACTTCGGGATATGGAAACCATAGAAATAGCCCTGACAGTTGCGGAAACCGGACATCTCTGCCTTGCTACCCTCCATACCAATTCCTGCGTTCAGACCATAAACAGGATTGTGGATGTATTCCCGGCGAATCAGCAGCCGCAGATAAGGGCGCAGCTCTCTTTTGTTCTTGAAGGGGTTATGTCGCAGCTCCTGATACCGACAGTGGACGGCAAGGGAAGGGTAATGGCGCTGGAAATAATGGTTCCGAATTCTGCAATAAGAAACCTCATAAGGGAAGACAAGGTTCACCAGATATATTCACAGATGCAGGTAGGCCAGGCCAAATTCAGCATGCAGACAATGAACCAGAGCCTTCTCTCCATTTATCAAAGAAGGCTAATATCGCTTGACGAGGCTATCGGCAGGAGTGGAGACCCTGATGAATTAAGGCAGATGATATCCAATGCAGGCCTTACAAAACCGGGCGGGATGGTGAGATAACAGAAAAAAGAAAGGTTTAGGTTTAGGTTGAGGTTGAGGTTGAGAAAACCTTAAAACTAAACCTTGACCTTAACCTTAAGGTGTTAAATTATGCCAACATTTACATATGAAGGTAAAACACTCAGCGGCGAAACAAGAAAGGGTGAGATAGATGCCGCAAACCTTGCTGTTGCCTCTGCTACCCTAAGAAGGCAGCAGATAATAACAAGCAGGCTCGCGGAAAAAAAGGCAGGCGGCCTTGGAAGTATTCAACTAAAGATACCCGGCTTCGGCGGCAAGGTAACGACTAAAGAAATCGTTATCTTTACCCGCCAGTTTGCCACCATGATAGATGCAGGCCTTCCCCTTGTCCAGTGCCTGGAGATACTTTCCAGCCAACAGCAGAACCAACTATTCAAAACAACTTTGACAGAAGTTAAAAAAAACGTTGAAGGCGGCTCAACATTTGCCGATGCGCTCCGTAAGCACCCGAAGATATTTGACGACCTTTATGTAAACCTCGTTGCAGCAGGCGAGGTAGGCGGTATTCTGGATACCATATTGAACAGGCTTGCGGGTTTCATGGAAAAGGCAGAAAAATTAAAAGGTAAGATTAAAGGCGCACTTATGTATCCTCTTGTAATCTGCATAATCGCCAGTATAGTAGTGGCTGTCCTGCTGTTATATGTTGTCCCTATCTTTCAGAATATGTTTGCAGATTTTGGGAGTGCGCTTCCTGCCCCGACGCAGTTTGTTGTAAATTTGAGCGAGGGCCTGAAAAAATATTGGTGGCTGTTTGCTGGTATAATTACCGGCGTAGGTGTGGGATTCCGGCAATTTTACCATACAGCAAGAGGCAGGGTAATCGTGGATGACATTGTGTTAAGGCTTCCTGTGTTTGGCGATTTAATAAGAAAGACCGCTGTGGCAAGATTTACAAGGACAATGGCCACAATGATGTCAAGCGGTGTGCCCATACTGGAGGCCCTTGAAATAGTTGCAAAGACAGCAGGCAATAAGACAATAGAGTCAGCAATAATGAAGACAAGAACAGCCCTCAGCCAGGGTAAGACACTTGCCGACCCATTGGCTGAAACAAAGGTTTTTCCTTCCATGGTTGTTCAGATGATAGCAGTCGGTGAATCCACAGGCGCACTGGATGCAATGCTGAGCAAAATCGCAGACTTCTATGAAGAAGAGGTTGATCAGGCAGTTGATACACTGATGTCCCTTATAGAACCTGCGCTTATGGCCTTCCTTGGTGTGGTTGTGGGAGGCCTGGTTATCACGATGTATCTGCCTATATTCAAGCTCGCAGGCGCTGCTGGAGGCTAAAAGTCAGTAAGATAGAAAATAGGAATCAGGAAAGAGTAATAAGAAATGCCCTGATAGGTTTCCTAAATTCCTAATTTCTAATTCCTAATTCCTGTTTCTTAATCCTTAACCCAATGCCCACCCAGTTCACTTTATACACCACCTTAATGACCAGACTCAAATGGCTGATGGTTTTCAGGGTGGTTCTGGTCGTTATATTCTTAGGCACATCTATCTGGCTGCAGTTCAAAGAGGTTTTGGCTTTTCAGTCTGTCCTTTACCCCATATACACCATTATAGTAATCACCTGTCTCCTGACAATCCTGTATGCGAACCTTTTCAGATGGGTTAAAAATGCAGAATTGTTTGCATATTTTCAGATATTCGTGGACATCCTGCTTATCACCGCCACAGTGTATGTGACAGGCGGCATGGAAAGCATACTGTCTTTTCTCTATTTCCTGTCCATAATAAGCGCCAGCATCATGCTCAACCGCAGGGGCGGATTTTATGCTGCATCCGCAAGCAGCATTGCATATGGAGTTCTGGTAAATCTTGATTTTTATAAGATACTTCCAGCAGGTTACAAACTCATTATACCAAGCGGCATCGGATACAACAGGGGAGATATCCTGGCTACTGTTGTGTTGAATATCATAGGCTTTTTTACCGTTGCATTCCTGACAGGCTATCTTGCTGAACGGACAATAACAGTGGAGAAAGAACTTGAAGAAAAAAAGATAGACTTCAAAAAACTGGAGGCCATTAATAAACATATTGTGGAAAATATAAACAGCGGCATACTTACGATAAATAGCAACCAAAGGATAACATCCTTCAACAGGGCAGCAGAAAAGGTCATGGGTTATAAGCTTGATGAGATATATAATAAGCCGATTGATATGGTTTTCCCGGACCTAATGAAGGCAAAGCATTATTCAATTATCCCTGACGAGACAAGCGCCTCATATTTTAGAATAGAGAAAACATTTAAGCGGAAAGACGGCAAAGAATTATTCCTTGGTTTCGCGGCATCACCGATGAAGGAAGGCGGTCATATTATAATATTCCAAGATTTAACAAGGCTTAAGGAGATTGAGGAACAGCTCCGTAGGGTGGACAGATTGAGGGCATTGGGGGAGTTGGCAGCAGGCATGGCCCATGAAGTTAGAAACCCCCTGACATCCATCAGCGGTTCTGTGCAGGTACTTAAAAAAAGTTTGATGCTGGATACTGAAAGCCAGCACCTTATGAATACTGTTATAAGGGAAGCGGAGAGATTAAATGCCCTGATAACAGACTTTCTGTTATTTGCAAAGCCGGCAACAAAAATGACGAAAATTGATTTAAGGGATATTATCAATGAGACTGTGAATATATTCAAAAACAGCCCTGAGTCAGGCAATATTGATATTCAGCTTAAAATAGAAGATGGCCTAATAGTAGAAGGCGACAGCCGCCAGCTCAAGCAGGTATTCTGGAACCTTTTTATAAACGCCGGCAATGCAATGCCGGATAATAACAGGGACAAGGGACAAGGGAGAAGGGGCAAGATAATAGTAGAAGCAACTGGCAGAGAGAAAGATGTAGAGGCGACTATCTCAGACACAGGCATGGGGATTCCGCCGGAGAATATAGAAAGGATTTTTGACCCATTCTTTACAACAAAGGATTTCGGCACAGGGCTTGGCCTCGCTGTTGTTCACAGGATTATAGAAGGCCATAATGGTAAAATAGAGGTAAAAAGCAAAAAAGGCGAAGGTACAAGCTTTAAGATCACACTGCCGGTGGCAGAAAGGATGGAGGTTGGAGGTTAGAGGGAAAAGGTTAGAGGTTAGAGACAAATGCCTCTACCTCCACCCTCAATCCTCCAACATATTTGTTTTTTGTATGCGAGAGACAATACTCATAGTTGATGATGAAAAGGGGATAAGGGACTTCCTTGAGATATATTTAAAAAAGGAAGGTTACAGGGTTAATTCCGCTTCCAGCGGCGAGGAGGCGATGAAACTCTTCGGCAACAACAGCTACGAGCTTGTTATAAGCGATATAAAGATGTCCGGGATGAATGGCGTGGAACTTCTTAAGAATATAAAAGGGATTAATCCTGATGTTATAGTTCTAATGATTACTGCGTACGCATCCGTTGATACGGCAATTGATGCGATGAAGGCAGGGGCATACGACTACATCACAAAGCCGTTTAATGTGGATGAGGTAAAGCATATTATAAGAAATGCCCTTGATAAAAAGAAGCTGGAAGCCGAAAACCTCCTCTTAAAGAAAGAACTAAAAAGGCAATACGGCTTTTCAAACCTTATTGGCACAAGCTCAAAGATGCTTGAGATATACGGGCTTATAAGAAGATTTGCAGAGACAAAGGCAAATATCCTCATCACAGGCGAAAGCGGTACTGGTAAAGAGCTTGTAGCAAGGGCAATCCATTATGAGGGCAACAGGAAGGATAAACCCTTTGTGCCCATTAATTGCGGGGCAATACCAGAGAACCTGCTGGAAAGCGAGCTTTTTGGCCATGAAAAAGGCGCGTTTACAGGCGCAGTTGCCAACAAAAGCGGGCTCTTTGAAATAGCAGATGAAGGCACCATATTCCTTGACGAGATAACAGAACTTCCGAAGGGCCTTCAGGTAAAACTCCTCAGGGTCGTCCAGGAAAGAAATTTCAGGAGGGTTGGAGGTGTAGAGGACGTATCAATAGATGTGCGGATAATTTCAGCATCAAATAAGGATATTGAAAAAGAGGTAAAAGAAGGCAGGTTCAGAGAAGACCTGTTTTACAGGCTTAATGTAATCCCAATCCACATGCCGCCTCTGCGGGAAAGAAAGGACGATATACCTGTCTTATGCCAGCACTTTCTTGAAAAATACTGCAACGAACTGGGCAGGCATATAAAAAAGATTTCAGGCGAGGCAATGGGGCTTCTTATTAATTATCGTTATCCAGGAAACATCAGGGAACTTGAGAACATCATTGAAAGGACAGTTGCCCTTGAGCCAACAGACATAATCCTTCCTGAGACCCTTCCTGACTACATGAGAAGCTCAGAGGTTCAGGAGTTCGGAACTTCAGAAGTTCAGGTTGCCCCTGATGGCCTGGATTTTGAAAAGGCTGTAGAGAATTTTGAAAGGTCAATTGTATTAAAGGCAATTGAGAAGGCAGATGGCGTGCAAAAGAAGGCCGCAGAAATCCTTAAGATAAGCCCCAGGTCATTAAGGTATCTGTTGCAGAAATATGGGATATAGCAGACAGAAAAATCATCCTTGCAATATTCTTACTAAGAAGATATAATATCTTCTATAAAGGAGGATAAACAATTATGAAGGCTAAGCTATCAACTACCATTGAAAAACCTCTAATCAATTTTCTCGACTCTTTGCCCGGTGAAAGCCGTTCAGAAAAGCTGGAACGTCTTTTAAAAAAAGTCAAACGAATAAAGGAAGAAAAGAAACTTCGCAGGCTGCTATCCGGCTGCAAAGAGGGGGATGATGAAAAGGCAGAGCGGGAATCATGGGAATCCAGTGTAGAGGAGGCTATGTGGAGCGAATAAGACGGGGAGAAGTGTGGATAGTAGAATTATTGGCCCATCCAAAACCCAGACCGGCCATTGTTGCAAGCATTGACCCAATTAATGATCTCTGTCCGGATGTTATTCTTATCCCTGTTACGACGAAGCCAGGCCCTTTAAGAATTCCTTTGTTAGAAGACGAATCAGCTACAGGACTGAAACAAAAAAGTTATGCAAAATGCGAATCCATTGGCCCGATTCATAAATCCAGATTAAAAAAGAAGATAGGGGAGATTCCAGGAAATGAATGGCCTATGATTGAAAATGGGATTAAGCGGGTGCTTGGTTTGGAGTAAGAAGTTGTGACAATTTTTGTCCATTTTATGACTATTTTTGTCAAAGTTTGCCTTCCAATAAAACCCCTCAAACTCTAACATATTGTTTTTAATAATAAAAATATAGTTGGCATAAGGTTTGCTTATTCTTTACAATAGAAGAATGAGACTTTCGTTTATTTCAAACTTTAAATTATAAGGAGGTGAAACACGAAAATTCTGTAAGATAACAAACCCGAACAATCGGGTTAAATTAAGTCAGACTAAAAAGTTTCAAAAAACAAAGGAGGTAGAAAGTATGTTTACCAAGATAGCAGAAATGCTAAGTCTAAGTATCAGGAGGAAAGAGGGTTTTACATTGATAGAGCTCCTCATTGTCGTGGCTATCATCGCCATTCTGGCGGCCATCGCAATACCGCAGTTCAGCGCATACAGAATCAGGGGATTTAATGCCTCTGCCAACTCTGACTCAAGGAACCTTGCAACCACAGAAGAGGCCCTTTTTGCAGATACGCAGGAATATGGGCAAAATATTGCAGCCGGCACGTTAACCACTCAGGTCTGTACAGCTGGCATAGCTCTTCTTACTGGACCACAAAACCCTGGAACAGCAACTGTATCGGGTGCTTATATCACAAATGACAGAGGCAATGCTGGGTTTTCAGTAAGCAATAATGTTCTGATTGCAGCTGACACTGTAGTAACAACATGTAGTTCATATGTAATTGTAGCCAAGCATACCAATGGCGATGCATGCTATGGAAGGGATTCTGATAGCACAGGAACATATAGGGCTACTCATGTCGCTGGTACAGCGCTTCTGGCAGCAGATATTCCTGCTGCTGTTACTGCTACTATTCAGACGACCGGCACTACAGCTGCCTGTAACAGCTGGAATATCCAGTAACAAAAGGTTGATAGCTGTCTGCTTCATCGCCCGGTCCATAAGGCCGGGCGTTTTTTTATTTATCAGCCGGTACCATAAGGCTTTGCAAATCTTGCTTTAATTATGTTAAGAATTTTTTATGCGCCAGCCAACTTTCCACCTTGTTGCCATTATTCTCCTATTCGCCATCCCTATTTCATTTGCAACCTATAAAAGGAATGCAATATGGAAAGATGAATTACTGATGTGGGCGGATGTGGTAAAGAAGAGCCCTGAAAAGGCGAGGGGGTATACCGGCCTTGGAATGGCTTATTTTAAGCAAGACCGCATTGACGAAGCTGTTGAAAAATACTTAACCGCGCTCAGGTTTAACCCTGGTTTTGTAGAAGCACATGTTAATCTGGGGAATGCCTATTTCAAACAAAAACGAATGAATGAGGCCATTCAAGAGTATGAAAGTGCATCAAGATTTGGTCCGGGCTATGCGCAAGCTCATAACAACCTTGGGAATGTTTATTACGATAATGGGCAGATGGATGAAGCTATAGAAAAGTATCTAACCGCAATAAAATTGAAACCCAGTTTTTCAGAAGCGCATTACAATTTAGGTAATATTTATTATAAACAAGGCAGATTGGACGATGCAATACAGGAATACAGGATGGCGCTAAAACTCAACCCCGACTATGCAGAGGCTCATAATAATCTTGGGAATTTCTATCTAAGTCAAGGAAAATTGAAAGAGGCTGAAGAGGAATATCTTGCGGCATTAAGACTTAAATCAGACAGTGAAAAGGCCCATTATAATTTAGGAAATATTTATGCCAAACAAGGGAGATTGGACTCGGCGCTGCAGGAATATGAAATAGCATTGAGATTAGACCCAGGCAATGCAGAGGCTCATAATAATCTTGGTTCTGTCTATTTTAGCCAAGGTCGGCTTGATGAGGCCGTAGAAAAATACTTGACCGCACTAAAACTTAATGAGGGTTTTGTAGAGGCACATACTAACCTTGGAAATGCCTATAAAAAAAAGGGATTGATGGATAAAGCTAAAGAAGAATTTGAGATAGCTTTAAAATTAAGGCCAAATTTTATTCCAGCGCAAAAAGCCCTTGCATCCATTGATACCTCTAAATCAAAATAAAAGGAAAATATATATTTGACATTCTGTTATTGGTTGGGTATAAATAATTTTTATGATAAGGATTGAAGGAATTTCAAAGGAATTCAAAGAAGGCATCGGCTCCAAAAAGGTCAGGGCATTAGAAGACCTCAACCTTGCAATACACAAGGGCAAGGTCTTTGGTTTTTTAGGCCCGAACGGCACAGGCAAATCAACCGCCATAAAAATACTGATGACAACATGGGTGGGAACATGGGGGAACATGGGGAACATGGGGACAACCCCCTATTTTTATTGACAATGCCCTTTATTTCTAATAGAATTCGCCCATGCCAAGGATAGCAAGGGTGGTAGTCCCCAACTACCCACACCATATAACCCAGCGAGGGACGAACAAAACAAATATTTTCATTGATGACGAAGACCGCGGATATTTTCTGCAATGCCTAAAAGATTCAGCCGCAAAAGCAGAGACTAAGATATGGGCATATTGTCTAATGGACAATCACTTTCATCTACTTTTAGTGCCGATAAATGAACAGGGTCTTGGAAAGTGCCTACATAGAGTCACTTTTAAGTATGCCCAATACTTCAACCAGAAATACGGAAGAAGCGGCAGGCTGTGGCAGAATCGGTACTTTTCATGCATAGTAGACAAAAATGAATACCTGTGGGTTGCTGCCAGATACATAGAAAGAAACCCGGTAAGAGCAAAAATAGCGAAGAGTGCAGAAGATTGGAAATGGTCGAGCGCCAGATTTCACATTAAAGGAGGGAGCCCCCCTGTTCTGAGCAACTGGTTAGATAAATCAGAAAAGGCTGAATACCGACGATTTGTTCAGAACGAAGGAAGTGAAGAAGCGATAAGAAAAGCCACATCTAACGGAAGGCCATTGGGGGATATGAAATTTGTGGAAAGGTTGGAAGGCCTGTTAGGGAGGGTATTGAAACCCCAAAAGGGTGGAAGACCGAGGAGGGTAAAATTGATATAGGGGGTTGTCCCCAGATTCCAGATTCCCCAAAAAAGGTTAAGGTGCTATAATTGTTATGTTGGCGGAAAAACAACTTGATAAAATCAATATATACGATATATATAAATCAGTAAATATCGGAGATATTTATTATGAAGACATCTGCGATGGAGAAGAGAAAATAATGATTACTATCCCTAAGAGTCTCATTCACGATATGGATATGGTGACTACAAACAGAAGCGAATTTATAAGGGCGTCTGTTAAAGAAAGAATTAGAAAGGAAAAGGAAAGATTGATGGCAGAGGGATACCTTAAGGAAAAGAACCTTAATGAATGGGAGGCAACCGCCGGAGACGGGATTGAGTAAAAAAATAAAAAGAGGGGATATATATCTAATAAACCTTAATCCTGTTATAGGGACTGAAATTGGTAAAACAAGACCGCCGGCGGTTATCTCAAATGACATTAACAATACCTATGCCGACACGGTTTCAATAGCGCCTATAACTTCTAATGTTGATAAAGTGTATCCGTTTGAGGTATTTCTTGCTAAAGGTGAAAGCGGGTTAAATAAGGAGAGCAAGGCTAAATGCAATCAATTAAGGGGCATTGATAAGAAGAGACTACGGAAATATATAGGAACTCTAAAAGAAGATAAGATTAAAGAATTGGAAGAAGCTATTCTAATACATCTTGATATAAGGTCTTGAAAAGGACATTCTTTTAATAATTATGTGCTAATTATGTGGGGACAGACTTAAAATCTGTCCCCACCGTCAGAAAATCTATTGAAACTATATTAAGAGGCAGTATCCATGCAGGATATAATAACTAATAGCGCTGAAGCGGAGACGGCATCAAGGTGTTTGCTGCAATTTGATTTTATTGAATCTGCCGTTCTCTTTGGTTCTTTTGCAGAGGGCAAAGAAAATGAGATGAGCGACATAGATGTCGGCATTATTACCCTGAAAGACCCTTCGTTGATAGAGATTGGTCTGGCAGCAGCCCGAATGGAGACAGCCTTCAAAAGACGCACAGATATTGTGATATTGAACGACCTTTACAGAAAGAACCCCATCTTGGCGTATGAAATACTGTCAAAAGGAAAGCTCTTGTTTTGCAGAAACCAGGAGAGGCTCATAGAACTAAAGACCAATACAATCTTATTCTTTATAGATACAGCCCCGTTAAGAGATGCTGTAAACAAAGGTTTAAGGGAAAGAATGAAAAGCCGCAGGTTTGGTGATAGGAACTATGCTGGATAGGCTGAAACTCCTTGAGGAAAATATAAACGGGCTTATTGAGTTTAAGAAGGGGCATACCCTCGCTGATATAAGGTCGGATAAATCCAAAGAATGGGCCCTCCGGTATGGCCTTTTAGAGTCTCTGCAGATAATCGTTGATGTTTCATGCCGCTTGACTGCCAAATATAATCTTGGCAATCCTTCCACTTATGCAGAATGCATAGAATTTTTGAAAAAATACAAATACCTTGATGAAGAACTATCAGATAAGCTTATCGGCATGGTTGGCTTAAGGAATATATTAGTTCACGAATATATAACCGTTGATATCAATAAGCTGTATGGTCTATTGGATAATATCAAAGATTTTAAAGAGTTTGTAAATAAGATAAAAGACCTCGTTTAGAGATTGTGTTCTATCGGCATACATGAATCCATGATAAATATTGAAGGTATATCCAAGGAATTCAAAGAAGGCATCGGCTCCAGAAAGGTCAAGGCATTAGAAGACCTTACCCTCGATATCCATAAGGGCGAGGTTTTTGGTTTTTTAGGCCCAAACGGCGCCGGCAAATCCACGGCGATAAAGATACTGATAAATCTTATTTCTCCCGATACCGGCCATGCATCCATAATGGGAAAGGATGTGAGCGCTAAGGACACGAGAAGACATGTCGGTTATCTCCCTGAAAACCCCTATTTCTATGATTATCTCACGCCAGAGGAACTCCTCTGGTTTGGCGGCAGGGCGTCCGGTTTATCCAATAAGGTTATCAAGGAAAGGACAGACGAGTTATTAAACAAGGTCAATCTCCATAGTGCGCGCAAAAGGCAATTAAGGACATATTCCAAGGGCATGGTTCAGAGGGCAGGCATTGCCCTATCCCTCATCCACGACCCGGATGTCGTTATTCTGGATGAGCCAATGAGCGGCCTTGACCCAATAGGGAGAAAGATGGTGGGCGATATAATGATGGAGCTAAAGGCACAGGGCAAGACCATCTTTTTTTCATCGCATATCCTTACCGATATAGAACGTTTCTGCGATAGGGTAGGAATCATAGTCGGCGGGAGATTGAGATTGGTTGATAGTCTGGATAATCTATTGTCAGGGACAGCTACTTTAGAGAATATATTTTTAAAGGAAGTAGAAAAGGCAGGCGGAGGAATAGAAATATGACCGCTATCTGGCCTATTGCAGTCATAACCTTTAAAGAAGGCATCAGGAACAGGGCAATCTATGGCATCTCCATATTTGCGCTTTTATTATTGGGAGCAAACCTTCTCGTCTCAGGGATGATTATGCAGGAGGTAGGGAAGGTCAGTGTGGATATGGCCCTTTCCACTGTTTCCTTTACCGGCCTGCTCCTTGTTCTGTTTGTGGGGATAAACCTTATGGCAAAGGACCTTGATAAAAAGACTATCTATATGGTCCTCTCCCGGCCAATATCAAGACCTCAATATATCCTCGGCAAATTCTTTGGGATGGCGCTCCTTATCCTGACGACCATATCCATTTTAAGCATCTTTGCCATCATCTCTATCTTCATGGTTAAGCTGAGCTATCCAGGTTATTTCCCCAGGTTCTCATGGTCAATGATATTATTAGCCATATCATTTATTACAATTACTCTTATACTCCTTTCGGCGTTGACCTTTCTCTTTGCATCCTTTTCATCCACATCTTTTATTACTCTTATTTTAACCATTGTATCCTATATCATTGGCCAATCCATAAGCGATGTGAAAGCCCTCGTGGAGGCCCCTCAGGCAGTAGGGATTAAGGTTTCATCTGTAACTGTAAAGGTAGTTCAGGCAGCATATTATATCTTTCCGAATCTTTCTATATTTGACATCAAACTTCAGGCAGCGCATGGCCTGCCAATATCATTGTCCTATATTTTCTGGGCAGTCTCTTACGGAGCTGTTTATACATGTTTAACTATAATCCTTGCCAGCATTATTTTTAGAAGGAGGGAGTTCCCCTAAATATGCAGAGGGTCTTGCCAATTATTCTCATTCTCTTATTATTCCCTATCCACGCCTCTATTATTTCTAAAGTTACAGAGGGTAAGAAACTGCTTCCAAAGGGTGAAGGGACATCTTATGTCCTGCCGTCTCCGATATTAAAAATAATGTCCCTTGAATTTGACGGCCTTGCCTCAGATTTTTTATTTCTGCAGGGACTGGTCTTTTTTGGAAGTACCTTGGAACGAAGGGAAAAGCCGAGAGTAAAGGAATGGGAGTGGAGATGGTTTTATAATATCTTGAATGCGTCAACTGGCCTTGATCCGTATTTTTTTGACCCCTACTATGTTGCGCAGGCCCACCTGACATGGGAAGGCAATATGCCGAGAGAGACAAATACATTGCTGGAGAAAGGGAGCCGATATAGAGATTGGGAGTGGATGCTGCCTTTTTATATTGGTTTTAATCATTTTTATTTTTTGCAGGAAAATGAAAAGGCTGCGTTTTATCTCATGGATGCGTCAAAACGGCCGGGCGCGCCGTCACTACTTCCCCAACTTGCGGCCAGGCTCATGTATAAAGCCAACCGGACTGAAAATGCTATAATCTTTTTACAAGAGATGATAAAGAGGACAGATGACGAAAGCATCCGTAAGCAATACGAAACTCGTCTGAATGCGCTGAAGGCAATACTCTTTCTGGAGAGGGCAGCAACTGTTTATCAGGACAGATTTAAAAAGCCGCCGGAAAAACCGGATGATCTGATTGCAAAAAATATAATAAAAGAGATACCCCAAGACCCCTATGGCGGAGAGTTTTATATTGATAAAGACGGTTCAATAAAGACAACCAGTGAATTGCGGTAATGCGTTAATTGCCAGATAAAAAGGGAACCCTTTGTTAATGGAAACAATTAATACCACAGTAAGGTTTTTTGCCATGCTGAAAGGGAGAGTAGGCAGAGGTGAAATTACGCTAACTATTCCTGAAAATACATCTTTAGGAAAATTAAAAGAAATATTGAAAGGACAATTCCCTTCTATTGCAGAATTAATTGATAAAAAAAATATTATGTTTTCTGTCAATCAGGAATTTGCCACAAATAATACAATCATAAAAGAAGGGGATGAAGTGGCGCTTTTGCCTCCGTTTTCAGGGGGATAATCAGTTCACATTATAAAAATGAAAATGACCCTCCGAGGTTAAACGTAATGAGTTTGGTCAGA